>OHRY01000050.1_pt1 | contig 140119 bp, 117 predicted proteins | sample 1578631 | NCBI WGS metagenome assembly OHRY01 (sample SAMEA3879570, study PRJEB24766) | human gut metagenome | biome: human-associated habitat; feature: feces | place: USA | collected 1985/1987
CAAAAAGATGCTGCCGCATCTATGATTTTCTAATCATTGATGCGACAGCCCCATATAAAAACGCAGGCTCTGTCTCCCTGCCCAGAAATCCATTCTGGACAGGGAGACAGAGCCTGCGCCCTTCTTTTTCGCACACAGTTTTCTCTGTCCTGCTTTTTTTCCGTTTCTCTCCCCAAAGGATCTCTAAGCAGCCACAAGTGCAGAGATTCCGAAATAGGAAAGCACAATGATTCCCAGCACGATTCTGTAATATCCGAAGAACTTGAAATCATGCTGCTTTACATACTCCATCAGGAATTTAATGGAGTAGACAGAGACGCCGAAGGCCACTGCCATTCCAAAGAGCAGGTAGAACACCTCATATGCCTGGAAGGTCATTCCGTCAACAAATATAAATTTGATAATCTTTAAGAAGCTGGCGCCAAACATGACAGGGATTCCCAGGAAAAAGGAAAACTCTGCCGCAGCCCCCCTTGAGCAGCCTAACAGCATGGCCCCTAGGATTGTCGCTCCGGAACGGGAGGTTCCGGGAACCATGGCAAGAACCTGAAACAGTCCGATGCAGGCAGCCGTCCGGAAGGAAATCTGTGTCACCCTCTGGATTCTGAACTGCACGCCCCGGTTCCTGTTTTCCAGCAGAATAAAGAAAACGCCGTAGAGAATCAGCATGGCCGACACCACATAGCCGTTCATAAGCTTATCTAACAGGTTGTCAAAGGGAATTCCGATGATCGCTGCGGGAATACAGGCCACCACTATCTTCATCCAGAGGCGGATGGTCGCCCGCTTCTGGTTTTCTGTCTTTCGCGGTGAGAAGGGATTCAGTCTGTGGAAATACAGCACCACCACAGCCAGAATCGCACCCAGCTGAATCACCACCATAAACACTTCTCTGAATGCCTGGCTTACGTCCAGGTGAATAATCTCATCCACCAGAATCATATGGCCTGTGCTGCTGATGGGAAGCCATTCCGTAAAGCCCTCCACAATTCCCAGTACAAGCACTTTTAAAATCTCAAAAAAACTCATACCATTTCCTCTCTGCTAAATATTTTCGATCTGCCAGTCAATGGGCTCGATTCCGTTTTCCTTCAGATATTCGTTGGTGCGGCTGAAGGGCCTGCTTCCGAAAAATCCTCTGAATGCGGAGAGCGGGCTGGGATGGGGTGCTTCCAGAATCAGGTGTTTCGGGTTGGTCAGCATCGGCTTCTTCATCTGCGCCGGTCTTCCCCACAGGATAAACACCATCGGGCGATCCTGCTCGTTCAGTGCCCGGATCGCCGCGTCTGTAAACTCTTCCCAGCCGATTCCCCTGTGGGAATTGGCCTGATGGGCGCGCACAGTGAGAACCGTATTCAGAAGCATGACTCCCTGATCCGCCCACTTCTTTAAATATCCATTGTTGGGGATATAGCAGCCCAGATCGTCGTGAAGCTCCTGATAGATATTCACCAGGGAGGGCGGCGTTTCCACTCCCGGCTTTACGGAGAAGCACAGCCCGTGGGCCTGGCCGCGGCCGTGATAGGGATCCTGCCCCAGAATGACCACCTTCACCCTGGAAAGAGGTGTAAACGCAAAGGCGTTAAAAATATCATCGGCATCCGGATAAATCACCCTTGTTTCATATTCGTGCTTCACTGTCTCATACAGCTTTTTATAGTAAGGCTTCCTAAACTCCGCACTGAGCGGCGCAAGCCAGTCATTGCTGATCGCTCCCATTCAAGCTTCCTCTCTTTCGTCTGCGCCGTGCCTTCCCAATCAGTCATAGCCTGAAACTTCTGTAGTGCCTGACGCCCTTTATTTCTCTAAAAATATTATCACAGACAGGCAGAATAAACAATCGGAAAGTGCAAATTTTCGTTTTCCCCTATCGGCTGGAGCCTGCCGCCTCTTCTGCCGCCTTCACAATGAAATCTACAGAATTTTCCTTTATGGAGACAGCCCGCTCTCCAATTTCTTCGGAAATCTGGGCAAAGGTCTGGTTCACACGGTACATATGCGCTTTTTTGTTAAAAAATACCGTCTTTTCAAAAGGCCATCGTATCAGCTTCGGCATCCGGAAGTCCTCTCCCAGCTCCAGCGCCAGAAGCCTCCTGTTCAGTGTCCTTCCCAGCCACTCCTGGTAGGCCTTCCACTGAGGCAGATACCCTTCCTCTATGTAAGTTTCCGCATGGATGGTATTTCCCGTCAGAGGCGCGCCGCAGTGGGGACAGAGACCGTCCGGAATCTCCCCCGGCTCCCATATGTCCTTTGTGCAGGCTCTGCTGCACTGCTTCCACTGCTCGTTTCCGCAGGGCGCCACAATACGGCTCTGATCCAGGGAGCTCTCCCTGACTTTTCCGTCGGTCACCGTGGTGATAATAAAATAATCCTTTCCCTTCACCATATCTCCCAATGCCTCGTAAGCTCTTTTCGCCTGCTCCGGCTGGAGAGATGAGGGCCTGCCCGCCCCGGTCTCCCACTCTGCTCCGATTCCGATTAAAAGACAGTCGCTCTCCCTCAACATCTCTGAAAAATTCTCTGCAGATAAACCATTCTGTTCCATTCTCTCATCTCCCTGTGTGTCTTCTCTGCGTCTGTCAGGCCTGTGAGCACAGACGGGCAGAGCCTTTACTGCCTTCCGTCCGGCTGTTCCTGTTTTCCTCTCCCCGTATACGCCTCAAGCATGGCCTTCACCGATCGGGCCATCTCCTTTGAAAAAGCAGCGCCTGTCTTTCTCTTATAAAACGCCTGGGCAAAATTGTCCGCCGTGACAGCCGGCCCTTTGACGAAGCTCTCCGCCTTCCCGGCAAACATATCCTCCAGCTCCTCATCGGAAAGTCTCCGGTAGGTCTCCTCAAACACCACATACTTTCTGTCAAATCGTTCCCTGTGTACCCGCCTGTAGCCTTCCCTGTAATATCCGAGGCAGAGCAGGGAAATGGGAACCGCGTGCTGGGGCAGTCTGAAAAGCTCCCTGTGATATTCGAAATTTTCCAGAATATCTCCGATGTAGCAGGAGCCTATTCCCAGTGATTCCGCCATAATCACTGCATTCTGGGCTGCAATCATGGTGTCCTCGATGGACAGCAGTAAATCCGCCTCATTGGGCTCCTCCCAGGCAAGCCCCTCCTCCCTGCCTGCAAACTCCCTGCAGCCTTTCAGCCTGTAATAATCAAACCATTTCTGCTGATCCGCCACAAACAGGAGCAGAACAGGAGCCTTGGCTATAAACGGCTGATGGTCACAGCTTGCTGACAGCTTTTCCTTCATCTCCCGGCTCTTAATTACTATCACGGAATAGAGCTGCTGGTTTCCCGCCGTAGGCGCAAGGGAAGCTGCCTCAAGAATCTGATCTAAATCCGCATCTGAAATCTGCCTGTCATCATAGACACGCAGAGAAACTCTGTTTTTTACCGCATCTGATACCCTCATTTCTGTCCATCCCTTCTTTTTATGTTTTGCCTACCGTTTAAACAGCGCGCCAAAAGGGCTCCGCCTGTTCGGCCCTGCCCATTCCCTTTCTGCCGTCCTCCATCTCATCTGCGGAAATTCTGAGGAATTTCCTGTAAATAAGAAAGTGGGCAGGCCCGCCTCAGCTCCCCACTCCCTCAATCATTAGGGGCTTGCCTGCTTTTTCGCGCCGCCGCGCGGCTGCTTTAAGCAGCCTTTTTCCTCTGCGCGGCGTGCGCATCCCGCCCGGCAGGGCTTTTCATATTATAGGAAATTCGGAGGATTTCCTATAATATGAAAAAGCCCAGAGTGTGCTTTCATACACTCTGGACTTTCGGTGTGTAATGCATTTAGTGTTTATAGAATGGCAATGGATTACTTTAATGTAACCTTTGCTCCCTCTGCCTCTAACTTTGTCTTAAGGTCCTCAGCCTCTTCCTTGGAAACGCCGGCCTTAACTACCTTCGGAGCGCCGTCAACTACTTCCTTAGCTTCCTTTAAGCCAAGACCTGTAGCCTCACGAACAACCTTGATAACCTTAACCTTGTTAGCGCCAACATCTGTCAGCTCTACGTCGAACTCTGTCTTCTCCTCAGCTGCCTCTGCTGCGCCGCCTGCTGCTGCAACTACAACGCCTGCTGCTGCGGATACACCGAACTCTTCCTCGCAAGCCTTTACAAGCTCGTTTAACTCTAATACGGATAACTCTTTAATAGCCTCAATGAACTCAGCTGTTGTTAACTTTGCCATTTTAATTTCCTCCTGTTTAATAATTTATTCTCTAATGAAATGTTTTCATACCGGATTCCCGGCTTCTGCAGTTCTGACGCTGCAGAACGGCTCTTCCATCACGCGGCTATGCAGCCTCTCTCATGTATGGAATTAAGCCTCCTTTGCCTCTGCGATCTGGTTGATAACGCGTGCAAAGTTTGCGATCGGGGACTGGATGCTTCCCAGTAACTTTCCGAGAAGAATTTCTCTGGACGGGATAGTAGCGATAACCTGAATTCCCTTCTCATCGTAATATGTGCCTTCCACAACGCCGGCCTTTAACTCTAACTTGTCTGCCTTCTTTGCAAACTCAGCTAATACTCTGGCCGGAGCAGTAGCATCTTCCTTGGATACAGCTAAAGCTGTAGGTCCTTCCAGATGTGGCTCTAAAGCTTCAAACTCTGTTCCCTTTGCAGCAAAGCGAATCATGGTGTTCTTGTATACCTTGTAAGTAACACCAGCTTCTCTTAACTGCTTACGAAGCTGTGTATCCTGCTCAACAGTTAATCCACGGTAGTCAACAACTACAGCAGACTTAGCGCCGTTGAATAACTCAGAGATCTCAGCAACGATAGGCTGCTTTAACTCAACTTTTGCCATGAATGGTTTACCTCCTGTATTATTTTCGTCGTATGAACCGCCAGGAGTCTTACAGAAAAAGCCTCCCTGCCAGAGACAGGGAGGCACCGTTTACATCAGTAAGTGTACGTTTCCTCGGCAGGCGTTTTCACCTTATGCCTTGCGGCACCTGCTGTCTTAGGCAGTCAATACTTGAATAAAATAGCATATTTTTTTGGGGTTGTCAAGATATATTTCTCCAGATTTCTCTGTTTTTATTATATCTGCTGTTTATGTTTTTCTTCCGCAGTATGGCAGTATGCCGATCAGGCCATATCGGGGCGATCCCAAAGGTGAAGAGTCGTTCCAAGTCCCTTCTTTCTGGCATTTTCAAGCATCTGGAATCCCCATGCCACGTCGTAAACAGGCATTCCGCCCATTCCGAACAGGATAATTTCTCTGTCGTCTTTTCGCCCCTCTTTTTTTCCGGCTATAATCTCTCCCAGATTGTCGATCTGTGAAACGGAGAGCTTTCCGTCTTCGATCAGATCCAGATATTTCGTACCGATCAATCCCATAATATTCCAATAGGGTTTCGTCAGCTCTTCCGACCAGGCTTCATACATTTTCCAGTTATCCACCACCCTCCTGCATCTGCCACTGGTCAGGAACTCCTCTTCTAGCTCAATACCAGCCGGAAGCGAGAGAAAAGCTCCCGGCTTCAGCCATCTTTCCTCTATTTTGGGATAAATTTTTCCGGAGGCCGCCACATTTATTATGTCCGCATCCTTTACCGCCTCTTCAATACTTCCGCATACGCAGATTTCTTTTACAGAAGGATAGTTTTCCTTAATGAAAGCCGCCAGCTTTTCTGATGATTCCCGGTAAATATCATAAATTTTTACAGTTTCAATGCCAGGCCTGCTGTCAATCAGAGACAGAAAGCAGGTGCGGCTTATCACTCCCGCAGCGATCAGCGAGAGAACCCTGGAATCCTTTTTAGCCAGATATTTTGCCCCCACTCCGGGAATTGCCCCGGTGCGGAATGCGCTGATCAAATTTCCAGACATAAGAGCCAGAGGTGCGCCTGTGTCTGCGTCGTTCAGCATTACCATGAGAATCGAGCGCGGAAGACCTTTGGAAAGATTTTCTTTGTTGGAACCGTACCATTTTTCACCTGCCACGCGGAAGCGGCCTCCCAGATATGCAGTCATGGCCATAAAGCGTCTGTCCGGACCGTTTTTCGGCATATTGGGAAACTGCGGTTCGTCCGGGAAAGAAATAAGGATTCCATGAGAGTTGTGGTTTTTTCCTCCCATGATGTAATCGCCCTGGCCAAGCAGGGAAAATACTTCTTCCATAACGCCCACGCACTGGTGCATGTCCTTAACTCCCGCCTCTATCATTTCCTCTTCGTCCAGATATAAAAAGTCCACTCTTGTATTTTCCATATGACAAATCCTCCTTATTCATTAAAATTTTTATGCTTTTTCTCGCTGTTTTTCCATTTTTTTCATTCTCACCGTTATCACCACTACCACAAGCAGGGCTGCCGCCAGCGCGCCCGTATAAGGAAGCGACATCCCGGAAGCAATCATCACCGGGCCCACCGATACGATAATAAGCTCCGCCCACATATTTCCAAACAGATACGAGATCGAAAAGTCGTCCAGCGTAGAGCTGTCAAAATTCGGATCGCAGATGCGGAGCACCGTGATTCCTATGGCTGTAACGCCGGATGCCCATCCATATGTAAAAATCCCCTTTTCAAACCAGTCTCTGCTGAATATCCTGGGAGCCAGATAAAGGCAGATGAACAAGTTAAACAGAAGCCCCGCTGTGAACAGCAAAATTAACGGTACTGCATACTTTACAACTACTCCCAACTGAATGGAAGCAACCCCGAATCCCACAAGATAATCTGTAAATGTACTGCTGAGCCTTGTCACAACCCTCTTATCTACATATTTATCTGCTCCTCCCAGATGCAAAATCTTCATGAGCAGAAACCCCACCAAAACTGCCAGTGAAAATACCGGAAGGCTTAACTGAGAGTTAAAATGCAAAACCAGCTCTGAAATTTTTTTTGCCACATAGGCTACCACAAACAGCAATGCAACGTGAATCGCCAGGGGATCTACTGAAATCGTTGAAAATGTTTCTTTTCCCATTTCCTCCCGCTCTTCTTCAGGAATTAATCCTGTGCGGAAGCTCTGGGGCAGTTTTACAAAGTCTGTAATATAATTTGTATACCCCTTTTTCGTGGCTATTTTTATCAAAATAATTCCGCCGATTAATCCTGACAGGATGCCGACCGTTGCCGACGTCATCCCCAGCGCTTCCGCCTCTTCCCATCCCAGACTTCTGAATGTTTCCCCTACTGCCGCTGCCGTACCATGTCCGCCTACAAAACCAGTGGGAAGCATGTATCCGAATCCCTCATGAGTCTGAAAGAAAGGGATGAAAACAATCAGCCCCAATACCATTGCCCAGAGGTGCTGGCCCAAGTATGTAAGCAGCTGAAATCCCCACATCTGCATAACTCCGCTTCCTCTCTTGTTTCCCTCTGATTTTTCCTGAGAAAGAGGAAGCGCGGCAAATACCAGTACAATCAGAGCGCCTGAATATGCGCTGAATTCCTGGGAAAACGGGATAATTCCCAGACCATACGGACCACAGATTAAACCGATAATCCCCGCTAACAGCGAGGCCGGAATAAAAAGTTCCTGGAAAACTTTCACCTTGGCCCTGAGCAGCTGGCCCAGCAGAATAAGCCCGCTCATCAAACCAAAATCTAGTACCACATCCCAAAAGCTCATGAAAAACCTCCTTTTTCTTCTATTCTTACGTCCGGACACTAAATAAAAAAGCAAAAAATATGCCAATGCATATATCATTATTTTTTAACAAAAAACACCTTTTAAAACCCAGTTATTTTATGTATAATTTCTATATATTATCAAAAAATGGTGTCTCATTGACATATCATATCTCAAAAAGGGGGAAATCCTATGGACGCAGTGTTTCAATATATCAAACCTGTCCTTCAGATTTTTGCGGATTCAGTGTCTAATCTTCTGAATCTCGATGTGGAAATCATCGACAAAAATCTCGAACGCATCGCCTGCACCGGTTTTGCAAAATCTCTTAACGGCAACAAGCTGACTCCTGAGGGTGTTCTCAATGACACTATGTATAGAAAAAAGGCAAAAAACACCGTAATCGAGCGTCCCGGAAGAGATCAGCGGTGTATCCACTGCCCCCGTTACGGACAATGCCCCTGGAAAGGAGCCATTTACTCAGCCATTTGGATCGACGAGAATCCCTGCGGTATTTTCGGCCTGACTGCCAGCAGCGAAGTTCAGTCTCAGCACCTTTTCGACAATATGGAACAGCTGATTTGCTTCTCCAATGTTATATCAGAATTTCTCGGAGGATATATTCAGGCAGTCGGGTTAAACGGCCATTCATCAGACTTGCACAGGGGAGAATTTTTTCATTTCAACGCTTATCTTTCCGATAAGCATCCTGTCGTCTGTGACATGGGTTCAGAATCAGGCAGTTTTGTTCCGGAACTTATGGCAGGCGAAGCAGAAAACGACTATCTTTCCCAGATTATTTCGCAGGATCCTGATTTTGCCGCCTTAAAAAAATTAGCAGCCAAAGTTGCCGTTTTCCCTTCCACCATTCTGCTTACCGGAGAAACAGGAACAGGAAAAGAACTGTTCGCCAAAGGAATTCACAGCGCCAGTTTAAGAAAAGACGGTCCTTTTATTACAGTAAACTGCGGGGCCATCCCTGAAAATTTAATGGAAAGCGAATTGTTCGGACATTCCAAAGGAGCGTTTACAGGCGCCTATTATGAGAAAAAGGGAAAGTTTCTCATGGCTGACAAGGGAACTCTTTTTTTAGATGAAGTAGAAAATATGCCGATGCCTCTTCAGAAGAAGCTGCTTCGTGTTCTTGAAGTGAGAGAGGTGGAAATGCTGGGGGATTCAAAATCCATACCCGTTGACATACGAATTATAGCTGCTACTAATAAATCTCTTTGGCCCTTAGTGACCCAGGGAACGTTTCGGGAAGATCTTTTTCACCGCCTGAATGTCATTTCCCTGGAAATTCCGCCCCTGCGCAGCCGCAGGAATGACATTCTTCTGCTCTCTGAATTTTTTTTGGAAGAATTCCGCAAAAGCTTTTTCCACCCGGTAAAAGTCTTATCCTCTCAGGTTAAAGAAGTATTTTTGCAGTATCCCTGGCCCGGAAATATCCGTGAATTAAAAAATGCCATTGAGCATGGCATCTGTCTGTGTGAAAAAGAAGAACTTGAAACAGAACACCTTCCATCCCAAATCCGCTCCTGGAAATCTGAGCAGGAAAAGAACGCAGTGAATTCAGAAAAGGAACTTTTATCAGAGCTGTTTCAGAAATATGGTTTCTCCGAACAGGGAAAGATGCAGGTGGCAAATATCCTGAAGATCAGCCGCTCAACTCTGTACCGGAAGATTAAAAAATACCAGTTATAAGTCTGTCACATTTTCTATAGTACCCTTCAGTCCATGATAAACCTTAGGGTTACTTAATCTGCTGAAAAGCAAAAAGGCGGATCGTTTCTCAAAATAAAGAAACGATCCGCTCTCTTCTATCTAGCGCAATTAGTTCACAAGCTTTGCTACGTTTAACTTCACACCTGGTCCCATTGTGGATGTCAGTGTCACGCTCTTTAAGTAAGCGCCCTTTAATGTAGCTGGCTTTGCCTTCAGAACTGCGTCGATAAGCGTCTGGAAGTTGTCCGCTAACTGCTCCTCTGTGAAAGAAGCCTTTCCTACTGGCACGTGGATAATATTTGTTTTATCAAGTCTGTACTCAATCTTACCGGCCTTGATATCGTTGATAGCCTTTGTCACGTCCATAGTAACGGTTCCGGCCTTCGGGTTTGGCATTAAGCCCTTCGGTCCAAGTACACGTCCTAAACGTCCAACAACGCCCATCATGTCTGGTGTAGCTACAACTACGTCGAAGTCAAGCCATCCCTCGTTCTGGATCTTCGGGATTAACTCCTCTGCTCCTACGTAATCAGCGCCTGCTGCCTGAGCCTCGTCAGCCTTCGGTCCCTTTGCGAATACAAGGATTCTGACTGTCTTACCTGTTCCGTGCGGAAGAACTACAGCGCCGCGGATCTGCTGATCAGCATGACGTCCGTCACAACCGGTTCTGATATGAGCTTCAACAGTTTCATCAAATTTAGCACCTGCTGCCTTCTTAACGATAGAGATAGCTTCGGATGCATCATAAAGATTTGTACGGTCTACTAACTTAGCAGCCTCTACGTATCTTTTTCCTCTTTTCATTATAAATAACCTCCTAGTGGTATTGTCGGGGATTGCCCTCCCACGTTTCTAATTCAACATCTCGTTTCCGCAGATTGTAAGTAAAACTTACTCCTCTACTGTGATACCCATACTTCTTGCAGTTCCGGCGATCATGCTCATAGCAGCCTCGATGCTTGCTGCATTTAAGTCTGGCATCTTGAGCTCAGCAATCTTTCTGACCTCTTCCTTGGAGATGGTAGCTACCTTTGTCTTATTCGGTACTGCAGAGCCGGATTTCAGCTTGCATGCCTTCTTTAATAAAACGGCAGCCGGCGGAGTCTTTGTAATAAAGCTGAAGCTTCTGTCAGCATATACAGTGATGACAACCGGGATTACCAGGTCACCCTGATCTGCTGTTCTGGCGTTGAACTCTTTTGTAAACTGTACAATGTTAACGCCGTGCTGTCCGAGAGCCGGACCAACTGGCGGAGCTGGTGTTGCTTTACCAGCAGGAATCTGTAATTTAATGTATCCTGTTACTTTCTTTGCCATGATAAGGCACCTCCTAATATTGTGGTAATGGCGGGATGAACCCTCCCACGAGCCTCTCAGATATGACAGGCCGCATCTTACATCTTCTTAACTTCTGTGAAATTAAGCTCAACCGGTGTCTCACGGCCGAACATTTCCACGGTAATTTCAAGTGTCTGTTTGTTCTCGTTGATGGACTTGATAACACCAACGGTATCCTTCCAGGCACCGGAGATAACGACAACCGCATCTCCAATCTCGTAATCGACAACTACTCCGGCTGGTTTAAAGCCGAGATTTGCCATCTCATCCTCTGTCAAAGGAACCGGCTTGGAACCCGGGCCAACAAAACCTGTTACACCGCGGGTATTACGCACTACATACCATGTGTCATCATTCATAACCATGTTAATGAGCACATATCCGGGAAACATCTTTTTGGCAACCTGCTTCTGGGCTCCATTCTTGATCTCGACTACATCCTGCATGGGAACGGACACCTCCAGGATCTGATCCTGAAGACCTCTGTTCTCGATGGTCTTCTCAATGTCTACCTTAACCTTGTTTTCATAGCCTGAGTAAGTATGAACTACATACCAATTCGCTTCTGACATAATCTCACCTTATCCCCTGTTATTAGATGATATAGTGCAGCAGGAACACGATTCCGGTATCCAGTGCTGCAATAATCAGACCTAAAGCGACAGCTCCTGCAATAACAGCCGCTGTCTCCTTCTGAAGGGTTTCTTTGTCAGGCCAGATTATCTTCTTGTACTCAGCCTCAAGGCCTTTCCAAAAGCTCTTCTTCTGAGCCTTCTCGGTATTCCCTGTCTCACCCATTCTCTGTCCTCCAAAATGTTCAAGCGAATGCCTGATCCTTTATACTGGCACGGAAATTATTTTGTTTCCTTGTGCATCGTATGTCTCTTACAGAATCTGCAGTACTTCTTCGTTTCCATTCTGTCTGGATGAGTCTTCTTATCCTTGGTCATGTTGTAGTTACGCTGTTTGCATTCTGTACATGCCAGTGTGATTCTTGTGCGCACGACTTCCACCTCCACATAAATTCAAATTTTTCAGGCTTTTCTCTGCTTTTTTGAGCATAAAAAAAAGACCTGGCTCTTCCATTCGCCCGTCTACTATACCATAAAACCTGTGATTCGTCAATATATTTATAAATCTATTTCTTGATTTAATAATATAAAGCTGATTATACCATACCGGCAGGTAAAAAGCAATTAGTTTTTCCCTGCCGGTCAATGCCTGTTTCTGTTTTCCCCTTCCCGCTGCCCCTCAGCCTTTTTTCCGAACCTGGCAGCTTTTACTCTTCCCACACAACCGGCTCCGTCACATAACCCCCTGTTTCCCTGTCCTTCCACATCAGGCAGAAATCCGTGAGCGCAGTCCCGTCGGCGCAGAGGAATACTTCCGTTCCATCTGCAGTCATGGCGCTGTCATAAATTTTCATGGCCGTTTTCCCCTCCGGCTCTGGCTCTGAACCCTTTCCTTTTTCCGCAGACTTTATACCTGATTTCTCGTTCACCTGCCGGATGGCAAGGAGCAGGCTCTCCGCCTCATCCCTTCCGATAGCAGATACGTCGAACTGGAAGAGCTGCCCATTCTCCATGACAAGCTCATACATGGCCGTGATGCTTCCGCGTTCTCTTACAGAAATAAAAACCGCCCCTCCTGCCGGGAGCACTTCTGTATTGTCCCCGCTCTCCATACAGGAGCTTTCCATCTCTGCCATATCCACAGAGTGTTCCGCCAGCCAGGAGCCGTCCTCCCGATGCCGAAGCAGGATGACTCCAAAGGGGCCGTGAATTACTGCAGTTCCCATCTGATCTGTTCTCGGACTCCACTCACCGCCTTCTTCCAGGACATAGACTCCGTCACTCCGGACGCTGTCCAGAAAAACTTTTCCCTCCCCGTCCGGATCAATCTGTGTATCCCCTGCCATTTCCCTCAGAGATGGGTAATTTTCTATCTCCTGGGCGCTGTCCGCCTCCGGCGCGATAAAAATTGCCGTCGGACCGTCCGCCCCTCCGATTATCTCCGCCCCCTCTTCCTCTGAGCTGCCGGTGACCTCCCCCTGCTCCTGTTTTGTCTGTTCCTGTTTTGTCTGTTCCTGCTCTCTCGTTTCTGCCTGTACGGACGCTGTACCAGGCGGAGCTGCTGCGCCGCCTGTGCTGCTGCCGCATGCAGTCAGGAAAACAGCCGCTGCCGCTGCCAGAGCTTTTAAAGATTTTCTCATTCTTTCTCCCCTCTCTCCTCTTCTGAAAGTTTTCCCTTTGTCCTGATTTCAGCTTATCATACGCCTGCACAGGCCGCAAGGAACAAATCTCTTACAAATCATTACAAAAAACAGCGGTCCGCCAGGGCACCGGTTTCTGTCTGCTCTTCCCTATCTCCACAAAAATAGGAGGCGCACGGCCAGCCAACACCGGCAGTACACCTCCTTATCTGTCTCCTGCTCCATTCCGGGGCAGCTGTTTTATATTTCTATTCTGTTAATATTCGGGGTCCCTCTCAGACAAGGAGCTCATAATTGACAATGTCCAGCATTCTGCCGAATTTCTCCCCTACCTCGTGCATCTTGCCGCAGAAGGAAAAACCAAGCTTTTCATGAAGCCGGATGCTGGCCTGATTTTCTGCTGTAATCACAGAAATGACAGTCCTGGTATTTCTGTCCTCTCTTGCCAGGCGGATGATCTCCTGCATCAGCGCCTCGCCCACTCCCCTTTTCCGAAAATCGGGCGATACATAAACGGACAGCTCCACTGTTTTTTTGTACGCCTCGTGGGGACGGTACTGGGACAGGCAGGCATAGCCTGCAACCCTTCCATCCTCCTCAGCCACAATCAGCGGATGATTCCCCGTGCCGTGGGCGTGAAACCATTCCAGGCGATCCTCATAGGTCTTTTCCTGAATCGCAAAGGAGGCTGTGGAGTTTCTCACCTCATAATTAAATATTTCCATCATCTCCCTGACATCCTGCTCCAGGGCACTGCGTATTTTCAAGCCGATCTCCTCCTCTTTTACCTTGCTGAGCTGAGTCTGCAGCAGCTGCCAAAATCAGCTGAATTTTCAGACTGCTTTCACAAATTTCCGGCGGACTAAAGCTCTTCTGCCTTCTCTTCCTCCTGTTCCGGACAGTCCGCATCATCACCTGTTCTGCCATCTGTCTCTTCCTCCTCGCCTGAGCGCGCGAGGATGTTCGCCATCTGACCAATCTTTCCCATTCCCGCAGTATTCTGGTTTCTGACCACGTAGCCCTCTTCCCAGATATTCCCTTCTGTCTCATCACTGCCGGTGCCTGCAATAGCCCCCGTCTCTGTTCTTCTGTACTTCTCGGGATTTTCCCTGGCGTCCGCCATCTTCTCTCTCAGGAAGCTGAGAAATTCCTGCTTCTCTTCCTCAGTAAACACTCTTTTGGCCACAAACTGGTAACTTCCGTCAGATGTCTTTAAAAGCAGAAGGCGTTCCAGCTCCACAATGTCCTCCAGGCTGGTGTACTGGTAATGTACATGCTCAGCTTCCCTGTCAGGCCCGAAGAGATCAAAGCCGTCCTCCCGCACTGCCAGGTTGATGGTAGGAAATCCTGTCTTTTCCATCTTTTTAAGCCCGCTTTTCTTCCAGATCATTTTCTCCTGGTTCTGCGGAGAAATAAAATAGAGCATGATTGCTCCTAGTCCGATAAACGTCACCACCGAGCCAATTGCAGCGGCAATGGGTCTTCCCGACGAAAAATTTCCGATCAGGGTGACAGCCAGAAGAGCCAGCATTACTCCCACTGTGATCAGCTTCGCCTTCCTCTGATCATGTTTTTTAATGTTCCACCGGATCCACTCTCTGTAATCCTCTTTTTCCAGTTGATAGGTATACTCCTTCATTTGCAACTCCTTTTCGCAGCTTTTCAGGCCTGCGCTGCCATGTTTCCCGCCGCCTGCATAGGCAGCAGGCAATGCTTCCTGTTCTTTCTGGCAGCCGTCCTCTTTTTCATATTCTGGCAGAAGTCTGCTCCTCTGCCGGACAGAAAGTCCTTTTATCATCATATCCTACTTTAGCGTCCATGTCCAATACAAACAGCAAAAAAATAAACCTTTTTTACTCCGGCGTTTAAAAGTGCCCTGGTGCACGCCTCAGCAGTGCTCCCTGTGGTGTAAATGTCATCCACCAGGAGCACCCGCTCGAAACTTCCCGCTTCCGGCAAGGCCCGAAAGGCCTGTTCCAGGTTTTTGAGCCTTCCTCCTGCCCCCAGGCCTTTCTGGGGATCTGTCCTTTTTACCCTCAGAAGAAGCCCGGCGGCCGGAATCTTAAGCTCCTTTGAGAGCCTATCTGCCAGCTCCCCGGCCTGGTTAAATCCCCTTTTCCGAAACCGCGACGGGTGAACGGGAACCGGCACAATCCTCTGGATCCCCGCAGCCCGAATCCTCTCCCCGAAACGCACTGTGGCCGCGCAGGAATAAAAATCCAGATACTCCCTTTTATTCCTGTACTTCACTGCCGCCATGGAAGCCGCCGCAGTCTTATTATAATTCAGAAGGGCCATTCCGTATTCAAAGCTCTTGGGGCGCCGCGCGCAGTCCGGGCAGTACTCCAAAAGCCCGCTGTCTATCTCCTTTCCGCATTTCATGCAGACCGGCGGCGTCACAAAAGACAGCTTTTTTACACATCCGGGGCAGATAAGCCTTCCCTTTGGAAGCACTACATCGCCGCAGACGGGACAGCGCCGCGGAAACAGCAGATCTGCCGCCAGGAGGGCCAGCTCCTGCGCAGAATCTCCGCCTGCCCTGCCATATTTCAGCCAGATTTTCTTTAAATCGAACTCCAAGAATATCTCCCTCCCCGCACGGACTCTGTGCTTTCCCTTCCATTGCCCTGCTGTGAGCAGACTTCTGCCGCAGCTTCAGCATCCGCGGCCGCGGCAATGCAAGGTGCAGCGATTAAAAATCACAAAGATGGCAAAATAAACAAAAAAGAAGAATGATAGAAGATGGTCAAACAAACGAAAAAGAAGAATAATAGAAAACAGTAAGATTCCCAAAGTAAATACGATACGAAAAGTGAATACGATATGATAAGGATATGTTCCAGATAAAAGCAGCCTGGAAAAAGCGGTTCTCCGGCTGCTGCTCCCGCTGCCGGATGGGAGCGGGGCGGTTCCGGCTTCGCGAAAGGCGCCCCTTTTTCTCTTCTGTCTTTTATATTCTCCCGGCTTTCTACATCAGGCTCTCCTCAATCTCCTGAATCCTGTCCTTTAATCCACAATATCTCTTCTGTTCTGAAGCGTTATCCACCATGCTCTGAAAGATCTGTGGAATACCCACCAGGCAGACGCAGGTTCTGGCTCTCGTGACAGCCGTGTAGATCAGATTTCTCGTCATCAGCATCCTGGGCCCCGGATAGACAGGGAGCACCACAGCCGGGTACTCGCTCCCCTGAGATTTATGAATAGTGATGGCGTAGGCCAGCTCCAGCTCCTCCAGCTGCTTGAAACTGTATTCCACCATCTTTCCCTCGTCAAATTCCACGGTGACCAGCTCGGAGAAGGTATTGATATCCCTTATGATGCCTGTATCCCCGTTGAACACGCCGGTTCCTCTGTCCACAGGAATCCCGTACCTGTTTCTCAGCTCCCACTCCATCTGATAATTATTTTTTATCTGCATCACCTTGTCGCCTGTGCGAAACGTAATTCCTCCCGTCTCCTTCTCCTTCTTGTCAGGCGACGGCGGGTTCAGGTGCTGCTGCAGGACAGTGTTCAGCCGCTCCACCCCCAGGGCGCCCTTTCGCATAGGAGTCATGATCTGGATATCAAACACATCAGCCTTCACATAGCCCGGCAGCTTGTCCTTCACCAGGGTGATCATGGAGCTGACGATGGCTGACGGATCCTCCTGCCTGATAAAGAGAAAATCTCTGCTTCTCTTTCCCAGGGGAATCTGCTCTCCTCTGTTGATCCTGTGGGCATTGACGACAATATCGCTCTGGGCTGCCTGGCGGAAAATCCGCGTCAGCTTCACTACATGGAAACAGCCGGACTCAATAATATCTCTGAGCACATTGCCCGGCCCCACGCTGGGAAGCTGATCCACATCGCCCACCAGAATCAGCCTGGTTCCCACATTCACCGCCCGCAGCAGGGAATGCATCAGGTGGATATCCACCATGGACATCTCGTCGATGATAATCACATCTGCATCCAGAGGATTTTCCTCGTTTCGCTCAAAGCGCATCCCTCCGTTTGCCAGCTTTCCCCTCTGTCCCGCGTCATTTCCCTTTTCCTCCAGGGGCGCTCCCGTCAGCTCCAGCAGGCGGTGGATCGTCTTGGCCTCACAGCCGGTAGCCTCCGTCATCCGCTTGGCGGCTCTTCCTGTAGGCGCTGCCAGCAGGATGTCGAGACCGCCCAGCTCAAAGTATCGGATAATCGTATTGATGGTTGTGGTTTTTCCCGTTCCGGGGCCCCCTGTAATAACCAGAAGCCCGCAGTTGACCGCCTCGATCACTGCCTGTATCTGAAGCTCGTCCAGCTCTATATTTTCCTGCTCCTGAATGCGGCCAAGGCTCTTTCTGATGGACTCCTCGGACTGATCCCCGGTAATGTTCAGATCGTGGAGCATCTTCGCCGTGTTGAGCTCCGTGTAGTAATACTGGGAGGCATAGACAAGCTGGGGGCGCTCCCTTTCAGAATCAGGCCCTTCTTCCCCTTCCTCTCCCGTCTCCCCATGGGAAGCCGATGCCGTCTGTGTGCCGCTCTCCTCTCCGCTGCGCCCGTACTTGATCACAAGCCGCTTATCCATCTGCATGTCCGCCAGGTGCTTTTCAATCTCCTCCTGCTTTACGCCGAGAAGCTCTGAGGCCTGGGCGCAGAGAACCTCCTTTGGAAGGTATGTATGGCCGCCTGCCGTGGCTTTTAACAGAGTGTAGAGAATCCCGCTCTTGATTCTGAAGTCAGAGTCCGTAAATATCCCCACCTTCGCCGCGATCTCATCTGCCATCTTAAAGCCCACGCCGGGAATGTCGTCCGCAAGCTTGTAGGGATTCTGCCTGATAATCCCGTACATGGCCGGGCCGTACTCCTGATAGATCTTGGCTGCCAGATTCATGGAGATGCCGTACTCCTGCAGAAACATCATGGCCTGGCGCATATCGCGCTTCTCCTCCACCTGCTCCGCAATGGCCATAGCCATCTTTTCGCTGATCCCCTTGATCTCGGCCAGCCGCTCCGGTTCCTCCTCCATGATCCGGAAGGTGTCCGTCTTAAATTTTTTTACTATCCTTGAAGCTAAAGCAGCCCCGATGCCCTTGATGGCACCGGAGCCTAGATAGCGTTCCATGGAAACCGTATCCTCCGGCGGCCTGATCTCGTAGTGCTCCACCGCAAGCTGTTCCCCGTAAACAGGATGTTCGGTTATATGGCCCGACGCCTCAATAAGCTCCCCCTCACTGATGTAGGAGAAGCTGCCCACAAGGATGTATTCCTCCCCATCCTCCGAGCCGGTGACGCTTAAAACCGTATAGCCGTTGTCCTCGTTCCTGTATTTAATTTTTTCAACAAAACCTTTCACTGAAGCCATAGCTGTCCCTAGTCAAAATTCCTGGAGCCCTCTCCGTGGGCAAACTCAATGAACTTTCCGGTTCCGATGGCAACTGCTGTCAGAGGATCCTCGGCAATCATCGTGGTGATTCCTGTCTTTTCCTCGATCAGCGCATCCAGTCCGCTGAGCAGCGATCCGCCTCCTGTCAGCACAATGCCGCGGTCAAAAATATCGGCTGCCAGCTCCGGCGGCGTTCTCTCAAGCACGTTGTGAACAGCGTCCACAATCTGCATGGCCGGCTCTCTGAGTGCCTCCAGCGTCTCATCGGAGGTCACAACAATCGTCTTCGGAAGTCCTGTCACCAGGTTTCTTCCCCTCACCTCCATAGTGATCATCTCAGGTCTTCTGTAGGCTGCGCCGATGTTGATCTTGATCTCCTCAGCCGTCCTCTCACCGATCAGCAGGTTGTGCTTCTTTCTCATATAGCGCACCAGCGCCTCGTCAAAGTCATCTCCGGCCACCTTAATGGAGGTGCTGACAACTGTTCCTCCCAGAGAGATCACCGCAATATCAGCCGTACCGCCGCCGATGTCTACGATCATGTTTCCGCAGGCCTTGGAGATGTCGATACCCGCTCCGATGGCAGCCGCAACCGGCTCCTCGATGATGGAAACATCCCTGGCTCCTGCCTGGTAGGTCGCGTCCTCCACGGCCTTTCTCTCCACCTCTGTGGCGCCGCTTGGAATACATACGCTGATCCTCGGCTTTCTGAGGGTTTTCTTTCCAACTGCTTTATTGATAAAGTATTTCAGCATTTTCTCTGTCACTGTATAGTCGGAGATCACACCCTGGCGGAGCGGACGGACTGCCACAATGTTGCCCGGCGTTCTTCCGATCATCAGGCGGGCCTCTTCTCCGATCGCCATGATCCTGTTTGTGTCGCGGTCAATCGCAACTACGGATGGCTCCTTCAGCACCACGCCCTTACCCTTGATATACACAAGGATACTGGCCGTACCCAGGTCAATTCCAATGTCATTAGACATCATCATAGTTGTTCTTCCTCCTGTTTTTCTCCCATTCATCCAGAACAAAACGGACAGTCCTGCGTCAGCTCTCCTGCCCGGCTGCCAGTCAACCCTTCGCATTAAATGTTTTCTGGCTATCTAAGAAGCTGCACCGAATCCGGCGGCAGCTTTCATACTGTCATCTGCGTATAAGCAAACTATACCATTTACTATTATATACAATTTTTACCTGTTTTTAAAGGGTTTTTTCTTTTTTTATGATCTTTATTCTTTTTTTATGATGCTGACACACTTTGGTCACATTTCCACCCTATAATCTAAGTATGTTATCCGAAAGGGTAACAGGCCTTTGTTTCAAGTATTGCTTGAAATAATAAAAGCTTTTTCATACTCATACCGGACGGCCAGAGCCGTCCGGCCCCCCTAAGCCAATTTCTTTTTTATATATACCTACCATTCCCAATATTACAAAATGCCCGCCGGAAAATCGGCGGGCATTTTGTCTGTCTCCTCTCCCGATCCACGCTCTCACGTCAGGACAGCCGTCTCGCCTCCTGCCTATGAGCAGGCATAAAAACGCTTACCATTCAGGCCCCACCAGAATATCCTGGCTCACCCTTGTATAAAACATTTTCTTCACTGTTTCAAACTCCGTTGACTGTCCCATAATCCACATCAGCTTCACAGCCGCAGCCTCAACTGTCATATCGTAGGCCTGGAGCACATTGTAGTGGTTTACCGCCCGGTAGCCCACCTCATAGACCTCGGCGTCGCTTCCCTCCAGCATCACCTGAGTGGCAATCACGACGATTTTTCCTTTCTCCGTCAGGTCCTCCAGTCCGCTCAGAAAATTTCTCTTATTGTAGAATGGGATTCCTCCCACCCCGTAGCTCTCGATGATAATCGCATCGTACCGCTCTCCGATATACTGCAGAATCTCCGGCTCGATTCCCGGTATCAGCTTGAGCACGAATACTCTCGGATTCAGCCTGTCATAAAACACCGTCTCCCCTGTCCGGCTCTCCCCGTCTACGTACTGGATAATTCGGTTCTCGTCTATAAAGGCGGCCACCGGATAATTGATGCTCTCAAAGGCGCTGTAGCTCTTGGATCGGATCTTTCTGGCTCTGGTTCCCAGAATGGCCTTCCCGTCAAACACCAGATAGACACCCCGCACCCCGTCCCTGGACGCAAAGCGCAGGCTGTCCATCAGGTTTTTCCTGGCATCGGTAATGGGGACGCTGATAGGCTTCTGGGAGCCGGTGAGAATGATGGGCTTTTCCGGATTCTGAATCAGGTAGGACAGAGCCGCCGCCGTGTATGCCATGGTATCTGTTCCATGGGTTACGATGAACCCGTCATAGACTTCGTACTCCCTTCGGATCTCCTCGCTGATGCGAATCCAGTGCTCCGGCTGAAAATTCGTGCTGTCCAGGTTAAAAAGCTGTCTGACTGAAATTTCACAGAATTTCCCTGCTTCCGGAATATAGCTTAACAGCTCCTTTGGCGTTGCCGCCGGGGCAAGTCCGTTTTCCGTCATCACAGAGGCGATGGTGCCTCCCGTTGAAAGTAGTAATAGTTTTTTCATCCTGCCTCCTGTATCTGTCCCTTTCCCGCTGTCTTTTTTCTGTCTGGCTTTCTTCTGCCCGGCTTCTTTCGCCTTCCTTATCAAAGCGTCTCTGCTCCGCTCTCTTCCTCCCAGTTTTGCAGAGGCATCAGGCTGCCTCCCAGTCCCTCTCCTTCATAATCATAAACGTAAATGACATAATTATACGCAGGACGGCTCAGCTCGTTTTCGGACCCCACAGCCTCCAGAATCTCTTCCTGTTTTACGGTGCCCTCCTCTCCTGCTGCAAAATCTGCCAGCTGCCGGAGAATTTCCGCCGCCGTTTCATTTTCATCCGGTGAGAAAGCATTGACAGATACACTGTGGACCTCGCCTGTAACCGTGTCGCCGTTTAAGAGAATGGACAGGCGCTCCTCTCCGTTTTCATCCAGTACGATGCAGAAAATGCAGGTATCATAAAATTTATAGGAGCCTCCGTCTGAATATATTATGTAATTATCCGTATACTCATCTTTTTCAGCCTGGAGGCCAAGCTGTGAAATCACCTCGTCCAGCCGCCTGTCCATATCGGTAATGCTGCAGGAAAAATGTTCCTCCCCGTCGCATCGGGTCCCTGCCGCCATTATCTCTGCCTCATCAAGCTCTGTTACCCCATAGCCGTACTCTGGCTCTTTGGAAGCACTGTTCTCCTGGCTCCATTCAGCTGCAGCATTTTCCAGGTGAGACTGCGTCAGCCGATCAACCATCCTGCCTGCCGCCTCAAAAAAAAGGTTGATGACAATTAAACACACCACAATAGCTATGACAACATAGACTGTGCGCCCCTTCTTTTTCTCCTCTGAGCGGTAAAAACCGCTCGTCTTCACACGGACTTTCGCTTTTTTGGAGGTTCCGGAACTTTCATACACCGGTCTGGCTCTCTCACTCTTTTTCCTGCCTTTTTCCGTTTTTTCCCCGGCGGTCCTGATTCCCTTCTGCAGGTTTTCCGCCTGCTTCATGGCCTTCTGGCAGTACCCGGCCATCTTTTCCCGCAGATCTGTTTTCCCTCCTGCCTCCAGCTGGTTTTCCTCTCCGATTCTCTTCTGATTCAGAAGCGTCTGGTTATCCGGTCTGTTTTCATTGAGGTAGTAGTCAACGTCGCGCACCACCGGCTTAAACACCAGCCTCCTGCACAGACGGCAGTAGCCGGCTGCTGTCAGCTCTCTGTCACAGACTGGACAGATTTTTTTTCTCATATGCATGCACCTCCCCCGGTTCCCCTGCACGGTTCTCCTGCCTGGCTACAGCTTCAGGCTCCATTCTCTGCAGTCCCACACCTTTGTAGCCACATCACTGTAAAACTCTGGCTCGTGGCAGATGAGAAGGATGCTTCCCCTGTATTCGCGAAGAGCCCTTTTCAGCTCCTCCTTCGCGTCTACGTCCAGATGGTTTGTCGGCTCATCCAGCAGAAGAATATTCGTTTCCCTGTTAATCAGTTTACATAATCTTACTTTCGCCTGCTCCCCTCCGCTCAGGACTCTCACCTGGCTCTCTATGTGCTTCGTCGTCAGCCCGCATTTGGCAAGGGCGGAGCGCACCTGATACTGGGTGTAGGACGGAAACTCCTTCCATATCTCCTCAATACAGGTGGTGGTATTTCCAGGCGCCATCTCCTGTTCAAAGTACCCGATTTCCAGATAATCCCCCAGCGTCACCTTCCCCGAGAGCGCCGGAGTCAGCCCGAGAATGCTCTTTAAGAGGGTGGTCTTTCCGATTCCGTTGGCACCCACCAGGGCAATCTTATCCCCCCTCTCCATGCAGAGATTTAACGGCCTTGACAGCGGTTCCTTTTCATCATAGCCGATCACCAGGTTCTCTGTCTCGAAAATGCACTTTCCGGCTGCTCTGGCCTCCAGGAAGTGAAACTCCGGCTTTGGCTTCTCCCTTGCCAGCTCGATGCGCTCCATCTTGTCCAGCTTCTTCTGGCGGGACATGGCCATATTTCTCGTGGAAACTCTGGCCTTATTTCTGGCCACGAAATCCTGAAGCTCGGCGATCTCCTGCTGCTGCCTTTTGTACGCCGCCTCCAGCTGGGCCTTCTTCACCTCATAGACCTCGCGGAATTTATCGTAATCCCCCACATACCGATCAAGCCTCTGGTTTTCCATGTGGTAGATAATGTTGATCACGCTGTTTAAGAACGGAATATCATGGGAAATGAGAATGAAGGCATTCTCATACTCCTGAAGGTAACGCCTGAGCCACTCGATATGCTGCTCATCCAGGTAGTTGGTGGGCTCGTCCAGCAGGAGGATATCCGGTTTCTCCAGCAGCAGCTTTCCAAGCAGGACCTTTGTCCTCTGCCCGCCGGACAGCTCTGTCACGTCCTTATCCATGCCGATGTCAGAAAGGCCCAGAGCCCTTCCCACCTCCTCCACCTTTGCGTCGATGGTATAGAAATCATGGGCCATCAGAAGTTCCTGGATCGTTCCCAGCTCCTCCATCATGGCTTCCATCTCACTCTCCGGCGCTTCTCCCAGACGGTCGCAGATCTCATTCATCTGCTCCTCCATCTCAAACAGGAAAGAAAATGCGCTTTTCAGCGCCTGGCGGACTGTCATGCCCTTTTCCAGGACGGAATGCTGGTCCAGATATCCCACGCGCACACGCTTGGCCCACTCTACCTTTCCCTCATCCGGCTGCAGTTTCCCTGTGATAATGTTCATGAAGGTGGATTTTCCCTCACCGTTGGCTCCTATCAGCCCGATATGCTCCCCCTTTAAAAGGCGGAAGGACACATCGTGAAAGATTGCCCTGTCTCCAAAGCCGTGGCTCAGATGCTCTACATTTAAAATACTCACTCTTATTGCTCCTTTATCTGAATCTGTTTTTTCTTTTCAGCCCGGTTACGTCCGTTTACTCTCCCCGGCTCTCCTGAATCTTTATCCAGGCCTGTATGGCGGAAATTTATACATACCCATTCTACCTGAACCCGCACATTCTGGCAAGCAGAAAGAGACAGCCCGGCTTCTCTGGCCGTTTGACATCGGGAAATCCCGTGTTATAATGGCAGAAAAGCGTGTTTGTCTGGAATAAAAACGGCTTTTTGATCCAATAGTAACAGCAGTACACTCGCAGAATTTTACCACAGGAGATATTTTATGTACGACTATTCCTTCCTTCAATGGCTCGCCTTCTTTTACATTTACAGCTTTTTCGGGTGGATTTTTGAATCCTGCTATGTATCCATTTTAAAACACCGCTTTGTCAACCGGGGCTTCCTCAGGCTGCCTCTGCTGCCTCTCTATGGCTCAGGGGCTGTCATGATGCTGTGGGTCTCCCTCCCGTTCAGGGAGCATCCGGCTCTCGTCTGTCTCTCAGGCGTGATTGCAGCCACTGCTCTGGAATACGTGACCGGTTTTGTGATGGAGCGTCTGTTCTGCGTCAAATACTGGGACTACAGCAATAAAAAATTCCAGCTGGACGGCTACATCTGCCTGAGCTCCTCCATCGCCTGGGGCTTCCTGACGATCCTTCTCACAGAGTATATCCACCAGCCCATCGCCCGTCTGGTTTTAGGCGTCAGCTATCCCGTCCTGCTTGTCTGTGTCTCTGCTGTCAGCGTACTGTTCCTTTTAGATACTTACGAGTCTGTGAGGGAGGCTCTCGCTCTCGGAAACGCTCTCAAAGCTATGACCAGGCTTCACTCAGAAATCGAGGAGCTTCAGAAGAGGCTGGAGGCGCTCCAGGAAGAAGCGGCCGGCTTCAGGCAGGAGTTTTTAGATGAGACAGAGCTGAGGCTGTCAGCGGCAAGAGAAAACGCAAGAGAGCGGCTGGACACAGCCAGAAGCGATTTTGCCGTTCGGTTAGACGAGGCCAGGACCGGCATACAGGAGCGGCTGGATGAGGCCAGAAGCAGCATGAGGGAAAGGCTGGACGAGGCCAGAGCAGATGCCAGAGAACGGCTTTCCGGCGCTAAATTTGATACGAGGGAGCGGCTCTCATCTGTTGCAGAGCAGCTGAGTGATGCCCGGCTTCGCCGGGAACAGCTGACCGGAGGCGGAAAGCTTCGCCGTTTCTATCGCCGGGGACTCTTTTCAGGCAATCCCGGTGCCGTTTCCCACCGATTCCCTGAGGCATTTCTGGAACTGCAGCGTCTGTCTTTAAAGCAGACAGACGGGAAGTCCAAAAAAGAACCTGATAAAGACGTGAAAGAAAAACAGGAGCAAAAAGATAGCGAAAATTCTCCGTCATAACTTTCTGTCAGTTAAAAATACATGTATATACCGCAAAAATATGCCGCAAAAAATACGAGGAGCGCCCCCGGAACTGTGTCCGGACGCGCCCCTCGTATTCTTCTGCTTTACTTTGCTGTCTTTATATTTCCCCTTTCAGGCCTTCCGCCTTTCTGCCCTCACTGTACGGTTCCGGCAGAATCTACAGAAGTCCGTTCACAATATCCATGACGGCCTTTCCAAGCTTCTCAGCCTTCTCGTCTGCATCAGCCAGGGAGGTTCCCTTCACGCCGTAGTAGAACTTGATCTTCGGCTCTGTTCCCGACGGTCTCACACAGAGCCAGGCGCTGTCCTCCAGATCATAGTAGAGCACGTTGGAGGATGGAAGTCCGGTGGGCTTCACCTCTCCTGTGGCTGTATCCCGGATGGTATCTGCCTTGTAGTCCCTTGCGGACAGAACCTTACAGCCTGCAAACTCTGCCGGCTCATGGTTTCTGAAGTACTCCATGATCTCCTGGATCTTGGCAAGCCCCTCGATTCCCTTAAGGCCGATGGACTGAACGGAATCCTTGTAATATCCGTATCTCTCATACATTGCAACCATGGCATCCCAGAGAGTCATGCCCTTTTCCTTGTAGTAGGCAGCCGCCTCGCAGAGAGCTGCCGTAGCAGAGATGGCGTCCTTATCGCGGGCATAAGTTCCGATCAGGCATCCATAGCTCTCCTCCATTCCGAACAGATAGGTTCCCCTGCCCTCCTGCTCGTTCTTGAGGATCTGCTTTCCGATCCACTTAAAGCCTGTCAGAACCTCAATCAGCTCTGCCCCATAGTACTCTGCCACCGCGTCCACCAGATTTGTGGTGACAATGGATTTTACCACCTGTCCGTCTGCCGGGATCTGTCCTCTCTCCTTTTTCTGGCTGAGAACGTAGTCACACAGGAGGGAGCCTGACATATTTCCTGTCAGCGGAATGTATTCTCCGGATTTTGTATCCTTCACATAGACACCCAGGCGGTCTGCGTCCGGGTCTGTGGCCAGAACCAGATCTGCGTTCTTTTCCTTCGCCAGCTTCAGTCCCAGCTCGAAGGCCTCCGCAGCCTCCGGATTCGGATAGCTTACAGTCGGGAAATTTCCGTCGGGAAGCTCCTGCTCCGGCACCACGTACACATGCTCAAAGCCCAGCTCCTTCATCACTCTGCGGGCCGGAATATTTCCTGTGCCGTGAAGCGGCGTGTAGACAATGGCAATCTGATCCTGCATCTTGTCAATGGCTTCCTGATTCACCACCTGAGCCTTCACCTGGGCGATGTATCTGTCATCTATCTCAGCTCCGATTGTCACATACCTTCCAGATGCCACAGCCTCCTCCCGGCTCATGGTCTTTACGGCGGAGAGATCTGTGATAGCCATAACCTTCTCCGTCACTCCCCTGTCGTGAGGAGGAGTGAACTGGGCGCCGTCCTCCCAGTATACCTTGTAGCCGTTGTACTCCGGCGGGTTGTGGCTGGCCGTGATATTGATTCCGGCGATGCAGCCAAGCTCTCTCACAGCAAAGGACAGCTCAGGAGTCGGCCGGAGCGATTCGAAGCGGTAGGCCTTTATTCCGTTGGCCGCCAGAGTGCGTGCCGCCTCATCCGAAAATTCCGGTGACATGCGGCGGGAATCATAGGCAATGGCAACGCCTCTGTCAGCGCCTCCCTGCTCTAAAATATAGTCTGCCAGTCCCTGTGTGGCGCGCCTTACTGTGTAGATATTCATGCGGTTGATTCCGGCCCCGATCACACCGCGAAGACCTGCAGTTCCAAACTCCAGATCCATGTAGAAGCGCTCCTTTATCTCGTTTTCATCCCCCTGGATAGCCCTGAGTTCCTTCTTTGTATCCTCGTCAAAGTAAGGGTTTGCAAGCCACTCCTCGTAGATCTTCATGTAATCTTTCATTCTGATACTCCTCCTGTGCCGTTTCTGCCACTAGATTTTGTCCTAATTATAGTATATGACGGTGAAAAAATAAAGCAGAATTATTAATGTCAGGCACAGGGCCGTCTATCGCGCCGATCCGGCCTGCGCCGCTTTTCTTCATCCCCGGATTCGGCTCAGGAAACGGTTCCTGTCCTCCTGCTGCTGTTCCAGATTTTTCAGTTTTTCCACATTTCTGGCAGGAATCCAGGCCTTGTTTGCATTAAAATAGAAGTTGATCTGCTTCCAGTACTTTTCAGGATAGAGGAAGAGATAGTAGAGATACTCCCTCTCTGTCTCCCCCATGGGAAGGATCCGGTCGTAGGCCTCCAGCATCTTCATTCCAAGCTCCAGGTTCCAGCTGTGCTTTTCCATGGCCTTTCTGATAAAATGGTACAGATCTGCCGCCTGTACCCCCAGGTGCATGCGGTTGAACTCGATAATCGGCGTATCCTGATCTCCCATCAGAATGTGGTGCTGGTTTAACTCTCCATGGCAGAGATAATGCTCCGGCTCCCGCCCCTCCCGGGCCATCCTCTCGAGCCCTCTCTGAGCCTCCAGCGCCTGGTCAAAGAACAGGCTGAAGTTTCCAATCACACACAGCTCAAAGTCCGACTTTCCCCTTCTGGCGCTGATAAAACTCCTGGCTCTGCGAAGTTCCCGGTTGTGGCGCTTCATCTCCTCCTCCATGGGTTCAGCGAGAATCGAGCCCAGGTTCCACTCCTCCCTCACCTCCACTCCTCTTAAAATCCGGTGAAGTCTGGCAATCTGGGCAACAGCCCTCAGGATTTCCGCCTCATCCCTGACATCGCATTCTCTCTCCGAAAACCAGTCCTTGACAATATATCTCAATCCGTCCTGCCCCACTGACTGTAGCTCTCCCTCCCGGTTTCTCACATACTGATCCACCTGGGTGAGCCCTTCGTCCTTCAGGACATTCAGAACCTCTTCTTCAAACTCAAGCCTCTTTTTCGTCCCTTTATACTCCCGAAGGAGCTTAAGGCCCCTGTCGGTTTCGCATATCCAGGCGCCGCGGCCTCTCCTTGCGGAGCTTACCTCCATCTCATACTGTTCCAGAACCTCTGTATTCCTGTCGTTCACACGTCACCCCTCCATACCATTCGCTGGCTTTTTCTTCAACTGTTTTCAGCTAATTCTAAGGTATGTACAGGAGGGTAAAAATATGTTTCTGACCGGGGAGATTCACTGTTCAGGCCAGGCAGGACAGTGTTCTAGCCGATGCTTCTGCCCAGGTTTCTGGCCTCCTCCGGATAGCGGCTTTTCTCGATTTCCTCAGGAACTGCGCAGTCGGCAGCATATACGGCCCCGGCATCCTCCCACTTAAGATACTGACAGACTGCATGGTAGTGGGCCTTCAGTGCCTCCACAGCCGATTTGTCATCTGCGCAGGCCGCCAGCATACAGGCCTTTTTGGCGCTGCTTCTCAGCTCCTCGTTAAATGCATAAAAGCGATCAATAGCTGTCTTCAGCTGTGCAGACATTCCGAAGTAGTAGAGAGGCGTCACAAATGCCACCAGATCTGCCTGGCTGACTGCCTCCCGCACCACGTTCATGTTATCCCTGTGGACGCAGACGCCTCCATGCTGCCGGCAGTGATCGCAGCCCAGACACGGGTGAATATTCATGGAAGCCAGATTCAGGCAGGTAACCTCATTTCCCGCCTCCTCGGCTCCTTCTGTAAATGCCTTTACCAGAACGGAAGTCGTCCCGTTTCTGTGGGGACTTCCGGCTAACACTGTAATCTTCATCGCTCTTCTCCTTTCATTCCATCTCTATTCTGCCGGCCGCCGCAGACGGCTCTGCAGGTTTTATCACAGCAGATTCAGGCAGGCGCTTCCGGCGCTCTCGCCTTTAAAAGCCAAAGTAGGCATGAATCCCGGCTACCAGCCCGTCAGCCAGTCGGTTCAGCGTATCCTCAGAGTGGCTGGATCCCTTATCTCCCAGCTCGATGTCCACACTGGGAACAGTCGAATAGGAAGTCTGCGTCAGATCCATCTCCATGGCTCCGCTGGAAAAGATTTTATTTCCGGCGCCGCGCAGCCCTTCTACCAGAGCCTCGCCCAGACTGTTGTGCTGCTGCCAGTGAGAAGCCACCGGCTCCATGGAGCGGTATCTCTCATTGGAGGGAACACTCATAAAAAAGCAGCCCTTATCGCTGGAAGTTGAATCCCAGTGAAGGGAAATATGGCAGTCCGCATAGTTATTCGCAAGTACCGTCCGGGCAATATTGTCCAGCTGTACATCCTCCCCGTCCCGGAGCATCAGCACATCATATCCCTCTGCCAGCAGGCGCTCCTTCAGAATCTGCGCCATCCGGAGGGTCACTGAGGCCTCCGGTGTGCCGTCTGCAAATGTCATTCCGGCTGACACTGCAGCGGCAGTGGTGGCGCCTGCCGCAGTGGTACCACCTGTTACCTTGGCGCTTCCGTCCGGGTGGCACAGTGTCTTTACGCTGCCTCCTCCGGCTGTGCCGTGGCCTGCATTCAGGCCGATGGTCTTATTTTTTCTGTTTTCTGCTGTGCTCTTATACAGAACGGCTTTCCCGCTGTTTATCTTGGAAAATTCAGCATACTGGAGGCTGCTGTTAAGCCCCACTTCCGTCCCGGACTGCAGCTGAGTCCCTGCTTCACCCTGGCCTTTGGTCTCCTCCTTCACCGGCTGTCCGGCTTTTTGCCCCTCTGCCAGGTATGCGGAGGACACATAGAATTCTCCGCTGTCCGTCCTCACCACACTCCATCCATTTCCCTCGTAAAGCCGTTCCAGGACTGTGCCTCCGGGAACTGTGCCCTTTATATTGTCTCCCTCTGTGTCAGGGGAGGTGCGCAGCCGGAGGGCATCAGCTGTGACGGTCACCTTGTCATTTCTGGCTGTCATGCCCTGGCTCTCATAGGCATTGGCCGTGGTCCGGGAGGACTCGGAGCCTGGCTGCACTGTCGCAGCTCCTGCCTCTGCCTGAACCTGGGCGGCAGGCTGAACCTTTCCCCCTCCCACGGATGCAGCTGCCGCCCCTGCTGCCAGGGCTGCGCAGACAAGCATGCAGGCTGCCGGAATCATGTATCGTTTTCTCATAAACCTTCCTCTCTCTGCTCTTCCCAGATGCGGGGAGCAGGTTCCCTGTTCTGAAACCCGCCATCGGGCTTCTGACTGTCTATAGCCGCTCAGCGTACACGAAAACGCCTTACAGGCACATGTAAATCTGAACTGATCCTATCATATCACAGGGCGCCTGTTTCTCAACTGACATTTTTCTTACAATTATGTACAGCGTCCCCTCCGCCGCCTGAGCAGATGCGCGGCGCCTTTCCTGTCACTCGATGCGATATCCGTTTTTTGTGGTCCGCTTGACACTGTAGAGGGCCTTATCTGCTCTCTCGATGGCAGATTCCAGTTTTTCATCCGGGAGAATCTCCGTTCCCCCCACGGATATGCTGGGCCAGGCCTTCTCTGTCCTGTGCGCTGCAATACAGTCCACTATCCTCTCAGCCAGCCTGGCCGCCCCTTTCCTGCTGCTGATTCCGCCGCACAGCAGCAGGAACTCGTCCCCACCCATGCGGCATACGAGATCGTGAGTGCGCACAACACGGTTTAAGAGACCGGCGATTGTTTTTAATACCTGATTTCCTTCCATATGGCCATAGGTGTCATTGATCTTTTTAAAATCATCGAGATCTACTATAAACAGCCATTTCTCAGTTCTGTCTCCTTTTTTCCATATCTCCTCAAAGGTGTGGTAGTTGATCAGCCCTGTGAGCCCATCCCTCTGAGCCAGAAGCGCCATTCTGCCCGCCTCCTCCTGAGCCTTCTGCACCTGCTCAGTCAGGGTTTTGGGATAGTACTCTCCCTCTCTCTGCTCCAGGTTCGGCATGGACTGATGGATATGCACGATTTTCCATCTGTCTCCTCTCCTCTCATAGAGAACTGAATAGCGGCTGTCCATATCGATCTGTACCTTCCCATCGGCACTGCTGCCCCTGATATAGAGAACCCCGTATACCAGGCAGGCGTCCTCCCCGGTCTTTCTTTCCCGGCACCGGAGGTTTTCAAAACGGAAGGAAACCTCTTCCACTTCCTCACTCTCCTGTGACATCGCTTTATAAAAATCCTGTTTATTGGTGTAAAACTCATGGGCTCCTGTGCCGATAATCACACAGTCCTCATCCAGCCATTCGCTCACCATTTTCTGCTTTTCACCGGCGTCACCGCAGAGGTAAACTCTCCAAAGTTCCTCCGTCAGTCTGCAAAAATCCATCTGCCATCCTCCCTGACGCAGCCCTCCTCCTAACATACCCTGTCCGGATACCGCTGTCTGGCTGCCGATTCTGATACTGCTCTGATTCTGATATTGGCAAGAACCGGTAGTCCGGAGAGACTTCCCTATACTACAAAAGGATGCCTGAAGCTGTTTCCATCTTCAGGCATCCTCCTTGCCAGCCTAGAGCCGTCACAAGGCTTTATGGCGTCCTTTCAGACGCCTCTGCCTTTACTCCTCGCTCAGTTCATCTTCATTTAATACGATCTGCTCTGCCTCGTCCAACTCTCCGCTCTCAGGATACTCCTGGGACAGGACGGCTTCCTCGCTGCCCATGGACGTCTCAAGCTCCTCGCCGTCGGTGCTCAGCTTGATGGAACGGTATCTCTTCATACCTGTTCCGGCCGGGATCAGCTTACCGATCAGAACGTTCTCCTTCAGACCGATCAGGTTATCCACCTTGCCGTTGATAGCTGCCTCTGTCAGAACCTTGGTGGTCTCCTGGAAGGAAGCTGCGGATAAGAAGGAATCTGTTGCAAGGGAAGCCTTTGTGATACCCAGCATAACCTGGCGGCCCACTGCCGGCTCCTTGCCCTCTGCGATCAGGGCCTCGTTCATATCGTTGAACTCCAGAATGTTCATGGAGGTTCCCGGAAGAACGTCGGAATCGCCGCTCTCCTCAACCTTGATCTTCTTTAACATCTGGCGCACGATCATCTCGATATGCTTATCGTTGATCTCCACGCCCTGTAAGCGGTAAACTCTCTGTACCTCCTGGATCATGTAATCCTGTACGGCGCGCACACCCTTAATCTTTAAGATGTCGTGGGGATTTACACTACCCTCTGTCAGCTCGTCGCCTGCCTCAAGCACTGCGCCGTCCTGAATCTTGATTCGGGAGCCGTAAGGAATCAGGTAAGTCTTGGAGTTTCCTGTCTCGTTGTCTGTGATAATGATCTCGCGCTTCTTCTTCGTGTCCTTGATAGTAGCCACGCCGCCGAACTCAGCGATAATCGCAAGTCTCTTCGGCTTACGTGCCTCGAAAAGCTCCTCGACACGGGGAAGACCCTGTGTGATATCGCCGCCGGCCACGCCGCCTGTATGGAAGGTACGCATGGTAAGCTGTGTACCAGGCTCACCGATGGACTGTGCAGCGATAATTCCGACAGCCTCGCCTACCTGCACCGGCTGTCCTGTAGCCATGTTGGCGCCGTAGCACTTAGCGCAGACACCGATGTGGGACTTACAGGTTAACACGGTACGGATCTTCACAGAGTTTCTGCCCTGCTTCTCAAGGGCCTTCATGACAACGGCTGCACGCTTCGGCGTACACATGTGGTTTGCCTTGATCACGATCTCACCTGTATCCGGATCCACGATATCCTCGGCGATGAAACGGCCTGTGATACGCTCCTGGAGGCTCTCGATGGTCTCCTGTCCGTCTGTAAAGCCCTTGATCTCCATATAAGGGATCTCGCCTTTTCCGGCGCAGCAGTCGTCCTCGCGGACAATCAGATCCTGGGAAACGTCTACAAGACGTCTGGTCAGGTAACCGGAGTCGGCTGTACGAAGAGCCGTATCGGAAAGTCCCTTACGGGCTCCGTGGGCGGAGATGAAGTACTCCAGTACGTCAAGACCTTCACGGAAGTTGGACTTGATAGGAAGCTCGATGGTGTGTCCCGTCGTATCTGCCATCAGGCCTCGCATACCTGCCAGCTGCTTGATCTGCTTATCGGAACCACGGGCACCGGAGTCAGCCATCATGAAGATGTTGTTGTATGCGTCCAGTCCTGTCAGCAGGTCATGAGTAAGCTGGTCGTCTGTCGCCTTCCAGGTCTCGATAACCTCTTTATATCTCTCCTCCTCGGTGATAAGACCGCGGCGGAAGTTCTTTGCAATTCTGTCAACCGTTGCCTGGGCATCGGCGATGAGCTTCGGCTTGCTTGCCGGCACAGTCATATCGGATACGGATACGGTCATGGCGGCCTTTGTGGAGTACTTGTAGCCGATGGCCTTGATGTCGTCCAGAGTGATAGCTGTCTGGGTAGCTCCGTGGGTATTGATAACCTTCTCCAGGATCTGCTTCAGCTGTTTCTTTCCTACGTGGAAGTCAACCTCCAGCTTCAGCTCATTGCCCTCGATGCTTCTGTCCACAAAGCCCAGATCCTGAGGGATGATCTCGTTAAAGATAAAGCGTCCCACCGTGGACTCTACCATTCCAGTCTTAACGGTTCCGTCCGGCATCTCCTTCTGCATTCTTACTTTTACCTTGGAGTGCAGCGTTACTTCCTTGTTCTCATAGGCAAGAATGGCCTCGTTCACGTTCTTGAAGGCCATGCCCTCTCCCTTTACGCCCGGTCTTTCCTGTGTCAGGTAGTAGATACCGAGAACCATATCCTGGGAAGGAACGGCCACAGGGCCTCCGTCGGAAGGCTTTAACAGGTTGTTCGGGGACAGAAGGAGGAAACGGCACTCTGCCTGCGCCTCTACGGACAGAGGAAGGTGAACAGCCATCTGGTCGCCGTCGAAGTCCGCGTTGAAGGCGGTACATACCAGCGGGTGCAGCTTAATAGCCTTGCCCTCTACCAGAATCGGCTCGAATGCCTGGATTCCCAGTCTGTGCAGTGTAGGAGCACGGTTTAACATAACCGGATGCTCTTTAATTACGTCCTCCAGCACATCCCACACTGCCGGCTGAAGGCGCTCTACCATCTTTTTGGCGTTCTTGATGTTCGGAGCGTACTGCTTTGCAACCAGCTCCTTCATAACGAACGGCTTAAAGAGCTCAATGGCCATCTCCTTCGGAAGACCGCACTGGTAGATCTTCAGCTCCGGTCCAACGACGATAACGGAACGTCCGGAGTAGTCAACTCGCTTTCCGAGCAGGTTCTGGCGGAAACGTCCCTGCTTACCCTTTAACATATCGGAGAGGGACTTTAAGGCTCTGTTTCCAGGACCGGTTACAGGGCGTCCGCGGCGTCCGTTGTCGATAAGGGCATCCACGGCCTCCTGCAGCATCCTCTTCTCGTTTCTCACGATAATGTCCGGGGCTCCAAGCTCCAGAAGTCTTGCAAGACGGTTGTTTCTGTTGATAATTCTTCTGTATAAATCATTTAAGTCGGATGTGGCGAAACGGCCTCCGTCCAGCTGTACCATAGGACGGATATCCGGCGGAATAACCGGGATAACGGTCATAATCATCCACTCTGGCTTGTTTCCGGAGTTTCTGAAGGCCTCCACTACCTCAAGCCTCTTGATGATTCTGGCTCTCTTCTGGCCGGTGGCATCCTTAAGCTGCTTTCTCAGATCCTCGGAATCCTTCTCAAGGTCAATGCCCTTTAACAGCTCCTGGATCGCCTCGGCTCCCATTCCCACGCGGAAGCTGCCGTAGCCGAAGTTCTCCACCGCATCGCGGTACTCCTTCTCGGAGAGAACCTGCTTGAACTGCAGGCTGGTTTTTCCCGGATCCAGTACGATGTAGGATGCGAAGTAGAGCACCTTCTCCAGGGTTCTAGGAGAAATGTCCAGGATCAGTCCCATACGGCTCGGGATTCCCTTAAAGTACCAGATATGGGAGACCGGGGCGGCGAGCGCAATATGGCCCACACGCTCCCTGCGGACGCTGGCCTTTGTGACCTCAACGCCGCACCTGTCACAGATAACGCCCTTGTATCTGATCTTCTTATATTTGCCGCAGTGGCACTCCCAGTCCTTGCTCGGTCCGAAGATTCTCTCACAGAACAGTCCGTCCTTCTCAGGCTTTAAGGTTCTGTAGTTGATTGTCTCCGGCTTCTTTACCTCGCCGTGGGACCACTCCAGGATCTTCTCAGGGGAAGCCAAACCGATTTTGATTGCATCAAACGTCAATGGCTCATAAGTTTCATTTGTCTCTGGCATGAGCGGTACTCCCTTCTATTTATTCTTCATCGTCAGAATATGAATCATCCTGATCGTTCACATAGTCATCCGTGTAGTCGTCTGTATAACTGTCAGATTCTACAGAGGCCAGCTCTCCGTCCTCCTTGAATTCCTGACGCTGAAAGCCCATGCTCTCGAAGGATTCGTTCTGTGAGTAGCTCTTGCTGTCGCCTTCCAGAATCGAGCGGATGTCGGTGTCGCCGTAGTCGATATTCTCGCTCAGCTCTACCTCGGAGCCGTCCTCCCGCAGTACCCTCACGTCCAGACCTAAGGACTGAAGCTCCTTTAAGAGTACCTTGAAGGACTCCGGTACGCCCGGCTCAGGGATGTTTTCACCCTTGATGATGGCCTCGTAGGTCTTCACACGTCCTACCACATCATCGGACTTAACGGTAAGGATCTCCTGTAAGGTGTAGGATGCACCGTAGGCCTCCAGAGCCCAAACCTCCATCTCTCCGAAACGCTGTCCGCCGAACTGTGCCTTTCCTCCCAGAGGCTGCTGTGTAACCAGGGAGTATGGTCCGGTGGAACGGGCATGGATCTTATCGTCTACCAGGTGGTGGAGCTTCAGGTAATGCATGTGTCCGATGGTAACCGGGCTGTCGAAGAACTCGCCGGTACGTCCGTCTCTCAGGCGCACTTTTCCGTCGCGGCTGATGGGAACACCCTTCCAGAGCTTTCTGTGCTCCAGGTGACTTCCCAGGTATTCCATTACCCCTTCATCCACCTTGTCTTTATATTTTGCCTCAAACTCTTCCCAGGAGGTGTTTACATAATCGTTTGCCATCTCCAGGGTGTCTGCAATATCGTTCTCGTTTGCACCGTCGAAGATCGGTGTGGATACATTGAAGCCCAGAGCCTTGGCTGCAAGGCTTAAGTGAATCTCAAGAACCTGTCCGATATTCATACGTGACGGCACGCCCAGCGGGTTCAGCACGATATCCAGCGGACGTCCGTTCGGCAGGAACGGCATATCCTCAACAGGAAGCACGCGGGAAACCACACCCTTGTTTCCGTGACGTCCGGCCATCTTGTCGCCCACAGAAATTTTTCTCTTCTGGGCAATGTAAATGCGGACGGTCTCGTTTACACCCGGGCTTAACTCGTCGCCGTTCTCCCTTGTGAACACCTTGGCGTCCACAATAATTCCGTAGGCTCCGTGAGGAACCTTGAGGGAGGTGTCGCGGACCTCTCTTGCCTTCTCACCGAAGATGGCGCGCAGAAGCCTCTCCTCAGCAGTCAGCTCAGTCTCTCCCTTCGGAGTAACCTTTCCTACCAGAATGTCTCCGGCACGAACCTCGGCTCCGATGCGGATGATTCCTCTCTCATCCAGATCCTTCAGGGCATCCTCGCCGACACCCGGCACATCCCTTGTGATCTCCTCCGGCCCTAATTTCGTGTCGCGGGCCTCTGCCTCGTACTCCTCAATGTGAACGGAGGTATATACATCCTCCTGAACAAGACGCTCGCTCAGGAGAACGGCGTCCTCGTAGTTGTAGCCCTCCCAGGTCATGAAGCCGATAAGCGGGTTCTTTCCGAGGGCAATCTCTCCGTTGCAGGTGGAAGCGCCGTCTGCGATAACCTCGCCGGCCTCCACATGGTCTCCCTTGTAGACGATAGGCTTCTGGTTGTAGCAGTTGGACTGGTTGCTTCGTGTAAATTTCGTCAGGCGGTATACGTCCTTCTGTCCGTCAGAGTCGCGCTTTACGATGATCTCATTGGAAGCGGAGCGCTCTACCACACCTGCATTCTTTGCCAGCACGCAGACACCGGAGTCAACGGCAGCCTTGCCCTCGATACCTGTACCTACAGCCGGAGCCTCTGTGGTCAGAAGCGGAACGGCCTGACGCTGCATGTTGGAACCCATCAGGGCGCGGTTTGCGTCGTCGTTCTGAAGGAACGGAATCATGGAGGTCGCCACGGAGAATACCATCTTCGGGGAAACGTCCATCAGGTCGATTCTTCTCTTCTGGAACTCGGAAGTCTCCTCGCGGAAACGTCCTGATACGTTGTTGTGAACGAAGTGTCCTTCCTCGTCCAACGGCTCGTTCGCCTGAGCAACCACGAAGTTATCCTCCTCGTCAGCTGTCAGGTAAACTACCTCGTCTGTTACCACCGGGTTAGACGGATCTGTCTTGTCTACCACGCGGTAGGGCGCCTCCACGAAACCGTACTGGTTTACTCTCGCATAGGTAGCCAGAGAGTTGATAAGACCGATGTTCGGTCCCTCAGGTGTCTCGATAGGGCACATACGTCCATAGTGTGTATAGTGAACGTCTCGCACCTCGAATCCGGCACGGTCTCTGGAAAGACCGCCAGGTCCCAGGGCGAAAAGACGTCTCTTATGTGTAAGCTCGGACAGCGGGTTGTTCTGATCCATGAACTGGGACAGCTGGGAGCTTCCGAAGAACTCCTTCACAGCCGCTGTTACAGGCTTGATATTAATTAAGGACTGAGGAGAAATATTCTCCATATCCTGTGTCGTCATCCTCTCGCGGACTACTCTCTCCATTCTGGAAAGACCGATGCGGTACTGGTTCTGTAAAAGCTCTCCCACAGCGCGGATACGTCTGTTGCCCAGGTGATCGATGTCGTCCGGCGTTCCGATTCCGCCTTCCAGGTGCATATTGTAGTTGATGGAAGCGATGATGTCTTCCTTTGTGATATGCTTCGGAATCAGCTCGTGGATATTCTTTCTGATGGCTTCCTTTAACTCATCCTCGCCCTTTCCGTCATTTTCTGCCAGGATATTCTCGAGTACAGGGTAGAATACTAACTCTGTCACACCGATCTCCGCAGGGTCGAAGGAAACATAGGCAGCCAGATCCACCATCATGTTGGAGAGAACCTTGTGATTCTTCTTCTCTCCGGCAATCCATACAAACGGCACTGCCGCGTTCTGGATCTTTGTTGCCAGCTCCTTGTCTACAGCCGTTCCCTTCTCTGCCAGAATCTCGCCTGTGGACATGTCGACCACATCCTCAGCCAGTGTGTGTCCGGCGATACGGTTCTTGAAATGGAGCTTCTTATTAAATTTATAACGTCCCACCTTAGCCAGGTCATATCTTCTCGGGTCGAAGAACATGCTGTTTAATAAGCTCTCGGCGCTGTCCACAGAGAGCGGCTCGCCGGGACGGATTTTCTTGTATAATTCGAGAAGGCCGTCCTGATAGTTGTCGGAGGTATCCTTCTCAAAGCTCTTCTCCAGCTTTAACTCATCACCGAACAGGTCGATGATCTCCGCATTCGTTCCGTAGCCTAACGCACGGATCAGGACTGTTACAGGAACCTTTCTTGTCCTGTCCACACGAACATAGAAAATGTCATTAGAGTCAGTCTCGTACTCAAGCCATGCACCGCGGTTCGGGATAACCGTGCAGCTGTATAACTCGGTTCCGATCTTGTCATGTCCAATGCCATAATAAATACCAGGGGAACGTACTAACTGGCTGACGATAACACGCTCTGCTCCGTTGATCACGAAGGAGCCGGTATCCGTCATAAGCGGCAGATCACCCATGAAAATCTCATGTTCGTTAATCTCGTCCTTGTCCTTGTTGCAAAGCCTTACCTTCACCTTTAAAGGCGCTGCGTAAGTCGCGTCGCGTTCCTTGCATTCTTCGATTGTATATTTAATATCATCTTTACAAAGCGTAAAATCTACAAATTCCAGACTTAAATGGCCCGCAAAGTCAGCGATCGGGGAAATATCATCAAACACTTCCCGTAAGCCCTCGTCAAGGAACCACTGGTAAGAGTTTTTCTGAATTTCAATTAAGTTTGGCATTTCCAGAACTTCCTTCTGCCTAGAGAAGCTCATTCTGATACCTTTACCGGCTTTGGCCGGACGCATTCTGCTTTTCTCCATTCGACGTTTCACCCCTGTTTTCTTTCTATGTTTAATGGCGGGTTTCGCGCGCTTCACGATGCGGTTCTCTGTATAGCTTTAGGCGCACGACACCACAATAGTGCATTTTTCATAATATCATGGCTGTGTCAAGATGTCAAGAGGGGGGATGGAAAAATTTTTCTGCGGTCGGGGAACAGGAGAGGGATATTTATTCCAGCGAAGTCACAAATATCCCTCTCCTGTTCCTGGGACGGGTACGGAATTTTTTCTGGTTCTGGGGAGGTTCCTGGTCTGGAGAAGGGAAGAGAGCGGCAAAATTTTTCTGAAGAGGGAAAAAAGCAGAGGGATAGGGAAGGTGAAGATTTCGGGATGGCGGGGGACAGGCGGGAATTGGCTTCTGCGTACAGAGGGCAGAAAAACAGACGAATATTGCAGAAAATGGCACAATATATATAGAATACGCCGCAATGCCTGCACAGGCATTGCGGCGTATTCTGTTATTATTATATTGATTTTTACCCTTTTAGAATTTTCATAGGGCAGTTACATATACGATCAGCAGTATGGCGGACAGAATATACGGGATCCTCTCAATAAGCGTATAGTTTGTCTTCTCCCTGCCTCCCTTTATCTGTAAACAAATCACCCCTATATTGCACACGACGGTCAAACCGGCGATTACTGCGAAATAAGCTTCTGCTTTAAAAACCCAGCAGCATACCATAAGCAGAAAAAGAATGCCCGCTGTAATCCGAATGTATGCTTCTTTGTTCTTCCTATCCTCCATATCCTGCCCCCTACTGAACCTGAATATCAATGTATCCTGGAGTCCATCCTAAAACGCCGTCATTGTTGTAGCCATAGGTGTAATTAATGATAACTGTTACCGTTTTTCCTGCTGGCAACGAACCAACCATCGCTGTAACTATAGCGGCTACCGCAGCAAAGGAAGGTACAGCCGCAGCGGCTATGGCATTAATGATTGCAATTTTAGCCTTATCCTGATCGGAAGGCAGTGTAATCGGCCCTACTTTCCATCCATATGTCTGTCCTATTGTCGGATTCGATGGAAAACTGTATGTTGAAATATTATTGTTGGTATTGTATGCAGAATAAAGTAGCTTAACCTCTTCTTCTGAAAATCCATACTCATGAACCAACAACTTGCAGATCTCTTCATCTGTTAATCCCGAAAATTTCCGCATGGCATCTTCATAATTTTTCTGAATAGTTGAATCATTAAAAGATATCTCAATCCCTACACTGTTAGCATTATAAGATGCATATGCTACAGAGTTCATTGCCAGGCACAGAACTAATAATGCAGAAATAAGTGAACACATTCTTTTATATTTTTTCATTGTCATACCTCCCCATCTTAAATTTTTACCTTCTGTTTACTTTTATCAATCTTACATTTACAAATCTTCAGTATCCATTTTTATCATCTTCTTTCTATTGAATTTATACTTATATTTTATGCTTTAATTTTAAGTATATCAATATTGATTTTGCATAGTTTTTATTTATGTTTTTGTACAAATTGTCTATATATCTTATCTAACAGAAATAGTTCCACCTACATGTACTGTTGAATCTGTAGTCCCCACAATCGTTATTTTATATTTTCCTTTTTTTTCTACTTTAAAGTTATATACTATCTGACCATTCAATGAATAAAGGCTTTTTTGTTTTCCTGATGAATCAGAAATACTTATCTTAAATTGATCGGTTTCATTTTCTCCATATGCACTGATGCTAATGGTATCTCCCAATTCCAGAGAAAGCTCTGAGAGTTCTGCTCCTTTTTTTCCAATTAGATCCACAGAAAAGCTGGAAGTTCCCCTGGGGGCAATTTCTATGCTCTGTGTGATCGTATCGTTTCCCTCCTCTTCTACTATTTTTGAAAAGACATTTCTCACCTCAGAAACTGTTTCAAATACCGTGCGTTTCTTATCTTCCCTCTCTTCCAGTATCTTTCCGGTCTGTATCACTGCGGCGTTCGACGCCAGCACCGCCGCCGGGCTAGCGATAGCTAAAATACAGGCTATTGCAGCCATGCAGGCCGCGCTTTTCTTTCTTTGATTTAACGTATTTTCCAACCTCCTGATAATAATATTTTTTTTAGAAGCCTTCAGGGCCGACGCCGAACATCCTGCCAGAAAGGATGTGGAAGTTTCCCCTATCAGCTTTGCGTATCTTTTCTTTTCATGCCCCTCTATCAGGCTGATTACCCTCTCATCGCAGGACAGCTCGCATATATCGTAGAACTCTTTTACCAGAATCTTGATTACCGGGTTAAACCAGTAAACGATACTGATCAAACCGGCCATATTTTTAAAGAGGAGATCCCCTCTTTTATAATGGATTCCCTCGTGCAGGAGGATCAGCTTTATTTCTTCCGGCGTGTAGTCCTCGCTGTTTACCATAATGACCGGCCGCGCGCCGCCGTACAGGATGGGGGTATCTAACCCTCTGCACAGCTTCACAGGCGGCATTTTTCTTATTTTTAGAATCCCTCTGACTTCTTTAGCCTGCTCCTGTATGTTCCTCCTTGCCTGCTCTGAAAAATGCTCCTCATTTCTTTTAATCTCCCTGCCAATCCTGTAATTTACAAAGGCGCCCCGGAAAACGCCTGCCAGTATGCCCGCCAGCCATAAGATCCCCGCTGCCTCAATGAATCTCACAATCCAGCTATCCGGCCATCTGAAAAACAGGCTCCTCCACCCGAGCTGGAAGCTGTACATATACTGAAAATCTTCGCTCTCCATTTCCAGAACTTCTATGCCTCCTATCCCATTCTGAAAAAGACATGCGGTTAATGCCATGGCAGGAATCAGGAAAAATATAAATACCACTTCCATCAGCCGCAGCAAGAAGTCCATACTATAAGATTTAAACCGCTTCTCCATCCAGAATACCAGCAAAAAAATTCCCGTTCCCGCTATCGAAATCGTAAACATCATCAAGACATAATATGGCATCCTACTGTTCCTCCAGTTTTTTCAGCAGTGTGTCAATCTCCTTCTTTTCCTTTTCTGTCAATTCCTCCTTTCCGCAAAACATTCCCAACAGCCCCGCCATAGAATCCACACCCAGATACTTTTTCATCTTTTCCTTCATCAGCGCTTTCTCATACTCTCTCTTCGTCACGTTTGCCCTGTATCTGTAATTTCTTCCCTCCTTCTTAACCGTTACATAGTTTTTCTCTGCAATATGGGCCAGCACTGCAGATACAGTCCCTCTGACGATCGGAAATCGCCGGTAAAGTTCCTCCGACATGATTCCCTCCGGCTTTTCCCAGATTACTTCCATAAATTCTCGCTCCTGGGGCGACAACTTTTTCCTCCCCCCAAGCTCCCTGAGTCCTTCATCCGGCATCCTTCCCATAAAGTTTCCTCCATTCTTGCTTCCATTCGCCTGCTGTCCTGACCCTGGTGTATTCATTTCTGAAAGTCAGGCAATTCCTTATATACTTAAATTAACATCTTTTTTATAAGTATTCAAGCAGTATTTTTATTTTCTATATTACAGCTTATCTTTCATCCGACTTTGTGCAGCTCCCTTGTACCAAAACATCTTAAACGGGAACTGACAGCGGACAGAAAAAGGCGCCGCATCAGGGTTTCCCTTTCTGAATTCTTCTGGGAAATCCGCTGCTTTACAGCGCCTTTTCTCTCTTTCTATTTTCTCTTTCTATTTTTGCTTTAATTGCTCACAGCATTTCCCGGATGTCCGGGAAGGGCTCGACGCTTCTTTTCAGAATCCCGTTCATGTGGGCGATGGCAATTCCGTAGTTGGTCATGGGGATCTGCTGGTCTTCGGCACATTTCAGGCGGTATTTCATCTCCCGGGCGTTTAACATACAGCCGCCGCAGTGGATGATCAGGCTGTAGGGGCTCAGATCATCGGGGAATTCGGTGCCGGAGGTGAAGGAAAACCTCAGCTCCTTTCCCGTGTGCTTCCTGATCCAGGCAGGGAGTTTTTCAGTGCCGATGTCGCCGCACTGGCGGTGGTGGGTACAGCCCTCACAGATGAGAATGTGTGCTCCGTCCTCCAGGCGATCCAGGGCGGCAGCGCCCTCGACTGCGGTTTTTAAGTTTCCCTTGTATCTGGCAAAGAGGATGGAGAAGGAGGTGAGGAGGATGTCGTCCGGGACTTCCCCCTTTACCTTTCCGAATACCTGGCTGTCCGTGACTACAAGTTTCGGCTTTTTCCCCAGAACGGCCAGTGTGGTGGAAAGTTCATCGTCCTTTACTGTAACCGCCACGGCCCCTGCATCGAGGATTCCCCGTATTGTCTGCTGCTGGGGGAGGATCAGGCGGCCCTTGGGGGCCGCCTTGTCCACCGGGATAACCAGGACGACAAAATCAGATGGGGAGAGCAGATCTCCTATGAGAGGGACATGATCCCTCCCCTCCTCCACGGTTTTTATGTGGGCCAGGGTTTCTTTGAGCTTCTCAATTCCAAAGCCTGTCCTGGCGCTGACAGGAAGGACGGCTGCGGCGCCTGAAAGGACGGCTGCTTCCCGATTTTCGGTTCCCCTGTCTTCCGGTACGCCTTCCTTTGCTCCCGTTTTGTTCGTCTCTTCCTTATATATGTCCGGGATGTGATTTTCTGTTAAATCACATTTATTGAAGGCAACGACATAGGGAACTTCCTTTTCCTGAAACAGGGCAGCCAGCTCCCTGTCCTCTTTTCTGATCCCTGTCTGGCTGTCTGCCACGAGGACTGCGATGTCTGTCATATTTAAAATCTGTCTTGTCTTTCTCACCCGTCTGCCGCCCAGACTTCCCTCATCGTCGATCCCCGGGGTGTCGATGATGACGGCCGGGCCCAGAGGGAGAAGCTCCATGGATTTTTTCACCGGATCGGTGGTGGTTCCCTTTACGTCGGAAACTACGGCCAGATCCTGACCGGTGAAGGCATTTAAAAGGCTTGATTTTCCGGCGTTTCTGCATCCGAAAAAGCTGATGTGAGCCCGCTCTGCGGACGGAGTTTCATTCATTCCCATTTTTTTCTCCTGATTATCTTTACTTGGCTGGTTTTGCTTTTTTGATCCATTCGTTTTTCCTGATCTGTTTCCTGAGCAGGCGTTGTCTGAAGTTTCAGGCGGCTGTTCCCGGTGCCCCGCCTGCCGGCAGACTGATCCGGCAGATGCTTTCCTAGAACCTGAAGTCCCTTCTGCCCTCTGCGATAGCTTTCAGATTCTTTTTCAGAATCTCCCTGACCCTCTCACTGGGCACATTCAGGATCTCTTTTTCTATCAGCTGATCGCCCAGCTTTCTGGTCTCCTCAGAGGCGTAGTCCTCCAGATACTCTTTCAGAGTCATCAGAGCGTTTGGATGGCAGCAGTTTCCAATCTGGCCGCTCTTTAAAAGGCTCATAAAGCGGTCTCCTGTCCTTCCCTCCCTGTAGCAGGCGGTGCAGAAGCTGGGAATGTAGCCTAATTCCATCAGCCATCTCACCACCTGATCCAGCGTGCGGCTGTCGCTTACGTCGAACTGGGCGGAGCTTTCATCCTCCGGCTCCTCCTCGGCATAGCCGCCTACGCTGGTTCTGGAGCCGCCGCTTATCTGGGAGATTCCCAGATTCAGCAGCCGCTCCCTGCACTTGGCGCTCTCCCTGGTGGAGATGATCATTCCCGTGTAGGGAACAGCCACACGGATCAGGGCCACGATCTTTGCGAAGGTGTCGTCGTCGATTCCGTTGTCAAACTCGTCCGGGTCAATGTCGTCGGCTTTCTTCACCCTTGGCACGCTGATGGTGTGGGGGCCGACGCCAAATCGCGCCTCCAGATGCTCCGCGTGCATGAGAAGGCCGGCAAACTCATATTTGTAGAGTTCCAGGCCAAAGAGTACGCCGATCCCCACATCGTCAATTCCCGCTGTCATAGCCCTGTCCATGGCCTCTGTGTGGTAGCAGTAGTTGTGCTTCGGCCCAGTGGGGTGAAGTATCTCATAGCTCTCCCTGTGGTAAGTTTCCTGGAACAGGATGTAAGTTCCGATTCCTGCCTCTTTTAATTTTCTGTAGTTCTCCTCTGTGGTAGCCGCGATGTTTACATTGACACGGCGGATTGCCCCGTTTTTATGCTTAATGCTGTAAATGGTCTTAATGCTTTCCAGCACATACTCAATGGGATTGTTGACCGGATCCTCACCGGTTTCCAGGGCCAGCCGCTTGTGGCCCATATCCTGCAGAGCCGTAACCTCCCGCACGATCTCCTCCTGAGTCAGCTTTTTCCTGGGGATGTGCTTGTTCTTCAGGTGGTAGGGGCAGTACAGACAGCCGTTGACGCAGTAGTTGGACAGGTAGAGGGGTGCAAACATCACGATACGGCTGCCGTAAAATTCCCTCTTGATTTCCCTGGCCAGTTTAAAAATCTGCTCATTTCTCTCCTCATCCTGACAGGCTAAGAGGACAGATGCCTCCCTGTGGCTGATTCCCTTTTTCTTTCTCGCCTTCTCGATGATCGCGTCTATCAGTTCAAAATTTTCCCTGTTCTTTTCCGCATAGTCAAGGGTTTCCAGAATCTCCTGATGGTTGATAAACTCCTCTGCCTTTGATGATTTTGGATCGTACTTTGTACTGCTGTTCATGTCTCTTTTCTCCTCTCTTATTCGGGTCAGGCGGAACTCCTCCGGCTTTCCCTTCAGTATCAGACCGTATCTGTTTTTCCGGTCAGCGCTGCGGCGTTTTTTTCTGTGTCCTGTCAGCCTGCCGTCAGGGCCTCACATATCCGGCACAGTCTCCCCGCTCTGCCACAATCTCATATCCGATGGACTCCATGGATTTTCTGAGGGCCGAAAGCCCCTCCGAAGCCTCACATCCGGTGCACAGCTTATTGTCATAGAGGAGATAATTTCCTCTGACAGCTGCCGGCGAAAGGTTCGGCATCACCACATTGGCTCCGCAGAGAATTCCCAGCTCCCGGCCCCCGTCAAACACCGTGCCAAGAGCCGTGGTGGCCGGAAGGAGCACTCTCGGAAGCAAAAGGCGCACCAGCCCCAGAAGGTACAGGGTAAGTTCCAGGCTCCCCGCCTCCTCGCCGGCAAAAGGTGTGGCGTGGTGGGGGAGAAAGGGGCCGATTCCAACCATCTCCGGCTGAAGCTCTCTGAGAAATACCAGATCTTCAGCAAGGTGACGGACGGTCTGTCCCGGTGAGCCGACCATCATACCGGCTCCTGTCTGGAACCCGATATCCTTTAAGGCACGGAGACACTCTTTCCTGCGCTGGCCGGAAAGCTCCGTCGGGTGAAGCCTCCTGTAGTGCTCCTCGTCAGCTGTCTCATGGCGGAGCAGATAGCGGTCGGCTCCCGCCTGAAACCACTGCTCGTAAACCTCCCGATCCCGCTCTCCCACAGAAAGGGTAACGGCACAGTCAGGGAAACGCCTCTTTATCTCCTCCACGACTTTTGCCAGTGCCCGGTCTCCTCTTAATCCTTCACGTCCCTCAAAGTTCAGATCCTCCCCGCCCTGGAGCACGAAGGTCCGAAAACCCAGCCGGCGTCCCTCCTCACAGCAGGAGAGGATCTCGTCCGGCGTCAGGCGGTACCGGGATACCTCCTGATTGCTGCGCCTGATCCCACAGTAATAGCAGTCGTTCCTGCAGTAGTTGGTAAATTCAATCAGTCCTCTGATAAATACCCTCTTTCCGTAGTATTTTTCCCTGATGCGGCGGGCCGTGCGGAACACAAGACCTGCCGTCTTCCAGGTTCTCACAGACAGGATTTCTGAAAACTCCTCCTCTGTCAGCTGTTCTCCTCTGGCCAGACGGGAGATCAGCTCAAGGCAGCGCCTCTCCCTGTCCTCGCCGGGCACGGAATAAACGTCTCCTCCCTCTCTTTCTGACCTGTCAGAAAACAGCTCTTCCGGGAATATTCCCGCCTTTCCCGTGTAAACCGCATCTGTGATATGTTTCATGGCTTCACTTCCTTTCCTTCGCCTGTTCCTGTCCAGTTCCGGCTTTCGCATACAGAGCCTTGGTGCTGACCCCCGGAATACGGCCCAGCTTTCCCGACAGGGCGCTGATCACGTCCATGGGGGCGTCCAGCACAATGCTGATGATGCTGACATGTTTTTTTTCATAGGGAAGTCCCATCCGGCCGATAATATAGCTTCCGTACTGGTGAAGGGTCTCGTTGACACGCCCTGCCGCCTCCCTCTCCTCAACAATGATGCCTATAACGGCAATCCTGGTTTCCAAAATTCTTCCTCCTTCTGCCTTACACACCTGAATATCCCCAAAAACTAAGAAAGGATCCTGCTTCGCAGGATTCTCCGCCTGCGGCGGGCCGCAAAAGCGGCATTTTCCTTTTCGCCCCAGTGCGATCCCCGCGGAGCGTTTTTATATAACAGGGAACGAAGTTTCCTGTTTATAAAAGAAAAGCGCCTCCAAAAGGCGCGCAGACACAGGCCTCTGTCCCGGACAGAAACCTGTTTTCTCTTTCATCTGAATGTTGCGGCGGAATGTTCAGAATCCCGTTGAAAGAGAATCCTGTTTCCGTACCAGTTCAGCTTTTCTTGGCCTCGGAGCATTTCCTCGGTGTCAGCGCAGCTTTCCTCTTTAGCTCTCCCTGTGTTTCCCCCGGCGCAGGAGCTGTGCAGGAAGCCGGCAGTCTGCCAGGGCTGATTCTCCTGCCGTCTTCGGCAAACTCATCCGTCCGTCCCAGGAGCCCGTATCTGAGAGTGCATTTTCTTCATATTAGCTAATTCCTGCCCGTTTGTCAAATATGTTTTCCTGCATTTTCTACAAGTATTTCCCGGAAGTTGCAGCCGTTTGGCTTGCCTTTTCCTATAGGGAATGTTATAATAATCAGCGAGACAAAATTACGGAGGTACTTCTATGGACATATTATTCAACGTGCTGCTGGGCGTTCTTATCGTCGCAGTCATTGTGCTGGCAGTGCTGTATTTCCTGGGTCGGAAAATGGAAAAACGTCAGGCTGAACAGCAGTCCATGATGGAGGCTGCGAAGCAGGTAGTTTCTATATTAGTCATTGATAAGAAGAAGCTGAAAGCCAAAGATTCCGGTCTTCCGAAGATGGTTACGGATCAGGTTCCGTGGTACATGAGACGGGCCAAGTTTCCGATCGTAAAGGCCAAAATCGGACCGAAGGTTACCACTCTCATTGCTGACGAGAAGGTTTTCTTACAGCTTCCAGTCAAGACTGAGGCTAAGGTCGTTATCAGCGGTCTCTACATAACGGAGATCAAGAGCGTGCGCGGAGGCATCCCGCCGCTTCCAAAGAAAAAAGGATTTTTCTCCAGATTTAGGAAGGATAAGACAGAGAAAAAAGCATCCAAATAGCCTCCTTGGGATAGATGCCGGGGAGGGAAAAAGGAGCCGTTGCAAAATAGATGAGAAATCATCTATGGAGCAATGGCTCCCTTTTTATGTCTTTCATCTGGCCTTTCATTCTTTTCTCTCATCTGCCTTCTGTCTGTGTTTGCTTTTTTTGCCGGAAGTTTTTCCTTTATAGGTGGCATTTCAGCCTGTTGGACCGGTTTGAAAATCAGGAATAGAATTTTGGCGCAGGAGAGTCTATTTTTCAGGGGTGAGATGTGTGCTGGTGAAGGGCCGGGTGGTGACAAGTCACCCGGCCTCTGGGGGCATCGCCCGGCTTTGCCGGGCGAATAAATACTAATCATGATAATTATACTTTTGATATATCAAATCAGTTTTAGCAGCTGCTTTTTCAATAGTCCATGACGGGGATGGGTTCAGGCTTGCTTTTCTTCATGCTGGCACTTCCCGCACCCGCCGCAGTTGCCTCAGCCCTGGCAGGCATGGGCCTCCGGCTCCAGGCCAGTGAGCGCGTCTGCCAGTTTCGACTGTAACAGGGCAAGGGGCAGGCGGATATTCATGTGGACAGTGACAGGTAAAATAATCTGCCTCATATAGTGATCTCCTTCAATGAATTTACTGTTAAATATTCGTGCAAAGTATTGTTTTCTTCGTGCAAATAGCATATACTAAAAGTACCAGAGAAAGGGGGTGATGATATGGCTGGCAATACCACAAACATCAGCATCCGCATGGACGCGGATTTGAAGGCACAGGCCGACGCCCTGTTTGCGGAACTCGGCATGAATTTATCCACGGCGTTCAACATCTTCGTGCGCCAGTCGCTTCGTGAGGGCGGCATTCCCTTTGAAGTGAAGCTGAAACAGCCCAACAAGGAAACGATTGCTGCCATGCTGGAAGCGGAAAGGATTGCAAAAGACCCGTCTGTAAAGGGCTGCAATGACCTTGACGAGTTGTTTGCCGACCTGAAAAAATGAGGAAAACGAAGTATACCGTCAAGTACACAACCAGCTTTAAGAAGGACTACAAACGGGCAATCAGGCGAGGCCTGAAAATTGAATTGCTGGAGCAGGTCGTGGCGCTGCTGGCAATGGGCGAACCACTGCCGGAGAAGAACCGCGATCACGATCTGTCCGGCGATTGGGTGGGCCATCGGGAATGTCACATTCCCCCGGACTGGCTGCTCATTTACCGCATAGAGGATGATGTACTGGTTCTGACGCTGACCCGCACCGGGTCACACAGCGACTTGTTCGGCAAATAAACCGTCCGCCGCCGTATGGGGAAACCTATACGGCGGTTTTTCTGTATTGGTCAAAGTTCCGGCCCCCGGTCATGAGATTTGTCCTGTTCCTGTCGGGCCAGTTGGTCGGCGGCCTTTCGGAGCCGTTCAACGGCTTTCAGGTCCTCCCGCAGCTTGTTGTCGGAGACGATCTGCCGGTTGACTTCTCCCTTGTCAGTGCGGATAGCGCGCTTCTCCATCTGGCTGGGCGCTGGCCGTTCTCGTCCAGGTCGTATGCCTTGCGGCACTTTGCGTCCCATGCGCCATTTTCTTTCAGGGGCCGGACGGTCAGCATGATATGAACATGGGGGTTGCCGGTTTCCTTGTCGTGGATGGTAAAATCGGCTCATCCAGCATTATTGCGTTAAATATATTATTCTCTTGTTTTTACTACCTTTATATTGAAAAATGCGTCATAAGGCATAGCCTTTTTCATTATAATAGGGCAAAGACACATACAACCCGACTACTATAAATACAAATCGCAATATGCCATGGGTTAAACTATAAAAGAGGTGCATATTCTCTGATAAAAATTCTACCTTAATTCCAGCTATCCTCTTTCCGATTCCAGAACCCTCCAATAATAACCACACCATAAAAGATCGTTATATAAATGGTATATCTTTTTTCTCTCTCATAGGCAATTGTTTTTTCACTTATCACTGACTGCATAATCTTGTCGGCAATCTCTGTTAGTTTCGCGTTATTAGTTTGGAGTGAGGATACAATATCATTCCATGATACTCCCCACCATTTTTCTATTTTCTCATTTGGAACGTATTCATTTTTTTCCGCATCCCAATATATTCTTTCATATTCATGGAACTGTTTGAGGTAAGTCACTACATCAGCCTCCATTCCATATGAACAGCTGAATATGCGGTCAGAAATAATTATATAAATACGCGGAATTTCATCTTCTCTTGGTTCTATTTTGGATGACGTATAATTAATTTCGCAAAATTAATTTCATAAAAATAGACATGGTCTATAGCCGTTTGGTAAAATTAAGTCACCACAACCAAATCTATCAAAGGAGGCTATAAAACCATGTCTGATAAGATTATACAGCTAAATGAGGATTTAATAAAGCACGATTTAAAGGATCTTGTCCGCAGCAGTGTTGAAGAGACTTTAAATGCCCTGCTTGATAAGGAAGCCGACGAATTAGTTAACGCTGAAAAGTATGAGCGTTCTTCTGATCGCCAGGGATATCGTTCCGGCCATTATAAACGAAATCTCCATACAGCTGCAGGCGAAGTGGAGCTGAAAGTTCCAAAACTCAAGGGCATTCCTTTCGAGACGGCCATTATTGAAAGATATCGCCGCAGAGAATCTTCCGTGGAAGAAGCTCTGATTGAGATGTATCTGGCCGGTGTTTCTGTACGCCGCGTTGAGGATATCACCGAGGCTTTATGGGGAACAAAAGTATCTCCTGGAACCATCAGTAACCTGAACAAAAAGGCTTATGAACATATCGAAACCTGGCGTACCCGTCCGCTTTCTGGAAGCTATCCTTATGTTTACGTAGATGGCGTTTACCTGAAACGCAGCTGGGGCGGCGAAATCCAGAATGTTTCTGTTCTTGTTGCCATTGGCGTCAGCCAGGATGGCTGCCGGGAGATCCTTGGTGCCGCTGAAGGGATGAAGGAAGATCGTGAAAGCTGGCGTTCTTTCTTCGTATGGCTGAAGGAACGCGGGCTTACTGGTGTTCGATTGATCATTGGCGACAAGAACCTCGGCATGCTTGAAACTATTCCAGAAGTCTTTCCGGATGCCAGATATCAGCGTTGTACAGTTCATTTTTACAGAAATATATTTTCTGTTACGCCCCGTAACAAGATGAAAACAGTAGCGCTTATGCTCAAGGCGATCCATGCACAGGAGAGCAAGGATGCTGCTCGTGAAAAAGCGCTCCAGGTATCGGAAAAACTCCGGTCTATGAAGCTTGCCAAAGCTGCCAAAAAGGTGGAGGACGGAATCGAGGAAACCTTGACCTATATGGATTTTCCTACGCAGCATTGGACCCGGCTCCGGACCAATAACGCGATTGAGCGTCTCAACCGTGAGATTAAACGCCGTACAAAAGCGATCGGCGCTTTTCCTGACGGGCAGAGCGCCTTGATGCTCGTATGTGCCAGACTGCGTCATGTAGCAGCAACAAGCTGGGGAGCCAGACGTTACATGAATATGGATCATCTTTTCAATCCAGAAGAGGATCAGCTGTCTGATATCATAGCCGGCTGCCAAACGGCAAGATTTTAATTTTGCGAAAAACTATTGACACAATCCCGGCTCGCCGTCAATGTTGGTGAGGTGTAATGTAAAATACGCATGAATTGTGATTGCCTTATAGAAAGAAAAAGGCTGCCGGGATTAGTGAAAGCATTAAACCCGACAGCCAGACTTCCATGAAACCTTTCCCCCTATTCCTGTCTCTAAGGAAAAGTTTTTAAGCCATTTTCAACCTCTCTTTTAGGTGGCCTGGCAGAACCCTGTATTTGAGAAAATCCGGATTCTGCCATCCTGCCCCCCAAAAATGCACCGTAAAATCAATGGATTTGCAGTCAGCATACGAGATTTCTGAATGGAAACACGTTCTTGGCTAAAGCAGAGGCCTTTCTGATTACCATACGAAGAACTACTTTTTTCTTACCCCTGTGACGCGCCGTGACCATCCGTGTACCGATTTTCAAGCATCACTCGGAAAGGTGTGTCGGCAGTCTCAGTATTCGGCTTATTGGCCCGATTTGAAAAGAGAGTTTTCAGTCCAAAAAGCAATTTCAATGGGTCGAAATGTATGCTAGTGAAAGGTCGGGCACCCGACCGTGGGACGTCATCCGGCAAAGTCAAGTGATATATCAGATAATAACTACCAGTCTCCTCTCACCATTTTCCAGAAACATCATCCGTAAAATTAATCAGAAATATTTACGATATTACTATTTCCATTTTTACGCCACTAATATTTGAACTTTTAGTTAAATATAAATATCTGTCTATATTTTCTTCATTTTCATTAATAAATAAATTATATCTCGAATATCCGACAAAACCAACAAACTCTAAAAACAACTCTTTACTTAATTTTCTAGAAAAATCATATAATTTTATATTAATGAATATTATTCCTTCATTTTTCATCTCTATTGTATGATTTTTTATATCATTTCTCCCTTCAAAAAAAGCTTGAATATCTTTACTCATTCCTAACTCTAAATGTGATTTAGCCTCCTGAAACATTTTAAAAAAATTTGTGTCCATGGTTACCTCCCAATATTAATTTTTAGGAATATAGTTACCGCCGTTCAATGAGGTAGGATGAGAATAAACTGTGACTATTTTATCTCCCCACTCGTTTGTAATTACTGTATTTCCTCTTTTATCTTGATATCTCCAAGTCACCTTTCCTGTAAGTTTATCAATTTCTTTTGTACGATGCTTATAATTGTTATCAATAATGCTATCAATCTTCTGAGAGTCAAATCCTCTCTCATTCGCCCTTTCTGCACCATGTTTTGTATATTCACGCCCTTTTGGAGTTTTATCTCCAGCATGTATCTCAGTCTCCTTCTCCCCCTCTTCCTCTGTTCCTTTTCCTCCAGAGTTCGAAGCTCCTGACATTTCCGATATCAGGCTATTCAGTGCTTCCGCTATGGAATTCCCTTTCGCCGCTATCACAGTTGCTCCTGCCGCTATTTCCACCGTCGCCGCTCCCGCTGCTCCCAGTGTCAATGCCATCGCTCCGCCCATAAAAGCGCCGCTGATTGCTCCTCCTCCTGCGAAAAACATTCCGAAAATCGCCGCAATTGCCGCCGCATTTCCTACTATCCTTCCCAGTTCAAAGGCTGCCCTGTCATATCCTCCGCTGTCGATCAGAAAGTCAAGCAGCACAGAGGCCGGTTCCAATGCTCCGTAAACCGTTCCTATTATGAAACTGAATATGGCATTTCCCACATCATGTAAAAGCTGAACCGTATCACTGCACACGATCATGACGCTTGCTTTTACAGCGGCTTCCATTAAGTCTTTCACTTTATTCTTTACCGCATGGCTGACATTTTCGCTGATCATGTCTACTGCATTGGCTACGCCCTTTGATACGCTTCCCCAAAGCTCTCTGACCGCCTCTGTTCCTGATACCACTGACACCGGAAACTCGGTTCTCTCTGAACCTGTCTGTGACAGCGGATAGTTGTTGGCTTTCCACGAATCATCCGGATCATACGACGGGCCTGTCAGATACTCTGACACAAATCCGCTCGGATCGATGTAATTTAACGGGTTAGACTTTACATAGTTATACCGGTTCAGCGTCAGCGGATCGCTGATGTCTCCCAGGTAAGTGTCCTCGGTTAAGAAATTCCCCCTCTCCACGTCATAGTATCTGGCTCTCAGGTACTGAAGCTCCAGCATCGGATTGTAGCTCTCGGCATTGTATCCATAGATCTGGTTGTACTCCGGCTCGCCAAAGGTCATCTTTCCCGTGGCATTATACCGGTAGGACGCCCACAGGCCTCCGTCTGCGTCCGCCACTCCGCTTACGCTTCCCCTCGGATCGTAGGTGTAGTATCCCGTCCAGCCGGTAAACCGCTCCACGGTCAGCCTCTCGTTTCCATAAGCATATGCCGTATCCGGCTCGCCGTCAATGTTGATGAAGTGTAATGCAAAATGTGTATGAATTGTGATTGGCTTATAGAAAGAAAAAGGCCGCCGGGATTAGTACAAACACTAAACCCGACAGCCAGATTTCTATGAAACCTCTCCCCCTATTCCTGCCTCTAAGGAAAAGTTTTTAAGGCATTTTCAGCCATTTGTAACTTCTCTTTTAGCTAGCCTGACGGCACTCGGTATTTGAGAAAATCCGTATTCCGCCGCCCTACTCCAAAAAGCACCATAAAATCAACAGATTTACAGTCAGCATACGAGATTTCTGAATGAAAACACGTTTTCGGCTAAAACAGCGGCCTTTCTGATTACCACACGAAGAACTACTTTTTCTTACCCCCGTGACGCGCCATGACCATCTGTGTGTTAATTTTCAAGCGTTACTCGGAAGGGTTGTACCGTCTGCCGCAGGATTCGGCTTATTAGCCCGATTTGAAAAAGAGAGTTTTCAACCCAAAAGTGAGTTTAATAGGGTAGAAATGTGTGCTGGTTAAAGGCCGGGTGGCTTGATGCCACCCGCCCGTGGGGCGTCGCCCGGCAAAGCCGGGCGAATAAATACTAATCATGATAATTATGCTTTTTATACATCAAATCGGTTTTAGTTGCTGCTTTTTCAAGCATCTCACTCTCCCCAGTGTTCTCAAGGATACTTTGGGTTTTTGAAAAATCAAAGCCAAATTTTGTCTGGTAAAATTGTAAAAAATCAAGTGTTGCGCTTATAATGTTTTGATTATTAAGAAGTGCTACATCATTTCGATCTTTCCAATCATTATACACAGCTTTATCCATTGGTTTACCATCCTCCCACAGTTCAGGAGATATTGACCCTAAAAAACCTCCTAAGTCATTTTCTGGACACTGCTCATAACACTGATCCAAAATATAGAAAAACATTAAAAACGATTGCATAACTCTCATATTTTCTCCTTATCATGGCTTTTTCAGGCCTGTTTCTGGATTCCACGGTTTCGGTGTATTATTAACTCCACCTTCAAAAATATTTCCATTTCTTGATTCTACCCATACTTGACTCCCATCGCTCTGAATCTTTGTATACCATTCATTCCCATACTTATCAGTTCCACGGAAATTGGCAGGATCATTCGCGACATCTTCTAATAATGCTCTATTTTCTGGAGTATCTGGAATATGACCTTCTGCATCTCTAAAAATGTGTCCTGTCGTTGAATCATTATCAGGTATTTTATTCTTTTTAGAATCAGAATTCCCCTTACCTTCATCGCTTGTATTCCCTTTTCCACTGCTGCTTCCCTCATTTGAAACTGCGAGTGTTAAATGACCCTGTGTCAATGCATTCCAGGTTATTGCAATTGCTGATGTTGTGACAAGAACTGCCGCTCCTCCTATGACAATCGTTGCTCCTGCCGCGGCTCCTACTCCTCCCACAAACATTCCTGCCATGATTGACAATACCGCTATTATACCTGAGCGGCCCAGAATCTTTCCCAGGTTGTAGGCGTCTGCATGCTCACTGAATATTTCATCAGATACATCCGTAGGTATTGCAAATGCATTATCAATCCCCATCAGCATTCCGGCCAGAAATGATACGAGTACTTCTCCTATCTCTTCTCCTATTTCTACCACTTTTCCGCATACATCAACAACTGATGCACCGACTGCTTCCTCCATCCATTTTCCTATTTGTTTTAGATATTTCGTACCAATATCTATCGCCTGATCAAGCTCTCTGAGAAAATGGTCAACACCTTTAGAGACACTTCCCCAAAGCTCTCTGACCGCCTCTGTTCCCGATACCACTGGTACTGGGAACTCGGTTCTCTCTGAACCTGTCTGTGACAGCGGATAGTTGTTGGCTTTCCACGAATCATCCGGATCATACGACGGGCCTGTCAGATACTCTGACACAAATCCGCTCGGATCGATGTAATTTAACGGGTTAGACTTTACATAGTTATACCGGTTCAGCGTCAGCGGATCGCTGATGTCTCCCAGGTAAGTGTCCTCGGTTAAGAAATTCCCCCTCTCCACGTCATAGTATCTGGCTCTCAGGTACTGAAGCTCCAGCATCGGATTGTAGCTCTCGGCATTATATCCGTAGATATTGTTATACTCCGGCTCGCCGAAGGTCATCTTTCCTGTGGCGTTATACCGGTAAGACGCCCACAGGCCGCCGTCTGCGTCCGTCACTCCGCTTACGCTTCCCCTCGGATCGTAGGTATAGTATCCTGTCCAGCCGGTAAACCGCTCCACGGTCAGCCTCTCGTTACCGTAAGCATACGCCGTATCCGGCTCGCCGTCAATATTGACTTCCATCAGGACTTCTGCGTATTCCCGGTTCACGTCGCTCACATACTCCACCAGCTCATAATTCTTCTGATGGCCTTCCGTCTTAATCAGGTCAATAAGGCCCTGCTCGATGGCTGATACCGGCTTTTCCGGCATCAGGATTCCGCTCTGGTTCTCGCTTCCGCCTGTGTTGTTGGTATTGCCGTTGCCGTTGTTGCCTTTGTCCTTATCTTTGTTCCCGTTGTTGCCTTTGTCCTTGTCTTTGTTCCCATTACCGTTCCCGTTATTTCCCTGATCCGGCTTTTCCTCCGCATCCGACGGGCTGGCGGCGTCCCAGCCGTAGTGGTTTCCGTTTCCTCCATCTCCGTTGTTGCCGTTGTTTCCGTTTTCATTCTTCTTTTTAAACAGGGAAATGATCTGGTCAGCTTCCTCCCTGGTTTCTGTTTCCGGCAGAAGTGCGTTTTCCGTCCTCTTCTCCTCTGCATCGGATGCTGTCGCTTTGCTCTCCTCCTGCGGCCGGAGCAGTTCCTCTAAGGACAGGGTCAGAGCCTGGTAGGATAACAGGGCGTCTTCCGGACTGATGGATGTTTTCTCTTTTCCGCTTTCCTTTCCGTTGTTCCCCTTATTTCCGCTTCCCGTATTGTCCTTGTTGTTCCCGTTTCCATTCCCGCTGTTTCCCTTGAAGTCGTCGTCCGTATGCAGGTTGTAGGACAGCTGGAAGGTCCGGTTCCCGTCTCCGTCGTAGGCCATGGCTGCCAGCAGGTTGTCTTTTTCGTATACAGCCTTCAGACGGTTCTCCACCGTATAGTAGTAGCTCAGCTCTACCTTATCGGTCCCCTTTGTCCCGTTCTCGGAAACCAGGTTTCCGTCCGCGTCATAGCCGTACTCCATTTCGGTATGCTTCTTCCCGTCATAGAGTTTTGCATGGACTGGCTGGTTGGACAGGTTATAGGTGTACTCCGCACTCTCCTGTACGGTTCCATTCCGCTTCTTCGTATAGCTTAACCGGTTCCCCATGTCATCGTAGGTATACTCATAGGTGTAGGTTCCCTGGTTTTCTTCCTTCTCTGTGGATTTTAACAGCTTTCCGTCCTCGTCGTACTCGAAGGTGCGGTTTGTCTCCACGATCTGATAGTTGTCTTTTCCGTCCTTATCATGTTTGTTCCGGTGCTGGCCTCCGTGAGGGTACTTGTCGTCATGACGGCCGTTCTCGTGCTTTCCGTCATGCTTGTCATCCCATGCGTAGCCGTAGAGAGATTCGATGGCATCCTCACCGATGATGAAACCGCGATCATCATAGGTATAATCGTACTGGCTCACGACCCATCCGCAGTCGTCACAGGTATTTTTCATGGTAACGATCTGATCTCTGGCATTGTAGGTATTGTAGGTGCTGATACCGTTTGGACGGTGGATCTGGGTGATCCGGTTGATGGCGTCGTACTCATAGGTGGTGCTTTCCCCATCCCGTCCGATGACCTCGGTCAGGTTGTCGTTCTTATCGTAGCGGTAATGGACGCTGGTTCCGTCGGGATAGGTGATGCTCTCCAGCTGATCGGAACCGTCATAAGTGTAGGAGACGGTCTGCCCGGATCCGTTTGTCACCTGGGTGATGCGGCCGAGGCCGTCATACTGGTAAGTGCTTTCCCCGGTAAGATCCATCATGGATACCCGCTGGCCCAGAGCGTCGTAGCCGTAAAGCACGCCTTTTTCTGCCTCTTCGTCCTGTCCGGCAGCCGGTTCCCCGTTTTTCCCCACAATCACCGTGTCTTCTGCATTTTCGTAGGACTTCTCCACCAGGTTATTCAGCTTGTTGTAGTCGTACCGGATGGTGTCGCCGCTGTTAGTCGTATAACTGGTCAGACGTCCTCCCGCGTCGTAGCTCCATTTCTCCGTCCGGCCCTCCGCGTTTGTCAGGCTGGTACGGTTGCCCTCCAGATCGTAGGTATATCCGGTGACGCGGCCCATGGTGTCTTCCACAGCCGTCACATTGCCCATCTCATCGTAGGTGTACCGGGTCTTCAGGCCGCTGGGCAGCGTTACCTCTGTCAGATTATCCAGGATATCATAGGAAAACCGGGTATTTAAGCCGCTGGTTCCTGTGAAGGTCAGAAGGTTTCCGTGGGGATCGTAGGCGTAATGCTCGCTTAATCCCATCCGATCCGTATAGTCCGTAATCCGGCTGCCCGGATCGTAAACAGTTTCGGTGGTCTCGCCTAAGGGGTTTTTCGTTCCAATCAGGCGATCGTCTTTATCATAGGTATAGCTGTAGAAATATCCTTTCGGATCTGTGATTCCGATGAGGTTGTAGGCCGGATCGTAGGAATACTGCGTGGTTCTCTCTCCCGGTTTTGTCTGGGAAATCAGGCGTCCCACCTGGTTGTAGGCATACTCAGTGGCCTTTCCCTCCGGATCCACACTGGCCTTCAGCTGATCAATGAGATCATACTCATAGTTCCAGGTATATCCCAGGGCATCGGTGACGGCGTTCTGATTGCCGCGGATGTCGTATCCGAATTCCGTAATTCCCCCTTCCGGATCTCTTACCTTCGTCATCCGGTGCATCACGTCGTACTCATAGGAGCTGTTTCTTCCCAGACTGTCGCTGTCCTCTATGATATTGTCTGCCGGATCGTACTCGAAGGTACGGGTCAGGCCCAGTGGGGTGGTGATACCGGTCAGACGGTGGACAGGATCGTAGGTATAGACGTAGGAGCCCCCGTTTTTCTGGGTCAGCTTTGTCACCAGGCGGTTTAAATCCACCTCGTAGACGGTGGTGTTTCCCGCCGGATCGGTTTCGCTGGTCAGCTCGTCATGTTTGTCATAGGTATAGGAAGTCTTTGCCCCCTTCGGGGAAATGGCCTCGATAAGGTTTCCCATCACATCGTATCGGTACTCGGTGATCAGGCCGTTGGGATCCTTAACCTTCGTCACGTTCCCCAGGGCGTCATATCGGTATTCCGTCTTATTTCCCTCCGGCGTGGTGAAGCTCAGCAGACGGGACAGCTCGTCATACTCGTAAAGTTCCGTGTTTCTGCGCCCGTTGGTGACGGAGGTGAGCCGGTCAGTATCATCGTAGGCGTAGGAGGTTTCAGCCCCTTCCGCGTCCAGGGCGGACAGGAGGTTTCCCACTGCGTCATAGGTATAGCCGGTGACTGCTCCCAGAGGATTGGTTTCGCTGGTGACCCGGTTGATGGCGTCATAAGCGTAGATATAGACCGCCTCTCCCGGTTCCGTGGTCTTTATAAGATTTCCTGCCGGATCGTATTCGTAGGCATAAGCGGTGCCGTCCGGCTGTATTACTCTGGTCAGACGGTCCAGGGCATCGTACTCGTAGCGGGTAACGGCCTGTCCGAAGTCGGTCTGTTCTACCAGGCGTCCGAAGGGATCGTACTCATAGAAGGCGGTCCTTCCGATGGTGTCGCTCTGCCAGATCAGGTTCCCGCTTTCGTCGTACCCGTAGAGGGCGGTATTCCCGATATTGTCCTTCTTCTTCGTGACGCGGCCCATCTCATCATAAGTGTAGGCGGTTACGACGCCGGCCTCGTCCGTGCTCGTAACGATCCGGTTGTTCGCATCGTATTCCATAGTGACGGTGTCGCCGTCAGGCATCTGAATCTTTACCAGATTTCCGTTCTCGTCATAGGCGGTCTGGTACTCGTGATCCAGGGCGTCAGTCAGAGCAACCGGCTGGTTTAACTCGTCGTAGACAATCCTGGTTTCCCCTTTCAGGGCATCGGTGGTTTTCGTCACATTGCCCACTGGGTCGTACTCGCGGGCAGTCACATGGCCCAAAGCGTCTGTCTAGGCCAGGAGCTCTCCGATTTCGCTGTAATAGAATTCATCACTGTGACCGTTGGCGTCGGTGCTTTTCACTATGCGGCCGTTTAAATCATAATCAGTGGCGGTCACTCCGTCCAGGGCATCGATCACTTCCTGTAAGCGGCTGGCCTCGTCATAGCGATACCGGGTGCTGTGGCCGTTGGCATCGGTGAAGGTCAGAAGGTTTCCGGCTCCGTCGTAGACGCAGGCGATTTCGCCTCCCAGCGGATCTCTCGCTTTCGTGAGCTGGTTGTTGTGGTTGTAGGTAAATGTATAAACCCTCGTCTCGTCATCGGACAGGCGGACGATATTTCCGTTTCCATCATAGCCAAGCTCTGTGACAAGACCGTTTGGCGCTGTCATGCGGATCACACGGCCGTTTTTGTCGTACTCATAGGCCTGGGTGGTTCCGTCAGGGTTCGTCTGCCTGAGCAGGCGGCCGTTTCGATCATACTCATACCGGCTCTCGTAGCCCATGGCGTCCGTTACCAGGACGGGAAGACCAAGGATCGAATCGTATTCGGTATGTACCGTGTTTCCTCTCCGGTCAGAAGCTGCAATCTGGTTTCCCTTCGCGTCCAGGATATAGGAAATCTTCTGCCCTTTGGCGTCCGTCACGGAAATCAGGCGGTTTCTGCCGTCATATGCGTAGACCGTGGTGCGGCCCAGAGCATCTGTTTCGGATATCCGATTGTAGTTCCCGTCGTAGGCGTAAGTCAGAGTATTTCCCTTTGCGTCTGTCCCGCTCAGGATGTTGTGCATGGGATCGTAGGTGAAGGCAGTTTCCGTTCCCATAGGATCGGTAATGGACAGCACCTCTCCCGCCGGGCTGTATTCATAGACCGTGGTTCCCCCGTCCCCTGCTATTTCTGTAAGATTCCATCCGTTTTTATTGTAAGTCCACTTCTCTGTGCGGCCGGAACCGTCTGTCTGAGTTAAAAGGCGGTTCATGGCGTCATAGGTGAAATGGGCGGTATGCCCCTCCCCATCGGTGATGGATGTCACCGCAGCGCCGTCATACTGAAGGGTAACAGTACCGCCGTTTGCATCCGTCACGGAAATCAGGCGGCTCTGCCCGTCGTAGGTGAGGGAGACCGTATTGCCCTCAGGATCCGTGGCCGTCAGGAGATTTCCTCTTTCGTCATAGGTATAGGCGGTGGTGCCGCCCTCATAGTCAGTGGCGGTTAAGAGCTGGTTTGCCTCATTATAGGTGAAGGAGGCCCTGGAACCGTCGGCCCTCGTCTCAGTCAGGAGATTTCCATTCCTGTCATAGGTGTAGGCGGTGGTATTTCCCAGCTCATCTGTCTCTGATGACCGGTATCCGTTTTCATCGTAGGTATAGCGGAGCTCGCTTCCGTCCGGGTATACAATCCGGGTGGTTCGGTACTGGCTGTCATAGCAGTATTCTGTGATATTGCCATTATTGTCGGTGACGGTGGTACAGCCGTCGGCATAGGTCAAAACGGCAGTGTTTCCATTTCCGTCCGTCTGCTTCGTCACACGCCCCTCCCCGTCATAGACATTTGCCGTGACGCAGGTGCCGTTCTCATCATACCAGGCCGTCATGCGGTGACTGTCGTCATACTCATATCGGCGGGTATCTCCGGCCTGGTTAGTATACTGAACCAGATTTCCATCCTCGTCGTACTCATAGCTTACCTGGGTGCCATCCGGCAGACCTGCCTCTGTGATCCTCCCCTTCTCGTCCATGGTGATGTCGAGAATTTTTCCCGTAGGAGATTTGATCTGAAGCAGGTCATAATCGTCACTGTAGACGAAGGTGGTGCGGCGGCCCTGCCGATCCTCATGGTACTGGAGAAATCCCTGGGCGTCAAACACAAATGTGCTTCCGTCCGTGTCTGTCACCTTCCATCCGGCGCAGGCCGGCGGGGCGATGGCGCTTCCTTTCTCCTCCTTCTCGCTGTCCGGTTCACCGGACTGCTTTCTGGCGTCTGAGCTGCTGGCTCTTGGAAGTCCTGTCACCAGATTTTCAGCAAAGCTCCTCCCGGACGCCAGCTTTCTCTGCTCTGCCTCCTTTAAAAGCTCCTCCGTGGTGACAACCCTTGTTTCTGTGGCAGGCCAGTCAGTTTTCGCATCCTTGCCGGTTTCCCCGGATTCGTTTCTGTCCCTCTCCTCTGCGTCAGAGGCGGTGGCAGTGTCGATCTCAATGGAGTCCAGGGGAGTAAGCGTCTGGGCATAGCCTTCCGGAGCCTCGTAGGTATCCCCGTTCTTTGTAAAGGGGATGCCCTTTCCATCGCTCCTCTTATAGAGGATCGTTCCGTCCGGCAGGATGGACAGGTGGTCGCCTAAGCCGGAGCTCCAGCCATAGCCGAACTCATTGTGGTAGTCCGGCAGGGAGGAGTTGTAGCTTCTCGTGATGCCAAAGCTGCCGTTTAATTCCGGAATCCCAAAGTCCTCCTGGGTCATGTAGAAGTTTCCTGTATTCAGATTCACAGGCTCCAGACCCAGCTCACAGTTGACATTGGCTCCTGCCAGCAGATTTTCCAAGAGCTTCTCTTCAAGAGGCGTCAGATTATCCTGCCAGGAGTAGGGCTCTGCTGTCTTCGGTCCGCGGATGAAGAGGATTGTATCCGCTTCTGCCAGCTGGTTTTTATACAGGTGGTTATCTCTTGCGATGGTGTTGGGATTTACCCCGTAGTGACGGGCAATCCGGTTTACCAGATCGTGCTGCTGCACCTCATAGAGCAGGAAGGTATCACTGTCTTCCGGTGTAAAGGTGATTTTCTCCCCCTCAGTATCAGCCGTTCCGTCTTCATTTAGCGGATATCCCTCGGCGGTTCCTGACACGTAATAGATCGTATCTGTTTCCAGGTCGTCCAGGGTCCATCCGCTCTCTGCCTGCCAGTTGGAAACCAGACTGGCATCATAATCGCTCTCCAGACCTGCTTTCTGGAAATCTGGGTAGATAAACTCCTCTGCGCCCTCTGTCTCCCCGCTGTCTTTTCCCTCCTCTGAGGCCTCTTCCATCAGCTGCCAGGAAATCTTTGCGCCCTCCTGTGTCTTTCCGTTTGTCAGGACGCCGGATACGCTGTATCCCCCAATCTTGGTGCTGACAATAGACGGAGTTACATCTATCGTGGTCTTTTCCAGATCCATGGCCTCTTCTTCCAGATTTCCCTCCCATACCACAGTGATCTTCGGGCCCTGGGCTGAATTGTAGGTATTTGCAAAGGTCTCTGCCGCCATGCGGTAGGCAGGATCCGTCGTCTCACCGGCCTCCACCTGGGCTTTCAGCATAAAGCCGCCCTGAGGCTCTGTCTTTGCGATCCAGGCGTTCATCACCTCAGTAAAGTCAAAGGACAGAGTCTGGTTCTCTCCGGCAGAGCCTGCAAAAATATGGCGATCCGGCGCCGGGTTGACGGCCGGCATAGAATTCCAGGTCACGCGGTTGGCATCCCAGCCCACCACCGGAAAACCAAGCTCGAAGACACTTGTGCCTTTGCTGTTGTCTGTCTGCTGGTGGATCTCCAGGGTTGCCTGCAGGCAGTTTGTGGCAGAATTCAGAATATCCTGCATGTTGGCATCATCGAACATATTGACTGCAATATAGACGCGGCAGTTTTTCATACTGTCGTCCACATATCCCACGTAAGACGGGCTTCCCCAGTCATAGTGGGAAGACGGATGTCCTTCAGACACCGTACACATGATAAGCTCATTGGATGGAACCAGGGGACTCGGATCGATACGGACCGGATAGGCTCGGTCCTCATCCTCCAGCCAGTCCTCGTCTGCCTTCACTGTCACAGTCACCCGGTCCTTCTTCCCGGACAGCTTCATAGTCAGATCGCTGCTTGTCTCTCCGTCGTCATCAATCATCAGAGGCGCATCCAGAAGAAATACCGGCTCCTCTTTTCTGTCCCGGTAAATCACAATGCGGCCGTCCTCTTTGGCCGCCTGGAGGCCCGGAATCTTTAACTGGTAGGTAAACTCATACTTCTCTGACGGTTCCAGAAGGATAATGTCCTCCTTCACCGTATTCCCAACTACCGTATACTGGTAGTCAATGTTTTCATATACATCCGTAAAACGGATAGCATTTCCCTCACAGAGGCTCCGTTTGAAGCTGCCGCCGGAGGGGATCAGCTCCATGCTGTCTTCCCCGGACTCGATGCGGATGCCCCGCGCAGACGTAATCCGCTCCGGGATCTGAATATCTGTTTCACCGCCTGCATTAGCCAGGTAGGAGGAGGCAGAAATGCTCCTTAAAGGCATGGCGTTAGAGCTGCTGGCCTTCTGCGGCTCATCTTCACCGGGTTCCTCCTTCTCTCTCTTTTCCTTCAGAGGAATCAGAGTGTCATCCACCTCTTCCACTGTGCCGTCTTCCCGCTCATAGAGTCCGGAATACCCGCCGATCACGGTTGTATACTCTCCGTCCCCGGTACGGTAGGTACGGACGGAGCCGTCAAAGCGCACTAATTCTCCGTCTGGCTCGTCAGCCTCAGGCTCCTCGTAAAAATCCTCGGGAGCGCGAAGCTCCTCTTCTTCCAGAGGCTGCTCTTCTTCTGGAAGCGTTTCCTCAGGAGGAAGCTCTTCCAGGGGGGGGCTCCTCCTGCTGCTCCTCTGAGGACGGTTCTTTCTTTGGAGGCTGTTTCTCTTCCTCTGTCGGATCATCTATGGTGCCGGAGTCCTTGGAACTGTCAGGCTTTTCGCGCTGTCTAAGTCAGAACCGTCCCCGGATTCCCCGTCTGCTCCGCTATCATCTGTCCCGGAACCAGCCTGAGAGCTGTCTTCCTCTTCACTTCCGCTCTCTCCACCGGCTTCACTTTCACTTGTGCCGCTCCCACTTGTTTCGTCTTCACCTGTTTCGCTTTCGCCGGATCCGCTTTCACTCTCGCCTTTTTCGCCGGTTTCGCTTTCACTCTCGCCTTTTTCGCTGGTTCCGCTTCCGTCTGTTTTATCTTCTCCTTTCTCAGAGCCGGAACTGCTTCCCTCACTTTCAGAACTGCCTCCTTCGGAGCCTGTCTCACTCCCCTCAGAGCCGGAGCTTCCGCTCTCTTCCTCTTTTTTGGAGCTGCTGCTTCCGGTTTTGCTGTCTTCTGTGCGTTTTCCATCTGAGCCGCTCTCCTCCTGACTGCTGCTCTTCAGCTGGCTGCCTTCTGTCCCGCTGCCCTTGGACTGGTCTTTGTCGTCTCCCTGAGCGGCGCTGTTTCTTCCTGAGCTGTTTCCTCCCACTGACCCGGAAAATCCCAGTTCATTCAGCGTCAGGGCTGAAGGGCGTGAAAAGTCCACATAGCGGGGCATGTTTTTTACCTGCTCTGCCGCATCGGCCACCAGAACTGCCGTGTTCGGCAGCACCATGGATGCCGTCAGAACCCAGCTTATAATCTGCCTGCCAATCTGCCGTCTTCGTTTCTTTTTCATACAACTCCTCCTTTGCATGTTTTGATTTATCTTCAAAGCCTGTATCCGATACAGGCTTCGTGATTTTCTGCTGCCGGATCAAATGGAGTATTTGCTGAAATCTGTGAGAAAGCTAATCAATGATGTGAAAAGAGAGTAGATTCTATTATGTTTTCTGCTGTTGTTTGACTGTACTGATTTGACTGTTGTATCGTTCTATTTGCCCTCTTTATTATTTACACGAATTCGCAGAGATTAATATGACAATTTTTCAGTTCTTATTTATTTTTTCGTATTTTTTTAATGTCATTCCAGTATTTTTTCATCAAATTATGCTGTGTTTTGACAGCGCTTAACCTCCCGCAGTAAAAAAGCGGGCAGGGCTTTTTGTATAACAGGAAACCTCGTTCCCTGTTATACAAAAAAAGAGTCTGCCAAAGCAGACTCCAAAAACCGGTAAGCTCCCTTACCTCAGAAATGCCATCATGGGCTTCAGCCTCCTGGCAGTGAGACTGGCCAGAAAGCACAAAAGCAGATCTCCGCCGGCTGTCAGCAGGAAACAGTTCACAAAAACTACTCCGGCTGTTACAGGCATATGGATCACGTAATTGCTCAGAAAATAGAAATAGAACATGCCTGACAGATACATGACAGTGAAGCCGCAGAGGCAGGCTGCCATAAGGCTCTTCAGGGAAGAGCTCCTGAGCTTTTCGGAAACGGTTCCCGTCACCCATGCGGCGGCAGCAAAACCCAGCAGAAATCCGAAGGTAGGCCTGAGCAGATAGGCCGGCCCTCCCCCTGCTGCAAAAATAGGGACTCCTACCAGGCCCACGGCCAGGTAAGTGAGGACACAGAGAAATGCCTGCCTTGCCCCGAGAAGCAGCGCTGCCAGCAGAACAAAGAAAAACTGAAGGGTAAAGTTCATAGGAAAGGGCTGGACGGGGATGCTGATTTTTATAAATGCTCCCACTGCAATCAGCGCAGTGAAAAAGCCGCCGGCCGCCAGCTCTCTCACCCCAAGGCCGGCTGCAGCCGAAGCTGTTTTTCCCGCCTTTTTGTCAGTCTGACAGATTCCTGGCATCTCCCTCTGAGCTCTGGGCTGTCTTTCTTTTTTTGCACTTTCCTCCTGCCGCTTTATCATCCGTTTTTCCGCCTTTCCGTCGTTGAAAAGAGGACTCTCATAAGAGCTTTCTGCCCTCTCCTCCTTTAGTATGTTTCCAGCTGAGCCTTCTCCTTCTTCCCACTATGAATTCAAATGAAAATCAGCCTTTTCCTTTGACTGAATGTCAATGGAAATCCTGCAGTTTGACATTTTTTCAAAATTTACATCGAGAGTATAATCCACGTGAACGCTGATTCGATCTTCCTGCTCGTCTATGTCTATCATGTTTGTGCTGACACCCACCATCATCTGGCCGAAGGCGGTGGAATAGCAGTTTACATTCGTCTTGTTTTCCTCAAAAACCATATGGGAGCGGGCCGGACCGCTCTTCATCACATCCACCGTATTTCGTCCGATCCGGATTGTATTTTTCACCGCCCTGTCAAAACCCTCCACCAGCTCGTCATAGACGATATAGTGCTTATTGTTCTTAAAATAATAGCTTCCGGCCGTGATAACCTCCACATTGTCGGATTCCCCGTCCACCGTGTGGATTCCCCGGATACTCACAAGAACCTCTTTCGTCATTCATCATTCTCCTTCTGCTTTGGAATACCGCAGCCCTCTGTCACAGTCTTTTTCCTTCCCGGTCTTGTATCTTCAGTATTCCTCAATATTTATCTTTCTCGTCTCCTTCACCTCTCCCGGAAGGATTGCCGTTGCAAAGCTCTTGAACCGTTCTGCCATGTCGCTGACAAAAAACTGGTATTTTTCCCCTCCGGCCTCCCCCGGAATGCAGGTAAGCTCCTTTTCCCCCAGAAGGCTCTTAAGCTCCCTGGCGGTCTCGTAGGCCGGATTGATAAGCGTCACCTCCTCGCCCATCAGCCGCGCCAGCGTGGAGCGAAGGAGAGGGTAATGGGTGCAGCCCATAACAAGGGTATCAATATATTTTTCCTTGAGAGAGGCCAGATAGCGGGAGGCAATCTCGTCGGTGACAGAGTCGTGGAGCAGCCCCTCCTCCACGAGAGGCACAAAGAGGGGACAGGGCTTTCCAGTCACCTCGATTGCCGGGTTCATCTGCTTCATCAGCTCTGTGTAGACGCCGCTTCTGATGGTGGCCTCTGTGCCGATAATCCCTATCTTTCTGTTTTTCGTCGCCTCCACAGCAGCCCTGGCTCCGGCGTGGATCACGCCGATAATCGGAATGTCCAGATCCTTCTCCACCGTTTCCAGCGCGCAGGCAGTCGCCGTATTGCAGGCAATGACGATGGCCTTTACCTCCTTGGTCCGCAGGAAACGGATAATCTGCCTGGAATATCGGATCACCGTCTCCTGAGATTTCGTTCCGTAGGGAACCCTGGCGGTGTCTCCGAAATAGACAAGCTTCTCCTCCGGCATCTGGCGCATAATCTCCCTGGCCACTGTCAGACCTCCGACTCCCGAATCAAATACACCGATAGGCGCGTTTCTGTCCATATGCTCTCCTTTCCAGCCAGCCGTTATGAGTCATACCTTACGCGTCCATTTTCGATCAGGCGCGTTACAAGCTCTGTCTTATCCACTCCCGCAGCCTCGAAAAGCATCGGGTACATGCTGATGGCGGTAAAGCCTGGGATGGTGTTGATCTCATTGAACACAACCTCTCCCTGCTCTGTCACAAAGAAGTCCACCCTCGCCATTCCGTAGCCGTCTACAGCGGTGAAGATCCTTCTGGCAGCCTCTCTTACCTTCTCGGCGGCGTCCCCCGGCAGCTCAGGATTGACTACTGTTCTGGACTCTTCATTGTAATACTTGGCGTCAAAGTCATAGAAGTCGGCGGCCGCCAGGATCTCACCCACGCCGGAAGCGATGACCTCCCCGTTTCCTCCTCCGAACACGGCGCACTCTACCTCGCGGCCCACGATCATTTCCTCTACCAGAATCTTTCTGTCATGCTTCGCAGCTTCCCTCAGTCCGTTCTCCAGCTCGCTGCGGTCTGAGGCTTTGGAAACTCCCCTGGAGGAGCCTGCGTTGGACGGCTTGATAAAGACAGGATAGGAGAAATGCTTTTCCACCCGCTCTGTCACGGATTCCATATGGGAGAGCTCCCCTCTCATAACCGGGACATAGGCTGCCTGGCGCACGCCCAGAGTGTCCGCCACAATCTTTGTGTACAGTTTATCCATGGAAACGGCAGAAGCCAGGACTCCGCAGCCCACGTAGGGCAGTCTGGCCAGCTCAAAAAGCCCCTGGATAGTTCCGTCCTCCCCGTAAAGCCCGTGAAGAACCGGAAACGCCACGTCCACCGGAACCTTCTCCACTCCGCTCTCTCTCTCAATGAGCACACATTTTTCCGTGGCATCCGGAGAAAATACCGCGCGCACGGATTTGTCTCTCCAGCTCTCATCCCGGATGGACTCCACGCTGTCCACATAGAGCCATTTTCCCTCCTCAGTTATCCCCACAATTACCACGTCGTATTTTTCCCTGTCTATATGGTTAATTACATTGACAGCCGACATGCACGATACGATGTGCTCTGAGGACTGTCCGCCAAACACTACCAGCACCTTTGTTTTCATCTGTCTTTCCTCTCCTTCTGTGTCCTTTTCTATATTGATTGTCATATTCCGGGCCAATACCTGCCGGATCGCCCGCAGTCTCTGCTTTCTGCAGACAGCGCTGCTTCTGGCGTTCTCAGGCGCCAGAAAAGAATCTCAAGCAGGCTCCCATTCAGTTTATTCTCATACCAGAGCAATTTCAACCTTTTTCTAATAAAAACTGTTTAAATTATATCATGCCTGTCAATACTCGGAGAAAACACAGCAGCAAAGGAGTTTGAGATGAAAAGTTTTTCCCGTTTCCTGAAGCGTTGTTCAGACGCCGGAAGTTATAAATGTATGTACCTCTCGCTGGCAGCCGCCTGCCTGGCTGTTTCTCTCACGCTGTATATCAGCAGCGCAAGAACGCAGGAGGAGGCAGTTGCCTCGTCCGTGGCTCCCCAGGTACTCCGCTTTCACGTCCTGGCAAACAGTGATTCCAATGAGGATCAAAAGCTGAAGTTTGGTGTCCGGGATCTGCTCCTCGAGGAGATCCGCCGGGGCTTTTCTTCCGATGAGGAGGGAGAGGAGCAGACCTCACAGAAGGCCAGGCTCCAGTCCTACATACTCCTCCACCGGGATGAGCTTGAAACGCTGGCCGAGTCCTTTCTGGAAGAGCAGGGGAAACCGGACCAGGTGCAGATACGTCTGGAAAGCGCCTACTTTCCGACCCGCTTCTACGGAGACATCGTCTTTCCCTGCGGAATCTATGATGCCGTGCGCGTGATAATCGGGGAAGGAAACGGCCATAACTGGTGGTGTGTCCTCTATCCCTCCCTCTGCTTTACTGAGGAGGCCTGCGCTGTGGTTCCTTCTGAATCCAGAAAGGAGCTTGCATGCCTTTTAGATGAAAGTGTATTCGAGGAAATCTCCGCAGACAGAAGACTTGTATTCGGAGAGTCTGCCGGAATTGCCCAGAATGAAAGAGAAGGCGGCAAAGAGAGCCCTTTTTCCCGCCAGACGCCCTCCGGGGAGGATTCCCGGCCGGATGCCTCTGAAAAGCCTGTTGTTCACATCAGTCTCCGTATCCTGGAATTCTTCCGCTGACCGCAGACAGGCGCCAAACGGCATACTCCCCGGACAGCGGAAAAACTAAGACAGCGGGGAGCTCTCCTGCTGAAACCTGAATGGTTCCCTGTAAAGCATCCCCGCTGTTTTTCACTTCCGTGATTGTCTATGCTTTTTCCTGTTTCCTGTCTGCGCTGCCCTTCCGAATATCCGCTCTCCATACTCTCGTTTCTCTATGAACCGGACGTGTTCATATATCCGTTCACAGCCCACTGGTAGGTTTCTATAGCCTGGAAGAGAGCCATATCAGCTGTCTGCTCTGCCACCTGCTTGCTCAGGTAGGTGGACTGCTCCTGCAGGTACTCGATGTCGCTGGCCATGCCGAGGCTCCTCTTTGTTTCCATGGCAGACATGGTCTGCTCCTCTGTGGCAAGCTCTGCCTGAGCTAACTGCCAGGCAATCTGCTTCTGCCTGATGTCGTTGTAGAGGTTTGTCATGGTGGCGCTCACCGTCTGCTCCAGATTTTTTACTGTTCTCTCCTGATTCTTTCTGTCTGTGGAGTTTTCCTGCATATTGCCAAGCGCCCGCCGGCTGTACTGGAGATCGTAGTTATTTGCCAGTGCCGTCTGCGTATCCGCCTCCAGATTAATCTGAGCTATGGCGTCACCATTGGCGTGGGGTACCTCTCTGATCTCCGGCTGTGCGTCGTAGCTCCATCCTGTCATCATGCAGAGATTCTGGCGAAGCGTTTCAAGGCTTGCCAGGGTTTCCGTCTGGGTGGACTGAATGGACTGAAGATTCTTCTGGGCCTTCAGCACATCTGCCTGAGTTGCCATGCCGATGGAAGCCTGGGTCTCTGTGGCCCTTAAGGCTGCCTCCATAACCTCCACGTTTTTCTGGATCAGAGCCGCATTTGCGCGGAGCTGGTTATAGGAATTAAAGAGATTCTGGGTGGACACAATAATTCCCTTCTGGTTTTTGACGTGCTGGATTTTCCTCATGTCGCTGTCCACGTAGGAGCTGTCAGCGGAAATATCTGACTTCAGGGCGCTGTTCTGCGTCATGGCTGCCGCTGACATGAGAGGCGCATACCCTGCCATGTAGCTGGCGGCACCTGCCTGAAGCTGTGCGGCAAGAGCCGGATTTCCGGCATCCAAAGCCGCCTGAGCCTGATCGCTCAGGTCATCGGCCATGGAGCTCAAATCCTCGGCCTGCTCTTTCAGATCCTCCGCAGAATCATACATGTCCTGGGCACTGTCTTTGGCGTCCCGGCGTATCTGCGCGGCATCGTCATCATTCTTCGTATCATTGTAGGATGCCTGCTCATTCTGGTAATTCGGGTTGTATTCCTCAACCAGAAGGGACAGCTCATCGTATTCCATAACATTATCTTTCAGTCTCTCCCAGGTTGCCTCGTCATGGGCAAACTGGGGATTTTCAGCCAACGCCTCCATAGGCGTGGCCGCAAGCGCCGCCGCTGTCAGAAGCGGCAGAACCCTCCTGTATTGTCTGTTCATTGTTCTTCCCTCCCTAGCTTCCTGACACCATCATGCCCTTCAATGCCCAGTCATAGTTCTGGATAGCTGTGAACAGCTCCGTCTGAGCCGTATCCCTCTCCGATTTGGCCGCCAGATAGGAGGCCTGGGCCTGGAGATAGGCAGTCCTGCTCATCATTCCCATGGCATTTTTCTGGTCTGCCGCCTGCATGTCAAGGGCTGCAGCCTGGAAGTTTGCCTCTGCTCCCTCATAGGCCTGCTTTGCAGCTACTGCCTTGGCGTAAAGCCCCTCCATGCCTACTGCTATGCTCTGGCGCATCTGGGAAACATTTCTCTTTTTTGCGTTTCTTGAAACGGAACCGGAGGCTGCGCCCTGTCTGAGGCTTATGAAACTGTAGTTGGCCTGAGTGGCCGTCTCTGTGTCAGCAGCCAGATTCATACTGTCAACCCTGGCCGGATCCGGCGCCGGAAGAGGGGCAATCTCCGGATCGGCATCTCCCTCCCAGCCGCATGTGATAAGAAGATTCTGCTTCAGATTTCTGATGGTGGAGTCAAGCTGAACTGCGGCGCTCTGAGCCTGGATCCAGGCCTGGTTGGCCTTCAGCACATCCTCCGAAGAGGCCATGCCAAGACTTGCCTGGGCTGTCACTGCGTCCAGGGAGGCCTTCGCCAGCTCCTCATTCTTGTCTGCCAGCTCCTTTCCGGAGACTGCGCTCTGATACTGGATCAGAAGATTCTGGGCCAGCATGGTCTGCTGGTTTTTCAGCATCTTCATGGAACGCTCCACTGTTCCTGAGAGTTCTTCCGTCGACAGCTCTGCTGCCTGCTTTCTCATGGCTTTGGCAGATTCCTTGTAGGACTCGTAGAGTGCCCTGGTGGCTTCATCCATGTCGTCATCCTTCAGATCAAGGGCCTCCTCCATCAGCTCATTGGCGTCCTTTCCCAGCTGCCTGGCCGCATCCAGGTTCTGGCTCTGGTTTACAGTCTGAGAATATGTATTCTTATAAGTTACGTTGTAGCGCTCAACCAGTTCAGGCAGCTCGTCATACTCGAGAAGTCCATCGTTCAGGCTGGCCTCCCTGGCCTCAGCTGCCCCGCCGTCTGCCCCGGAGGGTCCGGCTAAGGCCGCTCCCGGCACACCGACCGTCATCAAAAGCGCCAGAGCGGCAGCCGCCGCCTGTTTTCGTTTCATTGAATCACCTCCGCTGTCCAGGTGCCCGCAGCTGCTCTGCTGCGTCTTCCCTGTCCTGTTCTGTTTTTCTGCTGCATCAGACCGTCTGTCTGTTCTTGTCTGTCTGTTCTTGTCTGTCTGTTCTTTTCAGTCCTTTATTTTCTGAAAGCCGGGCCGCCACTCTATTGTACTATATTTTCTGACTGGAAGTGCTGGAAATATTAAGCAGCGTTTCCAGTCAGTCTGGAAGCTTCTCCCGCTGCGCCCTCCAGGACCTGAAACGGAGCAGGCGGCCGGCGATGGAACTCTTTATTTTGCCTGCATCCACTTATCCTAGTCTACATCCAGCTCATCATACTTGGGCTTTCTGTTCATCAGCGTGTAGTAGATAGGCAGCATCAGCAGGGACAGAACCGTGGAAGCCACCAGGCCGCCCACGTTTACAAGGGCAAGGCCCTGCATGGTTTCTCCGCTGTCTCCATAAGCCATTGCCATAGGGATCATGGAAACGACTGTGGTCAGCGTTGTCATAAGGATAGGACGGAGTCTCGTCGCCCCGGCTTCCACAAGAGCGGTGTCGCGGTCCATCTCTGCCCTGTACTGGTCAGCTGTATCTACATAGAGGATACCGGAGTTTACTACGGTACCGAACAGCATCAGGAATCCTAACAGAGAAGCCATACTGATGCTGGCATCGGCTAAGAAGAGGAGACCGAAGGCTCCGATAAGGCTGAACGGGATTGTCGTCATAACCATGAGGGAGAACTTCGGTGACTCGAACTGAGCCGCCATCACGACAAATACCAGGAATATAGCCATGGCGATGGCCCCTCCCAGGGATGCGAACTCTTCGGCCATGCTCTCATCCATAGCGTTCTGGGCCCTGGTCACGTTCTCAGTCAGTCTTGGAGCTACCTCCTCGTCGTAAATCTGCGTTTCAATGGCATCCATCTGCTCTTCCTGCGTTCCATTGACGAAGTCTCCGCTGATGGTCACCTGATATTCCTTGTCTTTTCTGGTAATACTCTGTGGACTGTCCTTGAAGTAAATATCGGCAATGTCCGCCAGAGCCACAGAGTTTCCTGCCGCCCCGCTCACTACAATTCCCTTTACCTGGTCAACCGTTTCATACCAGCCGTCCGGGTACTCTACATTGACGCTGATCTCCTCGCCGTCCTGGTCAAGAGTCGTAGCCTCGCTTCCGCTGATCATCAGATAGACGCTCTGGGCCACCTGTGCCGGCACAAGCCCCTCTGCGGACGCCTTAATGGGATCGATGTCGATCTGGATAACGGGAGCAGAGTTTTCCAGTGTGGAGTGTACCTTTGTCACCTCCGGTCTCTGCTTTAAGGCCTCTGTGATCTGGTCTGAAATATTCTTCAGCTCATCGTACTGGGTACCCTGGAGAATGTACTCCACCCCGTCCGCTGAACTCGCCATCGTGGAGCTGGAGCTTACAGACTCAACCGTTACATTCATCTCCGGATATCCGGTCAGAAGCGGATTCCATTCCTTCACCACCTCATCGGTGGAACGCTTTCTGTCATCTGCCAGGTAAGCGGTGATAGTGGCTGAGGAGCCGCCTGAAATGCTGAGACCGCTGGCTCCATAGGACAGAATGTAGTCCTCCACGTCAGGATCAGCCGCCACATACTCCTCCACCTTCGATACAATCTCATCTGCCTTCTCAACCGTCAGACCCGGCCTCAGTTCCATGGTTACCTGAATAGTTCCCTCGTCAGTGGCAGGCATCAGCTCCGTGCGGATCTGAGTTGCCAGAACAAAGGAGAACAGAAGCAGGGCAATACTTGTAAACATAACCGTTTTCTTCTTCGGAAGAAGGAAGCGAAGGATCTTCCTGTACTGATCCTGCATTGCCCGAACTGCGCCGGACAGCGGAGCCTTAGTCTTTTCCGCCGGACGGTACATGGTATAGCACAGCGGAACTACCGTAATCGCCGAGATAAAGGAGGCCACCATACAGAACACGATTGTAAAGCCCAGAGGCTTGAACATCTGTCCGGAAAGTCCCTGAATCAGGGCCAGGGGAAGGAACACCACGCAGGTTGTGGCTGTACCGCCGAGAATGGAGGCGATCATGATTCTTGTCCCCTCAAGAGCCGCATCCCTGAAGGAGGTGGCACCGTTTCCAATCTTTTCTTTCGCCCTGAAGCAGCTCTCCAGGACGTTGATCGAGTTGTCTACCATCATTCCGACGCCCAGAACAAGGCTTCCCAGAGTGATAACGTTCAGGGAGAAGCCCATGGCTCTCATCAATATGAGGGCTGCCAGAATGGAGATCGGGATGGAAGTTCCTACAATCAGGGAGGCCTTCACATCTCCGAAGAACAGGTAAAGGATTGCCATGGAGATGATGACAGCCATTACCATAGTCGTCATAACACTTTCCAGAGAGGAGTTGATGCTGTCACTGCTGTCATTAACTACAACGATTTCCAGGTTCGGATTACTTCGCTTTAAGCGCTCGATGGTGCTGTTTACCGACTTTGAAACCTCTCCGGCGGAAGCCTCCTGCTGCTTTTTGATTCCCAGAGAGATCGTATCCTTTCCGTTATAGCGGCCGATTCCCGCCGGATCCTCCAGGTTTGAGTAAATATTGGCCACATCCTCCAGATGGATGACATCTCCGCTTCCCACGGTGATCGGAATGGTCTTTAAGCTCTCCATGGTGTCGAAGGTAACTCCCGCGGACACGGACAGCTCCTGATTTCCCACGACAGCGCTTCCCGCCGGGAGGGAGAAATCGGCTGAGCCGATGGCAGAGATCAGAGAATTCATGGTCAGGTGGTACTGATCCATCTTTTCCGGAATAAGTTCTACTTTTACATACTGCTCCTGTCCGCCGCTGACGTCTACGCTGGCCACGGAGGAAATCTTTTCAAACTCCGGCACAATCTTCTCATTTACATAGTTGTAAAGATTGTCGGCTGTATCATCATTGACCGCCAGGGTCATGGTGGCCATATCGTTGATATTGAACTCCACAACTACCGGTTCTTCTGCATCTTCGGGAAGAGTTGCTGTAAGAAGATCTGTCTTTTTCTTTAAATCATTGTAGGCCTTATCCATGTCCGTTCCATACTGGTATTCCAGAAGAACCATGGAAATATTTTCCTGTGAGTAGCTGGTCACTGACTTGACGCCGCTCAGCGTTCCTATCTCATCCTCGATGGGCTTGGTCACCAGCTCGCTCACATCCTCCGGGCTTGCTCCCGCATAGGTGGTGAACACTACCATCATCGGCATCTCCATCTCCGGGATCAGCTCCAGCTTGGAGGACAGGACAGAGGAAAGTCCGAATACGATCAGGCAGAGCACTGCCAGGATCGTAGTGACGGGACGTTTCAGGACAAATTTCGTTAAACCCATATGTACGCCTCCTTACTCTGCCGCCTGCTCTTCAGTTTCGTCTGCGGTTTCGCCTGTGGTTTCGTCAGCGCCTGCAAGCTCTACCTGGGAGCCCTCATAAAGCTCCGAGCTCCATGTGACAATCACCTGATCGTCCGCCGTAAGGCCGGAAATTACCTCTGTCTTCTCTGCATCAAAAATTCCTACTTCAACGGGAACCTCGTGTACCGTTCCGTTGTCATAGGTGTACACATTCGGCTTTCCGCCGGAATAGTAAACGGCATCTGTCGGAACCGTCAGCACATTGTCCGCGTGCTCTGATACGACGGACAGCTTTACTCTGGAGCCTGTGGCAAGAGCCTGGGCCTCTGTCAGAGAAGCCTTTACATTAAAGAGGCCTGTGTCATCGTCAATCTTTGTGCTGACCTCGGAGATTGTTCCCTCATAAACCGTTCCGTTTTTGTCAATCTCCACCGTGTCGCCCACATGAAGGCCTCCCACGACTCTCTCTGTCACAGCGAAGTTGACCTGCTTGGCCCCCTCGCCTGAGATCACACAGATAATATTCTGGGTGCTCACATTATCGTGAACCTCCACACTCACGCTCTCCACTTTTCCCGCAATAGGAGCTGTGATAGAGCTGTACTCTACCTGGTTGTCGTAGGCGATCTTTGCAGAATCGTACTGAAGTCTGGCCAGCTCGGCGCTGCTCTGGGCCTGCTCATAGGCCTGCTGGGAAAGATTTCCGCTCTCAAACAGCACCCGTGAACGCTCCAGCTCCCTGTTCGCATTGTCCAGGTTCACCGCAGCCGTGTCCATACTGTTCTTTGCCGTATCCACCATTTTTGTGTCAATATGGCAGATAGGCTGTCCTTCTGTCACCACATCCCCGGCCTTCACGTAAATCTCCGTTACCTCTCCGGCAGCCTTCGGAATAATGGAAGCCATCTCAGAGGGTTCTATGCTCCCTGAAAGATCCGTGTAGATTTCAATCGTCCCGATCTCCGGATTCGCCACAGATACCACCGGAACGGCCGCCGAGTTTACCTCCTCCTTCGGCTTTAAAAACCGAGGAACAATCATAACCGCTGCCACAGCTACAACCGCTGCTATAACAATCTTTGATTTCTTCATGCTGTTTTCTCCCTTTGCTTTCTGTCTTTATTTCTATGATGCTGATGCCTGAATGTGCAGACATATCCTCTTATGCGCCCATATCTTCTGATTATGTATGATTCTGCATACGGAGGGAGGGATTTTCCTGAACATCACGCCTCATGCTTCCGTACTTGAGAATCTCCATTCTCTGGCTGTAATTTCTCCTGGCATCCTCCAAGGGTACTCCATCGTAGATTTCTCTGATGGCCATCGCCACCGATGCCATTCCCAGCGCAAACAGGCAGTGAAAATCCTCGAATTTCGTAAAATGCGTCTTTGCCTGATCGGCGTGCTCGTACAGCCATCGCTCCACCTGCTCCCCTGTCTTTGCATATTCCTCATTCTTCTTTTTGGAAAGCCTTCCTCCAAACATATCATCCGAATTCATGTGGAGCATGATGTTTTTGAGAAAATCGAAATTCGGCCTGGAACAGCAGAACTGAAGCATTTCCTGCATAATGCAGTCCATCACGGCGAATATATCTCCCCCTGTTTTCCTGGCCCTGTCCTTCACAAGAATAATCAGCTTCTCCTGAATATCCTCAAAAATGTAGGACACAATATCCCATTTATCCTCAAAGTAAGTATAAAAGCTGCCTCTGGAAATATCCGCGTTCTTGATAATCTGATTAATGGAAACCTTATCCATGGTCACTCTGGCAAATTCCCGAATTGCAGCCTCGCAGATAGTCTTTCTCTTTTCCTCCGACAGACGGTAAAATCGCTCTGACGGCATATTTCTCACCCTGCTTTCCTAAGTTTTCCGCTGTTTTGAATCCCTCCTGCCGGCATCCCCGCTGATCGGCAGGAAGGCAGACAGAAAAAACTCTGGTGACAAGCTGTCACTTATTATAGTGACAACCTGTCACTATGTCAAGAAGCGAACTGGTGATTTTACAAAATTTTCACAATTTGAGGAGGCTGACCGTAGAAACACCCTTTCCCGGTATCTGTGCCGCGGAAGAAAAAACGCTTTCCACAGCCTGAATCAGCTGCAAAAAGCGTTTTTCCTGAACTTTTCTTATTCTCTTTTCCTATTCTCTTTTCTTATTCTCGTACTCTTTTATCCCACAGTGCTTTTTCTGCCAGAATGGCAGACGGAGAAATTTCCTAGAGCGGCTTTCCCGCCAGCACCTCCATATAGTCCTTATAATTTTCCTCCAGAAGTCTCGGCGTATCAAGGCCGTAGGGGCATTTGCTCCTGCACTGTCCGCAGTGGAGACAGCCCTCGATCTTTTTCATCTTCTCCTGTCCCTCCGGCGACAGATGTCCCGCAGACGGAGAGCGGCGAAGGAGAAGGGACATCCTTGCACAGTTGTTGATCTCGATTCCTGCCGGACAGGGCATGCAGTAGCCGCAGCCCCTGCAGAATTCTCCGGCCAGAGCCTTTCTGTCCGCCTCGATGACTGCCTTAAGCTCGTCGTCCAGAACCGGAGGCTGCTCAATAAAGTGAAGAAACTCATCAAGCTCCGACTCCCTCTGCACACCCCAGATGGGGAGGACATTCTCAAACTGGGCCATGTACCCATAGACGGCCGCCGCGTTTGTCAGAAGCCCGCCGGAGAGGCCCTTCATGGCGATAAAGCCCATGTCCTTTTTCAGGCACTTTTCTGCCAGGGCAGTCTCCCTCTCTGTGGACAGATAATTGAAGGGGAACTGAAGTGTATCGTAAAGGCCTGACTCGACAGCCTCCTCGGCCACGTCAATCCGGTGGTTGGTGATTCCGATAAAACGGATCTTCCCCTGCTTCTTTGCCTCAAGCATGGCGTCGTAAAGTCCCGTCTCATCCCCCGGCTTCGGACAGACAGGCGGATTGTGGAACTGGTAGATGTCTATGTAGTCTGTCTTTAGTTTTAAAAGGCTCTCCTCCAGATCCTTCCAGAATTTCTCCAGAGTGTCCGCCATAGTCTTTGTGGCAATAAAGATCTGATCCCTCACATCGCTCAGGGCATAGCCAATCTTCTCCTCGCTGTCTGAGTAAGCCCTGGCTGTATCGAAGTAGCGCACTCCCGCATCGAAGGCCTTTCTCAGCAGGAGGGCAGCCTCCTCCTTTCCGATACGCTGGATCGGCAGAGCTCCGAACCCGTTTTTGTTGACAATGATTCCTGTCCTTCCAAGGGTGACAGGAGTTCCCTTTACCTTCTCATAGGAATCCAGAAGCTCCTTCAGCGCCTCATCGCTCTCGTCGATCCAGACGTCCTCTTCCTTTGCATTAAGTCCCAGGTACTTCGCCAGAGTCCGCTCATCGTCAGAGCGGTTCCACCGGCTGATATATCGATCGATCTCCTCAAACTCAATCTGGCCTGATACATATAATTCCTTGAATGTCATTCTTCCTGCTCCTTTATATTCTTAAGCACTGTGATCTCCTGGTTATCGATATGTTCCCTCATGGCCTGCTTGGCCTCCTCCACATGGCGGGAGCACAGGGCTCTGTAAATCTTGTTGTGCTCCACAAGGAGGATCTGGCGCTTGTCCTCGTCCTTAATATATTCCAGACGGTAGCGGTACATCTGTTCCCTCAGGTTATTTAAAATCTGCACCAGCCTCATATTTCCCGTACTGTTGTAGATAATATCGTGATATGCCTCGTCTGTCTCCGCTATCTCCATGGCGCTGCCATGTTCTACGGCGCTCTTGAAGGCCTCCTGAGCTCTCTGAAGCTCCTTAAATTCCTCGTCCGTCATTCTCTGGCAGGCCAGCTCGATAGCCAGCTCCTCTAAGGAGCGGCGCACCTCCAATACGTCCCTCATGCTTTTCTCGGAGATGCGGGCCACCTCCGCCCCGCGTCTTGGAATCATCAGCACAAGCCCCTCCAGCTCCAGCTTGCGGATAGCCTCCCGGATCGGCGTACGGCTCACCCCCAGCTTTTCCGCCAGCTGGATCTCCATCAGCCTTTCCCCCGGCGCCAGCTCTCCCTTGAGAATCGCCTGCCTGAGCGTGTTGAATACCACATCCCTGAGCGGAAGGTACTCGTTCATATTTACCTGAAAATTATTTCCCATTTTTCTCATTCCCCTGTCTGTCCTGCGTCTGTACTCCTGTTGTAAAATCTGGTCAGATAGACCTGCTTTGCCATGGCGCTCCCTGAACCGTACCGCATTTCCTCATATGCGGCCTGGGCCTTCCCCGGGCTCATGAAGAGGCCGAACACCGTCGGGCCGCTTCCGCTCATCATAGCTCCCACAGCTCCCATATCCATCATTTTTTCCTTAATATCGCGGATCACCGGATGAGCCGGTATCGTCACGGTTTCAAGGATATTCCCCATATTGGAGACGATTTTCCTCAGATTTCTCTCCTTTATCGCCTCTGTCAGGAGATCAATATCCGGGTGAGCCTCCGCGGGCAGGCGATCCACGTGAAGATTTTCGTAGACAAACTTCGTGGACACGCTGACTCCCGGCTTCGCAATCAGCACCTGGCACTGGGGGACAGAGGCAAGAGGCGTCAGAATTTCCCCGATTCCCTCTGAGAGCGCAGTTCCCCTCATGACGCAGTAGGGCACATCCGCCCCCAGCTTCACGCCGCGCTTCATCAGCTCCTCCATGGAGAGTCCCAGGGAAAACATCTTGTTTACTCCAAACAGAAGAGCCGCCGCATCCGCACTTCCTCCGGCCATTCCGGCAGCGACAGGGATCAGCTTCTTAATGCGGATGTCGATCCCCTCGGTAATTCCGAACTCATCCATCAGGAGCCTTGCAGCCCTGACAGCCAGATTGTTTTCATTATTTGGGAGATAGTAGAGATTCGTCTCAATGCCGATGCCAGGTTTTTCCCTCCGAAACAGATCAATTCGATCATAAAGCCCCACTGTCTGCATAATCATCCGCACCTCGTGGTAGCCGTCCTCCCGCCTTCTGACCACATCGAGTCCCAGGTTGATCTTCCCATATGCTTTCAGTCCCAGATGTTTAATCATAGCTCTCCTCGTGCGTTTTGTATTTTTGTATTTTTGTATTTTTGCATTTTTTTGTATACAATATATTATATACGCGAGGCATATAAAATACAAGGGGATTTTTAAGAGGAGAGACACGGGGCAGGCTGCAGGAAAGGCGCCCGGCTCTTTTGCAGTCGGAAGTACAGGAAGAGCTGCAGAGAAGGCCCGGCGGCTGCAGGCATCTACAGCGGGAGATGGAGAAGGATTTCCCCATCCTCTTTCTTTCCCTCTCCGTCTCCTTTCAGGGGGGGCTCTGTTTTATCCCCGGTAAATCCCAGCTTTTCTGCCAGCAAAAGGGAGGGGGTGTTGTCTGGCTTTATTCTGACGCTTATGCGGTCAAGGCCCTCTTTCTTTGCCCAGGAGAGAATTGCCCGGCAGGCTTCTTCACCAAAGCCTCGTCTCCTGTATTCTGAGTAGATATGATACCCCAGCTCTCCGTCTGTAATCCCTGCCTTTCCCACGATTTTTCCCGTAGCCCTCTCCTCGAGAGCCCAGAGGCCGCACTCATAGAAGCGGTACTGACAGGCAATATAGGAGGAGAGCAGCTCCGGCGTGGAAAATTCCTTTTCCTCAGCAGGAAGGCTGTCACTGGCCCTGAATTCCCGTATAATAAGCCGCCCTGTCACGGCAATCTCGAGGGGCAGCCCGAAGCGGCGGCAGACAGCTTTTCTGAGAAGCTCCTCGTCCACATCCTCCGCCCGCTCTGCCAGATAGAGGGCAGGGGACAAATCCGGAATCAGATCCGGGCAGGCTTCATCCGGTATTTCTGCACTCTCCTTCTCAGTTCTCTTACCGTATAAACCAACAACGGCTCCCCCTGCCGCATAAGCGGCCTGGAGAGCCTGTCTGTCATCTGACAGCGTTACGGAATAAACCGTCTGATTCATTTTAATCTCTTTAATTATCAGCATTTTTCCGGTTCCGGATACTCCTCGCCAAAGGTGTCCACTGTGACCTTTTTCATTTTCTGCTCCTTCATCGGGCGGTCACTCCAGTCTGTTCTGCACTCTGCGATCTTGTTCACCACGTCCATACCCTCAATGACATGTCCGAAGGCTGCGTACTCGCCGTCTAAGTGGGGAGAGGTCTCGTGCATGATAAAGAACTGGGAGCCTGCGGAATCCGGATGCATGGCTCTTGCCATGGAGAGAACGCCTGGCGTGTGTTTTAAATCATTCTTAAAGCCATTGCGGGCAAACTCGCCTTTAATGGAATAGCCCGGGCCGCCTGTTCCGTTTCCCTGGGGGCATCCGCCCTGGATCATGAAGCCGCGGATCACGCGGTGGAAAATCAGGCCGTCATAGAAGCCCTTTTTCACAAGACTTACAAAATTATTTACAGTGTTCGGGGCAATCTCCGGGTAGAGTTCTGCCTTGATCACATCTCCGTTTTCCATCTCAATGGTAACTACTGGATTCTGCATGTTTATGTCCTCCTGGGTATTCATTGTCCAGCCGGATGCTCCGGCTTTTCTGCTACCAGTGTATCAAATGTGGGGAGTCATTGCAAGATGGTTGTTTGCCGCAGCCTCCCTTTGTTCAAATTTTGTTCACAAATCATTTAAAAAACCGTTACACAATGCTAATGATTTCTTCACGAATGCCCCATATAATAAAGCCATAGTAATCAAACGATTGCTACAACGATTTTTTTCATAATACTTGAGCTGATTATTCAGCTCTCCTCCCTTTTTCAAAAGTTATAAATTCAAGATAGCCGCCCTGTTGCCGGGCGGCTGTTTTGATGTCCGGAGACTTTCGTCTTCTTTTTGCCTCTTCTCTTTTTTTCCTCTTCTCTTTTTTATTTCTGCCTCAGGGCGGGAAGCCTTACTTCCCTTCTCAGAAGGAACACCCCTATCAGGTTCGGGACAGCCATCAGCCCGTTAAAAATATCCGAGAGATTCCACACCAGGGTCAGTCTGGCGACGCAGCCGAAGAATACCGCGTTCAGATAGAAAAAACCATAGCAGAGAACTGCCGTTCTCTGCCAGGAGAACCCGTCCGTCAGGTAGGCCAGAGCCTGCCTGCCCAGATAAAACCAGGCAATGATAGTGGCGAAGGCGAAGAGGCTCATAGACAGAGACACCAGAATTCCCCCTGCATCTCCGAAACAGGCAGAAAAGCAGGCGGCCACTCCCGCACTGCCGGAATATCCCTTCATGGGATTCTTCCCGCACAGAATCACAAGGGCTGTCATGGTACAGCTCACCATCGTGTCGAAAAACACCTCGAATACAGCCCACATGCCCTGCTCACAGGCAAAGCGCTCCCGGCTGCGCTCCTGATCCTCCTCGTCGGCCTCCCCATGGAGTACAGCCAGGCTCCCAAGCCCCGCCTCGTTGGAAAACACCCCTCTGGAAATCCCGTATCTGACTGCTCTGCTCACAAAAATTCCAGCCATCCCTCCTGCCGCGCTGTCCACAGAGCAGGCATCCCGGAAAATCCCGGCAAACACAGACGGAATTTCGGGAAGATTCGCCAGAATCACAGCTGCGCATAACCCCATATAGAATGCTGCCGAAAACGGAACAAGCCCCACCGCCGCCTGGGAGATGCGCCTGGCTCCCCCGAATATCACTGCCATTACCAGAGCCGTCAGGACAAAGCCTGTCACAGTCAGAGGGATTCCGGCTGAAAAAGCGGCACTCTCTGCAACAGAGTTGGCCTGTACCATGCTTCCCATTCCCAGAGATGACAGAATGCAGAGCACTGCGTAAAGACAGCCAAGTCCCCTCATGCCAAGCCCCCGTTCCAGATAGGCATAGGGACCGCAGATTGGACGGAGGTCTGAGCCCAGATAGCGGTATTTTCTTCCCAGATAGACTTCCGCATAGGCTGTCATCATCCCAAGCAGCGCCGAGGCCCACATCCAGAACACAGCTCCCGGTCCGCCCATGGTCACGGCTGTGGCCACCCCTGCAATATTTCCCGTCCCCACAGTGGCCGCAAGGGCTGTACAGGCCGACGCGAACTGTCCCTTTTTCTCCCGGGTACGCCTTCCCGCTGCAAGGCTCCCTGCAGTTTCCCTCCACCACACATTGGCCCGCAAGACCTGAAAGAAGCGGAACCGGATGGTAAAGTAAAGTCCCGTCAGAAGAAACAGAGCCATCAGCCATGGCCCCCAGACCAAGTCACGCAGAAACTGAATCATATTTCATGCCAATGTCCTTTTTAACTATTTATTCCCCCGTTCCTTTGAATATGTTACTTTGAATATATTACATCTCCCCGTCTTCTCCCTGCCATATTTTCCATGGGCCTTTTATATTTTACACTTTCCCCCTGCACCTGCCGAAAATTTTGTGATATAATGAGCGCAAGCGAGCCTGCGGGAGCCTGCTCACGCAAGGCGAGCGGCGAATGACGATCACAGGCTGTGCCTGTGATATACTAACTCCAAAGCGGGAACGGATATACACGTCTCATGGGCCGGATTCCCTGCTCGAATTAATGAAGAAAGAGGGCTTTTCGCTATGCCAGGTTTTACTACTCACTATATTTTTGGCATGAAATCCTACAATGATCTTCCAAACAACCAGCTCAAGCACATTATTGCAAAACACCGCTGGCTCTACCAGCTGGGTCTGCAGGGGCCGGATATGTTCTTTTACTATATTCCCGTCCTGCGGCACAGGGATTACAGAAACGTGGGCTCCTACATGCACGAGCACCATGTCAATGAGTTTTTCCGGTGCTCCCTGAACCGCCTCTCCCATCTGAAGTCGAAGCAGCAGCGGGAGCAGGCTGTCGCCTATCTGGCAGGTTTTATGAACCACTACATCGCAGACTATGTCTGTCATCCTTACGTGTACGGCCGAATCGGCTATGACGTTTCCAACCCGTCCGCCGTCCATCACGGCAGACATGCGGCGCTGGAAAATGATATTGACGCTATTCTCCTGTATAAATATAAAAAGAAAAAGCCGTCTGAATTTAATCAGACGGCCACCATCTGCCTGAACGGACAGGAAATGCAGTTCGTATCACATTTTCTGTCAAGCTGCATCAATGACGCCTACTATCCTATCACCTACCGGAATAACTTCCAGGTAAAGCCTTCCATGGTGCACCGCTCTATCTGGGCCATGCGCTTTGGCTGCCGGACTCTGGCAGACAAATCCGGCAAAAAAAGAGGCGGCATCGCCCTGGTGGAATCTATCTTTGTGAGCCACCCGGTGGCCTCGGCAAAGCTGGTGACAGACACTTTCACCCAGCCCAGGAAGTGCTGCAACCTGGATCACGAGCCCTGGTGCAACCCGTGGAACAAGGCGCTGGCCTCCACCGACTCCTTTGTGGATCTGTTTCACCTGACTCTCAGAAAGGTGAGCAGTGCCTACTATTTCTTCAACGCCTGCCTGTCCAGCAGCGTTCCCTTGGAAGAGCAGGATTTCCACCAGCTCCTCACAGAGCTTGGAAATTATTCCTATCACAGCGGGCTGCCTGTAAGCTAGGCAGGCAGCGTCTCAGCCTTCCGTTTTCTCGTAATACTTACCGAGAAACGCCCTCGTCCTCTCATTGTCTGAGGCGAACACCTGCTCCGGACTTCCCTCCTCCACAATGACTCCGCCTGCCATGAAGATGACCCGGTCGGATATATCCTTTGCAAATGCCATCTCATGGGTGACAATCACCATGGCAATTTTCAGGTCTGCCAGGGACTTGATTACCTTTAAAACCTCCTGGGTCAGCTCCGGATCCAGCGCTGAGGTGGGCTCGTCAAAAAACAGGATTTTAGGATTCAGGGCCAGAGCCCTGGCGATGGCCACCCTCTGCTGCTGGCCTCCGGACAGCTGGCAGGGATACATGTCCGCCTTGTCTGAGAGTCCCATCTTTTCCAGAAGAGCCATGGCCTCCCTTTTCACCTCGTCGCGCCCCCGTTTCTGAACATGGATGGGCGCGTCCATGACATTTCTGAGAACGGAGTAATGAGGAAACAGATTGAAATTCTGGAAGACAAGTCCGTAGAGAGCGCGCAGCTCCCTAAGCCTCTTTTTGTCCGCGTACTGTACCCGGCCGTCCCCCTCATTCCAGACTGCCGGTTCTCCCTCATAGACCACAGAACCCCTGTCCATGGTTTCCAGCATGCAGGCACACCTGAGAAGTGTGGATTTTCCCGAGCCTGACGGGCCGATCACCGATACGATCTCCCCGTCCTTTACGCTCAGAGAAATATCCCTGAGCACCTTATTTTCTCCAAAAGATTTTTCAATGTTTTTGATCTCTAATATATTCATCCCTATATCCGCCTATCTGCCTTTTCTTCCTATTATCAGGACATGCTGCCTCAGCCTTTCCGGCCAGGCCTTCTGTCAGCTGTAATAATTCAGCCTTTTTTCCGCATGCTCCATCACTACAGCCACTAAAAGGTTAAATACATAGTAAAACAGTCCCGCCGCCACAAAGGGAATCATGCTGACCTGAGAGGAGGCCAGAGCCTTGGCGACTGTGAACATTTCCATCACGCTGATGGTAAATGCCAGGGAGGTGTCCTTCACAAGAGTGATCACCTCATTCGTGATGGAAGGCAGAATCCGCTTTATCACCTGGGGAAAGATAATTCGAAAGAAGGTCTGCGTCCTGCTGTAGCCCAGCATCTTTGCAGCCTCATACTGGCCGGCCGGCATGGACTGAATACCGCTGCGGTAAATTTCCGCAAAATAGGCCGCATAGTTGATCACAAAGCCAATAAAGGCCGCCCACAGCCGGTAATCATTTCCCACCCGGATTCCCAGCAGGTAATAGGGGCCGAAATACACCACCATAAGCTGAAGCATCAAGGGCGTTCCCCTCATAATGGATATGTAAAACTTAACGATCGTCCTTATGACGGGATTCTTTGACATTCTCCCGAATGAGATGAGAAGCCCGAGAGGAAGGGAAAAGATGAGCGTCACTGCAAAGATCTCAATGCTGGTTCCCATGCCTCCTGCAAGCTGTTTTAAAATCTGAACTAAATCCATGGCTGTTTCGTCCCCTGTTCTGTGTTATCCTGATGCGGCTCTCTTATTTGCCGATTGTCGTAATATCTTCTCCAAACCACTTCTCGGAGATTTCCTTCATGGTTCCGTCTGACGCCATCTCATCGAGAACTGTCTGAACCTGATCTCTCAGCGCCTCATTTCCCTTCTTAAAGCCGATGGCATACTCCTCAGACGCCAGCGTGTCGTCAAGGATCTTGAATCCTCCGTCCCGCTGCTGGAGCTGGTAGCCGGCCACGATCACATCCATGGCAATGGCGTCCACGCTTCCCATTTCCAAATCCATAAATGCCGTATTATAATCCGGCGTTGTCTGAAGGGCTGCAAAGCTCTCTGTCAGCTCCGGCATCTCTTTCAGCGCAGCCTCTGCGGAGGAGTCAGCCTGAACCTCCACAATCTTTCCGGCCAGATCGGCTGTGGACTCAATTCCTGAATCCTCCAGAACCACCACTACCTGACTGTTTTCCATATACGGCTCAGACCAGGTGTACTCATCCTCCCTGCCTGTCATGGTAAAACCGTTCCAGATACAGTCGATGTTTCCGGATTCCAGTTCCATGTTTTTTGCATCCCAGGCGATTGGCTGAGGAACAAAGGTAAGTCCCAGGCGGTCAGCCACCTCTGCCGCCAGTTCCAGGTCAAAGCCTGTGTACTCTCCGTCGTCCCCTACGAAGCCCATAGGCGGAAAATCCTGATCAAAACCTACGGTAAAGGTATCTCCCGCTGCCTTGGTCTCTCCTGATGCGGCCTTTTCTCCCGCTTCTGCCGAAGCCCCACCTGAAGATTCTGCCGTCTCTGCTCCTGCAGCTTCTGTCTGGCTTGCCGAGCTCTGCGCCGCTGTCTCAGGCTCCTCCGTCTTAGCGTTTGTGGAGCAGGCGGTCAGGGAAAATACTAAGGCTGCTGCTGTCATTACACTGAATACTTTCTTTTTCATAATCGTTTTCCTCCTCAATTCTGTGGTGCTGCCTGCTTCCCATCTGCAGTCCCTTCTCGCTCAGGGTGTGCCAGGCATGATTAACATGTCGTTTTTTATCGTGCTATCATAGTAGCATAGTAAAGTGTTTTTGTAAAGCAAAACTTTTATTTTTTTTACGCTGCCTCCAAAGGGACAAGTTCCGTGCAGGCGTTTTCCATCTGCAGCGGGTCGCGAAAGCGGCATTCTTCCTTTTCGCCGCAGTGCGATCCCCGCGGAGCGTTTTTATATAACGGGGAACGAAGTTTCCCGTTATATAAAAAACGGGCCTGCGCCCAATAGGCGCCGCCCGCTTCGTTTTTCCTGTACTATATATGCTTTTCCTGCCGTTTTCTGCCACTTCACTTCTCTCAGCAAAACGTCTCAGAGCCTTCCCACAGACTGAGGCCTCTACTGGGCTGCCGCTTCTGAGGCTCCCTGAGTTTCACCTGCCGCGTCCGTACTCTCAGCGGAAGCTGTCTCCTCTGCGCTCTCCCCGCTTTCTGCTCTGTCCATAGCTTTCTGAATCTCGCCGGCGCTTGGAAGTACAAATTCCGTTCCTGCCGGGTAGCTTGCGCTGATCAGCCAGGTGGACTCATCATCCTGGGTGCTCTCAGGGGCAATGCCGAAGGAAAGCCCGTACCTCTTCCAGAGCCCGCCGTAGGACGTGTCGCTGGACCTTTCGATGGAAAAGTCCTGTGTGGCAATCATATCGTTAAATCCCTTTATCAGTGTATCTGCATATTCAGCAAGCTCTGAGGATGGGAAGTCATCCTTCACAACCCAGACAAGCATAATCTCTTTTTTCTCCGGCTCAAGCAGGAAATGGAAGTCCACGCTGTAAGGGTATTCGTCGGTGTCCTCAAACATATCCTCTGCGTCTGTGCTTGCCTGCTGCCAGTCAATCTCTACATCATCCTTCACATCAAAGTCCGGCTCTCCTGCTACTGTCCCTTCTGTACTGTCAGGCTGGACAATGTTGCTCTTGGGAGCGCATCCAGACAGCGCAGCAGCGCAGGCCAATAAAACCAGGATTTTTTTCATTGCGTATACCTCCTTACTTCGTAATTGGTATTATATAATATCCCTCCTTGTTTTTACAGGGATTTTTGAAAAATTCAAAAAATCTTCATATTTTCAGCGGTTTCTTAAAAAATCCTTTACATACCAAAGGCCCCAGGCTTCGCCGGAATCCTTTCACCGGGCCGCCTGGGGCGCCATTTTTCTCACTCTGTCTGTTTCCTTCTCTTATTTCGTCTGACAGCCGCGCTCTCAGCGCTCCTCCACGCAGTTTTTTCCGTCCGGATTCTTCCTTCCGTCTATGTTCTGCGTCTCCTTGACGATATAGATCGGCCTGTCCTTTAACTCTGTAAAGAGGATTGCGATATACTCTCCGATGATCCCCACCAGCATAAACAGCATGGCGAACATAAAGCAGAGCAGCACCACAATCGTCGCGTATCCGCTTGGCGCTCCGTGGACTACTCTTCCGTAGATAGTGTAGATCATCACAAACACACCTAAAAGTCCCACGATAATGCCTGAATAGATTCCCAGCTTTAATGGAAGGTCCGAGAAGCAAAGTATCGTATTAATGGAAAATTTGAACAGCTTTTTCAGGCTGTACTTGCTCTCTCCCGCCACTCTGGCCCTGGCTTCGTACTCGATATTGGTGCGGTTAAAGCCGATGTTCTGCACATACCCTCTCAGGAAGCGCACCTTCTCCCTGTAGCTTTGCTTCAGCACCTGGGCCGCATTGGCCGTCATGGCAAAGAAGTCGGAAGCGTTGGCTTCCAGCTTTACATCAGAGATGGTATTGATCACCTTGTAGAAACCGCCGGAGGTTATATTTTTAATGAGGCCCGCAGACTTGTTCTTCGTCCGCACCATGTTGATGACCTCATATCCCTCCTCAAATTTTTCAATAATCTGTCTCACGCACTCCGGCGGATGCTGCAGATCCGCATCCATGCACACCAGTGCATCTCCGTCAAAGTGGTCAATCCCGGCGATCATGGCAGCCTCATGGCCAAAGTTTCTGGAAAAATTTACGAGCTTTACCTTCTCATCGCGGCCGGCCAGCTCCTTCAGTATGGAAAGGGAGCCGTCCGTGCTGCCGTCATTGACAAACAGCATCTCGTAATCCCAGGGAAGGCCGTCAAACACAGGCTTTGACTCACTGTAAAACTGCCTCAGGGCAGATTCCTCATTATATACCGAAACAATAATCGAAATTTTCTTCATTTGCGTTTACTCCTGTCAGACAAGCTTCCTGCATGCTTCTGAGGCCCATCCACGTCCTCTTCTGCAAAACAGGCTTTCCGTACATCCCGGCACGTCCTGCCGCCCCCTAATCCAGAATCTCGATCTCGATGCTGGAATGGGCCGGAACCTGCTTTTCCTTCGGCGGCAGCTTCATATAGTCGCCGTAAATCCAGGTCAGCACGTGATCGTACCCCTTGGGCGCCATGAGGACTGTGTCCTCAAATTCCAAATCCACGGTTTCCTCGCACCAGTCCGCATCCAGCGTCACATAGAGATAGTCCGGCTGGTAGTTGCTGTAATACCGTTTGTCCGTCTTTTTCTTCCAGTCCTTGGCCGCAAGCACCGTCTGAAGCTTTATGAGAAACGGCATGGGAATCAGTTTTCCCACTGTGGAGAGAACTCCCACTCTCACCTTGTCCGCCAGGCTGTACTTGGAAAAGTCAATCTGATCCCTGTGTCCGATGGCCATGCCGTAGACCACCTTCTGAAGAAATTTGGCAAAAAATGCCCCGAATTTTCCCTCCGGCAGACGGTCCAGAACAAAGAGGTCCACCCAGAGATGGTTCAGCTTCCCCTCGTAGAAGCGCATCTGCGCATTGTCCTCGTGGACGCGGCTGTTGTCGTACAGAATCCTTGTGGTGAAGTCGTAGAACACCCGTCCTCCCCGTATATCCTGGGGCCTCAGAAGCGTCATCCCTTTCGGAAGCTCACGCTCTGCCACTTTCAGGAATTTTTCGTAGTTGGGGCGGGTGAACACCACATCCGCATCGTCGTCCCAGGGAATAAAGCCCTTATGGCGGACAGCTCCCAGAAGCGTTCCCGAATCCAGCATATACTGGATCCGGTACTTTCGGCAGATCCGGTCAATCTCCTTTAACAGCTTTAAATTTGCCTCGTGAACCCTCGTCAGGTCACTGTGTTCCCTCTCTTCCATGAAATAGCTCCCTCCGGCTTTTTTCGTTCGGCAGCTTCTGCCTGTCCTCTGTCTCCCCCTGCTTTCTGCAGGCTATGGCCTAAAGCGTATCGATAGCCTCCCGGATCACAGACGCCATGTAATCGATCATCTCGTCAGTCATTCCCGGATAAACGCCTACCCAGAAGGTATCCGCCATGATACGGTCTGTATTCTCAAGGGTTCCGGCTACCCGGTATCCCTGGCCGTCTGCTCTCATCTCATCAAAGCAGGGGTGCTTGATCAGGTTTCCAGCAAAGAGCATCCTGGTCTGGACTCCTCTCTCCTCCACATACTGGACCACTCTGTTTCTGTCGACGCCCTCCCGGCAGGTGATGAGAAATCCGAACCAGCTCGGATCAGAGTGGGGGCAGGCCTCCGGCAGAATCAGCTTCTCCTCTGTTCCCTTAAGTCCCTCTCTTAAGCGGGCGAAGTTGTGCTTTCTCCTCTCCACGAAGGACGGGAATTTTTTGAGCTGGGCGCAGCCCACAGCGGCCTGCAGATCCGTGGCCTTTAAATTATAGCCAAAATGGGAGTACACATACTTGTGGTCATATCCCAAGGGCAGCTCCCCGTACTGGCGGTCAAAGCGGTGGCCGCAGAGATTGTCATGGCCGGACGGGCAGACACAGTCCCGTCCCCAGTCGCGGAAAGAGCGGGCAATCTTATTTAAAAGAGGGTTGTCCGTGTAGACCGCGCCCCCCTCTCCCATGGTCATGTGGTGGGGCGGATAGAAGCTGGATGTTCCGATGTCTCCCACCGTTCCTGTAAACTTCATGGTTCCGTCTATCTCGTAGCGGCTTCCCAGAGCATCGCAGTTGTCCTCCACCAGCCACAGCTCGTGTCTGTCGCAGAACTGCTTCACTGCCCCCAGGTCAAAGGGATTTCCCAGAGTATGGGCAATCATCACCGCCTTGGTCTTTTCTGACAGGGCCTCCTCCAGCCTGGTCACGTCAATATTGTACTGGGGGATTGTGACGTCCACAAACACGGGAACCGCCCCGTACTGGATCACCGGGGTCACGGTTGTGGGGAAGCCTGCGGCCACCGTGATCACCTCATCCCCTCTCTTCACCCTGCGCTCTCCGAGAAGCGGGGAGGTCAGGGTCATAAAGGCCACCAGGTTCGCCGAGGAGCCGGAGTTTACCAGGGAGCAGTACCTTACCCCCAGATATTTTGCCAGCTCCTCCTCAAACTCATCCGTGTACCGTCCCGAGGTCAGCCAGAATTCCAGCGCACTGTCCACCAGATTGACCATCTCCTGCTCATCATATACCCGGGACGCGTAGGGGATCCTGTCCCCTGCCTTAAAGGGCGCCTTTTTATTATGATATTCCCTGCAATAATCGGCAACCAGATCAAGGATCTGCCTGCGGGCTTCTCTCTCGTTCATATTCTATCCTTTCTGCTCCTTTATTTCACTGCAGCCTTATTCCTGCTGCCATGCTGCGGCGAAGGCCTGCGGGCCTTTTGCCGAAGTGTCCTGCCATGGGACAGTCTGTGCTTTTGTGCTTTCTCTCTATGTCTCAGAAAACTCCTCTATCTGCCGGTCTGTGACTGCTCTCACATCGCCGCCTGAAAGCCAGAGCTTCGACCATTCCACCGTCTTTTTCACGGCTTCCTCCACATGCATGCCCGGCTTCCAGCCAAAGGTCTTTTTCACTCTCGAACAGTCCAGCTTCAGGAAGTTTGCCTCGTGGGGGCCTCCGTCGCTGCGGTTCATCCATCTGAGATTCTCACCCCAGAGGCTGCAGAAGAGATCCACAAGCTCTCCTGTTGTGAGACAGTCTGCGTCGTCGGGCCCTACATTATAGTATCCTGCAAAGGACGGATCCTCATACTGGGCCATGGCCACAGTCAGGTAGAGGAAGAGGGGATCCAGCACATGCTGATACGGCCTGGTGGAATGGGGATTTCTCACCACAATATCCTGGCCTTTTTCTGCCGCCCTTACACAGTCCGGAATAATCCTGTCGTTTGCGAAGTCGCCGCCGCCGATGACGTTGCCTGCCCGGCAGGTGGAAACAGCGGTGGAACTGCCGGCAAAAAAGGATTTCACATAGCTGTGTGTCACAAGCTCAGAACAGGATTTGCTGTTGGAATAGGGATCATAGCCGTCCAGGCGGTCTGTCTCCCGATAGCCGTACTCCCACTCCCTGTTCTCGTAAACCTTGTCCGTCGTCACATTCACCAGGGAGCGGACAGACGGGGTGAGCCTTGCGCACTCCAGGAGGTTGACCGTTCCCATCACATTCGTCTCATAAGTGTAAACCGGATCCTTATAGGAATCCCGGACAATGGGCTGTGCTGCCAGGTGGAGCACGATCTCCGGCTGTGTCTCCTCAAACACCTGCTTCATGTGTCTCAGATCCCTCACATCTCCTGTTACGCTGTTCATCCGCTCTGACAGTCCCAGAAGTTCAAAGAGGGACGGTTCCGTAGGGGGATTCAGGCTGTAGCCCGTCACCCTGGCTCCGGCCAGGAGAAGGATCTCGCTGAGCCATGAGCCCTTAAAGCCTGTATGTCCCGTGATGAGAATCTTCTTTCCCCTGTAAAAATCTAAGACTTCCTTTTTCTTCATCTGTCTTTTCCGCTCTCTTTCTTCACTCTGATTTCCTTTTTATTCTGTCAGTTTTCCCAGGTTTTCCACGGGGCATTGCCGCTCTGCCACAGCTCCTCCAGGTGTTTTTTATCCCTCTGGGTGTCCATGCAGTGCCAGAAGCCGTTATGGCGGTAGACCATCAGCTGGTGATCCCGCGCCAGGTTTTCCAGAGGGGCCTTCTCGAACACGGTGGAATCGCCCTCAATATAGTCGAACACCTTCGGTTCCATCACCATGAAGCCGCCGTTTACAATCTTACCGTCGTCGTCATTTTTTTCCCGGAAGGCTGTGATGGCGCCGCTCTCGTCCACCTCCAGGACTCCGAAGCGCTGCCCTACATTGACGCCTGTGATCGTGGCAATTTTCCCGTGCTCCCTGTGGAACTTCAGAAGCTCGTCCAGATCCACATTGGAAACTCCGTCCCCGTAGGTCAGCATGAAGGTCTCATCCCCCACATAGTCTCTGATCCTCTTGATGCGGCCTCCTGTCATGGTGTGAAGCCCTGTGTCCACCAGAGTCACCTTCCACGGCTCAGAATAATTATTGTGAACCTCCATCTGGTTATTGGCCAGGTCAAAGGTCACATCTGAGGTGTGAAGGAAATAGTCTGCAAAAAATTCCTTTACCACATACTGCTTGTAGCCCAGGCAGATGACAAACTCATGAAACCCGTACTGGGAGTAGTGCTTCATAATGTGCCACAGGATTGGCCGTTCCCCGATCTCCACCATGGGCTTTGGCTTTAAATGGCTCTCCTCGCTGATGCGGGTCCCGAAGCCTCCTGCAAGTATTACAACCTTCATTTCTTACCTCCTCATTTTCCGTCACCGCTTCAGGGCCTCGTCTGGCTGCGAAACGCCTCCATTCCCGGAAACGGCCGGTAATCGAACTCCACATCTTCCGGGAGATCGTAATATTCCCTCATCCATACGATCATGAAGGAAAAATTCTCATCATAAACAACCTCATTTTTGCAGAGCAGGTCGGGAAGCTCGTAGACTTCTATCGAATCAATGTCTGCGCCGTTCTTGATCGCCCTCGCGCTCTCCTTAAACACTGCGTCATCGTACATGAGAACCTCGTAGTTGGACCGGTAGCCCTGGTAGATATTTCTGAGGTTCGGAATACTGACAGCCGACAGATAGAGGAGGGCAGCCAGTGAAACAACCGGCAGCCTTCCGGCCTCCCTCAGAAGGGCCTTCCCGTACAGGTAGGCAAACAGGAGCCATGACAGGTACAGGAACGGGTAAAAGATTCTCAGGGGAACCTCCGGCACAATGGCTGCCGAGCCTACAGACAGCACAGCTGCTGAAAATACAAAGGCTCCAAACGGCTGGTTTTCTTTCCTATAGAATAATATCACTTCCACAAAACAAAAAGCAATATATATCAGCAAAAGATTCGCCGCCGCCCCTGAATAATTTCCCGGCGGGAACACGGACAGCTTCTGTTTCATCAGATAGCCTGCAAACACCGCCGCCGAAATCCCTGAAAACGCCAGGTGAAGGGCCGCGCCTGCTCTTCCCCGGCCCCCTGCCTGACGGGCCATCACAAGGCCCAGAAGGATCATGACAGGGAAGAAAAAGAGCAGATAGCGCAGGTTGTCTCCGGAAAAGAACAGGTTCATCAGCAGAGGAATGTTCCTGCCCAGCTTTCCGAAAAAGCTCAGAGAGGCAAAAGCCGCATTGCCCTCACTGTTCATTCTGGCGCTTACGGCAGGGGAGAGAATGATTATGAGCCCTCCCGCCGCGCAGGCTGCAAAGGTAAGGCCGTCGTAAATCCTAAGTCTTCTGTTTCTCAGAAATTTGTACACAAGGCAGATAACGGCAAAAGAAACCGTGGTGACAAACCACTGTTCCTGGGACCAGGCAGCCAGAAAGCCCAGAAGCACACAGGCTCCTGCCCGGATAAGCCCGGGCTTTTCCCCAGGCCCATAGAGAGCAGTCCTGTAGAAGCAGAGGGCAAAGCCCAGAAATGAGACGGCCGGCACAACGTAGATAAAGCTGGCTGCATACCAGTAAGTGCCCATTCTCTGAAGCATGATCCCCAGAGTTCCATAGAGCAGACAGAGAAAAGCCGCCAGCAGTATCTTTCCAAAAGGAGTAAGCCCGGCGGATTTCCCCTGCTGTTCCTCCCCGCAAACCTCTCCTGCGCTCAGACTGCCCTCCAGCATTTTCTGGACAGTCAGAAAGATCATCACCAGCACAGCCAGCACAGCCGTAGCCATAAATACCTGGACTCCCCTGATTCCTCCTATCATGTGTACGAAGCAATAGAGGAACATATAGAGAAGCCTTCCATTGGAGTTTACATAATGTCCCTTTATAAAAGCCAGAAGATCCGAAAAGCCATAGTCAGCTCCAGCCACAGGGATATTGGTTCCGTAGCTCAGAGACAGATAGCCGTAGTCATCGTAGTAGATGAACACCTTCCCGAACTGCATCAAGAGAAACAGATAAAACACCGCGAATACTGCGATATATGCGTATTTCGGACACCGCTTCATCATCTCTCCTCCTTATTGTAGAAAATGTTGAGATTGTTTTCGTCGAGGATCTCAAGGGCTTTCCGGGCTCTCTTCCCGTCCGTGTGGAGCGCTTCACCCAGAGCCTCATCCGTCTCATTTTTGTAGTTGAGGGCAGTTTCCTCTGCTATCCTCAGGGATTCCTTTCTAAGGGGTGCCTTTAAGAGCTCCTGCCTGGTGGTGTAGAAATTCCCCGCCAGCAAAAGAACAGCAAAGACAGCGGCTGCAGCCGGAAGAATCCTTTCAGCCAGACTTTTCCTTCCCGCATCTGTTCTCCTTTCCTTTATTATCGAGAACACTGCCGCAAAGGTAAGGAGGATTCCAAAAATACCCATCTCATACTGGATCGCATACCGGGACGCCATCCCATAATTTTCCTGCAGAAAGATCCACCTGGAATAGAATACCAGGCAGTGGTTGACTCCGCCTGTCAGAATCAGCAGAAGCGGAAAAAGCGTTCTCTCAAAGACGCGGAATCTGACATTCAGATAGAGGGCGAAGAGATAGAAGGCGATTACCACCGCCCCCAGAAGGCAGACACCCTTTCCCGTTTTAATCACTCCGGAAATAACCTCAATTCCCAGTACCGGAGAGGCAAAGGCCTCCAGAAAGAATTTCACAAAAAACTTCGGATCTGCCAGGAGCGCAGACACCAGGGAGGCATCCGTCGCCCCTCTGTATTCATATACAGCAAAATGGCTGCTCAAAAGATAGAGTCCCAGGGCGCCCAGCACAAAAGCCAGATCAAACGCCCACTCCCGGTTCACTGTCCGCTCTGTTCTGAATTCCTTCAGGAGAAGGGCTCCATAGGCCAGAGTCAGGATCAGAGAGTAGCTGCCGCAGTAAGGCCCTGCCACAAGCAGAGTGAGAAGGGGCGGAAGCGCCTTTAAGAATATCCTGTCATACTTTCTCTCCTCCCCGCCTGCCACCCGGTCTAAGATCACAAAATTCCAGTAAAAACCGGCGATAGACAGAAAGCATACCCAGCCGCTTCCGTTTCCCAGCATCTCCCACTTGTTCAGGCTGAACAGGAGAAGCATGATGACGAGAAACCATGGGGCATAGCCGCGTTTTCCCCGGCAGTAGGCTGCAATGGCCAGGGCAGAGAGGCCATGGCTTAAAACGCCGAGCACCATATCAAAGGCGGGGCTGTAGTGAAACAGCGCCACATTGATGATTCTGCCAAGGTAGGTGATCGGCACCCTTGTCAGTACATCCGGCACGAAAAACTTTGCAGGATTTCCCACATCCGGCAGGTAAGAGACAATAAGCCTCATATAATCCGTGTAGGCCAGATCTGTAGTTGCAATTTTTAGGTAATAGAGGCAGAACACCACTCCCAGGGCAGGGAGCCCCAGATAAAACAGCCTTTTTCCCAGTTTCTGATTCATACTCCTTATCCTTTCCTGTGTCTATCTATCCGCTCATCATTACAGCTTCCCAAAAGCCTATCTGGCTGAAGGGAAAAAATGCTCTTCTAACATCAGGCACAGGGCGTGGTAAATGGGCAGGTGAAGCTCCTGGATCTTGTAGGTTTCCTGCTCAGGAGCGACGATACACACATCGGACTTTCCCTTCATCTTTCCTCCGTCACGGCCGGCCAGTCCGATCACTTTCATTCCCTTTGCGCGGGCAGCCACAGCGGCCAGAACCACATTTTCAGAATTTCCGGAGGTGGTGATCCCCAGGAACACATCTCCCTCTCTTCCGTAGCCAATCACCTGCTGGGCGAAGGCCATACCAGGGTCCACATCGTTTAAAAAGGCTGTGGTCAGGCCATTGTGCCCTGTCAGGGCAATGGCGGGAAGCCCCTGCTGAAGTTTTCCTGCCAGGGCTTCTCCCCTCTCCTGGTCGGCATTTTTCAGGGCCTCTTTTAATCCCTCATCTAACTCTCTTCTCTTTACAAAGCCCTTCATAAGCTCCCCGACAATGTGCTCACAGTCGGCGCAGCTTCCGCCGTTTCCTGCGGCCAGCAGCTTCCCTCCGGCTGCATAGCAGTCCCTCAGAATCTCATAGGCCTTCTCAATTTCTCCCCTCACCGGAGTGAGCTTCGGGTATCTCTCCATCAGTTCATCCAGGTATCTGTACTCATTCATGTTTTTCCCTTCCTTTCGTACTTCATAGCTTCCAGTTTTCACGGCCGCCTGCGCGGATCAGCGGGTTTCTCCTGCCTGCTTCATCTCGTAAGTGAGGTAGTTTTCATCAAACAGCCTCAGATTCTCTCCCGACTGGCTGTCAGGCCTGCCGTCCAGCTCTACACGGGCCAGCACGTTTCCATGTTCAAATTTCAAATCCGTGAGAGTTCCGCGGCTGATCATCTGGCGCACCAGGCCATAGCTCCACTCCCAGCTTCCCTCCCCGATAAAGCCTGCCTCCACATAGGCGTAATCGGCCCTGGCATAAGCCATATACTCCTCAAAAGCCTCTACCGTATTCACCAGCTCCACATTTCCCCAGGGGGAGGTAATATCCTTGTAGGACTGGACTATACACGGGAACTGAAGACAGCCCGGATGGTCACCGAAGGCGATAACTCTCGTGGCAGAGTCCTGGGACAGAATATTCCAGATCTGTTCATTTCCTGTCTGCACCATTTTTTCGTGCTGGAGGGCTTCATGGTTGACCCTTCCCTTATTCACCCACTGGATCTCGGAAAAGCCCAGGCTCCACGCCCAGTTGGACTCAGCGGTCAGAAGCACATTGAAAGCCATAATCGGAAGCAGGAGAAGGCAGGCCGCTCCTGAAAATCTCCGAAAGCCCTTTCTCGAAAGAGACGCCAGAAGGCTGACTGCTCCGACGATAATCCCTGTATACAGAAGCATAAAATAGTTTCCGTCAATCTGGTAAAGCATCACAAGGCTCACCAGATTGACAGCCAGAAACGGCCAGAAGGCTGTGTGGGCGTAGGCGCTTAATAGCCTCTGTCCCTGCTTCCCGGTTTCTCTTTTTTGCGCCTCCGCTGCCAGAAGAAGGCAGGCCGCAAGACAGGCTCCCGTCAGAAACAGGATCAGAGGGCTTCCCCATGCAAACACCACATGGCCCATGTCGTCCCCGGCAGGCATGATCAGCATGTGAAACAGACGTCTGGCCAGCACCGCCCCATTGCTTTCCTCCTCCCAGTTCTGGGGGAGGGCACTGGAGGCAAAGGGATATTTCATCTGAAATCCCAGCTTCTCCAAGATAGAGGTAAAGACAGAGGTCACCGGCATTCCTGTAATAAGCATGGTCCTGGCCCAGATTCCCGTCAGGGCTGCAGCCGGAAACAGCATAAGAAGCCACTGGCGGATCGGCGCCCTGAGCTTCAGAAGCCTTCTGAATATCAGATAGAGCCCGCTCATGCCGAAAATGGCCGTTGAAAATACCAGGGATGTGGACTTCATGGTCAGGGAGAGCAGGTATGCTCCTGCGCTTAAGGCCAGCAGGGGAAATCTTCTTTCTCCCGTCTCTCCCGCCTCCTTAATGTATAAGGACATATAGTAGACCATGAAGATCTGAATCAGCCAGGTGATCACATCCGGCTTGGCGGTGATGGACATATTCATAATTCCCGGCACGCAGCTTACCAGAGCTGAGGCTAACAGCGCAAAACGCCTGTCCATATAAAGGCAGGAGAGGCGGTACAGGGCAAAAAGTCCTAATGCTGCAAGCCACAGGTTAAAATACAGAAGATAGCTGTGGCTGGCCAAATCGCACAGGGGGAGGGTAAGCGTTTCAAGCCCCTTGGCATAGACATAGGCCATCCCCACCATTCCGGGATTTTCATAGATCCCGGATCCATTGTCCAGGACATACTCGGAGCGGACACCGTACCAGAGAGTGTCAAAGTCCAGGGCAATATTCATTCTGCCTGCCTGGATAAGCACCATCACAATCAGAAAGGTGATGAGGAGATAAAAAACCGTCCGCCATCTTCCATCCAGCCTGTTCTGACTATCCTCCGGACATCGCCGTCCAGGCTTTCCCGCTTCTGTGCCAGGCCTCCTCTCCCCTGCCCCCCGGACTCCCAGCCAGAGCAGAAGTGCGGCACCTGACAGCAGGGAAAACCACCTCAGCTGCCTCACTGCCCCTGCATGGAAGGCGGACAGCAGACAGAAGGCGGCAATAACTGCAGATGTGCCCAGGATGAAGTCAGCCATCCATCCGTCCCGGAGTTCTCTCTGCTTAAACAGAACGACTCTCAGAAAATAGCCTGTCAGAAACAGATAGCCCAGATACAGGGCAGAAACCGTCATGGGGAGAAATACCACATGGGCCCAGTTAAACAGGACAAATACCAGGGCTGTAAAGCTCCACCGAAACAGAGGCCTGCGTATCAGGAGAAGGCCGCCCCCAATCAGCACGAAGATAAGCGTGATCTCCACCATCATCTTGGCCGTTTCCGGGGTTTTAAACTGCCAGGAATATGTCCCGTCTCCGGTAAAAAGTGTCACAAACGGGACAGCCACACAGACTGCCCCCAAAACAAGAAGAAGAAAAGCCAGAATCCTCTGGCCTGTCTGCTTTCGTTCCATACTAAACCGCCTCTCTGTCCATACGGCAGATGAGCCGTACAGCCTCTCTCAGATCTTCTGCATACCAGTCATACTCCGCGCTTTCGCCGCCGGAAAATTCCTGTCCCGAAGAGGAGCCCTTCTGTCTCTTACTAAGCTCCTGCTCTCTCTGCTCGGCGCCGTAGCCTGTTCCCACCAGGATGCTCCTGATGCCAAAATTATGTCCTGCGGCCGTGTCAATGAGCTTGTCCCCCACCATAAAAGACCGCTCTCTGTCCACGGGGCAGTCCCTGTCCGCAGCCTCAAACATCCCCGTTTTCGGCTTTCTGCACCTGCATTCTGTCTTGTAGATTCCGATCCCGTGCTCCGGGTGATGGGGGCAGTAATAAAACGCGTCCACATGGGCGCGGTCCCTGGCCAGAACTTCATTCAGGTAGCTGTGAAGCCTGTCGACATCCGCCTCCGTATAATACCCTCTGGCCACTCCCGCCTGGTTGGTCACCACCAACACGCGAAAGCCCGCCTCATTCAGCTGCCTGATGGCCTCCGGCACCCCCGGTATCAGCTTCAGATCCTCTGGCCGGTAGAGGTAATTGACCTCCACATTCAGAGTTCCGTCCCGATCCAGGAACACGGTTTTCGTCTTTATTTTCTCTCTGTTTCCGGTATCCGGCTTCACTCCGTCGTCCTCCCTGCATGTACCATTTTCAGGGCAGGTTTCTGTTTCCCTGCCCTGCTTTCCTGCTGCCTGCTTCCCATTCCAATCACAGCTTAAAGGTGTAATTCCTGTCAGGCATCCGGACACTGACCTCCCCGTACTTCCACCTCTCACTGTCACAGCACCAGCTCTGGACACCCCGCAGTTCAAAGTTCCAGTCCATGAGCTGTCCGCCCACCTGCTCCATGCGGGCCGCCACCTTGTGCTTGACATTGTAGGGGCAGTACATGAGAAGAAAGCCGCCGCCGCCTGCTCCCAGGAGCTTTCCTCCCAGAGCCCCGGCCTTCTTGGCCTCATCGTAGAGCTCATCGATCTGTGGGTTGGTTATCTTGCTGCTCATGCGCTTTTTGCTCTGCCAGCCATAGTCCAGGAGCTTTCCGAAGCTGTGGAGATTTCCTCTCAGAAGCTCGTCCTTCATGGCGTAGGCCAGAGCCTTCACCTCGCACATGGCGTCAAAGGCATCCTGTTTCTTGTAGTTGCTCACCTGATCCTTGATAATATTTGCGGAAACATGGATATTTCCCGTATAGCACAGAAGCAGGTTGTACTGAAGCTCATGGATAATATCCTTCTTAATCCGCAGCGGGTTTACAATCACATTGTTCCTGCCGTGAAACTCGATAAAGTTAAATCCTCCAAAGGTGGATGCATACTGATCCTGATAGCCTCCGGCGATTCCCAGGTCAAGTCTCTCCACGCCGTAGGCCAGGTCGGCCATGGCGTAGCCGTCCAGCTCGATTCCCTTCCACTTGGCCATGGCCGAGAGAAGAGCCACCATCACGGTGGAGGATGTTCCCAGGCCTGAGCCGGGAGGCGCATCGCACTGCAGATAGACCTCGCAGCCCTTCTTGATGTCCATGGCCTTCAGGGCTGCTGTCACCAGATCCAGCTTTCCGTCATAGACATAATTTTCCTTTGTATTATATTTCACCGTCATGTCAAAGTCCAGGGAGTGGACCACGATCTGGTCATCCTCTCTGGGAATGATGGAGCAGTATGCGTATTTATTGATGGTGCTCCCGATAATGGCTCCTCCCTGCTCTACGCAGAAAGGCTCTACATCCGTTCCGCCTCCTCCGAAGCTGACGCGAAGGGGCGCTTTCGCGCGAATTACCATGAAACGACTCCTTTCTTTACGTCCTCCTGGAACCTGAAATAATCCTCCGGGATTCCGATGTCGATAAAATATCCCTCATTGACAAAGCCTCCCAGGCGTTTTCCCTCCTTCATCCAGCGGGGGATCATCTCCTGCTCCAGGGAGACCTTCCCCTCCGGGATCTCCTTAAGCAGTCTGCGGTCCATCAGGTAAATGCCTCCGTTGATGGTGCCCGGGCGCTTCTCTCCCTCCAGCTTTTCATTGAAGCCGGTGAGCATGCCGTCTGTGAGCGTTGCCGCTCCGTACCGGGAAATATCATCCACCTCCCGAAGCACCAGAGCCATATCGAGGCTCTTTTCTGCCTGCAGCTTCGCCAGGCGGCTGTAGTCCAGACTGTAATAGGTATCTGCATTGAGGACAAAGAAGCGCTCCTCTGTCACAAATCTTCCCGCATTCTTTATGGCCCCGGCTGTGCCGAGAAGCTCCTCCTCATATGCGTAGGACGCACGGATCCCAAGGTTGCTTCCGTCCCTGAAGTGCTCTTCCACCATACTGCCCTTATATCCCACGGCAAAGATAATGTCCGCAATCCCGTGGCGGGCAAGCCCCCTCACCACGTACTCCATAAACGGCCTTCCCTCGATCAGGGCCATGGGCTTGGGCCTGTCGCTTACCACGCTGCGAAGTCTTGTCCCGAGTCCTCCTGCCAGTAAAATTGCCTGCATGTTTCCCTACCTCCCGCTTCCAGAGCCTTCGCAAAGGAGGAGCTCCTCAAAGAGTCTGGAGGATTCTTCCTTCTCCATAAGCCCTGCATAAGCCGCGATGAGCCGGAAGGTTTCCATAAGTCCCCTCACATGGGTTCTCTCCTGGCCGTGGGAGGCGCTGACTCCCTGGCCGATGAGGGCTCCCCGGATATTGTTTCCTCCCTTTAAGGCTGCTGACACATCCGAACCGTAGTGGGGAAATATGTCAACTGTATAGCCGATCCCGTACTCCTTTGCCAGGGAAATGAGCCGGTTGGTCATATCGAAATCATAAGGTCCGCTGGAGTCCTTGGCACAGATGGAAACACGGTACTCATCTCCGTTTAAGTCGTCTCCCACGCATCCCATGTCCACTGAGATCAGCTCCTCCACATTCTCCGGGATATAGCTGCACCCATGGCCGACCTCCTCGTAATTGCTGATCAGCATTTTCAGAGTCTGCACCGGCTTCTTCCCCGTGTCGTGAATATACTTTAACACACCCAGGATGACAGCGACGGAAGCCTTGTCATCCATATGCCTGGATTTGACAAACCCTCTCTCCGTCACCACAAACTTCGGATCAAAGCTCACGAAGTCGCCGGCTCCGATTCCCAGCTTTTCCACATCCTCTGCCGTGCGCACAATCTCGTCCAGACGGATCTCCATATTTTCCTCCGTCCTCTTCAGCTCCCGGCATCCGTCCCACACGTGTACGGACGGCTGAGTGGTCTGGATGGTTCCCGTAAACTCTCTGCCATCTCTGGTGAGGATTTTGCAGTAGCTGCCCTCAATCGCCTCCATCATCATGCCTCCCACCTGGGTGAAGGCAAGCGTGCCGCCGGCCCGCACGGAGCGCACCATGGCCCCCAGAGTATCCACATGGCCGGAAAAAGCCACAACCGTTTCTGTCTGTCCGGGAACTGTGATAATCAGGCCGCCCTTGCGGTTGTACTCCGTCTGAAAGCCAAAGCCCTCCGCCTCCCTGCGGACGATCTCCATGACCTTTCCGGTGCAGCCGGAAGGGCTTGGGGTGTTCACAATCTTTTCCAGTGTGTCTAAAATATATTTCATATATTCCATCTTTCTTTTTTCTCCTTCTGTGCATTTTTTTGCCGTCTATGCCTGAAAAGGCACGGCAGGGCAGACAGAGGGCAAAACCGGACGGTCTGCCGCTGCCGCCGCTGCCGGATGGGTATCCTTGGCAAAGCACGAACTGTAAACATTCTATCACATATCCCCTGTATTTTCTAGTATCGTCCCGTTTCTGTAAGAAACTCTTCCATTTTTTTTAAACGCTCCTCATTCTGCTCTCTGCCCCTGCTACTCATAAGCCCGGTCAGAACCTCCATGGTCATGACGAGGCTTACATAGGAGTTATAGAAGGAGAGGTTTTCTGTACTGTTTAATAGAATTGCCTCCGCCCCGGCGCAGACAGGGGAGGATGGCCTGTCTGTCACTGCGATGATACGGCTGCCGGCCTTCCTGGCCATGGACGCCGCAAAGACTGCCTCGCTGGAATAGCGGTCATAGGAAATAACTGCCACTGCATCCCTCCCGGTCAGATCCACCAGGGTATCCACCGTCGGGCAGGAGCCGTTGACCACATGTACCCCCGGCCGCACACAGGAGAGCATAACTCCGAAGGAGGCCGCAAATCCGGCGCAGGCGCGAAAGCCCACTAAAAAGACACGCTCCGCCTCGGACAGGATGTCAGCCGCCCGGCTGCAGCTGCCGTAATCGCCGGGGTTCTGATCCCTCTCAATGTTTCTGAGGGCGTTCTGACGGATTGCACCTATCAGCTCCTCGTCTGTCAGCCCGTCGTAGCTTTTGATCTTCTCGTAGGGAATGGGACGGACTTTCATGCCGCCTTCCAGCTCTCTCTTCAGCTCAGCCTGAAGAGCCCGTTTAAACTGGGCAAAGCTCTCAAATCCCAGCCGTCCTGACACGCGCACCGCCGCGGAGGCGCTGACGCCCGCCTTCTTCGCAATCTGCGCCGCCGTCTCAAAACAGGCCTCCTTCTTATTTTTCACGATATAGTCCAGAACGGCCCGATCTCTGGGCGTCAGCCTTGCGGCCGCGATGCGCGCCTCCAGCGTTTCTTTTTCACTGACGGCCGTCCCTCCTTTTTCTCTCTGCTTTTTCGCTTCACCTTCTTCTGCCATCTCTCTCCCCCCTCTCTCTCTTATGCTCTCATCAGCTTTCTCTGTTTTCTTCCTCTCTTCCATATGAACCCTCTCTTTTCTCTTTCTTTTGTTGACAATCCCTGAAATAGTCTTATAATTGTGGTATGAATGATTTTTTATAATTATTATACAATAGTTTTAATTTTTTTAAATCATTTTATTTGTCAGGACAGCAGAAGGAGGACAATCTATGGCCAGAAACATGACGCAGGGAAGTATCACCGGCCACCTGCTTGTATATGCGGTTCCGCTGGTATTCGGAAACCTGTTCCAGCAGCTCTACCACACCGTGGATTCCGTCGTGGTGGGGCAGTTTAACGGAAAAGAGGCGCTGGCAGCCATCGGCGCGGCCGGTCCGATTATGAATATTCTGATTTTTCTGATCGTAGGTCTTTCCATGGGCGCATCTATCATCATGGCAGAGTACTTCGGGGCCGGTGACTTTCCGGCGCTGAAAAAGGAGATGGCCACCTCCATCGTGTCCGGTCTGATCCTCACCGTCATTATCACTGTGCTGGCTGTGGCGGGAAGCGGGCTTTTCATCCGCCTGACGCAGACACCTGAGGAGATCGCCCCTCTGGCATCCGACTATCTGAGAATCGTCACCGCAGGACTGATCTTCACCTTTTTTTACAATATCCTGTCTGCGGGACTTCGGGCCATCGGAGATTCCAAGGCCCCTCTGTATGTGCTGATAATCACAACTGTTGTCAATGTAGTTCTGGACATCCTTCTTGTGGGAACCTTTCACATGAGCGTCTATGGAGCTGCTGTGGCCACTGTGATCGCCCAGGCAGTTTCCTCCCTTCTTCTCTTTGCCTACATCGCTGTCCGGGCAAAAATCCTCTGGGTTCCCGTCAGAGAGCTCCGCATAGACAGGGATTTTCTGAAAAAGACCATTGATTTCAGCTCTGTCTCCGCCCTCCAGCAGACCATGCTGTACCTGGGCCGGCTTCTCGTCCAGTCCGGAGTCAACATGCTGGGCGTGGACGCCGTCGCAGCCTTCAATGCAGTCTCCATCGTGGACAGCTACGTGCTGGCCCCCGGCGACAGCCTGGCCTCCTCCATGACTACCTTTGCGGCCCAGAATAAAGGGGCAGGAACCTTCGGCCGGATCTCGAAGGGGCTGAAAACCATGCTCTGTATTGCGGAGATTTACGTGGCCCTGGTGGCAGTCCTCGTGTTCAGCCAGTGCCGGCTGCTTTTGGGCTTTTTCCTGAAGCCGGAGGAAACTGCGGCGATCGCAGCGGGGATCTCCTACCTGATTCCCATGTCCTTCGGATACCTTCTGTCCGGGATTACCAATACCTTCCAGGGATATTTCAGAGGGATCGGAAACCTGAAAATCACCCTCTGGGCCACCCTTCTGCAGATTCCCATCCGTGTGGCCCTGACCTACCTGCTTTTAGACGCCATGGGTGTTCAGGCTGTGGCAGCCGGAACCATCATCGGATGGATCTGCATGGCCCTGTTTGAGGTATTCTGTTACCGCAGATGGGGAAGATTTGACGAGAGAGGACTTATGTGGGAGCGAAAAGGAGGGGAGGCCGGCTGAAAAGAAAAATCGGCGCCCTTGGAAGCAGTTTTTGCTTCTTCAGGTGCCGATTTTATGCACTATTTTCTCAGAGAGCTGTTTTGCAGCAGACGGGCCCATCTGCTTGTTTCTGGCCGAACCGCTCTGACTCTGCAGCGGTATGATTCTGATGCGGGAAAGGCTATCCTTCTATTAAAAGGCTGAGCCTGTCTGCGATTTCCTTCACATTCTCCCTGCTGGTGGCCAGGTTAATCCGGATATATCCCTCATACTCCCTGCCTCCAAACCACTCCCCAAAATCCACTGCGAGTCCGCACCGGTTCTGAACCAGTTCCTTCACTCTTTCTTTTTTCACTGCCCCCGATAAATCAACCCACGCAAGATAGGTTCCCTCCAGAGGTGAGATAACTGCCTCCGGAAGGCTCTGGCTCAGCGCTTCCTTCAGGCAGACATAATTATCCCTGACTAGGCAGAGTGCTTTCTCCAGCCACTGCCTGCCTCCCTGATAAGCAGCCTGCACGGCTATGTAGCCAAAGGCTCCCCCTTCTGTCAGATGAAGCCTCCTGGCCGTCTCGTCATATCTTTGCCGGAGACCGGAATCGGGGATAATCAGAAAGCCATTCTGGCAGCCTGAAAGATTGAAGGTTTTGGCCGCAGATGTCAGGGTTATCAGAATGCTGTCGTAACTTCCCACAGCTGCCGCCGCTGTCTGCTCCCGCTCCCCTGTAATCAGATCCTGGTGAATCTCATCAGCAATTACAAAAACATGGTTTTCCAGGCACAGGTCCAGAATCGTCTTCAGTTCTTCCCGCGTCCATACGCGCCCCACCGGGTTATGAGGAGAACAGAGAATAAACAGTCTGACCTTTTCCTCTTTGATTTTCTTCTCAAACAGCTCTGTATCCATCTCGTAGACACCGTCCCTGCAGCGCAGAGGGCAGCGAATCAGCCTTCGCCCTGTTTCCTCTGCCGCATGAAAAAACGGATAATAGACCGGAGGCATCACGAGAACGGAGTCCCCCTCCCCGGTCAGCATCTGAATCAGCCAGTAAATGGCCGGCACCACTCCCGGCACAAAGCGTATCCACTCTTTTTCCACCTGATAGGAATGGTACTTCCTCTCCCAGCTGATAAACGACTGCCAGTAGTCCTCCGGCACCTTATAATAGCCGTATACATTAAAGTCCACATACTTTCTGAGAGCTTCCTGCACACAGGCGGGAGCCTCGAAATCCATGTCTGCCACCCAGGCCGGCAGAAGCTCTGCTTTGCCGAACTGCTCCTTAAGACCGTCCCATTTCTCACAGTCTGTGTTTTTTCTGTCCCTATACTTCACTGTCTCCTGCATTTGTCCATTCCTTCTTCATGATCTCAGACTCACATCCATTGTGATACCTGTGACAGTTCTGGCAGTCAGAAATATCCGGGGCATCATCCCTCCGGATGATCTCAAAGCCAAGCTTTTTATAAAATTCCGGCACCTTGGCATTCAGATACAGGCACTGCGCCCCTCTTTTCCGGGCCTCTGCCTCTGCCCGCTGCACCAGAAGCCTTCCCAGTCCCCTTCCCTGAAACTCCTTTTTTACTGCCACTGTTTTCAGGATGAATACATCCTTGTCGTAAACCAAAGACGCTCCTCCCAGTCTTTGTCCCGTCTCTGTGTCCTTCACCTCCAGACAGGTTAAAAGTCCCTCCGGCTCCTCGGAGTCAGGTTCCATCTCAAGCCCTTCCTCAATAAACATGGGGATCATTTCTTTGTAATGGTCAGACAGGATTACCTGATATTCCTGTTTCTCTTCCAGCTTCAGGAACGCTCTGGTGCGTTTGTTTTTCGGATTTTTAAACATCTCCTTTGCTGTTCCCTCTTCCACAATTTTTCCATTCTCCATAAAAATCACCCGATCTGCCACCTTTTCTGCAAACTTCATCTCATGTGTCACAATGATCATGGTAAAGTGCTGCTCTGCCAGCTTTTCAATGACTTCCAGCACCTCCTGGACCCACTCTGGATCCAGGGCAGAGGTGGGTTCGTCGAAAAGCAGTACATCCGGCTCTACAGCCAGAGAGCGGGCAATGGCCACCCGCTGCTGCTGCCCTCCTGAAAGAGTGGCAGGATACTGCTGTGCTCTGTCTCCCATTCCCACCTTTTCCAGATAGTATTCAGCCTTTTTTCTGGCCTCCTGCCGGTTCATTTTCTTGGCAAAGATCAGAGGATCCATGACATTGTGGAGAACATTTTTGTTCAGAAACAGGTTGTAGTTCTGGAAAATCATAGCCGACTGCTTTCTCAGGGCGTGAATCTCCTTTTTCGTATGGCTTGCGGCGTCCACTGTTACTCCGCCGATGGTAATTCTGCCCTGATCCGGCGTTTCCAGATAATTCAGGCATCGAAGCAGTGTGGATTTTCCGGTCCCTGAAGAACCGATTACCGCCGCCACCTCTCCCTTCTTTATTTCCAGGCTGAGTCCCTTTAAAACCTCCTGATTTCCGAAACTTTTGTGAAGATTTTCAATCCTTACCACTTTCCTCCCCCTATCTTACATACCCTGCTGAAAATTTTTTCTCCAGCAGTGCCTCCGCCCGTTCCAGCACCAGGATAATCACCCAGTAAAGAAGCATCAGGAGCATATACGCCTCAAAGTAACGAAAGGTCACGGAAGCTCTCAGGTTTGCGGCAGCCGTAATCTCGATAACGCCAATTGTGAAGGCCATGGAGGTTCCCTTCACAATGTCCACCAGGTTGTTAAACAGGGACGGAATCGCCACTCTGACCGCCTGCGGAAAAACAATGTGGGCCATTGCCTGCAGGGGAGTCATCCCATGGGCCAGAGCCGCCTCCCTCTGTCCCGCAGGCACAGACAGAAGCGCTCCTCTCACCGCCTCTTTCATATAGGCCGCCGAGTTTAATGTCAGCCCTACAATACATACGGCAAAAGCCGGAATATCCCTCAGCTCGGGAATAAAGGTAGGGATTCCGAAATAGAGGAGAAACAGCTGAGGAATCAGCGGCGTTCCTCTGAAAAATGACACATAGACTGCGCACACCTGTCTCAGGACAGGCACCTTAAAATAATCAATCCCTGCAATCACCACAGCCAGCAGCAGGGACAGCACAAAAGACACTGCTGCCAGGCTCAGGGTAGTGGGAAGGGCGGCAAACATTGAGCGGAGGACACTGACTGAAAATTCCCAATCCATATCTAGCCGCTCCTTTTATAATTCCTCGGCGCCTTCCGGCTGCACGGAAATATCCATGTCAAACCATTTTTCTGACAGCTTTTTCAGTGTTCCGTCCTCGTGCATTTCTTTTATAGCCTCTGAAACGACAGAGCACAGTTCCTCTCCTCTTTCCGTCTTAGGAAATGGGTACACATTTGTCTCCAGTACATTCGTATCTCCCAGGATTTTCAGGTTGTCTACCTCCTCCAGCGTGGTAATGCAGGAAGTCTTTGCCCTGGGCCACAGATCGCACCTTCCAAGAGCCACTTCCTGAACAGACATTCCGTCATAGTAGACCGGCTCCAGCTTTACTCCGTACTCCTTCTCGATTGCCTCTACAATCAGCTCATCACTGGTGTTTGTCTCACAGGAGATGGTCATTCCGTCCTTCAGATCATCCATGGACTGAAGCTCTTCGTTGTCTGCCCGCGACAGAAGAGAATAGATATTGTAGGCGTAGGGCTCTGACAGGCAGTAGGCTTCCCTGCGCTCGTCAGTGGCCGATATCTGCTCCCCGACTGTATCCAGACGCTCGTCATTCAGCATGGCCCACATGCCGTCCCACTCCATAATCTGGTATTCTATCTTGTAGCCTGTCCTTTTTCCGATCTCCATCCATACATCATAGTCGTAGCCTGACAGATTTCCATTTTCATCCGTCTGAATCCACCCTGGTGTAGTAGCCTCACATCCGATGCGGATTACCTTCTCCTCAGCGGCTGCGCTGCTCTCCGTATTCTGTCCGCCGCCTCCGCATGCTGTCAGCAGCAGCGCCGCTGCGGTATATACTGCTGCTCTCTTCCATTTTCTGTTCATACCTGTCTCCTCCTGTAATTTTCCGAGCAATCGGCGCCTGCCTTTTCATAAAACGGCAGGGCCTTCATATGTGCTGCTGTTCACGGCTTTCCTGTGAACGTCTCTTTTATAGTTCTCTTCAAGTATATTCCATCTGCAGAGGCAGTTCTAATTGTTTAATATCATAGACCGGATAATTATATAGATATTTTCTATAAATAATTTTTGAAAACTGGAAAGCGGCAAAAAAAGACCCCTGAAAGTTTCACACCTTCAGGGGTCTTACTATTATTTTTAACAGTCGGGAAATTATCGCTTGCTGAACTGCGGAGCACGACGTGCAGCTTTGAGGCCGTATTGCGCGAGTTTTTGAGCTGTTTTCCCTTGATATTCCGGGCTTTTCCGGCTTTCTGCTTCTCGGTTATCCGGTATGCGGACCACAAAAATTGTCCCGATTCTTTATGAATAGCCAGGCACTTTTATTGTCAGCCTTCCGTATCTTTCCGCAGTTCACTTTCTATCTCATCAATCGAAGGCAGCGAACCTTTAAAATTCTCCGGTATCAGTTTTGACAATTCATATGCTGACACACCCAGAGGCTGACTGCTTGCTTCCAGTGCGTACTGTGCTTTTATATCATCCTTGGATTTACACACTAACAAGCCAAGTGTCGGTTCATCTTTCTCTGTTTTTAACTGATGATTAACCGCCACTACATAGGTTCCCAGCTGGCCAGCATAAGATGATTCAAATTCCGTGACCTTTACCTCAACTACTACATAGCAATGTAGGTGAATATGGTAAAACAACATATCAATGAAGTTCTCTGTCGAGCCAATTTCAATTCGATATTCCCGTCCCACAAAAGCAAATCCATTACCCAGTTCCAAAAGAAACTTCTGAATATTATCCATCAGTGCATCCTTCAGTTCCTTTTCGTTATAGCTTTGGGTCAAGGTAATGAAATCAAACTTATATGGATCTTTTGTGATCTCCTGTGCCAAATCGCTCTGCATGGCCGGAAGTGTCAAATTAAAATTTGTGATTGCCTTTCCCTGCCGCTCATAAAGATCGGTATCTAAAAAATTCAGCAATACTGCGCGCGACCAATTGTTTTGAATCACTTGATTTACAAAGAACAATGCTTTTTTCGGATTTCCATTGCACTTATCAATAATAATCTTATGATGTCCCCACGGAATTGCAAAAAGCGGCTCAATTTCTTCGCTTCTGAAATCTTCCCCAAGTTGGGGAAGATTTGAAACTTCGCTATATAGTTCTGCAAATTTCTGCATATATCGTAAGTTTGTCTCCGAAAATGACTTTACATCCGGCAGTTCTCTACGCAGATCACGACTGATTGTTTTGTAAAAGCTCTGTCCATAAGAGAACTTATCTTTTCTATCATGAAGTTCTTTTCCTAACTGCCAGTAAAATCTAAGCATCTCATCATTCACTTTCACCGCAGCCTTAATCTGGCTTTGATGAAAGCGTTTACTCACTTCGGAAATCCACTCTCTATATTGAGCATCCACTTCTACTAATTTATTCATATCCATCCCTCATATCCGTATCAGAATACTGTGTGCGACAATTCCTGTTTAAAACTTGATATGCCAAACTGGCATTTCAAATATATTATTTATCCTGTATAAACGCCTGATTCACTACATCAAAAAGTTCTTCAGGTTTATTGTACTTTACCTTTGCGTAGATGTCCATAGTTGTTTTGCTGTTTTCGTGTCCGGCAAGGTACTGCACTGTCTTTGGATCGACACCCGCGTAAAGAAGATTGGTGATGTAAGTGTGCCGCAGCTGATGGGGCGTCACATCGAAGTCCAGCGTATATTTGATTTTGGGTTGATTCTTTTGGGTCATGCCCAGCGTTGGAGTAACCGTATATTTGATACTCTCCCCATTTACATACTTATAATAGTTTCGGGGCTTAGTAGAGCGGACAACTACATACTGCCACACTCTTTGAAACTGCGAAGCAGCCAGCGGTTCCCCTTTGCTATCTGCAATCACATAATCTGATATGGAGTTTTCTTTCGCTTCTCTCAGACACTCTACCAAACACTTTGGTATCGGAATATCCCTTTTTGCCGCCGGAGTTTTTAGCACCGTAGAAATCACGGGTCTGTTATGCTCTGTACGCCATGCCCGCCTCACCGATAGATAAGGTGTATCCTCGTCCAGAAATACACAATCCCATTGCAGTGCAAGAATTTCTTCCCTGCGCAGACCGGAATACAAACCGAGCATAATAAACAAATATGGAGGCAGTCCCTTGACGGTATCCAGAAGCACAGCTACCTGCTGATCTGTCAATGCCTCCTTCTTTTTTGTTGGTTTTCCACCTTTACCGGATATTCCTGCACAGGGGTTGTGTTCAAGGAGTTGGTTTCTCTCTGCCGTATAAAAAATGCACTTGAGCAGCATATTGACCTTATTATATAAGCCTTCCGATTTCTTTGACAATGGAACAAGCGCCAGTCGAATATCGTCAGCGGTCACTTCTTCCATATACATCTCTCCCAGAGGTTTTATGATATAGTTTGTCATATCCCTCGTATAACCTCTGAGTGTAGACGCAGACACCTTTGCCGACTGCATCAGCAGCCACTTCTCTCCATACTCGGCTACTGTCGGGTGCTGCCGGTGAAAGATAATTTCTTCCACCTGCTTCCGGGCCTCTAACTGCTTCTCATACAATTCTTCACAAGTAGCGGCATACAAACTCAATTCTTTGCCATCTGCATCCGTAATCCTGGTTCTGTAATACTGGATTCCTTTCAATGTAATGGTCCCATACTTCGGGATCTGTGTTTTCTTTTTTGCCATCTTTGATCGTCCTTTCTTGATAATGTGTAGTCTCCGTATCTACACTCTCTTTTTATCAGAAAGCCTCGATTTAATCAAAGATACGGCTGATGTAAAACAAAGAGCGAGACATCCTTGCCTCGCTCCTGCTTTACTTCCTATTTTATTATTACTGTGCTGTGTCCCAGCTTGCAAACGCGCAACTCATTGACCTGACCAGTTCATCCGGCCTGTTATACTTAACCTTTGCATAGATGTCCATGGTAATCTTGCTGCTTTCATGGCCTGCCAGGTATTGAACCGTTTTGGGATCTACCGACGCATGAATAAGATTGGTGATGTAAGTATGCCGCAGCTGATGGGGTGTTACCTCAAAGTCCAGACTGTAAACCACTTTTCCGTTATGAGCAGCCTTTTTTCCCAAGACAGGTGTGACAGTATGCTTTACTCTTTTTCCATCTTCATACCGGTAATAGCTCCGTTCCTTGACCGTTCTCGTAACAATATACTGCCACAGCCGCTTAAACTGCGTATAGGACAACGGATCGCCATCCCGGTTTGAAACTACATGCTCCGAAGTCGAGGCTTCCTTTGCTGCTTTCAAGCACTCAGCCAAACAAACAGGAAGGGGGATATTTCTCTCCGCAGCCTTGGTTTTCAATTCATCTGAGATCACCGGTCTGTTGTGTTCTGTGTGCCATGCCCGCCTTACCGTCAGATATGGAGTATCCGTATCCAGATATACTGAATCCCATTGCAGAGCAAGAATTTCTTCCCGGCGCAGCCCTGCATATAAACCAATCATGACAAAGACATAAGGCGGCAAATCTCGGATAGCATCCAAAAGGCGCTCTGCCTGTTCATCTGTCAAAGCCTGACGATCCTCTTGTGGAACACCGCCACCTTTTGTCGTCAGATAAATCGTCGGGTTATGGTCAATGATCCTGCTTTCCATCGCTGCGCGAAAGATAGACTTGTAAAGGATCACCACAGATTTATAAACCGATGCGGATTTCTTGGAAACCGGAACAAGGGCAAGCTGAATATCATCCAGGCTAACCTCTCCCATCCGTTTATCTCCCAATTCCGCTATAATATGCCGCCTGACCTTTGATGTGTAATCCGTCAAGGTAGTGGCTCGTACATGAACCGACTGCATCAGAAGCCACTTTTCACAATACTCTGCAACTGTGGGCGTTTTCCGATGAAAAGTAGCATTCTCAATCTGTTCCAACGCAAGCGTTTCTTTGTTATATAGTTCTTCAGGTGTTTTTGCGTAGATAGCTACGAGCTTACCATTCGCATCTTTGATTCTGGTCCTATAATATAGGACACCTCTTTTCATGACTGTGCCATATTGAGGAAGTATTATTTTTCTATTTGCCAATTCCTCCACCTCCTAAAAAAGATCTCCAGCGCTGTACCTTTGTTTTATCAAACATCTCTGATTCCATCAAGGATACGGACTGGCTCACGATCTTCCGCTTCGAGACTTACGGTAAGTTGTGCTTCTCTCAACAGGCTTTGCCCTGTGCGTACATTTTGCGATATACTCCTGGAGACCCGCCGCAGTAAAATACACACAGCCATTCTGAACATACTGCACATAAGAGATCAAGCCGTTGTTACGGGCGGCATCCAGCGTTGCTATGCTGATTCCTAAGATTTCAGCAGCTTCTTTTCGTGTAATGAGTTTTTCCATAGACCATATTCCCTCCAATCTGTCAATGTTATCATCGTGCTTTCAAAATCACATGAATACGCTGGCAGCCGAAACTGCCAGCGCATGGTATCTGATTTTGAATAGAAAACGACCAACAAAGAAAGTAATCGCTTCCTATTTTAATATGACTCAATTCTCGTCACATTTGCCACGCAACCCTGACGATGGGAACATAGCAGGTCTCCGCTGGCGCGGTTGTCATAACTCCGCAGCGTCGTTTTACTCGTGCGCCGCAGGGTTCCCCCCAAGTCTTTAGGAGGCCGTGAGGAAGTATCTTTAAGCCCCCGTGCAGTCCTCGCGCCAGATCTGCCACCATCCGTATTGTGAAATCGTAGATCGCTCCGAAACAGCTCTGTTCATCACCTCCTGGCTGCTCCATCTTCGCGGCGTTCCACACTCGCTCGTACACGGGTTATGTACCTGTTATGCTGTCTATGAAATTGTCAAAGTGCTGTTGAAGGGGAAAAAACTTGTCCTTCTTATTAACTCTGACAAAAAGAGCAAAAAACAGGCGCTTCAAACGAAACTTTATCAAAAAAATTAGTCTCTGATTGTTAATCTCAGCAAATAAGTACCTCTCTGCCGCCTTACAGTGAGCAACGCAGACAGAAAGCCAGTGAATATGCGAAAAAGCATGGGCTGAACAGTCAGCAGGGATAGTGTGATAATCAGGGCTGATATGCGGTTAAAATGTCAGGTGCAGACCTGATGTTTTGACCGTTGCCTATCGCCTGTGAGGAAAGTATCGGGGACTATGGGGTTTGCAGAAATGTGCGTTATAGGTAGCAAGATAAAAAGCTGTGAAAATTTTGTGTTGGTTCGAGATTATTAACACTTATTTGTAGATTTACTTATTGGGATATGATAGAATATAGACAATTTAATTTTCGAAGTGTCAATTGGTGTGAGGTTTAGTATGGACGGAATAATTGCGTACTTGTACATAGAAACTTTATTGTTATCTATTTTTACAATATGGTTTTTATGCCGAGTAAAGAAAAGATGGATTCGCTGGGAAAAAATTGTACCAGATATGAGAGAATTTGTAAAAAGAAATGAAAAAAGAATAAATATGATTTTAAAGGGAATTGTTGCAAGTTTTTTAATCCTTTCGTTTGTAGATGTAGTAATTCCTGCTGTGCAAGACTTTCCTATTGTGATGTCTGAGAATTATCTTGAAGTAGAAGGAACAGTAACAGAATGGAATTATAGTGATGAAGAGAAATCAGAAATAAGAGTCATTGGAATTATGGATAACAAAACAAACAAAGAAATATTTGTAACTGTTTATAGTAAAGGAATACACAAAGGCGAATATTTAAAAGTAAAATATTTGCCTCATAGCAAATATGGAGAAATTGAGGAGAACGAATAATGAAAATAATATGGCTATTTTTTATGACAATGGCATTTGGCATTATATCTATGATAACAAGTAAGAAGTATAACTTAAAAGGGGAGTTAAAAGAGTTGCGTTTTCCTACTGCTTTTTCTAAAATTTTATATGGATGCTTCATTATTTCTATGATATGTGCAATAGTTATAATGTTCTTATATCAAGATATAGCGATTACCGTTTTGTTTTTGATTATGGCAATTATTAGTGCTTTAACTGCGTGGGCGATTAGTAAATATAGGATAATTATAGAAGAAAGCAAAATAGTTGTAATCTACCCTTTCAAGAAAAAAAGAAGCGTGCCGTTTTCAAATGTTGAGTATGTTGAAAAAAAAGAGAGTGGCGGATATAGAGTAGTTATAACTGGAGAAAAAAATATTACAATGGATGCCATGTTAGTTGGTATAGATGATTTTATTGAGCATTTGAAAAATAAATCTATCCAGTTAAAAAATATGTAATAGTTGTTTCAAAGACGATCAGCTACATAGTTGGTCGTTTTTGTTTATCCATTTGCAGACTATCTGTAATCTGCCACAACTGAATATGACCGTTAAGGTCAGATGAAGAAACCGATGTATTGAGCGTAAAGCGATCATGCGTCGGTTTTTCTTTTTGAAAATCCTGTTATGTCTATTCACAGTTTATTTACCTTTTAATTCCCAGTTGTATAGTAGAAAAATGATGACGAAAAAACAGACAAATGCTATAATGTTCGCATATAGATATGACAATTACTTTTTCTTATTAGTAGCTGTCTTTTCCTTTTTAACGGAGGTACTGAAATGACATTTTATGAACAGATGGTCCCTTTACTTTCCAATTTGCTGGAAATAGGCGAGACCTTAAAAGCACCGATTTACGGCACACTATTGCAAAAAAAACGAAATTACACATTTGGATATTTAGGATTGAGCGAAAATGCGATATTGGTATCCCTTCTTCAAGGCGATTCGAAAAAATTAAAGGGAGCCAATCGTATCCCTTTCAGCAGTATCCAGAAAACAAAAGTGCGAAAAAGTCTGTTTCCGCTTCAATATATTCTCCAAATCTATTTAACAGATGGAGATATGATAAAGTTCCGAATATCTAAAAAAGTCTATGGGTTTGCTACGCAGGAAGAAAATCTGGACATCTTCCTGAACAAAATGAAAACTTACACATAACCAGAAACATCAACAGCAGAAATGCTGATTAAAATCTCATCCCCCCTTACTTGAAGGAGATTGCCTATGTATCAAGAAAACGAACTCAAAAAATTGTATGAGCGCCTAAAAGCGCAATATCCCCAGTATCAGCTGGAATTCTCCGGAGACAGTTTGATTCTAAAACGGCTCTACTGCAAGGTCGAAGTAAACCAATCTGGCGTAAAGATATATGTAAACGGAAATCTGTATGACCAATTTACCAGTGAATATGTGGATGACTTAGACGATCTGTATGAACTGATCGAAGCATTTTTATTGGATCTTCAGCACGCAGGCATGAAGCAGGGAAACGAAACCTATATTTTCGCAACAAAGCAGGCCGCCAAGATGGGAAGCCGCTTTCTGATTGGAATAGCGATGTGCTTTACCATTTTGATGATTGGTCTAATCACTGCGAACAGCCCTTGGCTATTTCTGTTGATTTTTCTTCTTCCGGCAGCGTCGCTCCTGATGCTAAAACAAATGCAAAAAAAGATCTTCCAACGCTGCTGGATATGCCCTGCCTGCGGCCAGCCCTTGCCCATGGGCGGGAAAGGTCATCGTTGTGAGATGGCGTATGTGTCCCAATGTCCTCACTGCGCCCATGTGCTGGAACAGCCACCGGAATTGGCGACGATCCAGACGGAATATGCTCCCCAAAAGCCTCTGGAACCGCCCCATGACCTGCCAACCCCCGGCAGCAAGTGGCCATGTATGATTGCCGGCGGTATCACCACCGCTTTTGCTTTGCTCCTACTCCCACTGATTTTTATTCCCGATGGGAATGAGCCGCTTGATATGGTCGGTGTATGGACTGGCGTTGTGTTGTTGCTGATTCTTCTCGGATTTGGTCTTATACTGCTGTTCTGCCGACACAAAGAGCCGGAAGAAATGCAACAACCGATCGTCATTGTGCGGGAACGGAAAATAGTCGCCGTGTTTGGGATCATCCAGTGGGTGCTTTCCCTTGTTATGATGCTGACAGCCGTTATCGTGGCTGGGACACCGCCTTTTGACGCTGGCTCGACATTTGTTTGTACTCTGCTTGGGTTACCATTCATGCTGTTGGGTGTGTGGATGCTGCTGGCCGGACGCAATCGCACCTTGTTTGTGTTTCGGGATAACTCCATGTGGTACATCAGCAGTTGGAGCCGGAAATGGGAATTTGCACCAGGGCAGGTAACTTCCGTTTGGCTGACAGCCAACCGATCTCTCCATCTGCGGAACAAGGACGGAAAAAAGCTAGCCTCCATCGAAACAAATATGCGGGGCATCCCACGGTTTGCAGAGTGGCTTGAAAGCACCAATCTTACTGCAACCCTGACACCTAACATGGAAAAGCAGACCAAACAAGCAGACCAGGAGGAAAGCACCGTCCAATGGCGTGAGGAGTACCGCACTCGCTGGCATGACCATATCAAGGGCATCCGAATTGGATTGTGGGTTGTTATTGTATTATTTGCCATTGGCGTTCTTATTCCTATTCCACTATATCTTTTCGCTGACGCAAAGTTCACAACTGTTATGAAAATCGGCGCCCTGGCTCCTATCCCATTTCTGATATTCTGTCTGGTGTTTGCCCCGGTGCTGCTCTTTGATGACCGACCAAAGAACGCCACTCCAGAGTGGAATGCGATGCATATAAAAATGCCCATCATATTGGTCATGTTGATTGGACTTCTCTATATTAGCCAAATTCACTATTTTTGGGGTGGTTGGATTCTACAGGAAGCAGATGGAAACTGGGGTTGGCTGGTTCGAGTCTTAACTATTGCCACAGTCCTGACCGTGCTGTTGATCCTTCGCACGCCGAAACGAATGCGCTTAAACGCAGGATTTTTTATGGCGATCATTGGACTGTTTGCTGCGGTGGGACTGCATTACTGCGTTAACGCAGCGCTCATTGGCCCGCCGCAGCACTATCCGGCTGTTGTTGTGGACAGCCACGCAGATGACCCGGATGTGGATGATGGCTACGAGCTAACCATTGTGATGAATAATGGAAAAGAAACAGAACTCGCTGTTACAGAAAAAATTTATGAAATGGCTATGAATGGCGAGCCTCTGGAAATCTGCCACAGAGAAAGTCCTTTTGGCGTGGTGTTTCTGGGTATTCATATGCCGTCAACAGAATAGTTGAATTCCATAAAGGATAGAATTATTTAAGGATGTAGAAGAAAAGCATTCTAATTAAAAACTTTACAGCTTTACTAAGCAGGAGATTCGAAAAGGTCTCCTGCTTTTTTGCATCCCAAATTGAATATGGAACTCTAAGGCACTTGCTATTTTCGTTTTGAAAATGACATGTGCTTTTGCTTTAGGGAATAAGAAAATATCTTCCATTCTTTAATTTGATGAAGTATAATGTAAACAACAAATAAGAATTTATATTTAACAATCAATAAATTGAAGGAGCTTAATCTTATGACCAAACAAAAGAAGGCTATTTGGGTAATATTAGGAATAATTATTTTTGTGTTTAGTGTTTTTTTAGGGCTCGGATATTTAGGTCAAATAACAGGAGGAAATAGTTTAATCCAAAGAACAGAAATGAACGATAAATATGTTCCGGAAGAAATAACAAAATATTATCCAATAGAAAATCTAAACTCAAAAGAAAATTTACTTTCTGATGAAAATTATGCAAACTCGATACAAGATGCTTTGTTAAGTGCCTCTATTGAATTTGAACAAGGCGAAGAATATAAAGCACATATTGATAAGGTTATAAAGGAGTTTGAAAACGAAAACTATAAAAGCGTTTTGTATATATCAGAAAAAAACGATATAGAATCAAGTTTGACATTTTCAAAATTCAAAATTAAGGAAGTAGATGGTAAAAAGAGATATGCTTATATTACAAGTGTACATGAGGTTATAAAGAAAGACCGTCCGTATGACAAAGATACGATGTCGCTGTTAAAATCACAGTTAGCATTAAGTGATAGCTTGCAAGACTTAAATATTAATCCAGACAATAGTCGCTTTTTATATGGATTTGTACATGATGAAGATATTTACAATACAAAAATAGAAAATAAAAAACCCGATGAAATTATTTATTTTGAACTTTGCGAAAAGCCCTTCTATTTTTGGTATTATGAAAATCTTCAAAGCGATAAATCTGGAAAATCTTTAAGTATAGAAATTGAAAGATAATAATAAAACAATCCCAATTTATATAACGGACAAACCAACTACAATTAAATTTTCACACCTCTACTAAGCAGGAGATTCGAAAAGGTCTCCTGCTGTTTTTACACCTCCAAAGCTACTGCAATAGGTAGGGCGCAAGGCCCTGTGCCGGAAGCACTTTGAGACCTTGCGCCCTTTGTTATTCTATCCTAAAAATACTTGGTCAGCTTCTAATAATACATCCTCCATTCTGATCCCTTTTCTCAAATATCTCATTTATTGAGTGGAATATTAAAGCTTTTCCAAAAGATTTTCTTTCAGACATTCCTGTTCATGCAAAACTCCTTGGTTTATTGCCAGCACAACATCTGCTTCTTCAGCAAGCTGTTTGCTATGTGTTACTACAATAACACACTTTCCTAATTCATGAGCAGTTTTCTTTATCAGTTCAATAATTTCTCTGGCCGTATCTTCATCCAAATTGCCAGTCGGTTCATCCGCCAAAAGCACCTTAGCTTCACTTGCTAAAGCACGGGCAATCGCTACACGCTGCTGCTGTCCTCCGGAAAGCTGTAATACATTCCTCTTCCAATCCTCACGGGGAATGCTTACTTTCTGTAATAAATCTTCAGCATTCTTTGTTCCACCCAGTTTTACATTTTCTTCTGTGGTAAGGTAATCGATCAGATTGTAATTCTGAAATACCAGAGATACATTGTGTCTACGATGGTAATTCAAACCCTTTTTGCGGATGTCCTCACCGCTATAAAGGATACTTCCCGATACCGGATTGTCTAATCCTGCCAAAAGTGATAAAAATGTGGTTTTTCCTGAACCACTGGAACCAACAATCGCATAAAATGTGGATTCTTCAAAAGTTGCGGATACATTATTCAGAACATTTTTATCGCGTTTTGATTTATAGGAATACAAGATATTTTTTGCTTCTAAAATCATTTCCATCCCTCCTAGCTCATTTCACTTAAAATATCTTTTGGCTTTTTACGGAAAATCAAGACACTGGCAGCGCAGGTAGAGAAAAGAATCAATAGACCTACACTGAGACTATCTATGAGCAACATATTGGTCGTGATTTCCGTTTCCACATTCATAACAGTAAGTTCCGGTGGCCGATAATCGGTAGATACTTTTCCTGCATTCATTTCATCCTGTAATTCGGCCTGTTCTACCTGCTGACCTACCAGATAATCAGCAGCTGCATCGGAAACCGCCGGAGCGATCAAAAAGGAAAGTGAAAGAGCCAAAACACCAATCAAAATCGCTTCTGTTAAAATCTGCATGAATATCTTTCCCTTGGCAATTCCAAGTGATAGCAGAATACCAATCTCATTCGTTCTGTTCTTGATCCAAAAAATAAAAATCAGGAATAAGATAACAAAGCTGGCTCCAGTAACTATCATAAGCAATGTATTGCTGATATTTTCCAAATCATTAAAATTAGCAGCCATTGTATCAAGATTGCCATTGTTATCAATCAAATCATACCATTGCCAGTTAATATTCGTTTTCTTGATGGCTTCTTTTACAGCATCATAATCATCAACATTCTCAACCTTAAAATAAGCCTTTTCATACAACGGGTCATCCTGCTCCACTTTTTCAGGGAAATGTAGATCTGTAAAGATAACATTTTCAGAACGGAATGTATCCCCAGACATATAAGGTTTCATTCGTTCCTTTACCTGGTAGATACCAACAATAGTTGCTTCCTGCACAGGCTCTTCATTTTTCACTGCATGGAATTGTAGATGATCTCCTACTTTTAACTGATTTCTGTTTGCCAGTTCTTCAGAAATAACACAGGCATTTAAATCATCTTTTGTTGTCATTCGGCCTTGTATAACGGAAACATTACCAGAAAGGACATTGGCATCCAACATCATGTCTAGGTTACCAATTAAAGTTACCCCCTGAAAATCATTGGTTTGATCCGTATCGGCATCTTCGATTCTTTCAAAGTTTTTATGCTTTACTGCCGTTGGAACTGTTGTGATATTATAGTCAGCAATTCCCTCTACGCCTGCGATTTTTTCAATATCATCCTGTTTCAATGATTCAAAAGAATTATCTGTCAATACTCCCCAGTTTTCCGACCCCATAACTGTATATTTTATTTGATGAACCCCACCATAGCTTCCTTGTCCGTCTGGATAGAGTTCTGATATTTTTTGGCAGGCTTCATCTACTCGTTGGCTCCTGTTCTCCGGATTATATTCCAGAAGAAACCCTGCGCCGATTGCCTGACGCGTACTGTCTTTTGTTGCGATATTTGCAGACCTGCTTGCCATTCCTGAGAGAAAAAGCAGACTGATAATACAGACTACAAGTAAAAGCAACAGACTTTTGACCGGCTTTCTGAAACAGGATCTGGTTGCTCGTTGAAACAAATTCATCGTATTATCCCTCCATTCGTGATAAAATATCTTTTGGATTTGCACGGATTACAGGCAATAGCGACAGTAAAACAGCAATCATCACAACTCCACTGCCAATGCCTAATAACAATGCTACATCCGTAAATTGTAAAGAAACTTCCAAAGAAGCGCCGGTTTCCACAGAGGAGAACAATAGGTTCTGTAACCAACTTGCTGTCAGAGTTCCAAATCCACAGGCAAAAACCAAAGCAATAAGAAATACGATGGTTGCTTCCAAAAGAGCCTGTAAAAAAATAATGTGCTTCTGTTCACCCATACTGATCAGCACAGCCATTTCCTTTTGTCTGCTTCGCATCCACATACAAAGCAGTAAAGACACAATCATTGTACCGGTAAAAAAGGTCAGCAGGCGCATCAGCGCTACAACTCTTGTTATTTGTGTTAAAGGAGCTTTCATCTGCTGATATAGAGCATCCGATGTGGTAATATCTGCCTTTTCCTGCAAAATCTCCTGTATGCTTCCTGCCAATGTATCTAAAAGTTCCGGTTGTCCAGTATAAGCCAATACTTTATAAAATCCGCAGTTATCAAATAAGTTCACATAAGTTGTATTATCAATATAAATCTGATTTTCCATCCGGTAGACAGCAGCGGTTGTTTTTTCCTGTTGGCTTTCGTTCCCAGTAAGGTATTCCCCAATAACTGTAACCGCAACTTTTTTTCCGCTTTCTATTTCCAAAGAAAATGTGTCTCCAATTTTCAGACCATTGGCCTGCGCAAATTGGGCATTGATCACTGCGCTTCCTTGTGTTTCCGGTTTAATCCATTCGCCGTCCGTTAAATGGTAGGATTTATCTGCAAAAGGACTGTCTCTATCCATATCATCAAAAGATAACAGATTGACTTTCAGATTATTTGGCTCCGTGGAAGTACTTGCACTAACTGGTACAAGATCTATTAAATATGCGGCTTGCTGCCCCATTCGATTGATTGAAGTGACAGCTTCCAAGTTTTTGATGGTTTCCGCTTCTGTATCTGTAATAGGATGAGTCGTGTTCATAATTTCACATACCACCTTTGCTCCCGCTTTTTCCTGCATGGCAGCTTCTGTCCTTTCGGTGGCATGTAAAATCATGTTGGTACTAAGAATCATGCTGTTGACAAATAGGAAAATCAATAGCAACAATATCGACTTTGCCCGTTTCCTTGCCAGATACAGAAAGCCCCTTTTATAAAAAGGCATCTTTAAATCCCCCCTTACTTATTATCGGGGAAGCAGTACTTTGGTAGCATGGATAGTTCCATCATCCTGTGTTTCTCCATAGATATAAACGGATGTAGATTTTTTTACATCAGAAGATGTGGCTGCTTCAAATTCTACCGCTCCAGTAGCACTGTTAATGTTTGCAATATGAAAAGTACAATCATCTCCATAAGAAACGGTTATACTCTCCAGAGTACTTTCCATGCCACTTGCTGCCAACTTTGTCGTCTGGGCATCTGCTTCCATTGGAACAACCTGAAAACTTCCATTCTGAAATTCAGCTACGCTTCCACCCAAAATGGCTTCCGCCTCTATATCATCTAAATTTCCAGGTAATTCTTCTTTTCCTTTTTCAGCATCTGCGTCCTTATTTCCACCTGGCATCTCGCCTTGACTGTAGGCAGGTGGCTCACTTTGGTTTTCCTGCCCGGTTTGTGTACTGCCACAAGCTGCCATTGAGAGCGTGCAGAACAATGCTAATGTTACACCTACTAATTTGATTTTTTTCATTTGATGTATCTCCTTTCTGTTTGTGCGAATTTATCATACAACAGAATTACTCTAAAAATCCTCTAAGAAAAAATAAGATTTTTCCTCATTTTTGGAGGACTTTTAGAGGATTTCTCTGCTATACTAAACACAAAAACTATATTCAAGGAAAAGGAAAACAAAGAATGATAAAAATATTACTCATGGAAGATGATCTTAACTTGTGCCAATCCATTCAACAAGCACTGAAAAAAGAGGGATATTCCGTTGACTGCTGCAATGATGGAGAAAGTGCTATGATATATGCATTAAATACTGACTATGGCTATGATCTTGCCATCGTAGATCGTATGCTTCCTATCATTGACGGACTGACCATCATAAAAGCTATGCGCCGAAAACAAATTCAAATTCCTGTAATTATCATTACGGGAATGTCTGCTTTAGATGACCGAGTAGACGGGCTGGACAGTGGGGCAGACGATTATCTTATAAAGCCCTTTCACATTCGTGAACTGATGGCAAGAGTGCGAGCTTTGACACGGCGGCCACAGCAAATTCAGGAAATGGGAATGCTTTCTTATGCAGATCTTCATTTTGACTATCCAAATCGAAAAGTCACTTGTAACGGACAAGAGCTTATATTGACAGCCAAAGAAACAGAGCTTTTAAGTGTGCTAATGAAACAGCCAGAAACATCATTTTCAAGGGAGCAGCTTGTCTTAAAAGTATGGGGCAGTAATGCCGATATAGAGCCAGGAAATGTAGATAACTATATTTCATTCCTCAGAAAACGATTAAGAGAGCTTCATAGCAAATGTGCAATTACAACGATTTATGGTTCGGGATATAGATTGGAGTCTGCTCATGCTTAAGCGCTTACAAAACAATCTGCGTATTTTTCTGATTATGCTTTTTATGGTTGTTATCTCTCTCATCCTCTGTTTTTTCTTTTGGACTACATGGCAGGCTCAGCAGATTGCAGATATTGCTTATATCCAGCGAATGGCCTCCTTGCTTATTTATCAATTAGAAGCTGATCCAGAAAGCCCGGACGAGCTGCTTTCTAATTACGAGCAAGAAATGAATGTTTACAGCATTTTGAAAGACAAAGAGGGACATATCCTGTTTCAAAGTAAACCGGATACACGCACAGATCTGGATACACTAATAAAAATTGCAGAAAAAAGCATTGAAATACAATATCCCGCAGAACAAACGACAATTTCTTCAATCACAGAACAGGGAGGATACGGAAAAATCACTGGAAATGACCACGATAGCTATTATGTGATTCCGTCCAACATTCACACAAAAGCAGGAAATATCTATTCATTAGTTTTGTTTTACGAACCATCCTCCATAAGCTCTCTGTTGCTTCAACAGTTACCAGCATACGCAACTATCTGGCTTTTGGCTTTTATATTGATTCTTTTAGCAAGCCGTTTTCTGTTACATCGAGCATTTGAACCAACAGAACAAGTATTACAAAGTCACAAAGACTTTATTGCGGCTGCTTCGCACGAATTGAAATCACCCCTTGCAGTAATTATGGCAAACATAGAAAGCATTCAGAATAGCGAAATTAAAGAACCGCAGACGCAAAACAGTCTAAAAGTGATTGATGCAGAATGTATCAGAATGTCAAGGCTGGTACGGGATATGCTTCTTCTAGCATCTTCAGACGCAGATAAGTGGACCATTCATACACAGGAGGTCAATATCGACACTCTGCTTATCATGTTATACGAAGCGTATGAGCCGATATGCAGGAAAAAATCAATTCACTTAGACTTGAATTTAGATGCAGAAAGCTATCCACAAATCTACACCGACCAAGAACGCGTTTTTCAAGTATTAAGTATTTTTTTAGATAATGCAGTCTCCTATTCCAAAGAAAACAGCAATATTGAAATCCTAACCAGTCAAACATCAAAAGAGTTTACTTTCCTGGTTGTAGATCATGGATGCGGAATTGCTGAAAAAGATAAACCTTTTATCTTTGATCGTTTCTACTGTGCTGATAAATCTCGCACGAATAAAGCTCATTTTGGGTTGGGACTTAGTATCGCAAAAGAATTGGCAAAAATGCTCTCTGGAAAAATCGGGTTTTCAGATACTTCTGGTGGCGGAACAACATTCTTTTTGACTCTACCTATAAAATAAAGTGTTCTCTGCGAAATACACATTAAAACCGTTGTTACAGATAAGGCGCAAGACCCTGTGCCAGAAGCACATTGAGACCTTGCGCCCTTTGTTATTCTATCCTAAAAATACTTTGCCAGTTGCTTCAGACCACGCCGGATGCTGTCACGGACACGGCTTGGATCTACATCCTCCGCTGCGGCAATCTCGCTCACACTCATACCCAGGTAATACCGGGCATAGATCCGTTTGGCCTGCTTCTCCGGCAGAGCCATCACAGCGGCATAGAGCTGCTCCCGCAACTGCTTTTCCTCCAGGAGCATTTCCGGTGTCTGGGGCTTTAACAGGATCGCATTTTCAATGCCGTTGTCGCAGTCCAGGGAGTAGTGCGCCTTATAGCGATACATCCTCCGGTCATAGGCAGCCTCTGCACGCTCAGCAGCTCGGATCGTCTCCAACACATCTTCGGTTACTTCTACAAAGTGATCGGTTTTATAAACATCGGGATATAAGTCCCTAAGATTAACTTTCTTCATTATGTACCTCCATTTCAATTCACGGGTGATTGACGAGTGAATCGAAAGGAGGAGGGGATCGGCACCGACATACTTCAGGTGCTTTCTCAAAAAACAGGCAGCAAAAAGCGCCAGTTCCCCATAATGAGAAACTGGCGCAACAAAAATGACTATGATTCTTCTGCTTTAGTTGGAATGATAATGCCGATAGGTAGTCATATCTCCCCGGAGGAGGGGCAAGACTTTTTTTAGCTGGTGCAGCTCATGGGTACTATGAATGACGAAAATTGACATGGCGGTATCCTCCTATATACCGCCCTCCTGATCGCACGAGCATCGGTCCGAAAAGCAAAAAGAAAGGGGCTGTCGGGAAATAGATAGTTCCAAACAGGGGCAGATTTGACTCGTATAAGTCAAATCTGCCCCTGAAACTTTTCCGTAAAAAGAGAAAAAGATGGCTAACGACAACCATCTCCTCTCCGTTCCATGTTATAATGGAACTATGCTAAAACAAGATTATTATAACGAATTTTTTGAATTAGGGCAACAGAAAATTAACTTCAGTTTCTTCGAATTGTGTTTACCTGACGACGATCCAGTCTATACCCTGAAAAAAGTGATGGAGGATTTAGATTTTTCTGGCTTGTTAGCCAATTGTTCAAATAAGGGGAGAACCGGGTTTAATCCAATTATGATGTATGCTGTCGTTACTTACGCAAACATGCGAGGAGTTAGAGCTGTTGACCGTATTGTGGAGTTATGTGAAAGAGACCTTGCGTTTATCTGGCTTACCAAAGGACAGAAACCAAAAAGAGATGCATTCTATGAATTTAAGAATAAAAAACTAACGGCTGATGTATTAGATGAATTAAACTATCAGTTTCTCCGCCGTCTGCAAAAAGAAGGACTGATTACCCTAAAGTCGCTTTTTATTGATGGGACTAAAATAGAAGCAAATGCAAACCGCTATACGTTTGTCTGGAGAGGAACGCTCAATTATCATCTTGCAGGATTGCTGGATACCATTGATTCGTTGTATCAGAAATATAACGTTCTGATCGACGAAAATGAGTATAGTATCAAATATGACATTCCTCATGCTCATATGTTTGTAATTGAAGGAATAGAGAAAGTAAAAGATGTCATTGAAAAGAACCGGAAACGAAAACTGACAAAACATAAAAAGTTATCCAATAATACCATCATCGAAATTGACAATTGTTCTCCGTTGGAGATTGTGAAACTCCAGAAAAATCTTCTTCAGATTGTAGAGCAGGAACAGATCGAGTTTGTTTATGGAAAAGGAAAGAAAAAACCGGAAATCCAGCAATTATATGAGGAACTGGAAGCCTGCGGTGAACGCCTGATGGGATACAAAGAATGCTTTGAGATCATGGGAAGAGACAGGAACAGTTATTCCAAGACAGATTTAGAAGCTACCTTTATGAGAATGAAAGAAGACCATATGCTAAATGGACAACTAAAAGCAGCATATAACATTCAGATAGCAGTAGAGAATTATTTCATTGTTCAGACATATGTAAGTAATGACCGGACAGATTATAATACATTGATTCCTGTGTTAGAAAAGCATAAAAACGCATTTGGAGAAATTTTGGAAGAAGTAACTGCCGACAGTGGTTATTGTAGTGAAAAGAATCTTCTGTACTTAAGGGATCATAAAATCACCAGTTATATTAAGCTGCAGGATCATGAAAAGCGAAAAACGCGTGCATACACAGAAGATATTGGGAAGTATTACAACATGAAAACGCAGATCTTTGAGGATGAACTTTATTACGTCTGTCATGATGGAAGAGAACTTCATCATATCAGGACTGAGAAAAAAGAACAGTCTGGTTATACACAAACATTTGAGGTGTATGGATGTGCAGATTGTAGTGGCTGTGGACATAAAGCAAAATGTCTCTATAAATATAATGCTGAAAAAGATGCAGAGAAAAATAAAGTCATGAAGATCAATGAACAATGGGAAGTTTTAAAAGAAGAATCCCATGCAAATATCCAGAGCGAGAAGGGGATTTTGAACCGGCAGATCCGTTCCATTCAGACGGAAGGACATTTTGGAGACATCAAAGAAAATGACGGTTTTCGCCGTTTTAATTACCGGACAGCAGAAAAAGTATACAAAGAATTCATGCTGTATGCGATTGGAAGAAATATAAATAAATACCATCGTTTTCTTCATGATGAGATCAAGAAATTTGAAGGAAAAACCGAAGAAAAGACTGCTTAGAAAAAGGATGCTTTCAAAAATGCAGTCAAGGGGTTTTTGCGTCCTAAAATACATACAGAAAAGAAAAAAATACGAATCTCCTAAAGAAGTTCAAGTATTAAAAATACTGATTTCTATGGGAGATTCGTATTTTAAGATTTAGAGCCTAAAAATCGGTATTAACCGATAGCCCCCTCCATAGGCGCGTGGAAATGTGTCTGCTGTACGACGGCTTTTTTCTTTTGCCGTCGCCCGGCAGATTTAATTTTCTATTTTTTTCTTGTGGGAGAAGACAATCAACCCAACCAAAAACATCACCATAAAGCAAAGTACAAAACTGATACATCCGCCAATAGTGGCCGACACAGGAGCATCATAATAAGTGGCTTTATCCAAAAAGGACATAGACACACGATATGCAAAGCTACCCGGAATGAGAAAGCCGCTTTCTGAACCGATGAACAGGCAGGACGCAAATCCATATATAACCCCTACTACGCTTGTCACAATAATATTGCGGCTCAAATTGATAACGATTGCCCCCAAACAAGTAGTTATCAAAACGATAACACAGGCTTCAATTCCAAACCCGATTGCCAAATTGAGGAACAGGGAAATACCTCCTCCGATCAACCTATCAGTTCCATTGAGTATTGCTACAAGCAGACCAAAAGTAATAAATAAGATGGCTGCAAAGCCTATGCCGATAACGATGCTAACGGCGACTTTCGATAGAAAGAGTTTCTTCTTTGAAAAACCGTAGGTAATCCAGTTGATGTAAGTTTTGCTCTTGTATTCCTGATAAAACAGTGAACCAATTAAAATGAAGATCACCATTGGGAAAAACATGGAAAATTGGTTATTCATAAAGAAAAACAGGTCAGCAAGTGATTTTGTGCTGTTGTTGAAAACTGCTCCTGCTCCGCCGGTAAGAATGGGAAGAAGCGACAACAGCAGAAGAAATGCCATAAACCATTCCCGCTTCAACTTGTAAAACTCGTTTTTAATCAACATTCCCATTATGCTTCCTCCCTCTGGCCGGAAGTCATAATATCCTCATACAGTGCTTCCAGTTCCTTTTCATTATAGCCGTTTTTTACGATCTTGATGATTTTGCCTCCCCGAATGAAAATGAGAATATCCGTAACAGCTGCAATTTCCGTCAGATTATGACTTGATACCAAAATACAGTGTTGGGGAGATTTCAGGCGTTCCTTCAGAAGCAGTCGGATTTCCTTTATACCCATCGGATCAAGGCCATTGGTAGGTTCGTCCAGCAGCAAATATTGAACATCGCCTAAAAAGGCGCGGGCAATTCCCAGGCGTTGGCGCATCCCCAAAGAAAGTTGAGAAAACAACTTTTTCCGGGCATCCAGCAAATTTACTTGTTTGAGCGCCGCTTCAATGTTTGGCCGTTTCAAACCTAAATACTGTGCGTGGAGCTTCAAATTTTCCTCTACGGTGAGCCGAGGGTAAAAAGCCGGGTATTCAATCAAACTTCCAAAACATCTGCTGGAAACGGGCTGTCCATCCGAGAGGATTTCTCCTGAAAAGGCAGTCAGCCCCAGCATGGACTTAAACAAAGTTGTTTTACCAGCTCCATTTGGTCCCAGAATACCGTAGATTTTTCCTTGCTCTAAGGACAGGTTGATATTGGACAGCAAGGCAGTATTTCCAATATTCAGATTTACATTTTTGATTTGCAGCATGAAATACCTCCGTTATTGAAAAAAGATGAAAAGCAAAAAGGCCACAGCATAAATCAAAAATGAAATACCAATGGGTTTTGATCTCTGTTTTAGTCCTTTTAGTCCATCGCTCAATACGCCATGCAAGGCCGTGAGCAGGCACACCGCCAAAGCGATGATAGAAACCACTAAAGCTACTTTAACCATTTGTTTATACCTCCTATGGCTCATACTTTACCAAAGAGGTTTAGGATTTGTTTGAGAAAAGTCTAAGGAAATTCTAAGGATGAAAAAAGAGCCGCCGAAGCAGCCCTTTAGGAATTGACAATGGGAAACACGACTTGAATTGCAAAGATACCGTTTTGCAAGGAAGCGACAATTTGCCCACCCATGCGTGTCACAAGTCTTTGAGCGATTGCCAATCCCAGCCCGGTTGTCTTTTTTGTTCGTGACTGGTCGGTGGTGTAAAAACGGTCAAACAAATGAGGAATATCTTCTTGCTGAATACTGCTCGACGCATTTTTAATGGTTATGACCGTTTGAGCTTCTTCTATTGCTGCGGTTATTTGATAATTTCCCTCCCCGTGAACAAATGCATTATAAACCACATTTGAGAAAATCCGGGTCAAGGCATCTGGATCGCCCCAAATGATAGCTGGTTGATTTGGGATAACGATATAGGGGACACATTTTTTCTGTTCAAAATCGCCGTAGTATGAGGCGACAACATCCCGAAGTACACTGTGTATATCCGTATTTCTGCAATTCAATTTCAGTTCGTCGGCCTCAATCCTTGCAAATTCAAACAGTTGGTCGAGAAGTAGCTTTACAGCGGAAATTCTTTCTCCCGCAATCGTCACATATTCTTTTTGCTCTCCTGTTAAATCCTGTTCCTGTAAGAGCTGGATATAGCCATTTGCTGTTGCCAGCGGCGTTCGCAAATCATGGGAAAGACTGGTAATGGTATCTCGGAACAGTGTATCGCTCCGTTCAATTTCCTGCCCCATGCTACGATATTTTTTCAGAAGATGATTGATACTTGCAGCCAAATCCTGTATTGTCCCATCCGTTTTTTCCACCATAATTTCGGTTTGGGTATCACGGTCAATCAGAAAGTCAATCTGTTTTTTTACTTTCTGAACCAACTTTCGCTGATAAATCAGTTTCAGGGACAAAAACAGGGAAAGCATTGCAAGCAAGATACATAACACCATCATGTAGCCATCACCGCCTTTCCAAATCGCGCAAGTCCAACCTTAGAAACAGGGAGAGCGAAATGGCTGTTGGTAAAAACAGATATACTACCAGTGTCAAACAAATGGGTATTAAATCCTCCCCAAAGGTATTGATCTGCAAGCTGTGAGATAGTCCTACAATCCAATACTTGTAGAGCGAATAATCCATATCTAGCGCTGTACTTATCTTTGTGAGATATAAATACAAAACCCCCAGCATAAAAAATGCAGTAATCGTAACAATGATCCGATGCCGGAGCAGGTAACTTAACAAATTGAGAAATGCAGTGTAACCTAAAAAGCACAGGCATTGAAACAAAAGAAAGACTCCGATTGCAGAAAACGAATACTTTATGTCATACCGGGATGCTCCCATCATCAGAATTGACAAATACGCAACACCAAAGCATACAAACAGAAAAAATAAAACGCCACCCCATGAGGCCAGCAGTTTTCCAAAGAATAGGTGTACTCTGTTTGTACCTTTAGAAAGTGTGATACTGTATGTGCCGGTATGAAAATCTTCTGTAAAGTACAGGCACAAAAAGAGCGTCAATGGAAAAATCAGACTGTAATCTGAAAACAGAAACTCCGTGAACGAAACCAGTGATATAACCGGAAGCATACCATTTACCGAATTGTGATAAAAGGTCAGGGCAAGCGCAAAGACAAAAAACGCAGCCAATACGAGGCAGGCCCAAAACAGGCGGCTTTTGCGGATACGGAACAACTCACTTTGCATCGTCTGAATCACTCTTTGCACCTCCTGTCATTTTCAAAAGATAGTCGGTCGGCTCCATACCGGCAAGCCAGATTTCTGATACCTCTATTCCGGAATGAACCAGCAGCGTATTGATTTCCCCGGATTGCTCATTACAATGAAAAATTCTAATCAGGTCATGACCCAACACTTCAAAATCCGGGAACTGCTGGCTTAAAATCGTAATAGCCCGTTCTAATTGTGGAGTTCTTATCTTTATGCACCGCTGGCAGCTCTCTTTCAATTCCCCAGCCGTAAGCTCACAAAGTAGCTTGCCATCTGCCATCACGCCGTATTTGGATGCAAGCCGGGAAAGCAGCGTATAATCCTGTCCAGAGATTAAAAGTGTGGTATGGTTGATTTCATGCAGATAGTTCAGAACAGAAAGCAGGTGTTCACATTCTCCCTTATCTAGCCCGGAAAAAGGATCGTCCAAAATTATCATATCTGGATTTCCCAAAAGGGCAACAGCCAAATTCACTAAACGCTGGGTCGATAATGGCAATCGCCGTACCGCCTTTTTCTCTTTCAGGTTCAAATGCAGTATATCTAAAATATGGATTTCTGTGGTTCCAAAAACGGAAGAAAAATAACGCAGCATATCAGCAGGTGACAGAGAGCCGATTGTTACAGGCTTTTGTGGTACAAACCCAATCCGGCTGCGTTCCTTCTGATAGTCTATATTGCCAAATAATTTGAGCGTACCGGCTTGAAGTCTAAGTGTACCTATAATGGTTTGCAACAGTACAGATTTCCCGGCGTGATGGCCGCCATACAGTGCATAGATTTCTCCGCGTTTTACCTGAAACGCGATATTTTTAATTCCGTTTCCATCCGGGAAAACATAGGTCAACCCGGCTGTTTCCAAAGCAGTCTCCAAAATAATCATCCCCTTTCCATGCTGTCTTATTGTAGCAGACTGGTGTGCAAACTTCATAAGATTTCTCTAAGGATTAGCCCTGCATTTTGAAACCGAGGCCCCAAACCGTCTGAATATACTTTTCCTCTGGATTGACCTTGGCAAACTTCTTGCGGAGATTTCCAATGTGGACATTGATTGCATTATCGTCCCCGATAAAATTTTCATTCCACACGCTTTCAAAAATATTGTTCTTTGTGAAGACCTTTGAGGGTGAGGACATCAGAAGTTGCAAAATCAGGTATTCATACCGTGTCAAAGTAATGGGGGTATTCCTGATTTTAGCCTCCATAGCTTCTGTATCAAGGGACAAATCCTTAAATCGAAGTATTTTGCTATTGTTTGGGGTGGTAGACTTCTGAAATCGCCGGAGCACTGCTTCAATCCGCACCAGTAATTCTTGATTATCAAAAGGCTTTGTGATGTAATCATCAGCGCCATTTCTTATAAGATTCACTTTGCTGTCTATATCTGTTTTAGCGGAAACACCTATAATCGGAATGTCTATTATATTCTTTATCTTCTCTAATACTATTTCTCCTGGTATTCCGGGAAGCATCAGATCAAGTAAAATCAAATCAAAACTACTTCTCTCAATCAATAAAAGCGCCTCACTTCCAGAATATGCAGAGGTTGTGCAGTAGCCATGTTGAGTTAGAAGTCGTTTTGTCATGTCATTGAGCAACATATCGTCTTCTATAATTAAAATCTTGGATTCATTTTTCATCTTTTCTTCTCCTGTCATTTGGTTTCCCCGCAGTTTTAGGAATCAACCAGACACCGGCCATTTTTACAGCACCGAGAATACGATTCTCCGTGCAATAATAGTTTATCTGACGGGTGGAAATGCCCCATTTTTCACTTGCCTCTCTGAGCGTCATATAATCCATATTCATACCTCCGACAATCCTCTTTATTATATTTCATTTGCTCGAATAATACAAGTGCGTGGATGGGGCGCAAGGCCCTGTTCCAGAAGCACTTTGAGACCTTGCGCCCTTTGTGATTCTATCCTAAAAATACTTTGCCAGCTGCTTCAGACCGCGCCGGATGCTGTCACGGACACGGCTTGGGTCTACATCCTCCGCTGCGGCAATCTCGCTCACACTCATACCCAGGTAATACCGGGCATAGATCCGTTTGGCCTGCTTCTCCGGCAGAGCCATCACAGCGGCATAGAGCTGCTCCCGCAACTGCTTTTCCTCCAGGAGCATTTCCGGTGTCTGGGGCTTTAACAGGATCGCATTTTCAATGCCGTTGTCGCAGTCCAGGGAGTAGTGCGCCTTATAGCGATACATCCTCCGGTCATAGGCAGCCTCTGCACGCTCAGCAGCTCGGATCGTCTCCAACACATCTTCGGTTACTTCTACAAAGTGATCGGTTTTATAAACATCGGGATATAAGTCCCTAAGATTAACTTTCTTCATTATGTACCTCCATTTCGATTCATGGGTGATTGACGAGTGAATCGAAAGGAGGAGGGGATCGGCACCGACATACTTCATGTGCTTTCTCGAAAAGACGACAATAAAAAGCGCCAGCTCCCCGCAATGGGAAACTGACGCAACAAAAATGACTATGATTCTTCTGCTTTAGTAGGAATGATAATGCCGATAGGTAGTCATACCTCCCCGAAGGAGGGGCAAGGCTTTTTTTAGCTGGTGCAGCTCATGGGTGCTATGAATGACGAAATTTGACATGGCGGTGTCCTCCTATAATACCGCCCTTCTGATTGCGTGAGCATCGTCGAAAAAGAAACGGCGGCTCTGAAATATGTTATTTCAAAACCGCCGTAAGGCCACTGTATTTTGTTTTGGCGCATAAATACCCAGCCGCCGAAACAACGGTTTTTTTATTCCCGTTGGGCAACTTTTTTCTTTTAGATTGTTTTGAGTTCCCGACTATAATAAGCTATACCTGCAATTACAATAAGGGCTATACCTGATCCAATCATAATCCACTGCAAGGGAAGAATATCAGCCAAAGGGCCAAACATAGCCATACCAATCGGTAAAAAGCCAGCATACATCGTTCCAAGTAATCCAAATACACGCCCCTGCATAGAGGTGTCCGTTTTTTCTTGTAACATAGTGGTAATTGCTGTTTGCACCATTGTTAATGCGACTCCATAACATACCATTAGGCCAAGGTAAAAAATAAAATTCTTTGAAAAGCCCATTCCGATTGCAAAAGAGCCAAACGCCAAAAGTCCAACTGCCAAAGTTTTTCCTCGGTGCTTAAAACCTCCCCATGTACTCATAATAACTCCGCCTGCCATCATACCTGCGAACCCTACTACTTCCACTGCAGTAAGATACCAGTAAGTATCACCGAATACTCGACGAACAAGAAGTCCTGCAAGATAGCCTGCTGGAACACAAAAGAAAGTGAATAGTCCGTAGATGATTAAAAGCTTTCCAATTAGTTTGTCTGCAAAAGCGTATTTGACGCCAATTTTCATGTCAGAAAAGACGCTGGCCTTCTCAATGGAAGTATTTTGTTTCGGAAGTGCCAAGCAGGACAATAGGCCCGTTCCCAAGATCGCCGTTACAATGTCTATCATAAGCGTCGTTCTCAATGTGCTGATTGCAAAAACTACACCTGCCGCCGCTGGAGCCGCAAAATTAACAATAGACTGCATTGTTGCATTAATGCCGTTGTACCGCATAAGCTGATCTTCCGGGACAAGCTGTGGGATAATGGCATTGACCGCTGGAGTTTGTATTCCTGCCCCCAAGGATCGTATGACCGACATAACAAGCAAACCGCCAAGCAAAGCAGGCTCCGATGAAATATGCGGAATTGCCAATACCATTACGAAAGTGACAAATGCAATCAGCAGATCTGCGCCTATAATCAATTTTTTTCTGTGGTATCGGTCTGCCCATACGCCGCCTATAAATGAAATGAGAAATTGCGGCAGATAGGAACAGACTGTAAATGCAGCCACCCACACGCCGCTGGATGTCTGCATGGTTGCATACCAAACGAGCGCCATTTGAACAAGCGTAGAGCCAAAGAGTGTGATACATTGACTGGTTAAGAAAAGGAGTATTCTTTTCTGCCAGCCGGTGCGTTGCGTGTCATCCATGTTGTATAGCCTCCTGTTTTTTAGGAGGGAGCACAAAGCGCTGCGTGGGATAGCCAAACTCTGTCAGCAATTCTTTTTCGGCAAAACCAAGTTGCAATAGCATATCTCGATGCCCTGTATCGGCCTTGTCCTGTTCTCGAAAGGTTGTTGTGCTGATTTCCTGCCCTGGAAGATATATTTCCAATAAGGCATCCAAGAATACCTTTTGAAGTCCGCGATTTCGATATTGCGGATGTACGCCAAGAAATTCTATACTGCCCGGAGAATAGGTAAATGCCATCGCTCCAATGAGAATATCTCCCTCCCTTAGCACAAGTGCACGCTTTTCGTCAATACTTTCTTCCAGCTTAGCTAAGTAGTCATCTTCATCCATTACAGGATACCCATCAATAACAAGCCGCATTAAGTTCATCCAATCGACAATATCTTTCTTTTCTGCTAACCGAATATCCTGTATTGTAAATTCCATAGCCGTCGTTCTTCGATGTAAAATGAACCGCAACTGCAAAGGATAAAAGCTCCGTTCTTCACGATACTCCGCAGGCGGCGATTTATACATGGCCTTAAAAGCTAATGAAAACGATTGCTGGCTCTCGTATCCGCAGATAAAAGCAATTTCGATAATAGGTTTATCCGAAAAGACCAGAAGCTTTGCCGCCTCTGTAAGCTGGCGGCGTTGCACATAATCATGAATTGTCATTCCTACGGTTTCAGTAAATAGTCGGTGTAAGTGATATTTTGAATAGTGAACAGCCTCCGCAACCGTTTCTAATTCCAGCTTTCCGTCAAGATGACTTTCGATATAGTCAATGACCGCCTCTATGCTGATGATTGATTGATTGCCCATTTATGTTCCCTCCTTTCCATCAAGCATAATAACAAAATCAAAAAAGATTGTTTTAATAATTATTGCGAATTTTGAAAATCCTCTCTAAATTCAGATGGGCATTTATTATACTGTAATTATACTTGAAAAACAAATATTAAAAATAGTCTTTGGTTCTCGTTCTACCAAAAATCAGTATAATCATTCCTATCGACCGGCATAATTAGGTTATTCCTTTGTGCAAATCGGCACGATAGAATATACTTGAGGTGAGTGATTATGCCGATTGATGATTTGACTGCTTTGGGGCAAAAAATGCGGGAAGCCCGAAAGAAAAAAGACCTGACACAGCAGGAGCTTGCAGATCTGAGCCATGTATCTGTCAAGCAGATCGCCAGCATTGAAAAGGGACAAATAAATCCGTCCTATTTGATTTTGAAGGCATTGGCAAAGGTGCTTCCGCTCTCTCTGGACACTCTGATCAATCCAGATGTTTCTCCAGAAGATGAGGGAGCCAATCAGATGAAGATGCTTTATTGCAGCTGTCCGTCAGAAATGCGTGAAACCCTCTTGCACCATACGCAGGAGACCGCGAAAGAACTAACAGAACTATCCGAGAAATTTGAAACGAATTGAGCCGGTGAGTGAAATTTGACTGTTTCCTCACTGGCTCCTTTCATTTCCGGGTAAAAAGGGGCAAGCAATGCCTGTGTTAATACACACAGGCCCGCAGAGAAGAAAATCCCTTT
>OHRY01000067.1_pt1 | contig 120714 bp, 89 predicted proteins | sample 1578631 | NCBI WGS metagenome assembly OHRY01 (sample SAMEA3879570, study PRJEB24766) | human gut metagenome | biome: human-associated habitat; feature: feces | place: USA | collected 1985/1987
CCATGTAAAGACATACCGATACAGATACAAGCCATAGAAAGCTCGGCTACACCCGCTTGGAAGAAAGCTCCGCTAAAGTCGCCTTTCACGAAAGCATGGGTCTTTTTCAAGAAGCCGTCTGTCTTATCGGAATTGGAAAGGTCGGCGGAAGCGACGATCATGTTTTCTACATGGGTAGCAAGCACTCCTAATACGGTAGCGGAAGCGGCACGGGTCGCTTGGTTCGCTTTCTGCTCGATTGCGGCCCAGTCGATTTGAGGAGCCTTTCCGGAGAACCATTGCTCCATCTTAGCCGCTAAGTCCGGGTGAGCTTTCGCCCATACGTCTTTCACGGCGTAACGTTCGGCGACGATTACTTCCAATTCTTTCGCACGCTTGGCATATAATTCTGCTACTTCAGGGAAGATCGTGAACGGATGTTCCGGATCACCACCTAGGTTCTTGATCGTATCCGCTATGGAAGCTCCTGCCGCGGATAAAGGTTGTCCGTGAGTAGATACCTTATTTTCGTAACAGCTGTTATCAGCGCCGACAGCACCTTTCCCCATAACGGTGTTACCGATGATCAAAGTCGGTTTGGAGATCTCTGCCTTAGCCTCTTTTAAAGCCTTGCGGATCTCGTTTACGTCGTTACCGTTTATTTGAATGACTTTCCAGCCCCAAGCCTCGTATTTCATGGCTACGTTCTCCGCATCGACGTCTTCTACCTTGGTAGATAGCTGCACGTTGTTAGCGTCGTAGAACATGATCAAGTTATCCAGTCCTAAAGTTCCGGCGATACGTCCGGCACCTTGGGAGATTTCCTCTTGGATACCTCCATCGGAAATATATGCGTAAATAGTCTGGTTCATTACTTCCTCACCCAGACGTGCTTTCAAGAATTTAGCCGCGATAGCCGCACCTACCGCATAAGTATGTCCTTGTCCCAGCGGGCCGGACGTGTTTTCGATACCACGCATAACGTCTACCTCAGGATGTCCCGGAGTAACGCTTCCCCATTGGCGGAACTGTTGAAGTTCATCCAATGTGAATTTGCCGCTTAAAGCCAGTACGGAATAAAGCATCGGAGACATATGCCCCGGGTCAAGGAAGAAACGATCGCGTCCTTCCCATTTGGGATTCTTGGGATCGTATATTAAGAACTCTGAGAACAGTACGTTAACAAAGTCTGCACCACCCATAGCGCCACCCGGGTGCCCGGAGTTCGCTTTCTCCACCATTGACGCAGCCAGTATACGGATGTTATCAGCTGCTTTGTTCATTACTTGAATATCGTTCATTTTATCAGATGAATTATTTATTTGACCGCAAAGATAATCAAACTCTTTGTAAGAGCCGTTATATCAATCAAACAATTCCTTTTCGGTAAAGGTTCCTATCTTCTTATATTTTTGATAAATTGAGAGATATTTAAGATAGCCCGCTGAGCGCCTTATTCTTGCGGATATACATCATTCGGATTAGAGCGAGAAGTCGAAACCCTGTTCAACCCATTTGTTGTATTTTTTCTCGTTGAATTTGTAGAGGAAAGCTCCTCGTTTGGAACTTTTCTTGTCTTTGATATCCAGTTTCTCCAGAATATCCATGGCGTTTAGCTTTTTGCGAAAGTTCCGTTTGTCTAAAGGGGTTTGGTAAATGGCCTCATACAATGTCTGTAGTTGGGGCAAGGTAAATTGCTCGGGAAGCAAATTGAAACCGATAGGGCGGCTTGCCGCCTTCTTTTTAAGGACGGACAACGTATCGTTTATCATTTGGTTATGGTCGAAAATCAAGTCAGGAAGCTCGGATATCTTGGTCCAAGTAGCGTTATGGCTTTCCAAGATCTCGGGGCTGAAATCATTCATATTCACCAAGGAATAGTAAGCTACGGAGATAACCCGTTCCCCTAAGTCACGCGATACATCTCCGTAAGCCCCTATTTGTTCCATAAAAAGATGCTCGATACCCGTGCAATCCGTTAATACCCGTGATGCTGCTTCATTCACGCTTTCCCCGGATTTCACGAAGCCTCCCATAAGGGACCATTGTCCTTTCATCGGCTCGAACGAACGTTTGTATAATAAAACATTCAACTCCTTATTGTTAAACCCTAGAATGATACAATCTACGGCAACATAGAATTTTACTTCGTCTTGATAAAAAGCTGCTGACATCGTTTTATGGATTTTAAAGATTAACAGAGCTTGCGTGCTCCGTCGCTGATTACTACATTATATAATTTAGGTTCACGGCCAAACTTCTCTTTATAAGCAGAGAAGGCTTTCTTCACGAAATCGTCGTACAACTCATCCTTAACCAAGTTTATCGTACAACCACCGAATCCTCCACCCATGACACGAGAACCGGTTACACCACATTCCTTGGCGATATCGTTCAAGAAATCCAGTTCCTCGCAGCTAACTTCATAAAGCTTGCTCATACCCTGATGCGTGCCGTACATCTTTTCGCCGACAGTCTCATAGTCGCCTTTCTCCAGAGCGGCACATACGTCGAGTACGCGTTGGATTTCCTCGATAACATATTCGGCACGCATGTAATCCTCTGCGCTGACATCCGCTTTTACCTCGTTCAGCATCTCCATCGTAGCGTCACGTAAGAACTCTACTTCCGGATGGTTGCGGCGAATGGCGGCTACCACGTTCTCACAGGATTTACGGCGTTTGTTGTAGGCTGAGGACGCCAACTCGTGCTTAACGACCGAATCCAATAACACGAGTTTGTAACCAACCGGATTAAACGGATAATATTTATATTCCAAAGAACGGCAATCCAAGCGGATCAAACTTCCGGCCTTGCCGAATACGGAAGCGAATTGGTCCATGATACCGCAATTCACGCCACAATAATTATGTTCTGTAGCCTGACCGATCTTAGCCAACTCGAATTTATCGATGTTCAATGAGAATAAGTCATTCAATGCGAAAGCATAAGTACTTTCCAATGCGGCGGAAGAAGACATTCCAGCGCCCAGAGGTACGTCTCCAGCGAATACGGTATCGAAACCTTGGATATTGCCACCTCGTTTAATAATCTCCCGGCATACGCCAAAGATATATCTTGCCCAGCTTGCGGAAGGAGCGTCCTCCTCGGTCAAGCCGAATTCAGCGTAATCATTTAAGTCGATGGAGAACGCCCGGACTTTGCCCGTCCCATTTGGTTTGATCTCGGCGATCATTCCTTTATCTACGGCACCCGGAAAAACGAAACCTCCATTATAATCAGTATGTTCACCGATCAAGTTAATACGTCCCGGAGATGTGTATAAGCTACCTTCGGTATTAAATAACTCTTTAAATTTAGTTCTGATTTTTTGTTGCATGATACTTAATTTGATTAAGGTAAATAATTGAATAAACAAGAAGAAATTATCCATTCAGAAAACTCTGCCGGATAATTTCTTCTTTATTATATTATGTCCTGTCCTTATTATTCAACAGGAATATCTTTGTTTACGTTCTTGCTACCAATCAAAGCGTAATATAGCAAATATGCCAATCCTAGGAATACCACCCAGAAGCTGGTAATGAAACCGCCAGCGTCGGCTACGGCTCCTTGGATCAACGGAAGAATACCTCCACCGCAAACCATTACCATGAAGATACCGGAAGCGGCTGCCGTATATTTACCTAAACCTTCTACTGCCAAGTTGAAGATACCACCCCACATGATGGAAGTACATAAACCACAAAGAGCCATGAACATGATTCCGACAGGAACCTCAACCATACCGAAAGAGATATCTGACAAGAATACAGGCATACTAACTTTAGTCGTAGCAGGGGCAAAGATAGCGATCAAGATAAAGATCATACCTACCGTGGCGGCTGATGACAACATCGCCTTACTAGAGATCTTAGCTCCGAAAGAGGCACCGAACAGACGTCCGATCATCATCAAGAACCAATATGTACCCACGATAGAACCGGCTACTGTAGGATCGATACCGATCTCAGAAGAAGTAGCGAACAAGTTCATGAAGTTAGGAATACCTACTTCGACACCCACATACAAGAAGATTGCGATGGCACCTAAAATGAAGTGACGGAAAGAAAGCGCGCTGTGCTTGTCCGGAGTCTTGGCTTCATTTTCCTTAACCATATGCGGTTCTGGAATTTGCATGCAGAACAATACGATAAATACGATGGCAAAGATACCCATAGCCAAGAACAATGCCGGGTTAGCGTCACTGATCTGAGCCTTAGCAGCGTCACCGATCAAATAACCAACCAATACCGGAACGATCGTAGCACCGATAGAGTTCACGGAACCGGCAACCTGAATTAATTGGTTACCTTTGTTTCCACCACCACCTAGCGTGTTCAACATCGGGTTTACTACGGTATTCAACATACACATAGAGAAACCGGACACGAAAGCACCTGTCAAATAAACAGCGTAGCTACCAGCCACACCGGAAAGATAAGAAATACCTACACCACAGAAACCTACGATGATCGCTAACAAAGCGGTTTTCTTGTAACCGATCTTCTGTAATAGCATACCGGCCGGAATACCCATGAAGGCATAGGCGATAAAGTTAGCCGCGTTACCCAGCTGCGACATGAAGTTGCTGGCAGCGAACTGGTTCTTAACGATGATACCGAATGGGTTCTGTAGACCCGTCACGAAAGATATCATGAAGAAGAGAGCCACCATCATGATAATAGGCAATGTGTAATTCTTTTTTGCTGTTGATTCCATTTCTTTTTTGTTGTTTTAGATTATTAGATTACTTAAATTATTCTCTTATTCTACACTGAATTTATAAATAGTAGTACTTTGGAAAACCTCGCCCGGGCGGAGTTCCGTTGTCGGATATTCCGGTTTGTTGGGGCTATCGGGGAAATGTTGGGTTTCCAGACATAAAGCGGCCCGTTCCGGGTAGCGTTGTCCGTTCTTACCTTCGAAATTCCCAGTCATCCAGTTACCTGTGTATAATTGCACGCCCGGTTGAGTCGTATAAGTTTCCATTACGATACCGGTCTTGGGGGAGGAGCAGCGAGCGCAGTAAGAAAGTTCGTTGTCCTCTTTATTTAATATGTACGTGTGGTCATATCCCTTACCGAATATAAGCTGTTCGAAATTGTCATTGATTCGTTCGCCTACCTCATGAGGAGTCCGGAAGTCCATCGGTGTACCTTCTACTTTCTCTTTAGGTCCGTACGGGATTGCCGTATTGTCCGTAGGCAGGTAATAGTCGGCGTTGATCGTGAGGATATGGTCTCCTATATAAGGATCTCCCGCACCGGATAGGTTAAAATAAGAATGATTGGTTAGGTTCAAGACCGTAGGTTTGTCCGTAGAGGCTTGATAGGAGATAACGACCTCATTCTCATTTGTCAGATGATAAGTTACGGTTGTCTTTAGTTCTCCGGGGAAACCTTCCTCGCCATCGGCGGAGGTATATTTCAATTCAATGGTTTGCTCGTCTATTTGCTTGGCGTCCCATACGACCGCATTGAATCCCTTGATTCCGCCATGCAAGCTATTGGGGCCATTATTTATGGCTAATTTGTCATAAGTAACACCGTCGATCGTGAATTTTCCAGCGGCGATACGATTTCCATAACGACCGCAAATGGCACCGAAATAAGGTTCTTCTGATGTTAAGTACTCTTCAATCGAATTATGGCCAGTAACGACATCGGTCATTTTTCCGTTCTTATCCGGAACCATCAGTGAGACGATTTTCGCTCCATAATTCGTGATCGCTAGCTCTGCTCCAACCTTGTTACACAGGGTATAAAGCGCCGTTTCTTTCCCGTCAATTTGCTTGCTGAAGTTAGCAACAGACAAGCCCGACAGTGTATTTATGTTCTTCATGCGTATCAATATTATTGAAATTGCGTGTAAAAGTAACTTTCTTCTTTGTATTTATAACCTTTCTGAATAATGTTTTATAGCATGATTTTAGATTTGTCTACCAAAAATATATAATTATCGCTTGTTTATACGTCAAGTCCTTGATTCTTCTCTTAGGCTAAAAAAACAAAACAACTCTTGTCTTACCCCTGTTATTAGTAAAACAGAGATAGAAAGAAATTGTCCATGCGGTCGTCCTATAAATATATCATACTCATACTCTTTGTGCTTATGCCCGGCTTGCTTTATTCCCAATCTCAAGATTGGGTACGTAAGTCCATTTATCCGCAAGCGGATAGTGGTAAAAGCAAGATCTATAATTGGATGTGGGGGAGGCATTATCGTCACCTTTATACGATCCCGATCAGGGTTCCTTCGGCTACGATAGAAACGTTGGGGGGTGGGATGGATATCGTCGGGCAAGCGGAAGGGTTTCACGGATTATTGTTGGAGAATAAGCGTAAGCAATTGTATTTGCTAAAGCCCTTGGGTGGCTCTACAAGTTTCTTGGAGTCGAAGTTTTTCCGGGAAATATATAATAAGACTGATTTTAAGAATACATATTTGGATGAGTTCTTAGGAGATGCTTATACGATTATCAATCCCTATACCTTTTTGGTCGCAGATTATTTAGCGAAGTCCGCGGGATTGAGTTTTTCTCCCTCCCGTATTTACTATATTCCTTCCCACATACGGAAAGACACAGTTGCGGACGGCAGCGATATACAAGATAGGCTGGTCAATCTAATCAATGTTCCGGATATTAATTTAAGGTCTAATTTGTATACCACGGAAGACTTTCTAGACAGCCTTCAAGTGAGTAAAAACTATATGGCGGATCAAAATCTATACATTCGGGAACGTATTTTCGATATGTGGATCGGAGATTGGAATAAGATGAACGAAAACTGGGAGTGGCAATCACATACCGTCAATGATAGCGTAATTTATACCCCGATCGTGATCGATAGGAATCATGCTTTCACGAAGGTGGACGGAGTATTGTTCAAGCAAATGTTGAAGATGTTATCGTTGGATTTTATCTGTAATTATGATAGCTTGATTTTAAAGGATACAAAGAAAATCAATAAGCTAGCTTTTGCGCTGGATATGGCGGTAGCAGGCCGCAGTGATGAGTCGGTTTGGATACGCCAAGCCCAAGAAATTCGGAAACAGATGACCGACTCTTTGATCGATAGCGCTTTTACTTATTTGCCGGAAGGTGTAAAACATGATGAGATAGAACTGATTAAACAAAAGTTGAAACGAAGGAGGCTAGAACTGGAAGCGGTTGCCAGCCAATATTATCGCTTATTGCAACGTACGCCAGTGGTTGCCGGAACCAATCAATCCGATTATTTCTTGATCGAGCGGCAAGCGCCGGACCGAACTATTTTACGGATTTATGATCCCGAGACCGGAGACTGTAGGTTGGAACAACAATTCTCCGGCAAAGAAACCAAGGAACTGTGGTTATATGGGCTTGCGGGAAACGATACGTTTGAAGTGAAGGGAAATACACGGAAAGATTTTCCGATATACTTGATCTCCGGAGAGGGGGAGAACCAATACCAATTGAATCATAGCCGGAAAATACATGTCTATGATAAGGATTATAAATATGATTACCAGAAGATAAAATACCATAAGATATCTTTTACCCCGTGGGGAATATATGACTCGGATAAAGGTATAAGTTTGGGTACGTTCTTTACATATACGATGTATGGCTTTAAACGAGCCCCATTTACCTATCAGCATCGGATCGGGTATAATTATTTGAAAGGGTTCATGTATGCAGGTGTCTTCCCTAATTATGACGGCCGGAGACGTTTATACCTGAATGCCTCCATCTCTTCACCCCGTAACTTCGAGAACTTCTTCGGATTTGGAAATAATACGGCGGGCTATAAAGAGGAAAAAAAGAATTATAACCGGGTGAAGCTCCGGACGTATATGTTTAATCCATCCTTCGAGATGGATTTGAGGAAAGAAGAGGTGATGACTTTCTTTGGCTCTTTGGATATGTACAAGGCTAAACGTACGGATGATCGATATATTTATACGGTTTATGGAGAAGATCATCCTATTTTCCGTACGAATTATTTCGTGGGTCTTGGGGCTACTTACCGGATAACGAAACAGCCTTATTCGTGGCTTCCCCTATTGGAAACCGAATGGACGGCCGGATGGAAAATGAATTTGAAAAAGCCGGAACGCAATTTCCCCTATGCGCAGGGAAGCCTTTCATGGAACGTACGGTTCTCGGATCGTTTTACTTGGGCCTCCTTGATGAAGGGAACGGTATTATTCGATAATGACTATGAGTTCTATCAAGCCGCCACGATTGATTTAAGGGGATTCCGTGATAACCGTTTTATCGGAAAACAATCCTTTTACCAATACTCGGATTTACGCTTGGACATGGGAAAACTAAAGAATCCGTTCACTCCCTTAAAATATGGTCTATTTGCGGGCTTTGATTATGGTAGGGTCTGGTTTCCCGGTGAGCGTTCCCATAGTTGGCATACTTCCTATGGTGGCGGGATTTGGCTTACTTTCTTGAATAAGTTCACCACTAAATATTCTTGGTTCGGCTCGACGGATAGTTTCCGGTTCGCCTTTGAGTTGGGGCTTGGGTTTTGATATAGCCTCAAACTTACACGGGACTGATGAGGGAAATTCTCATCATGATAAGGAGGGTTATTGTCTATTTCTATATTTGTTCTTGTCTTCTGTCGTATGACCCGGTAAAAACGTGTACGTGTTTTCCGAAAAACATGTACGACTTTTGTGGAAAACATGTACGTGTTTTTTCAGAAATATAATCATGTTTTTAAGGCTGATGATAATCAATGATTTACATATTCGTGTTATTTGCATGCTTATTGTTTGGATTTATTGAGTGAAAATCCATACATTTGCCTTTGATCAATTTTGTTCTTGTTATGAAATGGTTAAGGGCAATGTTTTTGTGCATGGTCGTTTTTGCCGCATTGACTGTGGTCGCCAACGATTCTTTCTCCCAAAAGGAGGTACGGGTGTGTGCTTCTACATCTTTATTTTCAATAGCGAATAAAGAGCCGGCTGCTTTCATCTCTTTTCAAGAAATCATAACTCCTTTGACGTCTTTCCCCGCTTTTGGGGAGAAGCTTTTGTTTCTTATTGCCTCATTGACTTTTTTCCTCGCTTTGTTTACCCTGTCGGTAGCTTTGTTGTTTTACGAACGGAGGGTAAGTTATGTTCGATTAAAATCCGTCTTTTGGCAAGAACGATACTCTTGCTATGTGCTTTGTCGTATGCTGGATTAGACATGATTATGCCCTGTCTTTAAGGGTATAGGGGAGAATTGTGTCAATTTATTATATACGAAAAACAAGCGTATCATGAACTCTATATATCGAAATTTTATTATCACGTTGAAGGTAAATAAAATGGCGGCAACACTAAATATATGCGGCCTCGTTATCGCCTTTACTTTATTTGATAGCGTAGCTATCCGTACGGAATCCGAACGAACTTTTGATAAAATACACTCGAAAGCCGAGGCTATTTATCGATTGGATTGTGTGACAAGTAAAAGTCAATGGCCTACGCAAATCCTGCCTTTTGCCCAAGCGTTCGCCTCGTCTTCTCCACATATATTGGAAAGTACGATCATAAATCCTTACGTAGGGGAAGTTTATTTTACGATCGGGAGGGACGAGATTCTCAAAGATTATAAGGAACCGGTGATAACCTGTACTCCGGGGATCGTTTCTATATTTGACTTCCAATTGGTGGAAGGTTCACTGGATTGCTTAGATGATCCGGAGAAATGCCTTTTGCCGGAGAGTATGGCACGGAAGATATTTGGCGAGTCATCGGCTATTGGTAAGGAGTTGCTTGCGGAAGAAGAGATTTGGAGCAAGGAACGGAAATCACTAGTCGTAGGAGGAGTTTATAAAGATTTCCCGGAAAACACACAATTGAATAATGCCATTTATACTTCTTTATCGTCGACTTATTGTATGGATGATTGGGATAACTGGATTTTCCTTTGTTATGTCCTTTTAGATGATCCGTCACAAAAAGATCTCATTTGCTCCCAGTTTAACCAAGCATTCCCCTTCAAGCAATACGAGAGGCTCCAAGAGGTACAGACCCGTTTGGTGAATTTATGCGATATTTATTATATGAATGATATGAATAGCGTTACTTACATAAAATCAGGGAATAAAAGACAAACGGATTTGTTGTTTAGCGCCTCGTTTCTAGTGGTATTGATAGCAGTGATTAATTTTATAAACTTTACAATGGCATTGGTTCCGGCAAGAATAAAAAGTATTAACATCCGTAAAATTCTAGGGGACTCGGTACGGCGGTTGCGTGGATTTCTTTGGTTGGAGTCTTTTCTTTTTGCGTTATTGTCTTATGCTATATCCTTGTTGCTGTTATTGGTTTATGAAGGTTGCATTGGAGGAGGCTTTCATATGAAGGGAATAGTTTTTTTTGGTGGATTATTCATGGCTTTGTGTGCGGGACTATTGGCCGGTGCATATCCGGCTATTTATGCGACTTCTATTCCTCAGCGAATCGTGCTGAACGGTTCTTTCGGTTTGTCTCCAAAGGGAAAAAGAATGCGGGAATGTCTGGTTGGTTTTCAGTATACGGTTTCAATTATATTGATCGTCCTGTCACTGTTTATTTATAAGCAGATAGAGACAATGCGGAGTCATTCCTTTGGTTTCGGGAATGATAATGTAGTTGTCGTAGAATTGAATAAGGAGATAACCGAGAAATATAAAGAGAATTTTACCAACCGTTTGCGTGGTTATGCGGGAATTGAGGATGTGGCTTTCGCCGCTAGTAAGATAGGAGCGACTAATGAGAATCGTGGCGGGGCCGCAGAGTTTAATGGAGAGACTATTTATTTTTATTATTTGAATGTATCACCTAATTTTTTATCCCTTATGGATATTACCGCGAACGAGGGACGTGTCTCAAGGATGGAAGATGGGAGGAATAAAGAGTTGCTTTTGGTTTTTGACCAAAAAGCGAAAAGGCAATTAAACCTTCATGTGGGTGACCGTATGAAAACCTTTTGGGGGAATGATGCCCGGGTATTAGGATTTACGGATGAGGTGGTGATCGCTTCCACACATAAAGCATCGGAGTCGCTAGCTACTTATCCTGTCGCTTTTGTGACGAATGAAGAATTATATATGCCTTACGCTTATATAAAGTTGATGCCGGGGGCTGATAAAGGGAATGTTTTACTTTATATTAGGAATATGCTCAACGAACTTTCCCCTTCATGTTTACCTGATTTTGAGTTTTGCGATACATTCTCCCGGCATCTGTATGAAAAAGAAATCCAGTTTGGCGACCGGGTTATTTTATCCAGTGTTTTATCTATCTGGATGGCATTGGCAGGTATTTTAAGTCTGGTATTGTTTGATGTCCACTATCAGCGGCGAGAAATTGGTATAAGGCGGGTGTATGGATCTTCCGTGAGTGAGATACTATATCGTTTGAATAAAGTCTATTTAAAGGTCTTGCTCATTAGTTTTGTTATTGCGATTCCAGTTTCCTATTATTTTATGGAGAGATGGGCCAGTAATTTTATGGAGAAAGCCCCTGTCGGTTATTTGATTTATTTTGTCGCATTGCTAGGGATCAGTATCCTGACGGTAGGAGTGGTCACGTTCCAAAGTTGGAGGGCGGCGAATGAGAATCCGGTGGATATGTTATAGACAACTTACATCGGCAACGAAGTTAACTTTATCGGCAAAGTAACTTAACATACTTTGCTGATGAAGCTAAGATACTTTGGAAGTACAGATAAGGTATTGGATTGTAACCGATTTTTCTAACTAATTTGAAATTTGTAAGGGAGGATTTATGCGAATAGTCCCTCCCTTACATTTTGTCTTGTTCAAATAGTTGGCTTTATTTGTCCTAGAACTTATTTCTTCAAGGCCTCCAATACTTGAGGCATCATAGTACAGATATAATGTTCTTCTTTCGCTGTAAAGAAATTGCCATCGACTACGGAATCCTCATCTGTAGCTTGTCCTTTGCTAATGGAAGGTTTAGCCAACGGATGTACCGCTAGCTTCTTTCCTTCCGTGATTCCGGTGAAGTCGAAGAGCATAGCGGCAGCGCAATGTCCAATCATAATCTTACCCTTTTCCCCGAAATTCTTAATCACATCCATTAGATCGATATTGTATTGTTTGCTAGCGTTCTGCTGGAAAACAGGAACCGCATCGCCACAAGCGAATACCATTGCGTCGTATTCATCTTCATGCCCTTTTAAATTAGCGATCACATCGTCTACTGTCAAAGCTATGCCAGAGTTCGTTTTGATTTCTTTTGAATCGGCTACCGCATATACTTTATAAGTAATGCCATTCTCGAAAAATGATTCCAAATATTGGAACAAACCAAATCCATTTACTGGATTTACCGCTAAAACTGCTACTTTCTTTGCCATAATCGTAAATTATTAAGTGATACAATAGTTATTTTTCGTAAGTTTATTACTTTTGTGGTGTAAAAGTAAGTTCCTTTTTTAGAGAAAACAAGAAGGAACTTATAAATAAGGAACTTACATGGATGTAACCATTGTTGAGATTCAAGTAAATAGAAAAGGTTAAAAAATGAAAAACTTTCATCCGACAGGGAATTGCCCCGTGAGAGACGTATTGAGCCGGCTAGGAGATAAATGGTCTATGTTAGTGCTTATCACTTTAAGCGCCAATGGTACCATGCGTTTTAGTGATATCCATAAAACCATCGCGGATGTATCGCAACGTATGCTGACCGTAACTTTGCGCACGTTGGAATCGGATGGTCTGATCGAACGAAAGGTCTATGCGGAAGTTCCTCCCCGAGTAGAATACTGCTTAACGGAAAGAGGATTAAGTCTTATTCCCCATATCCAAGGTTTGGTGGATTGGGCGTTGCAGCAGATGAGTGGTATTATGGAAAGCCGGGTTTTACATACGTCATGACTTGCTCTGGCATTAATCTATCAGTGAGCTTTTTCTGCAAGAATATCTGCCAGCGACCGTTGGGTTAATTTACTCTCAATCCAAGCAAGGACATCAAATGTCTTTAAAAGTTGGCGTTCATATTTATCTTGTTCGATTTTTTGAATGTCTTTTTGGTATTGTAGCCAGCGTTTATTTCTAGCTTTCTCGTATGATGGAAGCGGATAGCCCTGTATAAACTTGAATATTAACTTTTCTGTGATATAAGTCTGTTTCTCGAAGCGGATGTTTCTTTTGATGGAAATAATTTCGTTCTCAAAGAAATCATAATTGCCTAATTCTGCTTGGAGTAAAAGATTTACCAATCTTGCTATCTTGTAAGAAGGAAATGCGCAAAATAACTTTCCCAAACTAAATATCTTTTTCATGTATTTGCGAGCTTGTACATAATCTTTCGTATACATGCCTAATACAGCGAAGCTTAGATATAACCGTAATTGAGACTCAAGTCCTAATGATGTTACTTTTTTTAGTAATTCATTTTCTTGCTTATCCCTTAGCTCTAAGGCCTGTTCAAAGTTTCCGGCTTGTAACAAGCTATTGGATTTGTAGATATATATCAAGGTTTTCAGATGTAAGATGAATTCAGTGGAGTACTCATTTTGTGTTAATTCTTCTAGTTTAGAAAGGAAAAAGGGAGTTTCATGATATAATCCGGCAATACATAAACTGTCTAAAATACCTTGTATGGCACTTAAATAGTAGATAGGAGGATTTAATATTAAATGTTGGTTGTCGTTAAATAAGTTGATAAGCTCTTGGTAATATCGGATAGCCGATTTATAATTGCCGGAGTTAAGATAATAAGTGGCTTGGAATAGCAAATGTAACTTTTGCGCTTCGAATCCTTGGTAGGAATTGTTTGCGATTAAATGGAGTTCGCTCAATACGAGATCGTTTAAATCCTCTTTTTGTTTGTCGGAACGGATATAGCCTTTGTTAATTAAACGGTGTTTAAGAATATCGTATAGCTGTGTATGTTGATTAAGGGTTCTTGCGTATTTTAATACTTCATTGATTTTCATTTGCTTGTTTACCAGCTGCTTTTCTGAGATTGTTTTAAAATCAAGAGCGCTTAAGTATTTCAGTTCCGTTCTCCGAATCAATAAAAGCAAGGAATCATTTTCATAAGTGATCGCTAATTTTTTTGCTTTATCTAATTCAATGAAAGCTTCATCAAATATTTCTCGTTCGAATAATACGCCAGCCTTTGATATATAATTGAAAATTCTTGTTTGGACATCCTGTTTTTCTCTTAGTCTAACTAAACATTCTAGAAGTACCCGATATAAATGTTTGACTGCGGTCTCGAAACTCTTCCCGTCTTGAATCTGACAAAAGCGTGTATACAGCTGTTCGGGAGACGTATTAGCGTCTATTAGATTAAAAAGGGTGAGGTATACCTTATCACCGTTTTGAAGGTTTGCGCAAAGATGGAAATATCTTTTCTCAGCTTTTGTCAAGGTGTTGACAAGCATTAATAATATGTATGTGTTATTCATGGACTTTTGATGTTATCAAGTGTTTGATATATAGTGAATATGAGAAATTGTATGATGCAAATATATCGATTTGGGTTTATCTACGATGAAGATTAATTGATGATTTTTATATTTTGGATCTTTTTATATTTGCGACATCGGTGAATGAATTTAAATTAACATGAAATCTGGTGTACCAAGCGGAATATATGATATTTTTGTTAAACGAATGATTAATAAGAGAAAAGCATGAAAGACTTACGGAATCATAATATATTGGTTGTTGGAAGTAGCAATACCGATATGGTCATAAAGACGAATCATCTCCCTCGTCCGGGAGAGACGGTATTAGGCGGAACATTTTTTATGAACCCGGGTGGGAAAGGAGCGAATCAAGCGGTTGCTGTTGCGCGGTTAGGGGGACAGGTCTCGTTTATTTGTAAAACAGGCAGTGATATATTCGGACATCAATCCCAGCAGCTATTTGAGGAAGAGGGGATTGATACTTCCTATATTTTCTCAGATCCGAAGAATCCATCTGGCGTAGCGTTGATTACGGTGGATGCTCATGCTGAAAACTGTATTGTGGTGGCCTCCGGAGCTAATGCTAATCTATTACCTTCTGATTTAGCGAAATCGGAAGAGGCGATAGAAAAAGCCGATTTGATTTTAATGCAATTGGAGATTCCTATGGATACTGTCGAGTTTGTCGCTAAGATGGCATCGAAGAAGAACAAACGGGTAATATTGAATCCGGCTCCAGCTCAAACTTTGTCGGCTACGTTACTCCGGCATCTGTATATGATTACCCCGAATGAGACAGAGGCAGAGATGATCTCTGGCGTGAAGATCACGGATGAGGTTTCCGCGAAGAAGGCTGCGCAAGTTATAATGGAGATGGGAGTACAGAACGTAATCATTACTTTAGGTTCAAAAGGAGCTTTGATTTACTGTGATTCCATGGTAGATATGGTTCCTGCGATAAAAGTGGAAGCCGTTGATACTACTGCAGCCGGGGATATTTTCAACGGTGCTTTAACGGTTGCTTTGGCCGAGGGGCGGGATTTAAGGGAAGCCGTGAGATTCGCTTGCAAAGCTTCCGCCATTTCCGTGACTCGTGTGGGAGCGCAATCTTCCGCTCCTTATCGAAATGAGGTAGATATCTTTGATTAATCTAAAAAACAATCTAATATTATGAAACAAACAGTATTTGCGATGATAGCGGCTGCCTCTTTATTTGTAGGGGCGACCTCATGTTCCCAACAACCCTCGGCAAAGGATCAAACGACGGTTCCCGCTGAGTTTACGATTAGTAAAGAAAAGTTGATGGATAAGATTAAGGGAGGTTGGGCCGGACAAACCATAGGCTGTACGTATGGCGGTCCGACGGAGTTCAAATATAACGGAACGATGATTCAGGAATACGTACCGATCGTATGGCCGGACGGGTATATCAAATGGTGGTACGAGAATGTTCCCGGATTGTACGATGATGTTTATATGGACCTTACGTTCGTGGATGTCTTTGACCGGTTGGGATTGGATGCTCCTGTAGACTCATTCGCCATGGCGTTCGCTACGGCAGGATATACGTTGTGGCATGCTAACCAGTCGGCACGTTATAATATTTTACAAGGGATCATGCCTCCGGCATCCGGTCATTGGCTGAATAACCCGCATGCGGATGATCTTGATTATCAGATCGAGGCGGACTATGCCGGACTGATGTCGCCGGGTATGCCGAATACGGCTTCCGAGATTTCTGATAAGATCGGGCATATCATGAATTATGGAGATGGTTGGTACGGCGGTGTGTATGTCGGGGCGATGTATTCGTTATCGTTTATCTCGGATGATATCGAGTTTATCGTGACTGAGGCATTGAAGACGATACCGGAGCAAAGTATCTATTATAAATGTATGAGCGATGTGATCCGCTGGCATAAGGAATATCCGGACGATTGGAAACGCACTTGGTTTGAATGTGAGAAGAAATGGAGCTCGGATATTGGTTGTCCGGATGGTGTTTTTGTTCCGTTCAATATCGATGCCGTGATCAATAGCGCATACATTCTTATCGGCTTGCTTTATGGTGAGGGAGATTTCTATAAAACATTGGATATCTCTACCCGTTGCGGACAAGACTCGGATTGCAACCCAGCCTCCGCGGGTGGTATCTTAGGAACAATCCTTGGTTATAGCCATATACCGGATTATTGGATGAAGAACTTGAGAGAAGTGGAGAATATGGATTTTGCCTATACGACCATCTCATTGAATAAGACTTACCAAATGGGCTTCGATCAAGCGTTGCAAGTGATAGAGCGCAACGGCGGTTCCGTTTCAGGTGACGAGGTGACGATCAAATGCCAGCAACCTGTAGCCGTTCGTTACGAGAAGGCTTTCGAGGGTATGTATCCGATAGAGAAAGTGGCGGTTAATAAGAATTTGCCCGATGTAGGAGAACTGCCTTTTGAGGGAACAGGCGCCGTATTCAAAGGCTTTGTGAACGCTAAAGATGATAAATACGTAGCGAAAGTAGAGATGTACCTAGATGGGGAGCTGGTTGAGACGGCGAACCTTCCGGCATCCTATACGACTCGTAGGAACGACCTGTTCTGGAAGTATCAGCTGCCCAAGGGAAAACATACGGCTACGTTTAAATGGCTAAATCCACGTAATGATGTCTCCGTTCATTTCAGCGAGATACTGATTTACTCGGATACTCCGAAAGAGATTGTTCACCAATAAATTATAAAGATTATGAAGAAATCATTGTTTCTGATGGGCTTATTTGCCTTGTTGATTTCCTGTAAGGGAAATGTGTCGAAAAATATTCCTCAAACCGATAAGCCTCAACCGGTAAATCTTATTCTAGATACTGATTTAGGTCCGGACTATGATGATGTGGGCGCTATGGCCTTGATGCATGCCTTGGCGGATAGCGGTCAGGTAAATATCCTTGCGACTCTTTCCTCCAACCATGATGAGCGGGTGGTACCTTGCATTGAGGTGTTGAATACTTATTTCAACCGTCCGGACATACCGGTAGGGGCACCAAAGAGCGAACCGGGGGCTTCCTTGACTACTTGGCATAAAACGAAGTGGACTGACGAGTTACCCGCTAACTATCCGCATCATACGGCGAAGACTTCCGACGCTCCGGATGCTCTGAAGGTGTACCGTAAGATTCTGAGCGAACAACCGGATACCAGCGTTGTTATTTGTACGATTGGTTTCTTCTCTAATTTAAGGGACTTGCTTCAATCGGGAGCTGATGAATATAGCGATCTCTCCGGAAAGGAATTAGTCGCCAAGAAAGTGAAACGTTTGGTTTCTATGGCGGGCCTGTTTCCGGAAGGAAAAGAATTTAATGTGTATTGCGATGTCCCTGCCTCTAAAGTCGTAGCGGATGAATGGCCTACAGAGATTGTCTTTAGCGGTTTTGAGATCGGGAACGTAATCTTGACCGGAAAGAAACTGGTGCAAATGAACGTGGAGAACAGTCCTGTAAAAGATGCGTATGCCCTTTGTTTCACGGAGGGAGACCCGGAAGGGCGCATGAGCTGGGATCATACGGCGGTATTGGTCGCTATAAAAGGTTATGAGCCTTATTTCGATGTAGAGCGAGGTACCTTTCATGTCGTAGATGATGAGGGGACTAACAATTGGGTGGCAAATCCCAATGGCCGTGATCTTCGTTTGATCGAGAAGATGCCGCCTACGGAGGTCGCTTCCTTGATAGAGAATTATATGATGCATCAACCATCTATTAAATAGTATTTTATGTATATCGTACAAGATTATTCTTTAGCTGTCATATTCTGTGTCGTTACGATGCTTTGTTGGGGATCGTGGGGGAATACGCAGAAATTAGCCTCCAAGACTTGGAGATATGAGTTCTTCTATTGGGACTACGTGATTGGTGTCTTGCTCCTTTCTCTGATTTCCGGCTTTACCTTGGGCAGCATCGGGACGGAAGGACGCAGTTTCCTGCCGGATTTGGCGCAAGCGAATCTCGCTAGTTTAGGGAGTGCCTTTTTGGGCGGTATTATTTTTAATGCTGCCAATATCTTGTTGTCTGCGGCGATCGCCATTTGCGGATTGTCGGTCGCTTTTCCGGTAGGGATCGGATTGGCCTTGGTGCTAGGCGTATTGGTTAACTATTTCGGGGCGGCGAAGGGGGAACCGACTTATATCTTTATCGGTGTAGCCTTAATCACGGTCGCCATCATCTTGAATGGCCTGGCTTATAAGAAAGCCTTGGTCGGTACCAAGAAAGTATCGGGGAAGGGGATCCTTATATCGGTTGTGGCCGGCGTGATCATGGCCTTTTTCTATCGTTTTGTCGCCGCTTCCATGGACATGGAGAATTTCGCTTCTCCGGCACCCGGGAAGTTGACGCCTTATACCGCCGTATTTGTTTTTGCCATAGGAGTATTTGTTAGTAATTTCTTATTTAACACATTGGCAATGAAACATCCGGTGGAAGGTAAGCCTGTCTCCATATCCGGTTATTTTAAAGGAGATATGAGTACGCATCTCGTGGGTGTATTGGGGGGTGTTATCTGGTGTATCGGTCAATCTTTCAGTATGATAGCGTCAGAGAAGGCGGGAGCGGCTATATCTTACGGATTGGGGCAAGGAGCCACGCTAGTCTCCGCTTTATGGGGCATCCTTATCTGGAAAGAGTTCAAGGGAGCGCCAGCCATTTCCAATCGTCTGAATGTCGGGATGTTTATTTTATTCGTGATCGGACTTGGGTTCTTAATTTATGCGGGAGCTTAAATAACGTTATTTTTATTTATTCCGGAAAAAACATTACCTTTGTTCTTGTTTCTTGTTTATGGGAGTTTAATAACGAAAAAAGACGATCTATGAAAGAAGAAGGTGATGTATTCAAAAAGTTCCGTGATTCCTTCAGCAGGATGGAGGGACATTTCCATATACTAGAACAGCGTGTGCCGGTTGAACTTCAGATGGAGTATTTCAAATACTCGGAAAACGTACGGAAGGAAAACCGGCCTCCCCGTCCCTTATCGGAGGATGAGTGCGAGACCCTGTACAACACTTTGTTGACGGAGGAAACCACGGACAAGACCGAGAAGAGATATTTGTTATCTCAATTGGCTACCTCGAAATCCGTCCGTGCGTACCGCTTGTTGGAGGAATACACCCAGCATCCGGACCCGGAAGTGACAGATTGGGCCTACATGGCTTTGATGGAGTCTCGTATCTCCTTAGAGTCCGATTTCTCCGACGAGAAACAAATTTATATCTCGACCGGCTTGGGAGGAAAAGGGGAGAAGCTGCGTTTCTATGTCTTGATGACGTCTAAAGGCAAGAAACCTTTCCAAGAATATCAGCGGCAGACAATCGAGCGGGAGTTCGCTTATTATCTGCCGAAAACGGACTGCGAGATCGAGCGTTTGACGATCGGTGAGCAGTATGTGGAGCTGGTGTTCTTGATCCCGGTGCGTACGGATATAAAAGCCACGTTGGACCGGGTGATCAATGAATGTAACCAATACGGCGATTTCCTCTCGAATGTTTTCACGATCACGAATGTCAAGGAATTGACACCCGAGGAGATTTCCGAGATTATAAGTAAGAATGGAGACGATTAAGCAAGCTATTAAGTATGGTGTAGTCGGGTTGAGCAATACCTTGATAACGATGATCGTTATCTGGGTGATGATGAAACTCTTCGGATGCCGGGAAGGTTTATCTAACTTAACGGGATATGTGGCAGGCATATTAAACAGTTTCATCTGGAACAAGCAATGGACTTTCAAGGGAAGTTCCACCGGATGGACGAAAGGGGCGGTTCGGTTCACGATCGCTTTCATTATTTGTTATGCCTTACAGTACGGATTGGTACTGATCTTGAATTCCCGACTTACGATCGATCATTACTACAACCACTTGATTGGAATGGCTTTCTATACGGTGATTAATTTTTTAGTAAATAAGTTTTATACCTTTAAAGCTTAAAAGGCATGAAGAAGTTAGCGGTTATAGTCCCGTGTTATAACGAGGAAGCCGTGATCGAGGAATCGTATCGGCGTACGAAAGAGGTCTTGGTAAAGTTGCCGAACCCTACGGAGATTATCTATATAAATGATGGCAGTCAGGATAAGACACGTTCTTTGTTGGATCATATAGCCGCTACCGATCCTCATGTGAAGGTGATTCACTTCTCCCGGAATTTCGGTCATCAACCGGCGGTAACGGCGGGTATCAATAACTGTGACGCTGATTTGGCGATTATCATCGACGCCGATATGCAGGATCCGCCGGAATTGATTCCGGATCTGCTGGAAGTGCAGGAGAGAGAGGATGCCAACGTGGTTTATTGCGTCCGTAAGTCACGGGAAGGGGAGAGTCTTTTCAAGCTGTTCACCTCCAAGGCTTTTTACCGGGTGATGAATTATATGAGCGAGGTCCATTTCCCGCTGGATACAGGAGATTTCCGTTTAGTGGACCGGAAGGTGATGAATGAGTTCGACCGTTTTAAGGAACGGGGAAAATATATCCGTGGCTTGATAAGCTGGGTGGGCTTCCACCAAGTGCCGTTTTATTATGAGCGTGAGGCGCGTATCGCCGGCGAGACGAAATATCCGATTAGTAAGATGCTGAAATTTGCGTCGACGGCAATGCTTTATTTCTCGAAGAAGCCGTTGCGTTTGGCGACGAGTCTCGGGTTTATATCCGTATTGGTCGGTATAATCTTGGCGGTTTGGTTCACGTTGGGCAAGATCTATGGTTTTAGTAACGCCGAGGTTGGCTGGACTTCTATCATGACTTCCATTATCTTCTTTGGAGGTGTGCAGCTATTGACGGTCGGCGTGTTAGGGCAATATGTCGGTATCCTCTTTGACGAGATCAAGGCCCGTCCCGAATACATTATTGACGAGAAGAAAAACTATTAAAAAACATCGGAGGCGAAATAAGCCGTTTTTCTATGATCTGAATTCTGTTCCATGATAAATGTCTTTTCATGATATACTTGTGAATGTAACATAAACAATTCGATATCCGGATAGTTTATACATAGAAGAGATTAATAAAACTTATGTGTCATGAAGTATAGAATAGAGAAAGATACCTTAGGTGAGGTGGAAGTGCCGGTGGACGTTTATTATGGGCCGCAAACACAACGGAGCGTGAATAATTTCAAGATCGCCACCGATATTAGCCGGATGCCCAAAGAGGTGATAGAGGCGTTCGCTTACTTGAAAAAAGGAGCGGCTTTGGCTAATAAAGACGCCGGCGTCTTGTCTCCGGAGAAATGCGAGTTGATCGGTAAGGTATGCGACGAGATCTTGGCGGGTAAATTAAATGACTCCTTCCCCTTGATCGTATGGCAAACGGGGAGCGGGACCCAGACGAATATGAATGTCAATGAGGTGATCGCCAACCGGGCACATGTGCTGAGCGGAGGAAAGCTAACGGATAAGGAGAAAGTGCTGCTTCCGAACGATGACGTGAATAAATCGCAATCCTCCAATGATACGTTTCCTTCCGCTATGCATATTGCCGCCTATAAGGTGACTGCGGAGGTGACGATACCGGGATTGGAGAGTCTGTATCGTGCGTTGGCGCTAAAAAGTGAGGAGTTCATGAAGATCGTGAAGATCGGGAGGACTCATTTTATGGATGCCACTCCATTGACATTGGGGCAAGAGTTCAGTGGCTATGCGGCTCAATTGGAATATGGTATACGGAAAGTAAAGGATTCCCTGTCGCATATCTCCGAGTTGGCTTTAGGAGGTACGGCGGTTGGGACCGGTATTAACGCCCCGGTCAATTATGACGAGTGTGTCGCTAAGAAGATATCTGAGTTGACTGGGCTTCCTTTTGTAACCGCTCCGAATAAATTCGAGGCCCTAGCTACCCATGATGCCTTGGTTGAGGCGCATGGAGCCTTGAAATCCGTAGCGGTCAGCTTAATGAAGATCGCGAACGATATACGAATGTTGGGCTCAGGTCCTCGTGCCGGTATCGGTGAGATCCATTTGCCGGAGAACGAGCCGGGTTCCTCCATCATGCCGGGAAAGGTGAATCCTACGCAATGCGATTCATTGACGATGCTCGCCGCTCAAGTAATGGGTAACGACGTGACAATCTCGATAGCCGGCTCCAACGGGCAGTTCGAGTTGAACGTATTTAAGCCGGTGATTATCTCGAACTTCTTGCAAAGCGCCCGCTTGATCGGTGACGGTTGCCTGAATTTCAGCGAACGTTGCGTAAAAGGCATTACCCCGGTGAACGAAAACATCAAACGCCATCTGGATAGCTCCTTAATGCTGGTTACCGCCTTGAATCCGAAAATAGGATATTACAAGGCCGCCGCTATCGCCCAGAAAGCCTATCAAGAAAATAAGACTTTGCGGGAGGCGGCTATCGAGTCCGGTTATGTGACCGCCGAGGAGTTTGATCGTTGGGTAGACCCGTCCAAGATGGTAGGAGAGATTGAGTAGTGTCAAAACTGCTACATCTTCTCCCAAAAATGAAACAAAGAGTTAAGATGATAATGGATATTTTTGTACCGTTATCATTTTAATTCTTTGTATTATGAAGAGCACACGATGTATTTTGTCTATAATCTTAGGGTTGCTGGCCGGATGGCTACCTCTGGGTGCGGTTACCGTATTGAAGAACCTACAGGTTGAGTATCAAACCAATCCACTGGGAATTGATGTCAGTCAGCCACGTTTTAACTGGCAGATGGAGTCCGATCGCTATGGGGCCTGTGGACAGGCTTATCGGTTATGGGTGGCCGATAGTCCGGAGCAATTGGCTGCCGGGCGTTATATCTATGATTCGGGAAAGGTTCTTTCCGGGGAATCGGTCGGCGTAGTTTATCAAGGAAAAGCATTGCAACCTTCCACTCGCTATTATTGGAAAGTTTCCGTATGGGATGAATCGGGAACGGAAATTACCTCCACCGAGCCTGCGTGGTTCGAGACCGGTCTTCTGGGTTCCGGATGGAGTGGCGCCCGTTGGATCGGCTCGTCGGAGACACAACTCTCCAAATATCGCTCGCATTATGTGATCGACTATGATGTGCGGGTTGCCGAGGGTAATGATAAAGCCGTATTTGTCTTTGGGTCGAGGGACGCTGATAATTATGTGTCTGCTGAACTGGACTTGAATGGTTCGGGGGACGCCCGTTTCATTTTACGTCATACCACAGATGGAAAAACGAGGCAAGATGCGGCGGAAAGTCTGGCCTCTATCATCCCAGCCTCGGATAAGCATAAGGTGCATCATATCCGGTTGAAGGTGACGACGGCCCAATATGCCTTGAAATATTTCGTGGATATAGAGATCGATGGAAAGACCTTGGTGAATTCCTCTTTGACTCCCGAGGAGAAAGAACGGAAGAGCCGTGGTGATTTCTGGGGAGGCAAGGAAGGGGCTTTCACCGTGTATCCTTATCCGGATGGAGAGTTGGTTTATCATTGCCGCTTGTACGCGATCGGTTTCCTGCAACCTAAAGGGCAGACCGCTACATTCTCCAACTTGCGTATCAGCGAGGATACGTGGAATACGCTTCTGTACAATCCTGCCGAGACTTATGTGGAGAAAGGGGAGGGAAAGCTCAATGTCTGGTATCCGGGCGAGAACGTATCCGCTCCCATGCTCCGGAAAGAGATAAAGATAGAGAAACCGGTCAAGAGCGCCCGTTTATATGCTACCGCTAGGGGTATCTATGAGTTCTCGGTGAACGGGCGGAAGGTTGGAAAGGATTATCTGAATCCGGGTTGGACGGATTACCGTTACCGTATCATGTATAATACGTATGATATAACGAGTTTGCTACGACCGGGTGATAATGGTATCGGGGCGATGTTGGGCGCCGGATGGTGGAGCGAGCATAGCGGTTTCCTTACCGGTTGGCAGGATCAATACGGAACCCGCCAGTCCTTATTGGGAAAGATCGTGATCGAGTATGCCGACGGTACTCGTGAAACGATCGTTACGAATGATAGCTGGAAATGTTATGACCGGGGACCGATCACTTTTAACGGCCTTCAGAATGGAGAGGAATACGATGCCCGGAAAGAGGTGAACGGCTGGGATGCTCCGGGTTTTGATGACTCGTCATGGAACCCGGCGACCTTATTCGCCGCTCCTCCGGTAAATGTGGAGATCCAAGGATATGTAGGTAGCCCGATACAAAATAATGTGACCCTCACCGCCCGTTCCATGGTAGAGCCTATTCCCGGCGTCTATGTCTATGATATGGGGCAGAATATGGTCGGTGTTCCCCGTCTGACCTTCAAGGGAAAGGCCGGACAGGAAATCACGATCCGTTTCGGGGAGATGAATTATCCGGAAACGATCCCTACCGAGCCGGTCGCCCCGTACACGATCGCGATGTATAAGGAGAAGAAAGGGCAAGTCTATACGGATAATTACCGGAGCGCCCTTTCCACGGATCGCTATATCCTGAGAGGGGATGCGGCGGGTGAGACGTATGAGCCTCGCTTTACGTTCCATGGTTTCCGTTACGTGGAGATTCACGGGTTGGACAAGCCGTTACCCTTGGAGGCGGTGAAAGGGATCGTGCTGGAATCTATCGGTGCGCGGACGAGCGGTTATGAGACGTCGGACGAGCGTGTCAACCGTTTGTTCAGCAATATCATCTGGGGCCAACGGGGTAATTTCCTGTCGGTTCCGACAGATTGCCCGCAACGGGATGAGCGTATGGGCTGGACAGGGGATGCGCAGGTATTCGCTCGTACGGCTACTTATAATATGAATGTCGATCCGTTTTACACCCGTTGGCTCTACTCGGTCCGGGATAATCAAGGAGATGACGGTAGTTACGCGAACTATATACCCGTAGTCGGTTTCCCGCCTCACGGCGCGGAGGATGGCGGAGGTGCCATGGGATGGATGGAAGCCGGCGTGATCGTACCGTGGCAAATGTATCAACAATACGGAGACGTGCGTATTCTGGAACAGCATTACGCTTCCATGGTCGCTTATATGGATTATTTGGAGCGTCGTGCCGTACGCTATGTACAGCCCTTCGGTGGTTTCGGCGATTGGCTGGCTATCGAGCCGACGAATTCCATGTTGACGAACACCGCTTACTCCGCCTACGACGCTTTGATTATGGAGCAGGTAGCGAAACGTTTAGGGAAGGACGCGGACCAAAGGCGTTTCCGTACTTTCTACGAGAACGTGAAGAGGTCTTTTAACGACTTGTTCGTAAACGAGGAAGGACGCACGTTCGCCCCGACGGTGGAATCTATCTTTGGCAAGGATTCGCAAGTAGGTATGTGGCCCGGAACGGCGGCTACCGAGGCGAAGATCGTGGATACGCAGACCTCATACGTGGTTCCTCTCCAGTTCGATCTGTTCAATGAGAAAAACAAACCCTTGGCGATCCGGCATCTGGTAGAGAATATCAAGAAACATAATTATACGCTTACCACTGGCTTTATCGGTACGCCTTACCTGAATTTGGTATTATCCGACAATGGTTATGACGATGTCGCCTATAAATTATTTGAGCAAACCGCCTATCCTTCATGGCTATACCCTGTCCTGCAAGGCGCAACCACGATTTGGGAACGTTGGAATTCCTACACGTTGGTAAATGGCTTCGGCCCTGTGGATATGAACTCTTTCAACCATTATTCGTATGGCGCTATCGAGGAGTGGATGATAGCTTATACCTTGGGTATCCAGCGGGATGAGGAACAACCCGCCTATAAGCACATCATCCTTCAACCCCGTATCGGCGGAACCTTCTCGTTCATCCGGGGTCATTACGATTCCGCCTATGGCCGTATCGAGAGTGGATGGCAAATCCAAAAGAAGGGCTATATATACGAGGCAACCATTCCCGCTAATACGACGGCTACCTTATATCTGCCCGCCAAATCGGAGAAGTCCGTTCGTATGGAGAAAGGGCAGGTGGGGATCACGCCCGTGGGATTGAAGGATGGGAAGGCTGTGTACCGATTGGGATCGGGGAGCTACCGGATATACGTGGATTGAATATTTCCCAAATATCCCGCCCGCGTCGGGTGCGCGGTCGAATCTTGGAGAAATGCGGGACCTCGCGCCGGGTGCGCGGTCGAATCTTGGAAAAATACGGGGCTCGCGTCGGGTGTGCGGTCGAATCTTGGAGAAATATTGGACCTCGCACCGGGCGCGTGGTCGAATCTTGGAGAAATACGGGGCTTACACCGGGCGCGAGGTCGAATCTTGGAGAAATGCGGTGCTTCTCACCCGGTGTAAGGTCAGATTTTGTAAAAACGATAGTGCCCGGCCTTATTAAAATCTGTACATTCGCGCAAAAATAAATAAGAACATTGTTCATGATTGTTTAATTCTAATTAGATCAAGCGAGAATGTCAATACGAAAATCGGATCGCATTATCAGCGTGGAGCACGTATCGAAGTATTTTGGCGAGAAGGCCGTGCTGAATGATGTAAATTTACAGGTCCGCAAGGGCGAGTTTGTAACCATTTTGGGGCCTTCCGGTTGCGGAAAGACTACCCTGTTGCGTTTGATAGCCGGCTTCCAGACGGCCTCCGAGGGCGTTATCACGATGTCCGGGAAGGAGATTACGCAGACGCCGCCGCATAAACGTCCCGTAAATACGGTATTTCAGAAATATGCTTTATTTCCACATCTGAATGTGTACAATAATATCGCCTTTGGCCTGAAGCTGAAGAAACTTCCTTCCGCCACGATCGAGAAGAAAGTGAAACAGGCGTTGAAAATGGTAGGGTTGACAGACTATGAGGATCGGGATGTCGATTCCCTTTCCGGTGGCCAGCAGCAACGTGTGGCGATCGCTCGCGCTATCGTGAATGAGCCGGAGGTGTTATTGCTGGATGAGCCGTTGGCGGCCTTGGACTTGAAGATGCGCAAGGACATGCAAATGGAATTGAAAGAGATGCATAAGTCCTTAGGCATTACGTTCGTGTACGTGACCCACGACCAAGAGGAAGCGCTGACGCTTAGCGACACGATCGTTGTCATGAGCGAGGGAAAGATCCAGCAAATCGGTACCCCGATCGATATTTATAACGAGCCGGTCAATTCGTTCGTCGCTGATTTCATCGGTGAGAGTAACATCTTGAACGGAACGATGATCAAGGATAAGCAAGTCTCTTTCGCCGGTCATGAGTTCGAGTGCGTGGATGAGGGATTCGGGGAGCAAATGCCGGTAGATGTCGTGTTGCGCCCCGAGGATATTTACATCTTCGAGCCGTCGGAGGCGGCGATGCTGACGGGTACGGTAACCTCCTCCATCTTTAAGGGCGTGCATTATGAGATGATGGTGCAAACCCCGAACGGATACGAGTTCATGGTACAGGATTACCACCCGTTCGAGGCGGGTAGCGAGGTCGGGCTTCTTATCAAGCCTTTCGATATCCATGTAATGAAGAAAGAGCGTATTTGCAATACCTTCGAGGGAAAGCTCATCGACGCTACGCATGTGGAATTCCTAGGCTGTACGTTCGAATGCAAGGAGGTAACCGATATAGAGCCAAATACGCCTGTGAAAGTCGAGATCGATTTTAAAGATGTGATCTTGGAGGATAACGAGGAAGACGGTCGCCTGACCGGAGAGGTGAAATTTATCCTCTACAAAGGCAACCATTATCATCTGACCGTGTTTACGGATTGGGACGAGGACATCTTTGTCGATACCAACGATGTATGGGATGATGGAGACCATGTCGGCATAACGATCGCCCCGGATAAAATTCGAATTATTCATGCTTAAAAAGGGAAGGAAGTGATCAATACGTTTTCTGCATTTTTTATGAGACGAAGGAACTGGACCATTCCTTATGTCCTGTTCTTGGCCATCTTTGTCGTGATACCGCTCCTCTTGATCGTGTATTACGCCTTTACGAATGACGAAGGGATGTTTACCTTCGCCAATTTCCGTAAGTTTATGATCCATCCCGAGGCGATAAACACCTTCGTGTATTCAGTCGGGATCGCTTTGATAACGACCATTCTTTGTCTGCTGCTGGGATATCCGGCCGCTTGGATATTGAGCCAAGCCCGATTTAATACTTCCCGTACGATGGTCGTTTTGTTTATCCTTCCGATGTGGGTCAATATCTTGATCCGTACGTTGGCTACCGTGGCTTTGTTCGATTTCTTGAATTTCCCGCTGGGAGAGGGGGCCTTGATCTTTGGTATGGTGTACAACTTCCTGCCCTTTATGATCTACCCGATTTATAATACACTCCAGAAAATGGATCACAGCTTGATAGAGGCGGCGCAAGACTTGGGGGCGAATCCGTCGCAGGTATTTATCAAGGCCGTATTCCCACTATCGATGCCGGGAGTGATGAGCGGTATCATGATGGTGTTTATGCCGACCATCTCTACGTTTGCCATCGCCGAGTTGTTGACGATGAACAATATCAAGCTCTTCGGTACGACCATACAGGAGAATATCAATAACGGTATGTGGAACTACGGGGCGGCGCTTTCTCTTATCATGTTGTTATTAATCGGAATCACGGGATTGTTCAGCAATGAGAGCAGTGATTCGGCGAATGAGGGAGGGCTTATCTGATGGTGAAATATTTAGCTAAGGGATATCTATGGGCTTTGTTATTATTGCTCTACTCGCCGATCTTGATTATCATGATCTTCTCATTTACGGAGGCGAAAGTACTGGGTAACTGGACCGGGTTCTCCACGAAATTATATAGCTCTCTTTTTGCCGGCAACGTACAACATTCGTTGGTCAGCGCACTTTGGAATACGTTCGCTATCGCCATGATAGCCGCTACGGTATCTACCTTGTTGGGGAGCGTAGCCGCTATCGGGATCTTTAATTTGAAGGCAAGGGCCCGCAATGCCGTGAGTTTTGTCAATAACATCCCGATGTTGAATCCGGATATCATTACCGGTATTTCCTTGTTCCTGTTGTTTGTCAGCTTAGGGATCTCTCAAGGTTTGACGACGGTCGTGCTGGCGCATATCACGTTCTGTACGCCGTATGTGGTATTAAGCGTCATGCCCCGCTTGAAACAGATGAACCAGAATATCTACGAGGCGGCGTTGGATTTGGGGGCGACTCCGTTTCAGGCCTTGCGGAAGGTGATCTTCCCGGAAATCCGTCCGGGTATGATCAGTGGCTTTATCCTTGCCTTCACGCTATCTATCGACGATTTCGCCGTGACCATATTTACGATTGGTAATGAGGGCTTGGAAACCCTTTCCACCTTTATCTACGCGGATGCCCGGAAAGGAGGTTTGACCCCGGAACTGCGTCCCCTCTCAACGATTATATTCGTAACCGTGTTAGTATTGTTGATTGTTATAAATAAACGTGCTGAGAAAGCGAAGCGAGCGTAAATGAAAATGAAGAAATTTATATCGATTCTGTCTGTTTTGGCCCTGCTTATGGGGCTGTTCACTTCTTGCGGGCGCTCGGACGAGGAGAGAAGCAAGATCTTGAAGATTTATAACTGGGGAGATTATATCGACGAGGACGTCCTGACGGATTTCCCGAAATGGTATAAGGAACAGACGGGTGAGGAAGTCCGGATTATCTATCAGGTCTTTGATATCAACGAGATCATGTTGACCAAGATCGAGCGGGGACATGAGGATTTCGACTTGATTTGCCCTTCGGAGTATATCCTTGAGCGCATGCTGCGGAAAAATCTCTTGCTACCGATCGACCGTAATTTCGGGAAGACACCGGATTATATCGACAATGTCTCTCCCTATATCCAAGAGGAACTGAATAAGTTAAGTCAGCCGGGCCGTAAGACTACCGACTACGTGGTTCCTTATATGTGGGGAACCGCCGGCCTGTTGTATAATAAAGCCGATGTCTCGAGGGACGAGGTAATGTCGTGGAAATGCCTTTGGGACCCTCGTTTCAGGAATAAGATCTTGATGAAGGATAGTTATCGTGACGCTTATGGAACCGCTATCATATACGCCCATGCGAGGGAATTGGCGAATGGTACGATCACGGTGGAGCAATTGATGAACGATAGCTCCCCGGAAATGATCGCTATCGCCGAGGAATACTTGAAGAAGATGAAACCGAATATCGCCGGTTGGGAGGCCGATTTCGGTAAGGAGATGATGACGAAAGGAAAGGCGTGGCTGAATTTCACTTGGAGCGGCGACGCGGTCTGGGCCATGGAAGAGGCGAGTGCCGTAGGCGTAGATCTGGGGTATGAGGTTCCTTTGGAGGGTAGTAATATCTGGTACGATGGTTGGGCGATCCCTAAATACGCTCGCAACGTGAAGGCCGCCAGTTATTTTATGGACTATCTATGCCGTCCGGACATCGTCAGCCGTAATATGGAGGTGACCGGATATGTCAGCACCGTGGCCACCCCGGAAATATTGGCGGAAAAGATCGATACGACGCAGACCGAGTTCTCGGACGTAAGTTATTTCTTCGGACCGGGAGCGGAGCGTGTCCAGATAGACCCGGCTCAATATCCGGACCGGAAGGTCGTGGAACGTTGTGCCATGATCCGTGATTTCGGGAACGAGACGGAGGTGGTTCTGGAAATGTGGAGCCGGGTAAAAGGTGACAATCTTAACTCTTGGATTGTTATATTGATATTCGCTGTTTTCGGCTTGTTGTTTGTCTGGGTCGTTTACAAGCGGATCAATCGTTATCAACAGAAAAGACGACATCGCAGACGTCGTAGCTGGTATAAAAAGAAATGATATGGAAGGCATAAAGAACTTGATTATAGACTTGGGCGGTGTGCTTATTAACCTGACTCGCAACCGTTGTATCGAGGCTTTCGAGAATCTGGGCGTGGAGAATATCCGGGAGCAGATCACGAATAACTATCAACATAAGGACTTGTTTGAGCGATTAGAGTTGGGAACGATTTCGGTGGAACAGTTTCGCGATGATATTCGTGCCTTATCGGGGAAGCCCCTGACGGACGAACAAATCGACACGGCATGGATCGCCATGTTGGGAGACGTCCCGGAAAATAAGTTGCGTCTGCTATTGGAGCTTCGTGAACGCTATAATACGATGCTTCTGAGCAATACGAACGAGCTTCATTGGAAATGGTCCGAAGATACCTATTTCTCTTATCAAGGTCTTTGTGCCCAAGATTTCTTCCATAAGATTTACCTCTCTTACGAATTGCATATGCTGAAGCCGAACGCGGATATTTTTGAGTACGTACTGAAGGACTCGAATCTTTTAGCTGAGGAAACGATGCTGATTGATGACGCTTCCGTGAATTGCCGGGCGGCTAAATTATTGGGAATGAAGTCCTATACGCCGCAACCACGGGAAGACTGGTCGCATCTGTTCAAATGAGGCCGGCCTTCGCTGGGTGACGAATTAAATATCCTTTACCTTTAGGATATTATACGAGGTACCAAGATCATACACATCATTCCCGTCTACTTTCTTGATGTACTTTACGACACGGATGGTGACGGGAAGGATGATAACCTCGTACAAGGATTTAAGTACCGCCTGCGTCCCGATCATGATAAGCAATTCTCCGGCCGGGATCAATCCGGCGAAGGCGATCGGGAAAAAGATCAGGGAATCGGCGCTCTCACCGATAAGGGTAGATACGATCGCTCGTAACGAGAAATTCTTTCCGTTGGAGGCGATTTTCATTTTGCTCATCACATAGGCGTTCAGGAAAGAACCGGCCAAAAACGCTATCAAGCTGGCGACCGCTATACGTGGGGCCATCCCGAAGACGAAATTGAAACCTTCCTCACCCTCCCAAAAAGGGGCGGCCGGTAATAATACCGCCAATTGCGCGAATGCGATCACCAGAAAATTAGAGGCGAAGCCACTCCAGATAATTAGCCGTGCCTTCTTGAATCCCCACACTTCCGCTATACAATCATTGATGATATACGAGATCGGGAATACGATCAAACCTGCGGTAGCCGTTATACCGCCTACTTGCACTACTTTTGTCTCTAAAAGATTGGACGCTACAAGGCATATATTAAAAAGTATACCTAGCAGCATGAAAGGTACTGTAACTGTTTTTTGCATGTCTTCTTGTTTTTAACGAGGTTTATCAAGCACTCGGGGCGCGAAGGTACGAAAATTCTCATTAAAAACGATGGGTATAGCAGATACCGATCGCATGGCGGTAATTCACGGGATCGTCTACATTAAATATATGGTAGCGATAATAGAGTTGGAGGTTATTGTTCGGGTTTAGTTGGTAATTACTTCCTGTGGAGAAACGGATCTTATCGGACCGCATCTTATTTCGCGTATCATTGAAGACCTCGGTGTAGGCAAAAGGACAGAAACCACTCTTGCCGATCTTATAGGAGAGGGTCAGCATCGAACGCAGATAATTCTTGGGATGTTCGGCGTGAACCTTATAGGTACTTTGAAAACGTTCCCGGACAGAGAGGGTAAAACGTCCGGCCGAATAAGTCCCCGTAGCGTAGAGATAATATCGGTTTCGCAACTCGTCGGATGCCTTGTATCGTGCTAGAGACATATATCCGCTTCCTGCCAGAAGATATTTATTAAACTTGTAGTTTACCTCAACGGTGGTGAGGAACCATTCCGCTTCCTTAAAGTCATCTCTCGGACGGATGTCCTCTTCTACAAGAAAGGATAAATGCTTATAGATTTTTCCGCATAGGCTCGCCTTGAAATACACACCTGCGCCTTCCATTCCGTATAGGGATGAAGTGCATCCTATTATAAAGAATAGGATCAGATAAATAGATCGTTTTGTATATGATGTGTTTTTCATGTAGAGTGACTTCCGATGCAAAAGTAGTGTTTTTGGATGTAATACCAACGCCTCAGGATATTATATCCGATTTTTCTTATATTTGTCTCCTATTAACTATCAAATTCGAATACATGGAAAACATATCAAGAAGAACGGCTATCAAGACATTTTTAGCTGGAGGCGTGGCTTTGGCGACTACAGGTATCGAGGCGGCAGCCGCCGCGAAAAAGAAAACAGACGTGAAGGAACCCTTGAAAGGAAATGTCCGCCACTCCGTAAGTAAATGGTGTTTCGGCGATTATAAGCTGGACGAGTTCTGTGAGATCTGCAAGCATATAGGGATTGAATCCGTTGAGTTGCTGGACCCGGTAGATTGGCCGATCGTACAAAAACATGGCCTGACGGTGGCGATGGCGCAAGGGGCCGGGCTTGGAATAGATCGAGGTTTCAATGATCCGGCCTTGCATGACGAGTTGGTCGCCAGTTATGAGAAGGTGATCCCGATGGTGGCGGACGCTGGATTGACAAACTTGATTTGCTTCTCCGGCAGACGTAATGGCGTAACGGACTTGCAAGGCTGGGAGAACTGCGAGAAGGGGTTGAAGCGCCTTATCCCGTTAGCGGAGAAACACAAGGTCGTCTTGACCATGGAGCTTTTGAACAGTGTCGGCCATAAGGATTATCTGTGCGATCATACGGTTTGGGGGGCGGAGCTTTGTCGCCGTATCGGTTCCCCTAATTTTAAGTTACTATATGATATTTATCATATGCAGATCATGGAGGGGAATATCATCGAGAATATCCGGAAATATAATCAATACTTCTCCCATGTCCATACCGGAGGTAGTCCGGGACGCGCGGAAATCGACGAGACGCAGGAACTTTATTATCCGGCTATCATCAAGGCTCTTATGGAGACAGGCTATAAAGGCTTCGTTGGGCAGGAGTTCGTCCCCGCCCAAGAAGACAAGATCGCTTCCTTGGAGAAGTGTATCCGTATCTGTGATGTATAGGGCTATTTAGTAATAACTTACAGTGCCAAGCCAGTGCCGTTATAGTGGCACGGCTGTGCCACCAGCGTGGCATCGTTGTGCCATCGCTATGGCATCATCGTGCCATAAGGGTGGCACGACTATAATACTAGAATGACAAAGACCTTGAATTTATTTTCTCCAGCCATGTTACGTTTTCTTTTCTCGATTGTCATTAAGATAGAATGGAACAAGAACAGTTTAAAAAAGAGATATTGCCTTTGCGGGAGAAACTATTCCTTTACGCGAGAAGGCTGCTAGATAACCCGGAGGATGCCGAGGATATCATGCAGGAAGTCTTTTTGAAACTGTGGTATATGCGTGGCGAGTTAGACTATTATAATAATGTAATGGCCTTGTCCGTACAAATCACAAAGCACCTTTGCCTGAATCGGATGAAAGTTCGTGAACGCACGGAAGGTGAGGCGGGCGAACAATTCTTTATCTGCGATGCCTCCACGCCTTATACCCAGCTGGAACAAAAAGACAGTTTGGAGCATGTAATGCGGCTTATCAATAAACTACCGGGACTTCAACAGACCATTCTTCGCATGAAACACGTGGATGGTTTCGAGGTAGAGGAAATCGCCGGGTTGACCGGAAGTACCCCCGAGGCGGTACGTATGAATCTTTCCCGTGCCCGTAAACGGGTGAGAGAGCAATTCTTTAAAATGCAGACGTTATGAAAACAGAGGAATACAAGTCTATAGAGGATTTATTAGACCGCTTCTTCGAGGGCCAGACCTCGAACGAGGAGGAGCGAGTGTTGTATAAGTTCTTCGCCCGTCCGGATATTCCCGCCCATCTGGAACGTTATCGGGAGGTATTCGGATACTTCGAGAGTGGCATTGCCTTGGATTTTAGCGAGACTCCGGAATTGAGGCTACCCGCTAAGGAATCTTCTAATAAGCGAAAAATAGGATGGGCGATCGCTGTTTGCGTGGCGGCTTCTCTTTTGTTGTTTTTGGTGAATCAGCTCTTTATGGGCACTGAAGAGGTCATTAATCCGTATGAGGGGAGTTATATCGTACGTAATGGCTGTGTAGTTACCGATCTGGATCGTATACAACCGGAGATCGAAGCTATTTATCAAGCGGCGGAAGCGGCGGAAAAAGAGGCGGATCTATTGTTATGCGATAAGAATGAACGGAAATTCATATCCGGAATGGCGGACCGGCAAGTAAAAGAAAACTATCAATCTTTGTTGAGGAGTGTACAGGATGATCGACTTCGGAAAGAAATTAAGAATATATTGGACTCGGATGAATAAGGTCAAATAATTTATAAACAATGGAAATTATGAAAGCAAGTAGATTTTGTTGGTTGGCATTATGCCTTTTATTAAGCGGTTTTAGTATGGAATTGATGGCACAGAAGAATTTGGAGGCTGTCGTGCAAAAGTGTAAGTCTGATAAATCGGTAGATAAGAGTATCGTGACTAAAAGAGATCCTAAGACAAAGGAGTTACAGAAAATAATCAGCTCTTTTACGATTGAAGACAACCCTACGTTACAGCAGGAAGTCAAGACCGCCTTTGAACAGGATAAGGAAGATGCCTATCAAGTGATCGAGAATGAGTCGAATGGTAAGATGGATTATTTTATCCGTTTCTCAAAAGCGAATGTCAAAGTCTCTTATTCCATGGATTCTCGTGATACCAAACTGTCATTTACGGTTATTGAGAATTTTGAGAAGGGAGGAGATAAGGGTACGGACTTCGAATTTGGTAATGACATGTAGGTTTAAAATGTAAGTAAGTCAATGAAGGCACCTTCTATCTGTGAGGATAGAGGGTGTTTCTTTATGTCAAGATATTGGACAGTAGTGTCAAGATATTGGACAACCTATAGAATATAGTGGTTCGTTAGTTTGCTGTTATTTAGATTGTTGTAATCTTTGGCATACTATTTGTATTTTACTTAATGACATAAGATAATAACAGCTTTAAATCCATACAGCCATGAAACAACTTCAATATGTAATCCGCTACCTGTTAAAAGCCAGAGGAAACAATCTTATAAAGATCGTCTCATTGACATTGGGGCTGTTTGTCGGTTTGATCCTTTTCGCTCAAGTAGCTTTCGAGATGAGCTACGATAATTTCTATCCGGATAAGGAACAGCTTTATTTATTGCATATCAAAGCTTCGGTACAAGGTAAAGATGGATTTGAGGGAGGGGTCGTGCATGCGCCGTTTGCCCCTACTATGTATCGGGAGTTTCCTGAAGTGATCTCTGCGGCCAATGCTTATGCTTTCTCGTGGGAAAGGCGTTTCAAGTGGGGGGAGACTACGTTTGAGGAAAAGACACTGTCCGTGGATTCTTTGTTCTTCCAGACCATGGGTTTCCCCGTCTTGGAGGGAAATCCGGAAGAGTTAAAGATGGAGGATGCCGTTTTTGTATCCCGCTCGTTTGCGGAAAAAGTGTTTGGAAATATCATGAATGCGGTGGGGCAACGGCTAATATCGGATGAGCAAACTTATCAAGTGAGGGGTGTTTTTGAGGATTTGCCAAAGAACGGACATTTACAATTTGAGGTAGCTACTTCTCTGACCTCATGGACAAAAGGAGCCGGATGGAGAAATAATGACGCGTACGCTTGCTATCTCAGATTAGCTTCTGGGACAGATATAAATACGATACCGGATAAAATACGAGAGATGCGTTTGCGGCATTATGATGTAGAGGCTTTGGAGCGGGAAGGTGTTCGTTGGGATTATTATGTGAAGCCTGTCACGGAATTGCATTCCGGCGATCCGGTAGTTCATCGAACTTGCTTGATTCTTAGCTTACTGGCTTTTTCGTTATTGGTGGCATCCGCTCTCAATTACGTATTGATCTCTATCTCATCTTTGGCTACGAGAGCGAAGTCGGTTGGTGTTCATAAATGCAATGGTGCGTCGGAAGGAAATATTTTCGCTATGTTTATTTATGAGACGTTCGTATTGATTATGGTGTCTTTGCTGATCACGATAGTGCTGATTTTGTTGTTCCAAAAACAGATAGAAGTGTTGGTGAAAACGGATTTGTCGGCTATATTCTCCTTGGAGCATTGGTGGGTAGTAGGGGCTGTGATCGTTGTATTGATGCTGATTACGGGTATTATTCCGGCTAAGATCTTTTCTTCTTTGCCCGTATCCTTGGTTTTTCGTTCGTACAAAGATAGTAAGCGGACTTGGAAGCGGTCTTTATTATTTATGCAATTTGGCGGTGTCTCATTCTTGATGACTCTTTTAGGTGTCATCGTTCTTCAGTACCATATGATGTTGAACCGGGAATTGGGTTTTGATACGGAAGGTGTGATTTGTACGGAAGGTATGTACACATTAAGTAAAAATGAGTTGCAGGCCGTCAAACATGAGTTTTTAAGTTATCCGGGAGTGGAGTCGGCTACTCTTACCCAAAATTTACCTACCGGTAGGTGGAGCGGGCAAAGTATGAAAGACCCGGTCACTGAAGAGATTTTAATCCATACACGTTTCACCTCTGCGGATTCGTCTTATTTTAAGACATTAGGCATCCGGGTATTGATGGGGAGAAATTTTAATGAGGAATCATGGGAACGTCGTGAGGTAATCGTGAACCAGACATTTGTCCGGCAATTAAACGTAGAGAATCCGATTGGGATGAGAGTGTCTTATTTCGATGATATTTATACGATCTGTGGCGTAGTGAATGATTTTCAATATCGGTCTTTCTTTGAGGAGATTCCTGCGATAGCGTTTGTGCCGATCGAATTTCCCTATTGTAACAGCGCTACTTTGGCCTTGCGCTTAAACAGGGAGATTACCCCGGAATTATTGATTGATATGAATGAGAGGCTGAAAGAATTGTCCCATAAAGAGGATTATATGTTTACTCCTTATTTTGTGACCTATGCGGCCTATTATAAGGATATCCGCTTATTCCGCGACTCTGTGATTGTGGCTGGATTGATTATGTTGGTAATTACTTTGTTAGGCCTTTTCGGATACATTACAGATGAGGTTCACCGACGTAGCAAGGAGATCGCTATCCGCAAAGTGAATGGGGCGACCTCAATGGATATATTACGGATATTATCCGTGAATATTTCTTTTATAGCGATCCCGTCTATCTTGATCGGTTTAGGCTTTGCATATATGGTTGGGACGGAGTGGTTAAAGCAATTTGCGGTGAAAATACCGTTGAGCATTGCTTTATTTGCGGGCTGTGGGTTTATTCTTTGGTTGATCATACAGATGTGTTTGGTACTTCGTGCGTGGAATGTGGCGAACGAAAATCCGGTGAAAAGTATCAAATCGGAGTAAGACCACGTGTTGAAGTGTCTAAATTTTGTACACCACTGTCAAATAATTGGACAGTCTGTTTTGGAAAGTAAAATAGTACTTGTTTGATAATTAAATATTTAGTTAGTTTGGCACACTATTTGAATTAGATATGGTAAATTAAACAGTTAGATAACAATTAAAACAAATACAGTCATGATTAAGATCGAAGGTTTAAGTAAGTTTTTCCGTACGGAAGAGGTTGAGACAATTGCGTTGAATAAGGTTTCTTTGGAGGTAAAAGATGGCGAGTTCGTCGCTGTCATGGGACCTTCCGGTTGCGGTAAGTCTACGTTGTTGAATATTCTGGGTTTGCTGGATAACCCTTCCGAGGGAAATTATTACTTGGGCGACCAAGAGGTAGGACACTTGAAAGAGAAAGAGCGTACGCAGGTCCGTAAGGGAAACATCGGTTTCGTGTTCCAGAGCTTCAACTTGATAGACGAGTTGAACGTTTTTGAGAACGTGGAGCTGCCGTTGACTTATCTAAAGATCAAGGCGTCGGAGCGTAAACAGATGGTAACGGATATCTTGAAACGAATGAATATCAGCCACCGTGCGGCTCACTTCCCTCAGCAACTCTCCGGAGGTCAGCAGCAGCGTGTGGCGATTGCCCGTGCGGTAGTTTCCAACCCGAAGATAATCTTGGCCGATGAGCCAACGGGTAACTTGGATTCCAAGAATGGTGCCGAGGTTATGCAGCTGCTCACCGAGCTGAATAAGGAGGGAACGACGATCGTAATGGTGACGCACTCCAAGCACGACGCGGGTTTCGCTCACCGTGTGATCAATTTATTCGACGGTAGCGTTGTTTCTTCCGTTAGTGAATTTATTTAGTCAACATGACATAAACACATACACACAAGAGTTTTTTATAAGCTAATTGGCCTGTGAAGGTCGGTTAGCTTTCAATTTAACTTAAATACAAATCGATGAGACAGCTATATTATACAATCCGTTATTTACTTCGAGGCCGAGGGGGAAATGTGATCAAGGTCCTGTCCTTGACACTAGGACTTGGAGTGGGATTGATCCTGTTCGCTAGGGTCGCTTTTGAATTGAGCTTCGATACATTCTTTGACCAAGTGGAAGATTTGTATAGCGTGCATGTGCGATACAATGATGATAAGGCGGGAGAGGAAGATGAGTCTCGTATCATCTTTGCCCCGATCCCGGAGGCTTTGCGGCAAGAGTTCCCCGAGATACAGTACGCGACGGTTTGCCGGAGAAGGTACGGGGCCGTATTGTATCATGGTGAGGATCGGTTCAAGCCCCGTTTGATGATGGCGGATTCCCTTTTTTTCCGTACGATGGGAATCAAGGTGCTAAGGGGGGATGACCGTTTGTTGGGAATCGAAGATCAAGTTTTCTTATCGGAAAAAATGGCTGAACGTATATTTGGCAAGGAAGATCCGATCGGGAAACAACTGCTGTACGGAAAAAACTATCCTTATACGGTGGCCGGGATATTCCGTGACATACCGGAAAATAGTCATTTACGTTTTGACGCTGTCGCTTCTTTCATTAATATGAAAACCCAGTTCGGTGCCTATGCCGGTTGGGGTGCCGACGATAGTTATCTGGGCTATATCCGCCTGAAACCGGGTGTGTTCCCGGAACAAATCAATCAGAAGATACCGGCTTTATTGCCTAAATATATAGATGTAGAAAGGGAGAGGAAACAAGGTTTTGAGATGGAGCTTTATATCAAGCCGGTCTCGGAGATATATACGCAAAGTACCGAGGTGAAGCGGATGGTGGTGATCATGAGCGTACTGGCTTTCGCTTTGTTATTCGTGGCGGCGATGAATTATATCTTGAACTCGGTATCTTCTCTGCCGATCCGGGCGAGATCCGTAGGAGTACATAAATGTAATGGAGCTTCCAGCAAGGACATTTTCAATATGTTCTTGTTTGAGACGGCGGCTTTATTTGTTGTGGCTCTTGTATGTATGGCATTGCTTTTATTCGCTTTCCGGGAATATGTAGCGGATATGGCGGCTGTTCCTACTTTGGGCACTTTATTGAATGCGCAGACTATATGGCTTCCTGCGATCATGATCTTGGCTATATTCATTTTGTCCGCCTTGCTACCGGCCCGTTTGTTCAGCGTTATCCCGGTTACCCAAGTATTCCGGGTATCTACTTCGGGTAAGCAGGGATGGAAGCGGAGTTTGCTCTTTATCCAGTTTGGGGGAATAGCGTTTGTCATTACATTATTGGTGATTGTGTTATTGCAATATGATCGGCTAATGAATAATGATTTAGGATATGATCCGGAAAATATAGTGTATGCCCCCTTGAATAATATGGATGATCCGAAAACGGCCAAACTTACCGCCGAGTTCAAGAAGTTACCTTATGTCATGGCTACGGGGCTTTCGTCCATGGACATTCTAAGTGGTTATGGTGGTTTCCCTATTCTGGATAATGAGAAAAACTGGCTGTTCACGGCCCGTCAGGTAAACTATAACGCCGATTATCTCTCTCTGATGAAAATCCCCTTGCTTGAGGGGCAACCACTAAAAGGTGACGGGGATATCTTAGTGAATGAGTCATTCGTGAGTAAGCGTGGGTGGACGGATGGTGCGATCGGTAAATATATTTATGATGATGAGGGCAATTTAAAGGGAAAAATAGTGGGTGTAACCCGTGATTTCATGGTGAATTCCTTCTTCACTCCCCAGTTACCGGTCATCATGTTTGGTAGTGACCGGATGAGTTATTGTAACTTTACGGTTCGTGTCTCCGAGCTAACTCCGGAATATTTGCGGGAAATGAATGATCGGATCGCGGAACTATTTCCGGATGAGGATGTCGGTTTTACGGTGCTGAAAACGATTATAGAGTCTCAGTATGAGGGAACCCGTCATTTCCGTGACGGTGTCTTTGTTGCCTCGATCGCTATCTTGCTGATCATCTTAATGGGATTATTAGGATATATTACGGACGAGATGCACCGTAGGAGCAAGGAGATAGCGATTCGCAAGGTGAATGGAGCGACGGCCCCGAATATTTTACGTCTTTTATCTAAGGACGTTTTGGTCACGGCTTTCCCGGCTATCCTTTTAGGAGTGATAGCCTCACGAGTCGTGGGAGAGAGCTGGTTGAGGCAATTCGCGGATAAGATACCGCTGACTGTTTTTATTTTCATATCTACGGCTCTACTGGTTCTAGCTATCATTTGGGGATGCGTGATCCTGAAATCTTGGAATATCGCCAATGAGAATCCGGTCCGTAGCATTAAGAACGAATAATATAATAGGTAATATAAAATTGCGTATGAAGACTATTTTGAGGAATCTCTTGAGCGTATTGCGCCGTTTCAAGATGGCGACACTTTTAAATGTATTAGGACTATCTGTGGCTTTTTCCGCTTTTATCCTGATAATGATGCAAGTGGACTATGACCGGAATTTTGACCGAGGCATAAAGGATGTGGATCGGATATTCCGGGTAGAGGTGGCTTATGAAAGTGGTACGAAACAGGCTATTATAAATCGTCCGTTGGCGGAAGCTTTTATCCGATCATCACCGCATATTCTGGCCGGTTCGTTATTGGATCCTTGGGGAGAGGGCGCTTTCTTTTATACGGAGGAGAACGGTGTCCGGAATAATTTCAAGGAGCGATGGATGCGTGTATTTCCTGAGTATGCGGATATATTTACGTTTGATATGTTGGACGGCAGTGCCGATAAATTGAAAGAACCCAATATGGTATTACTTCCGCTAAGTCTATCGAGCAAGCTTTTCGGCAATCAATCCGCGGTGGGTAAGCAGTTGCATATGGCTAATTCGAAAGGTGTTTTCACCGTTGGAGGAGTGTATCGGGATTTCCCGGATAACTCATCCGTGGGGAATAGCATCTATTACCAATTAAATCCGAAAGAGAATTTCCAGAACTTTGGCAATTGGAATTATATGTTCTACGTCCGTTTGGATGATCCGGCGAATGCTTCCGGCTTGTTCGAGAATTTCAAGGCGCATTTCGATGTATCTACCTTATCGAAAGATTTCTCTTGGGAAGGAGGTGGAATGTCTTTGGTCTTGAACCCTCTGACGGAGGTGCATTTCGACTCCGGGGTCACTTACGATAATGCTCCGAAGGCAAGTAAATCTACTATGCTTGTCTTATTTGCGATCGCCATTGTGATCGTAGTGATTGCCGGTATTAATTTCACGAACTTCAGTACGGCGCTTACACCCATGCGTATCAAGAGCATAAATACGCAAAAAGTATTGGGTGGCGAGGTCTCGGTGATCCGTATGTCTCTGATTTTGGAGGCTATCGTTATCAGTGTTATCTCTTTCCTGTTGGCGTTGCTTTGGGTCTCTTTGTTTTCCAGCACAACCTTATCTGCGCTTATCGACGCTCGGATTGCCTTGATGGATTATCCGTTGTTGTTGGGGGCTACGGCATTGATTGCGATTGCTACCGGTTTGTGCGCCGGGTTGTATCCCGCTTATTATATGACATCTTTTTCTCCGGCCTTGGTATTGAAAGGAAGTTTCGGTCTGTCACCAAAAGGTCGCCAGATGCGTAATGTCTTGATTGGCGTGCAGTATGTGGCTTCATTTGGGTTGATTATTGGGGCGGTATTCATGTATTTGCAGAATTATTATATGCAGCACGCCCCGTTAGGCTATGATAAGGATGAGATTATCGTTACCGATCTGAACGCTAAACTCTGGAAAAGCCATGAGGCTTTCGTGAGCCAGGTGAAATCTTTCTCGGGCATCGATGACGTGACGTTCGCCGAGCCTCTTCTCTCCAGCAGTGACCAGTACATGGGGTGGGGACGTGAGTATCAAGGCAGAGAGATCAGTTTTCAATGCCTGCCGGTAGATCCTTCTTTTCTAAAGGTGCTAGGGATACAAGTAAATGAAGGCCGCGACTTTCGGGAGGAAGACGCTAATAATCCTTATGGGGCTTATATTTTTAATGAGCGTGCGCGTGCCGCCTATGAAATGGAGGTGGATGCGATGATTGACAGCGCAAAGATCGTCGGTTTCATACCGGACGTGAAATTCGCCTCTTTCCGTACGGAGATAGCGCCCATGGCGTTTTTCGTATGGGGAACACGTAATTGGGGGAGTCGTCCTAACTGGGCATATATCAAGGTGAAGGCGGGATCAGACTTGCGGGCAGCCATGGATCATGTGCGATCGGCCGTGCGAACATTCGATCCGGAGTATCCCTTCAATATCCGTTTTTTCAATCAGGTGTTGAATGATTTGTATAAGAAAGAGGGGAATCTGAGTTCCTTGATCACCTTGTTCGGGCTATGCGCTATTTTCATCTCTATCGTAGGGGTCTTTGGCTTGGTGGTTTTCGATAGCGAGTACCGGAAGAAAGAGATCGGTGTTCGCAAGGTGCTGGGCTCTACCACGGGCGAGATTATCGTGATGTTCAACAAGACGTACATACGTATTTTATGTATCTGCTTTGTGCTGGGCGCTCCGGCTGCGGGCTATGCGGTGCATCGCTGGCTAGAGAATTTCGCTTATAAGACCCCGATGTATTGGTGGGTTTATCTGATAGCCTTCGCTCTTGTCTCGATCATCACGATATTGACTGTCACCTTCCAGAACTGGCATGCGGCGAACGAGAATCCGGTACATAGTATCAAGAATGAATAGGCGGTAGTCTCCAACCCTAAGATGATCTTGGCCGATGAGCCAACGGGTAATTTGGATTCCAAGAACGGTGCCGAGGTCATGCAACAATAAAATAGAGTAAGTCATGAAAACAATCATACGTAATTTCATCAATGTATTAACACGTTTCAAGGTAGCTACCATTTTGAATGTAGCGGGATTGGCGGTCGCTTTCGCTGCTTTTATCGTGATTTTGATACAGGTAAATTTTGAGTGGATGTTTGATCGTTGCCACCCGACTTCCGATCGTATTTATCGGGTAGAGCTAACACCTGCGGTCGGGCTCAATACGATCTTATCCCGCGGATTGGTTGAGGCAGTTATCCAATCTTCTCCACATATTGAGGCTGGAACATTGTTAACCCCTTCTTTCGGGGAGATTTATTTGACAACTGAGAAAAAAGATGGAGAACGGTTGGGATTTGAAGAGACCATAACAACCTGTCATCCGACTTTACCTTCTATCTTCCAATTTCCACTCATCGAAGGTGATCTTAATTGCTTGGATGAGCCGGAAAAGGTTATGATCCCTGAAAGTTTGGCGATGAGGCTTTTCGGGAAAGGAGTTTCAGCGGTCGGTAAATCATTACATGCGGAGCAAGCGGTATGGACGAAATCGCAAACTCTTTTTACGATAGGGGCGGTATATAAAGATTTTCCGGATAATACGCAGCTAAAGAATGTGATCTATACGTCGATTGATCCGGATTACGAGATCAATAATTTCGACGCAAGTAACTGGATCTGTTATCTATTGCTGGATCAATCCTCTTCAGCGGGAGGAGTGATGGATAGTTTTAACCGGCATTTTGATTTCTCTAAAATAGGGCGGCCGGAGGTTCGGGTTCAGTTAGTCCCGCTTACCGATATTTATTATTTGGATGAACCTAACAATTATAGCATGTCTCGGAAAGGGAATCTTGAGGTAACTGTCTTGCTTTTAGGATTAGCTATATTGATCATTTTTGTAGCCGCTATAAATTTTACGAATTTCAGTACGGCGTTGACGCCTTTGCGTGTCCGTAGTATCAATACCCAAAAGGTTTTGGGTAGCTCGTATCGTATCTTGAGGGGCTCTTTACTAATCGAGGCTGTTCTGATAAGCCTTATTGCATGGTTGATCGGTTTATGGATAGTATGGGGACTTGACCGAACAGTAGCTTTACCTTTTCTTGAGGCGGATTTGGATTTTTCAGTTAATATTCCGGTAATTGTTGTTTCTGGATTGATCGCTATGTTGACAGGTATAATCGCAGGTTTATATCCTTCTTATTATGTGACCTCTTTTCCTCCGGCTTTGGTTCTGAAGGGAAGTTTTGGACTTTCTCCAGTCGGTAGGAAATTACGGATGGTTTTGATTGGTTTCCAGTTTGTAGTATCTATCCTGTTGATTATACTGTCTTGTTTCATGGGGATTCAAAGTCATTATATTCGGAATTTTTCTTTGGGTTTTGATAAGGACGCGATTGCGATCGTGGAGTTGAATCCGACTCTATACGATAAGCATCATACAACTTATGTGGACCGTTTGAAGGGATATCCCGGCATTGAAGATGTAGCTTTCTCTACGGCGAAAGTCGGGGCGGGCGATAATTATAGTTATAATACCGTGACTTATAAAGATCAAGAATTTACCTATTTCAATATTAGGGTCTCTTCTAATTTCTTTCAGGTCATGGGGATATCAGTGGCCGAGGGGCGCGAATTCTCAAAAGCAGATGAAGGATCGGAAAATGTCGTTTACATATTTAACCGTGCGGCACATATTGGCGCGAATATGAAAGAAGGAGATAATTTTCACGATGGCCGTATTATAGGCTTCACGGATCATGTCAAATTCACGTCGCTCCGGGATGGAGAAAACAATATCGCGTTCTCTTGCATGAGTTCGAAAAAAACGATGCCTGTTTCTTACATTCGATTAAAAGCGGGTACGGATATGTTCGCCGCCGTGGATTATATCCGAGAGACCTTGAAAGGGCTAGATTCTGCTTACCCTTTTGATGTAGAGTTCTATGATGAGATATTCGACAATCTATATCATAAGGAAGATGCCTTACGAGATATGATAACTGTTTTTGGACTTTTGGCTATTATACTTTCATTGGTTGGGGTATTTGGCTTGGTCGTATTTGATACGCAATATAGGAGAAAGGAAATAGGTATTCGCAAAGTACATGGAGCTACAGTAGGAGAGATCTTGCGGATGTTCAATAAATCGTATGTGAGGATCGTGATAGTCTGTTTCGTGATCGCGGCTCCGGTTGCTTGGCTTGGCGTAGAGAAATGGTTGGAGAATTTTGCTTATAAAACACCGGTTTATGGTTGGGTGTTTTTACTGGCTTTAGTCGTCGTTTGCTTTATTACATTGTTGACTGTCTCTTTCCAATGTTGGCGTGCGGCGAACGCGAATCCGGTGGATAGTATTAAAACGGAATAATAAATGAAACTATAATAAAATGAAAACGATTATTCGAAACTTTCTAAGTGTGTTGAGGCGGTTTAAAATGGCGACCGCATTGAACGTAGCCGGTCTTGCGGTTGCTTTCGCCGCTTTTATCGTGATTTTGATACAGATTAATTTTGAGCGGACTTTTGACCGTTGCCATCCTACGTCCGGGCGGATTTTTAGGGTGGACTTGACCATTCCGGGTACTTTCGGGACAATATTACCCCGTGCCTTTGTGGAGGCTGTCATCCAATCTTCCCCGCATATAGAGGCGGGTACATTGTTGACTCCTTCTTTTGGCCAGAATGGTGTTTATCTCTCGGTGGATAGAAACGGGCAACCGTTTGGGTTTAAGGAAATCGTGACAACCTGCCACGCTAGTTTACCGAAGATATTCGCGTTCCCGATCGTGGAAGGCGATATCGATTGCTTGAAAGATCCCGAGAAAGTAATGGTACCCCGAAGCTTGGCTGACAAGTTGTTTGGGGAAGATATCTCTGCGGTTGGTAAGACGTTGCGAGCGGAAGAAAATATCTGGACTAAATCGGCTAAACTCTTTACGATTGGCGCGGTTTATAAGGATTTCCCGGAGAACACGCAGCTTCGGAACGTGGTCTATACGGCGATCGATCCGGATTATAATATCAATAATTTTAGCTCAAGTAACTGGGTTTGTTATTTATTGCTTGATAATCCTGCCATGGCAGATGAGGTTGCCGATAATTTCAACCGTCATTTTGATTTCAAGAAGATTTACCATGAGGGAGAACAGATCCGGCTCGTCCCGCTGACTGATATTTATTATATGAATGAGACGCAAGACGGTGGTACATTCCGGAGCGGAAACAAGGAAGTCACGGCCTTATTGTTCGGTATAGCCCTTCTGATCGTCATTGTCGCGGCTATTAACTTCACGAACTTTAGCACTTCTCTGACTCCGTTGCGAATCAAAAGCATCAATACGCAGAAGGTATTGGGTAGCTCGGATACTTTGTTGCGCAGATCTTTATTGATAGAGGCAGCCCTTATTAGTTTTATAGCATGGCTGGTAAGTCTCGTTATCGTTTGGGGATTGGATTGGGCGGAAGCGCTACCTTTTATCGAGGCCGATTTGAGTTTGGTCTCAAATCTTCCGATCGTTTTCTTGTGTGGCATCGTAGCGTTGGTTATCGGTTGGCTGGCGGGCATTTATCCTGCTTATTATATAACTTCTTTTCCTCCGGCCTTGGTGCTGAAGGGCAGCTTCGGGTTATCTCCTTCCGGGCGTAAGTTACGTACGACATTGATTTGTGTCCAGTTCGTTGTTTCGATCGTGTTGATTATCGGGGCTTGCTTTGTGCAAATCCAGAATAGTTATATGAGGAATTTCTCTTTAGGATTCGATAAGGATCAGGTAGCTATCGTGGAGCTGAATGAGACAATGTACAATAAGCATCACGATACATATGTGAATCGCTTGAAAGAGAACCCGGGGATCGAGGATGTGGCTTTCGCTATGGAGAAAGTGGGCTCTAAGGACGGGTATAACACGAATGGCGGTAGTTATAAGGGTAAGGACTTTCAGTATTTCATAATTATAGCATCTTCCAATTTCTTGCGGGTGATGGGGATTCCGGTTATAGAAGGGAGAGATTTCTCAAAGGCGGACGAACTTTCGGATCATACGTCTTATATATTCAATCGTACGGCGATGGAGGGGTTGGATATGCAAGTGGGTGACGCGTTCGATAGCTATTCTCCCGGTCATCTTATCGGTTTCTCCGACGATGTGAAATTCACCTCGCTTCGTGGTGGAGAGGATAATATCGCTTTCTTGGTCGGAAACTTTGGTTATTCTTTGCCAATCTCTTATATCCGCTTGAAAGCCGGATCGGACATTCATGCCGTAGTAGGTCACATTCAGGAGACGATGAGAGAATTAGATCCTTCCTATCCGTTTAATATAGAATTCTATGATGAGATCTTTAATCATCTTTACCAGAAAGAGGAGAATCTACGCGATCTGGTTACGGTTTTTAGTTTACTGGCGATTATTATCTCTTTGGTCGGAGTATTTGGCTTAGTGGTGTTCGAGACTCAATACCGCCGTAAGGAAATAGGTATCCGCAAGGTACATGGAGCTACGGTAGGGGAGATCCTGCTGATGTTTAATAAGGCCTATCTGAGGATTGTAGGTATTTGCTTCGTGATAGCGGCGCCGATCGCTTGGCAGGGCGCGAAGATGTGGCTCGAGGGTTTCGCTTATAAGACTCCGCTTCATTGGTGGGTATTCTTAATCGCCTTATTGATCGTAACCGTAATCACGTTATTGACCGTGAGTTTCCAGAACTGGAAAGCGGCGAACGAGAACCCGGTAAATAGTATCAAGAGCGAGTAATCCACCATCCCATCTTCCACGCCAGTAGCAAGATCAGTAGGGAAAGGACCAAGCAGGCTAATAGCAACCAAACTCCCAATCCGTTTACGAAAAGGATGGGGACGAAGGTGATCAATAAGATCTCTATGGGAGCGATAGGCAGGTAAGCCATCGCATAATCATCCATCGCTTTGCTGGAAAGTTTCGGATCGACGATCCGCAGCAAGGCGATGCCCATGCCCATCGTGCCGGTCCACCATCCCCAAGCGAAAATCATGCGCTCGAACCAAAAGGTCTTGGCTAATCTTCTTCCTAAGAAGAATGTTATGCACCAGACGATCGCCACGCCCGCTATGATGAGTACGATAAGCGGCAAGGCATATTTTACGATCACCCCTAGCTTGATAGACGCTACACCGCAAGCTACCAGCATATCCGTGAAGGAACTGCTCAGCCTCTGGGTCGTCTGCGGGCAGATATATCTGGATATGGTTGTTGCGTCGAAGAATTTCTTTAATACTAATCCAATGATAAAGGCACAACTGAAAACAGGTAACTCCAATACCGGATAATACACCTTTACGGTTTGGCTAACCATATATCCCAAAAAAGCCACGACAAATACCAAAGCCACATGGAAAGTCAGCGTATCGATGGATATGGAGGAAGTCGTAGCTTCTCCGATGGAATCCCGCTTATCCTCTGGCAGCAACCCACTTCTCAGCTCGTCCGGTAGATCGTCGAAATCCGAGATAAAAGCGGTTTGTTTATGCTTGGCCGCCCATTTGACCATCAGTAAACCTCCGATGATCGAGCAAATAACCCCCACGGTAGCGGTTGTCATGCCTAAACTGCGAGCCTCGTCCCAGCCCAATCCCTCGAACGCAGACCCGATAGCAGCGGCCGTGCCGTGTCCGCCATAAAAGCCTGTCGGCAACATAATGCCGAAAGCGTCATTCAGGTCCGGCCAGATCAGTTTGATCACGTACAATCCGAAAAGGCCTACCAATGCCCATTGCAATAACATACCCACCTGAGCGTACGCCCACATCGGTCCGACTCGTTTCGCTACTTCTTTCATGGAGACGTTCGGGGAAGATAAAGGCAACGCGCCGAACACCAAGGCGATAAGGATAGCCGCATAAGTACCTAAGTCATTGGAAAGCGGAATCCACCCCAGTCCATTAGGTCCGAACGCCAGTCCTAGCAAGCCCGCGATCAAGCTGGGGGGTATGAATAATTGTTGTATCAGTTTTACCTTGACTCGTATGAATTTGCCAACCAATAGAAGTATCGAAATGAATCCAAGATCCGTAAAGAGAGTCCAAGGGGTGAACTGTGTTAGGTCTATCATAGTAACTACTTACTTTATGTTCGTTTAAATATCTATTGTACAAATATATTTTATTCTTATGAGAAATACTAGAAATCCAAACGAATTCTATATCTCCATCTCCTTTTTACGATAAACGGAAGGAGAGCAACCCATAACTTTCGTAAACGTACGCGAGAAGTAGGCGGCATCCTCGAATCCCAGATGCGTGGCGATCTCATTCAACTTCATATTCGTTAGCTCGATATATTCACAAGCCTTCTGTATTTTCAAGCGTATGAAGTAATTCATGGGCGAGACCCCGGTCTCGCCAAAGAAGAGAGCAGAGAAGTGAGAAGGGGAATATTTGAAATAAGACGCTAATTCCTTCAAGGTAAGATTCTGCTGGATGTTCTCACGCATATAATGAATAACCCGTGCCGTGAACGGATATTCTTTTTGCGAGGGAATCATGATATGGCGGAATTGCTCCAGATAGATGAAAGAGGCCAGAAAATTGTAAAGGCACATGGAGGAATAAATCATATATTCTTTAATATATCCCATGGAGAAACTGCTATATATCTCCTCAAACAGCCGTAACCGATCTTGTAAACGGGAATATTCATTCGGCGAAATAGTGACCGGAACCGGATGCGACGGCAGGAATTGATCGCAAAGCTTCCCTTGGAAGTGTAACCAGTAAATAGTCCATGGATCTCCCTCGTCTGCCCCGAATGAGTAGGGGATACCGGGAGGGATGATGATATATTGGTATTTCTCCACGGTATATTGTTTACCGAGGATACGATACCATCCTTTTCCCTCCGTACAATAAATAAGCATGGCGTAGTCACAGCCATGTTCTTTTTGGAGAAAATGATATTTAACACGTGGGAAGAAACCTATCTTGCGTACATATAAATTATTGATGAGCGGTTCCCTCCGGTAGCTTGCCAATAGTTCCTCGGGTAAAGAAACGAACCGTTCTCCCTTAAATCCTTCTTTTATCTTGACCATGATCTATAAATCATAAGATTGTACAAGTAAATCGGAACAAATGTAGCATTTCTTTCTGGATTATTGAAATAATTTTGCCGACATAAATCATAACATAATGCCATGAATAAAATTCTAGTTGTAGTTTCTTTTGTATTTGTATCTTTTTTGTCTTGTACGGGATTAACCGATAGACAGCGATTGGCCAATCAGATATTGTCTGATACGAATTTGTTGAAGGTCGATAGTATGGCTCGTGCTACCATCCGCAATGGTTTTAACGCAGGTAGCGGTTATTCCCAGATATGGGCTCGTGATATGAATACGTTTATAGAGATCGCTTGCGAGGAGAGTGATCCACACGAACTGCGGGAAGCTATTTTATTGTTTTTCGCTCTTCAACAGCCGAATGATGAGATGATCGATGGTTATGTGCTGAAAGAAGATTTTACATGGTATGATGATACGCCTTATTATTCGAATGCCGCTCCGAAACATGTCGCTTTTAAGAATACGGTAGAGACGGACCAAGAATCTTCCTTGATTCAGATCGTAGGTAAATACATTCGTAAGACGGGTGATCGGGAGATATTGAATGAGAAAGTTGTCGGGAAGACCGTTCTCGAGCGAATGAACGCGATGGTAGATTATCTGATGCGGGAACGATATAATGAGAAATATGGATTGCTTTATGGAGCAATGACCGCTGATTGGGGCGATGTACAGCCGAATGACGATTTCGGATGTGATATGAATGATTTGTCGGATCCGGCTATCGATGTATATGATAACGCTATGTTCATAATCGCCTTGGATTATTTGTTGGAAATGGCTCCTGATTCTCCGCAAGCCTCCCGTTGGAAAAGTCTGCGTGAGGGAATCGAGAGAAATGTGCGGGCTCATCTATGGGATGTAAAGCGCCAGAAGTTCATTCCTCATATTTATCCGGAGAAATCTCCGATTCCGGAAGGTTTTGATGAACTTGCCATTCATTATCATGGTGGGACGGCTATCGCTATAGAGGCCGGCTTATTATCGAAAGACGAGATACGTACCGTAAATGCCCAGATGCTTGAGAATGTTCGCCTGTCGGGTATGCCAAGCATTGGTCTGACCTTATATCCCGTGTATCCGGATGGTTTTTTCCATGGAGGAATGTCTAAGGCTTATCTGTATCAGAATGGCGGGGATTGGACATGGTTTGGCGGTCGGATGATCCAGCAGCTTGTCGTTAATGGAATGGTTGAGGAGGCTTATGCGGAGATCCATCCGATGATCGAGCGTGTGATCCAAAATGACGGATTCTACGAATGGTATGGCAAAGGCGGTGTCCCCAGCGGCTCTGGTAATTTCAAGGGATCGGCCGGAGTGTTATCTAAGGCGATTGAATTATTAAGGGATTGGGCAGAGAAAAATAAGAGTTAAATACAAGCGTGCAATATTAAATGTCAAAAGAGATGAGAAAAAGTAATTATGATAAAATGCCGGCCACCGTTGTAGACGGTACCTTGTGGAAAGGCTGGGAATCGATACGGAAGCGATTGGCGGAGATACATGCGGAAACGAATGGATCACAAGTTTGGGTGGTGGAATGCTACCAAGGGGTTCATCACGAGGAGTTGATGCGTGAACTGCAAGCGCTCGCGCCCGATCGTTTTATCAATACGCGAGATTTATTTAAATCGGCAGAAGATATAGAGGCGATGACCTATCCTTATCTGACGGATGACCGGTTGTTTGGCCGCCGGGCTCATTTCTCTTATACGGATTTCTTGGATGAGGAGAAGGTGAACGCCTGCCGGGAGTCCTTGCGTGATGGAAAAGGCTGGACAATCGTTTATGGCCACGCCGCCGCCGAGATCGTTTCCGCTCCGGACAAATTGATCTATGCGGATATGGCTCGTTGGGAGATCCAGATGCGTTCCCGTAGAAAAGAGGTGAACGGGCTAGGTGTGGAAAACCGGGAGGAAGCCCCGTCGTACCATTATAAGCGAGGATATTTTATTGATTGGATTGTTTGCGATAATCTGAAGAAGAAAGTCCTTCCTAAGGTCGATTATTGGTTGGATACCCATATCGTCCGAACACCTAAGATGATTTCCGGGGAGACATTGAAAGAAGGGTTAGAGAAAACGGCGCATACTCCGTTCCGGGTAGTACCTTTCTTTGATCCGGCTCCTTGGGGCGGCCAATGGATGAAAGAGGTCTGTGATCTGAATAAAAAGCAAGATAACTTCGGTTGGTGTTTTGATTGCGTGCCCGAGGAAAATAGTTTATACCTGAAAGTTGCCGGAGAGCTGTTTGAGATCCCTTCCAATGACTTGGTATTCTATAAGACGAGAGACTTGCTGGGCGGGCCGGTCGAGGCTCGTTTCGGACAAGATTTCCCGATCCGTTTCGACTTCTTGGATACGATGGGAGGAGGAAACCTAAGTTTGCAAGTGCATCCGGTCACCCAATATATCCGGGATACGTTCGGGATTTATTATACGCAGGACGAGAGCTACTACCTGCTGGATGCCGAGGAGGACGCTACCGTTTATCTGGGATTGAAAACCGGTGTCAACCCGGACGAGATGATCGCTGCCCTAAACGAGTCCCAACAGACCGGAAAGCCTTTCGATACGGAGAAATATGTCAATAAATGGCCTGCCAAACGCCATGATCATTATCTGATCCCCGCCGGAACGGTCCATTGTTCGGGAGCCGGTGCCATGGTGCTTGAGATTAGCGCTACGCCAAGTATCTTTACGTTTAAGCTTTGGGACTGGGGCCGCTTGGGATTGGACGGACTGCCTCGACCTATTAATATCGGCCACGGCTCGAAAGTGATCCAATGGGAGCGGCAAACGGAGTTTGTCCGTCATAACTTGATCAACCAAGTGGAGATGATCGCCGAGGGAGACGGTTGGCGGGAGGAGCGGACCGGCTTGCATGAGAACGAGTTCATCGAGACCCGCCGTCATTGGTTCACGGATATCGTGCCTCACAATACGAATGGAGGGGTGCAAGTACTGAATGTAATCAAGGGAGATGAGTTGATCGTGGAGAGCCCGACAGGCGCATTCGAACCTTTCATCGTTCATTACGCGGAGACTTTTATCATCCCGGCTTGCGTGGGTGAATATACGATCCGTCCGTATGGATCGTCTGTAGGTAAATATTGTGGTACTATAAAGGCTTACGTACGTTTTAGGCAATAATCACCGTTTGCCATAGGCATTGCACTGCTTTGCCACTACTGATGGCACGATTGTGCCACTTCGAAGGCAAGGTTGTGTCACCTCTAATGGCAAAGTAGTGCCACTGCTGTGGCACTGGCGGGACCTCTTTAAGTAAAGAAAAGGAATATATGATGTACACAAATGACAATAGAATAGTAATGACATTGGATGCGGGAGGAACGAATTTTGTCTTCTCTGCCATCCAAGGTGGAAAAGAGATAGCCGATCCGGTAGTTCTTCCGGCATGCGCGGATTGCTTGGATAAGTGTTTAGGTAATTTGGTAGAGGGTTTTAAGGCAATTCAAGCAGGCTTGCCGGAAGCTCCGGTCGCTATCAGTTTCGCTTTTCCTGGTCCGGCGGATTATCAAGCCGGTATCATAGGCGATTTACCCAACTTCCCCTCTTTCCGGGGTGGCGTAGCGTTAGGCCCGTTTCTGGAAGATATATTCGGGATACCGGTATTTATCAATAACGACGGAAGCTTGTTTGCGTACGGAGAGGCGTTGACGGGAGTGCTCCCGGAGATCAACCGCCGTTTGCGGGAGGCGGGAAGTACGAAACGATATAAGAATTTGCTAGGTGTCACGCTAGGGACAGGCTTTGGTGCCGGGGTTGTCATCGATGGAGAGCTTTTGCGGGGTGATAACGCGGCGGGAGGATATGTATGGTGCCTGCGGAACAAGAAGTACCCGGAGTATATCGTGGAGGAGAGCGTCAGCATACGGGCGGTCATGCGTGTCTATGCGGAGCGGAGCGGTGATGCGGGGGCGCGTACCCCGAAAGAGATCTTCGAGATCGCCGAGGGTATTCGTCCGGGTAACCGGGAAGCGGCTATCGCCGCGTTTGAGGAGTTGGGTGAGATGGCTGGGGACGCGTTGGCTTCCGCTATTACCTTGATCGATGGGCTTATCGTGATAGGCGGTGGTTTGTCCGGTGCTTCCAAGTACATCCTGCCGGTCTTGTTGAAAGAGATGAACGCGCAGACGGGAATGATGGACGGTGCTCGTTTCGGGCGCTTGCAAAAGGAGGTGTATGACTTGGACGACGAGAAGAGCTTCGCCGGTTTTGCCCGGGGAGAGGCTGTCGAGGTGCTAGTCCCGGGTACGAATCGCAAGGTAGGATACGATCCTTGTAAACGGATAGGGGTGACCTTCAGCAAGCAAGGAGCCAACCGCTCGATCGCTATGGGTGCTTATGTTTTTGCGTTAAACCATCTATCTAAATAAATTATGAGAAAGTATAGTATGAAGCCGGTCTGTTTCCTCTTGTTCCTGTGCGGGGTTTTCACATCCTGCGTGACACAAGGCAAGAAGGTCCAGCAAGAGGAGCTTAGCCAATATGTAGAGCCTCGGATCGGCACGGCGCATTGCCGTTGGTTTCATTTTACCCCGGGAGCGGTGCCTTTCGGTATGGCCAAGCCGGCCCCTTCTACGAACGGGCATATCGGGAATAAATCCGGTTGGGAGGCGACCGGTTATGATTATCGGGATCAATCGATCGAGGGTTTCCCCTGCTTGCATGAGTTCCAGATCGGCGGAATCGTTCTAATGCCTACGACGGGTTCATTGAAAACAATTCCCGGAGCGGTAGACGACTCGACAGGTATAGGATACCGTTCCCGTTTTGATCGTGCGGACGAGATCGCTACCGCCGGTTATTATTCCGTTCTCCTAAAAGATTACTCGATCCGGGCGGAGCTTACCGCTACCCCTCGTGTGGCTATCCAGCGTTATACGTTTCCGGCCGGAGAGGATAGCCGTATCTTGTTCGATATAGGAAACCGCCAAGGAGAAAGCGGAGCCGTGCGGGACGCGGAAATTACTTTTACGGAAGACGGGCGTATCGAGGGCTGGGTGATTACCGAGCCTGAATATGTGAGGAAATACCAGCCCGGGGCATCGGTTCCTTTGTATTTCTCGGCGGTGCTGGATAAGGCTCCCGTTGGATATGGCGCTTTCAACGGGGCGGATATCCGTCCGGATGAACGAAAAGCGACGGGTGTGGGAGCCGGACTTTATTTGACATTCCGTACCCAAGATCAAGAGTCGGTAACCGCTAAAGTAGGTCTTTCCTATACATCCGTGGAGAATGCCCGGTTAAATAGGGAGACGGAGGCCGCTACCCTTACGTTTGACGAGGCAAGGGAAATCTCTCGCCAAACATGGGAAGAATATTTGGGACGTATCCGGGTAGAGACTCCGGCGCGAGAGGATAAGGTGAAATTCTATACCGGTTTGTATCATGCTTTATTGGGCCGCGGATTGGCTAGCGACGTGAATGGCGCTTATCCGAGAAATGATGGCTCGGTAGGACAAATCCCTTTGAAAGACGGGAAACCGATACATAACTTATATAATACCGATGCCGCTTGGGGAGCGCAATGGAATCTGACGCAGGTTTGGGCTTTGGCCTATCCGGAATATTATTCGGATTATATAAGTAGCCATTTGTTGGTGTACAAGGACGCCGGCTGGCTGGCGGATGGAATCGCTAATAGCCGTTATGTCTCCGGGGTTGGTACGAATTTATTAAGTACGATTATCGCTGGCGCTTATCAATGTGGCATTCGGGATTTCGATGTGAATACGGCCTATGAGGCTTGCTTGAAGAATGAGTTGGATGGGGAGAATCGTCCATTGGGCGCAGGAAAGATCGATACCCGTTATTTCGTGGAATATGGTTATGTGCCTCATTTGGATAAGGGGGACGGGCCAGACGAGGCTTTCATGTTCTCCGCTTCCCATACCTTGGAATATGCTTATAGCGCATGGGCCGTGGCCCAATGGGCGAAGCAACTGGGTAAGACGGACGATTATAACCGTTTGATGGACTTATCGAAAGGCTGGGAGCGTATCTATGACCCTTCCTGTAATTTTGTCCGTCCCAAGAAGAAGGATGGTACGTTTATCGAGGACTTCAATCCGATGCAAGTATGGCGCGGATTCCAAGAAGGTAACGCTTGGCAATATACATTCTATGTACCGCACGATGCGAAAGGCTTGGTCGCGAAAGTAGGCGCAGACGTGTTTAACCATCGGTTGGATAGCATCTTCACGGTGTCTCGTAAATTAATCTTTAGCGGAGGCACGGAAGTAGGGGCTTTCGCCGGTTTGCAAACCTTGTATAACCAAGGAAACCAACCGTGCTTGCACATCCCTTGGATGTTCAACGAGGCCGGTCATCCCTCGCTTACGCAAAAATGGGTACGGGCGATCTTGAATGAGTTCTATGGTACGGATGGCATCTACGGTTATGGCTACGGACAAGATGAGGATCAAGGCCAGCTCGGGGCTTGGTACGTGATCTCTTCCTTAGGCTTATTCGATATGAAAGGCTTGACGGATCAAGCGCCTTCTTTCGCTTTGGGCAGTCCTTTATTCGATAAGATTACGATCCGGCTGAATGACCGCTATTATAAAGGGAAGGAATTCGTGATTGAGGTCCGTAATAATAGTAAGCAAAATGATTACGTGCAATCGATGAACTTAAACGGGAAACCATTGACGGATACTCGTATTCCTTTCTCGGAGATTGTTCAAGGTGGACATTTGGTTTTAGAAATGGGTAGCCAACCAAAAGATCGATATGAGAACTAAAAGTACGAACTCCGCTATATTCCCGATCCTTTTCGGCTTTTTTGTGATGGGATTCGTGGATGTCGTGGGAATTGCCACGAATTATGTGAAGATGGATTTTGGTTTGTCCGACACCTTGGCGAACCTATTACCCATGATGGTCTTTCTTTGGTTCGCCCTGTTCTCTGTCCCCACCGGTATCTGGATGGGACGGCACGGGCGTAGGAATACGGTAGTCGCTGCCTTGGCCATCACGACCTTGGCGATGCTGATACCTCTTTTCTTCTATGACTTTGCTTGTATCTTGTTTGCGTTCGCTTTGCTGGGAATTGGAAATACGATTTTGCAAGTATCTTTGAACCCGATGGTAGCCCGGGTGGTAAATCCGGATAAGGTAACGAGCGTGCTTACGTTAGGGCAGTTTATTAAGGCGGTATCTTCCTTCTTAGGTCCGATTATTGCGGGGGTCGCTTCCTCTTTTTGGGGGGATTGGAAGTTGATATTCATTGTCTATTCGGTGACTACCTTGTTATCTATCATCTGGTTGATAGCGACTATTCCGGGTAAAGAGGAAGGAGAGGAGCAAGAAGCCTCATTCGCCTCTACATTAGCTTTATGTAAAGATGCTAGGATACGGATGCTTTTCTTGGGGATTCTGTGTATTGTCGGGATCGATGTCGGTCTGAATACGACGATCCCCAAGCTATTGATGGAAAAGTTATCCATGCCGTTGCAAGAGGCCGGATTAGGGAGTAGCCTTTATTTTGCCGCTCGTACGGGAGGCTCTTTCCTTGGGGCTATATTGTTGGCGAGGATCTCGTCACGACCCTTCTTAAGGGGAAGCATGCTTATCGCTATCCTTGCTTTCATAGGATTGCTTATCTCGGATAGCTTGTGGAGCATGGGCGTTATGATCGTACTGGTTGGCTTGGCTTGTTCGAATGTGTTTTCGATCCTGTTCTCTTTCGCCTTGGAACATCGGCCGGAGCAATCCAACGAGGTCTCAGCCTTGATGATTATGGGGGTGTCAGGAGGCGCCTTGATTACGCCTTGTATGGGAGGCTTAGCCGATAGGTTCGGACAGGTAGCCGGTTTGATGCTATTATTAATATGTATGTTGTATATAGGACTTATATCAATAAAAACACGATAAGATGAAAAAAAGGACTTATTTATCAGCAGGATTGGCTTTGTTGATCGGGGCATTGTCGGTTCATGCGTCTCCGGGATTATCAGATATCAAGAGCCGTGTATTGCCGGCGGTTTATAAATCGAAAAACGGACTGACCCAAAAGGTCGAGATCTCCGTGAAACATGAAGGAGAGCCTTCTACAGTGACGATCCGTTTAGGCGAGCAAAGCCGTAAAGAGAAACTGGCGTCCGGGGATAATGTATTCCGAATCGAGATACCCGAGGTTAGCGCTACTCGCCAATTACCGTTGACGCTGACAAGTGGGAAAGAGAAAGAGGAAAGTACGGTTACCGTAAAACCGGTTCGCCATTGGCAGATGAATATGGTGCAGCACACGCATACGGATATCGGTTATACCCGTTCCCAAATGGAAATCTTGGCGGAACAGCTTCGATACATTGATTATGCGTTGGACTATTGCGATGCTACGGATAATTATCCGGATTTCGCTAAGTTCCGTTGGACTTGCGAGATCGCTTGGGCGGTTAGCGAATATTTGAAATGTCGTCCTGCGGAACAGATCGCTCGCTTGAAGCAACGGGTAAAGGAAGGCCGTATTGAATTAGCAACGATGTTCTTGAATTTTGACGAATTACCGGATGAGCAGACACTTGCCGCTTCTCTTTATCCGATCAAGCAATTCAGGGAAAATGGGATGCGTGCCGAGGTAGCTATGCAAGACGACGTGAATGGTATCGGTTGGTGTTTCAGCGAGTATTTTGCGGATGCCGGCGTGAAATATGTGAATATGGGAACCCATGGCCATCGGGCGTTGATCTGTTTTGATAAACCTACGGTGTTTTGGTGGGAATCACCTTCAGGGAAGAAGGTCTTGACTTATCGTGCGGAGCATTATCACTATGGTAATTTTTTCGGGATTCATACGGATAACTTTGACCAGTTCGAGGAACGTGTTTTAACTTATTTAGGTGAAATGGAAGCGAAAAATTATCCGTATGATATATTAGCGGTACAGCATTCGGGATATCTTACGGATAATGCGCCCCCTTCGACTAAAAGTTGCGAGATGTTACAGAAATGGAACGAGAAATATGAATGGCCGAAATTACGCACGGCGGTAGCCAGTGAGTTCTTTAAAACGGTAGAGAGCCAATATGCGGATCGTATCGAGACCGTTCGTGGAGCTTGGCCGGATTGGTGGACGGATGGTTTCGCTTCCGGTGCCCGCGAGGCCGCCATATCTCGTGTGACTCACTCGGATATTATCGCGAACCAAGCCGGATTGTCATTCGCCAAAATGCTAGGCGCTCAATTGCCGACAGACATCAATGATCGGATTCAGGACATCAACAAAGCTCTTTTGTTCTATGATGAGCATACTTTCGGGCATAGTGAGAGCGTGCGTAACGCTTATGGACTGGAAACTTGGGAACAACGCTCCTTGAAGCAATCGTATGCGTGGGAAGCCTATCGCCATTCCGGTTTGCTGGGAGAGGCCACTATGGGTATATTACAGTCGTTCGTGCCTAAAAGCGACGTTCCGTCTATCGCTGTATTCAATACGCTCAACTGGAGTTATAGCGGTATCGCTAAAGCTTATGTCGATCATCAGATTCTTCCGAAAGACAAGGCTTTCGAGATCGTGGATGCGGCTGGCAACGTAATTCCCGCACAAGCCGGCGAAAGCCGTTCCGATGGTACTTATTGGAACTTTTACGTGAAAGAAGTCCCGGCTTTGGGATACGCACAGTATTATATAAAGGTGAAGGATGCGCCACGTCCGGAAATACAGGGCACTACGGAATTAAAAGAGACACATGTGGAGAATCCTTGGTATGCCATCGACTTCAATACCCGTAAAGGTACGATTCGTAAATTATGTGATAAGGATTTGAACAAACAATTGGTTACGCCGGATGCGGAATGGGAGATGGGAGAGTTTATTTATGAGATTATCGATAGCCGTCATCCGATGGAACAATATCGTGCTCCCCAATTCCTCCGCCGTCGCCCAGAGAAGATGCGTTTCGAGAAATATGAGAAAGGCGATGTCTGGGATACATATCGTTTCCGGGGAGAGACAGTAGCGGGACGTGAGCCGAATAATTTGATGGTGGAATTCCGTGTATTTAACGTAACAAAGAAAATCGAGGTAGTTTATCGCCTGCGCAAAAAAGCGGTAACAGATCCGGAAGCGGTTTATATCGCTTTCCCGTTTGAGGTTGAAGGAGGAAAGATCCATTTAGATGTACCCGGCGGATCGATTGAGGCGGGTGTAGACCAAATCCCGGGCTCCTCTAACGATTGGTACACGGTGCAAAACTTCGCTACGGCTCGTAATGGAGAGTCACAGGTCGTGATGGGTAGCCAAGAAATACCATTAATGCAATTTGGGGCGATCAATACGGGGCGGTATAAAGCCGGAGCCGTACCTCAGTCCACGAATATGTATTCATGGCCGATGAACAACTACTGGGTAACCAATTTCAATGCGGACCAAATGGGAGAGATGCAATGGAGTTACTTCATCAACTCTTCGAAAGACAACTCTATTGAGTATGCGACTAAGTTCGCTTGGGAAAACCGGATTCCGTTCTTGACCCGTGTTTTGCCTGCCGGAGATAAAAAGGTGGAGCCTCTCCAATCGGCTTCCATTTTCAAGATCGTACCGGAGAATTTGTTGTTGGTAAACATGAGGCCTGTGGAAGGCGAGAATGCTGTTATGCTTCAATTGCGTGAGATAGGCGGGAAGCCAGCTACTTTCTCCGTAGCTTCAGATAAAATTAATTTTGTGAAAACTACGGTTTGTGATGTCGTAGGAGACCCAGTTTCGGGGAATCCGTTGAGTTTCGCTCCGTGGGAGAATAAGTTTATAAAATTATCTTGGTAGCATGGTAAGGGGCGGGGTTTGCCCGCCCTTATCCAGTTTGTCTTATGTTTGTATATTGAATGTTTTGATAGGATCTAATCCCAAATAAATCGGTATTATTCTAAGCAGAAGACTTGCTTGTGTTAGAGTGATGGGTGAAGAGTGTCATGAGAGACTCTGTTTCGGGTAATGCCTTATTGGATTTCAAGCCTTGTGGGAATAAGTCTATGGCGCTTTCTTGGTAGAAAGATTGTAGATAATGTGGTTCTTCTTTTATTTATAAAGGAAGGCTAAATTTTTTTATATTATCCAGTCTCTGAATATATTATCTGTTTTTTTCATAGAAGCCATACTAGTGCCATTTTCGCCTAGCCTTGAATCTCAATAAATTTAACATTTGTTTATTGTAACCAATTTAAAGTGTTTTTACTGTTAATATTTGATAGTTAATTATTTATGTGATAGAAAGACGATGATACTATTGTAAGTCCGTACGGAACTAGTGCGCCATTCATGGTCTATATCATTAAAAACTGGGCAAATGTATAACTTTTTTTGTAAACTAGACTTAAATCTATAGTATTTTTTTAATAAAAATGACACATTTATCACAAATCACCCCTTGAAACCAAGAATATCAGCCCTTAAATGTACTAAAAATATATTGTTCCGTACGAACTATGTCCATCTATAACGATAAAAATTACATAGACAATGTAATCAATCTAAACTTAATTAAAAAACAAAGCAAAATGACAAAGAATGAATCTAAGCTATTATCCATTCAGGGGATAGCTAAAGCCTCAGCGTTCTGTTTGCTGCTTTCTGCCTTCTCTGTAAACGCCGCTATGGCCGCTCCCGCTCCCGCAGGCACGGTTGATGAAGTAATGGCAGTGCAGCAAGGCAAGAAAGTAACAGGTGTGGTTGTTGACGGTACAGGTGAGCCTGTTATTGGCGCTAACGTGGTGGTGAAAGGCACTACAAACGGTACGATCACTGATTTCGATGGAAATTATACGATCGAGGGTGTGCCCGCCGACGGAGTTTTGGTGATTTCCTATATTGGTTATTTATCTCAAGAGATCCCTGTAGGCAACCAATCTGCAATCAATGTTACATTGAAAGAAGATACACAGACTTTGGATGAGGTAGTAGTAGTAGGTTACGGTACGATGCGTAAATCGGATGTAACAGGTTCTATTTCTACAGCTAAAGGAGAAGAGATGTTAAAAGCTCAAAACTTTAGTGCATTGGATAACTTGCGTGGTAAGGCTGCCGGTGTAAATATCTTCTCTAACTCTAGCCAGCCGGGTGCTTATGGTAGCCGTGTTGTTATCCGTGGTCAAGCGACAATTAATGCCTCTTCTGATCCGTTGTATGTTGTGGACGGCGTAGTAATGGAGAACTTCTATTTGATGAACCCGAATGACATCGAGTCTATGGAGGTATTGAAAGACGCTTCCGCTACCGCTATCTATGGTGCTCGTGGTGCCAATGGTGTTATCATGGTTACTACGAAACGTGGTAACAAAGAAGGTGGAACGAAGGTTAGCTACTCTGGTTCTGTAAGCTTGGCTCATCGCGCTCGTAAGATGGATACGATGAATGCGCAGGAGTGGTGCGATGCTTTTATGCAAGGTATTGAGAATGAGAATAGATGGGGATCTGATAAGGATGGCAATCCATTTAACTGGTCTACTAATCGTGCGGATTGGTTTACAGATCGTCGTTTCTTCGATTCTAACGGTAATCCTCTTTATGATACAGATTGGCAAGATGAGGCAACTCGTACAGCGATCTCTCATAACCATCAATTGAATGTTCAGCAAGGTGGCGAGAAATCATCTATGGGTGCATTTTTGAACTATACTGATAACCAAGGTATCATGTTGAATACCTATTCAAAACGTTTGAATGCAAAGATCGCTTATGATGCGAATCCTACAACATGGTTATCTACAGCGATCAACTTGGCGGTGAACCATACTTGGGGTAACTCTACTCCAGAAGACGGTGGTGGACAGGATGCTCGTCGTACTATGATTGAAATGGTTCCTTGGATGCCGGTTCAATATAATGGCAAATATACCTCCACCAATACTCCAGAAGGGATGCCAATGGACTTTGAGGCAATGTCTAACCCTGTTCATATCTTGAAGACCTATAAGAATATGAACTATAATACAAAAGTATTCGGTAATGCAGCCTTGACATTCCATATCATCGAAGGTTTGGATTTGAAGACTCAATTCGGTGTTGACGCTAACTTTAAGACTTTGCATAAATATATGCCAAGTGACTTGGTGAATTTGGCATATGACCAACATGGACGTGCTGAAAGATATCATGCAAATACTCTTTATTGGCAGGAAGAGACTTACTTGACTTATAATAAGACGATTGGCGAGCACCGTATCAACGCTATGGCCGGTTTGTCTTGGCAGGAGCGCAAGTATGATTATTCTAGAATGTATACAGAAAACTTCACTACCGATTTCTTTGAGGACTTCAATATGGACGCAGGTACGAAGCCTGATGCTCCGAAGACTTATTGGGAACGTTGGGCTATGAACTCCTATTTCTTACGTTTCGCTTATACATTCAAGGATCGTTACTCCGCTACAATTACTGGTCGTTATGACGGTTCTTCTAAGTTTGGTAAGAATAATAAATATGCGTTCTTCCCATCAGCGGGTTTGGCTTGGAACATCACGCAAGAAGACTTTATGTCTGATCAAAATACGATCAGCAACTTGAAGTTGCATACCAGCTACGGTTTGACTGGTAACTCTGAGATTGGTGTTTACAAATCTTTAGCAACAGTTAAGAGCGAAACGTTATTATTGAACGGAACACGTAATTCCTATTCTTATTTAAATAGATTGCCTAACTCTGATCTGAAATGGGAGAAAACCGCCCAGTTCGATATAGGTTTCGATTTAGGTTTGTTCAATAATAGAATTACGTTAGATGCTTCTTATTACAACAAGAAGACTTCTGATCTGTTATTGGATGCTCCGGTTCCTCATACAACAGGTTTCGAGACTGTTTATAAGAATATCGGTTCTATCCGTAACCAAGGTTTGGATCTGATGTTATCTACTCGCAATATTGATACAAAAGACTTCACATGGACAACATCCATCAATGCTAACTTCAATAAAAATAAGATCTTATCTTTGGGTGACAATGACGAGGATATCTTGAAAAACGAATGGGTGAGCGGTGCTTCTATCTTGCGTGTAGGCGAAAGCGTAGGTAGTTTCTATGGTTACAAACGTTTAGGCGTTTATACGGAGGAAGATTTCAACAACGGATTGTGCGAGAAGAACCAGATCGGTCGTGCGAAACGTTCTTCTGAGCGTGAGATCATAGGTAAAGGTGTACCCGATTGGACTGGATCTATGATCAATACATTACGTTACAAGAATTGGGATTTCACTTTGGATTTACAATTTGTCGCTGGTGTTCAGACCTTGCAACAGTTCTATCACTCTACATATGACCGTTTCGGACAGACTAACGGCTTGACAAATATCTTGTATGACGCATATAATGGAACGAATCCTAATTCTATGCAGCAAGCTATCTGGTTGTTCAACGGTGGTCACGCAGGACAGGATACTTTGACAGACTCTCAATGGGTGGCTAATGGTTCTTATTTACGTGCGAACTTAATCCAGTTAGGTTATACTTTTGACTCAAATCAATTGGCAAAGACTCCGTTTAGTAGCTTACGCCTATATTTGAATGTGAACAATGCGTTCTTGATTACAGCGAAAGACTTTAATGGGTACGATCCTGAAAGTACATCTCAGATCTCTACATCTAACGGTTCAGTATCTCCAGAACAATTTGGTCAGAATATGGCCTTCTTCTCTTATCCGAGAGCTAGAACGTTTACGTTGGGTGTAAATGTAACATTTTAATTAATTAAATTATTCAGAAAATTGCAATGAAAAAAATATTAACAACAGCTATTTTATGTGCGGGATTGGTAGGATTTACCGCATGTGACAGTTTTTTGGATGAGGATCCGAAGTCGTCCTTGACTTTGGATACCTATTATAAGACAAGTGCTGATATTATTGGCAATGTCAATTATCTATATCGTGATGGTGCTCCTGATAAGATGGGTAATATGACTGGTGCTTATAGAGGTTCTAGCTTGTCTGTAATGAACATGGTAACTGGTTATTTCGTGAATGAATATGAAGGTCAGGAAGTAGACTGTTCCTATGCTCGCCAGTTGACTCGTCAGGACTTTACGCAATCTTGTTGTAATTATTTGACTAATGACACTTGGAAAAGTTGTTATAAGTCGATCAATGTAGCGAACGCAGTTATCAAGTATGTTGATGGTGTGGAAATGGATAATCAAGCTCAGTATAAAGCAGAGGCTCGTTTCTTCCGTGCATTGAACTATTTCTATCTTGTAAAAATGTTTGGTGATGTTCCAATGGTTACAGAACCTACAGAAGATGCTACTTTGGTTGAATATCCGACTCGTACGGCTGCATCGGAAGTTTTCAATACAGTTATCATTCCTGATTTACAGTTTGCTGTAGAGAATTTACCTAATGCTACTTTTGCAGGAAATAGTCACCGTGTGACAAAATATGCGGCTGATATGTTGCTGGCCGATGTTTACATGAGACTAGGAGAGTACGCTAATGCGGTTACTCCATTGAAAGATGTAATCAATAGCGGAAAATTCGCTTTGGCTACTAACGATAACCTTGCGGAAGGTAGTGCGTTCAATAAGTTACGTACAACAGATGATCTGCCAGAGGTTATTTATGCCCGTGAATATGACGCAGCTATTTCTCCTAACGGTAATATCCCGGTTCACGCATTCAATTTGATTTCTCCGACATTCTTCGCTAATTCTTCTACTGGAAACAAATACTCTTTGTGGGTAAATGTGTATGGTGTTAGCGAGCGTTATTTGAATGTGTATGGTGAGAAAGACTTGCGTGCCCAGATGAATCAGTTCTTCCATCGTACATATACGCATCCTGTTGATGGAACAACTCTGGATATGAAGATGCTTTGTAACTGGTACTGGTATGATGAGACTGCTATCTTAGAGACTGGTAAGGGTACGAAAGACTGGAACTTCTATCGTTATGCTGAAACATTATTATCTGCCGCTGAAGCTATCGCTCAGTCTAGTGGGGTAAACGCTGAGGCTGCCGGCTATTTGGCACAAGTTAAGGCACGTGCTAACATGGAAGGTAAGGATGTTTCTACAATCGCTTCCGAGCTTCAAAGATTAGGCAAGCAAGCTTTTATTGAAGAGTGCTGGAAAGAGCGTTTACGTGAGTTCCCATTGGAAATGAAGATTTGGGATGACTGTGTTCGTACAGGTAAATTCCCTCAAATCTCCGCTACAAACAAGGGTGAGGTTCAATTCGTTGATTTAATTGGCGCTAAGAATGGTAGCGGTGCTACATTCAAGGCAACAGACTTATACTGGCCGATCCCTGTAAACGAGATCCAACGTAATCCGAATTTAACTCAGAATGAGGGATATTCAGCGAAGTAATTACTTTTTATTTCAATAACTGATGGCTGAAAGGGAAGGATGAGTGATTATTCTTCCCTTTCTTCCTTAATACAAGAACCCCATCATCCATAACGGGATCTTATTTTTATATCATCCGCAACGATAAAACCGTCCGGTATCCCTTCTATTGGTGAGTACCTTTTTCGTTTGCCACCGATCTCGAACGTATAAATTCCATCCACCAAAAAATCGTTGGCTTCGCTCATACTTTACAAATTTATCCTTTCTATTTTATCTGTAATACTCGGATGTAAATCTAAGGTTGTTACTTGGTGAGACTTTTTCAATTGGTTCGCAAAGAACGTCTCCCGCATGTTGCCGATATTCGCTTTCAAAGGCGAGAGGATATACATCAGATTTCTATTTTTCAAGTAGATATTGTCCGGCTTTTGCAGGCGAGAGATACCAAAAGTAGAAACAGTTGTAGGTCAGCTTACTTTCTGCCAATACGTTTAGATAAGTCAATAAAACGTTTCTCGTGATACTAATCCATTCGCAGAGCTTACTGATATTCGGGATAAAAGGGGCCGGTAAAGATAATTTGCAGTTCTGGCATATCATCGTATATATTCTTCAACTCTTGGCTTTACTGGGGGGATTTATGTACCTCATCCAAGTGTAAGCGTGTTCCTCCTCGTTTCACGAAACGATCCGCAAAGTCATATAATGTATTGTCAGAGAAATAGATACTATCTAAGCTGACATATATGGTTCGTTCGTCTTGCGGAAAATTTCGCTTGATATGCTGTTGCGGTACACTCCCCGAGCACCTCTTATACCGATCAACCGGGCATCCCGATTAATCTCGTACACCGTGCTTCTAATAAAGGCGGTAGAGGTAAATCGCAACTTCTTTCGATACATCTCTATCAATCGCTCCATAATCGTACTTATATATATGCAAATATAACAAATTGTTTATAGCAGAGAGCAATTTTGGGCGTTTTTTGTTTACAGAAGGAAGCAATTGCTTATGCTCTAGCCTGTGTCAAAGTAAAGGATGTTTATGAAGTATTAGTGACTTGGCAAAGTAATATATACTGCGTGGGCAAAATAAGTATATATCCTTTGAGCAAGTCAGTAGTACTGCTCAGAAAATCATTCTTTTTTCTTCACCTTCCAACCGTCCTTCTAACTTAGCAGAATCCAGTATGTCATTTCTTGCTCTTTTGTTTTCATAGTTGAAAGTGAATAATAAGACAACCAAACCAAAATTCTGTATATTATACATTGTTTCATGCAACTCGCTGACTAATCGAGCTACCAAAAAGAGAAGGAAGGATGATCGCTCATTCCCTCCCTCTCTAGCCATCAGTTATTGAAATTTATTATTGAACGGCATAGCCCTCATTCTGAGTCAAACTCGGGTTACGTTGCATCTCGTTCAAAGAGATCGGCCATAGCAAGTCGGAAGACTTGAAGGTTGCGCCGGAAGCGTTCTTTGCGCCAACTAAGTCAACGTATGTAACCTTACCCTTCTCTGTAGAAGAGATTACAGGGAACTTGCCTGTACGCAAACAGTCATCCCAAATCTTGAATTCCAACGGGAACTCACGCAAACGCTCTGTCCAGCATTCCTCGATAAAGGCCTGCTTACCTAATTTCTGAAGATCGGCAGTAATTGCGGCTACCGTCTTGCCTTCCATGTTTGCACGAGCCTTGACTTGTGCCAAATAGCCGGCAGCCTCAGCTGTTACACCTTGAGACTGAGCGATAGATTCAGCAGCGTCAAGTAAAGCCTCCGCATAACGATAGATATCGCGGTCTTTCGTAGAACGTCCTGAGTTCAACAAAGCGTCCTCATCATACCAGAACCAACAGCCACAAGCATCCTTAGGAGCCGTCCAAGTCTTGCCATTGTCCGGATTTGTATAATCCCAATGGAAGAATTGATTTGGCTGAATACGTAAGTCGTTTGCTGCATACACGTTCAAGAATTGATTCGTTGGCCCGTATGTACGCTCAAAGATAGAATACGTACCAAATATAGCTGTAGCCGCTGAGTTGAACGCATAAGTAGGCCACCAACCACCGTTACTGATCGTAGCGTTGTATTCATAAGAGTAAATAGACTCATCTAGTCCGTCTGTCGTGCGGATCTTATTATAGGCAGAACCTAGCGCTAAGTCATTATTGGTTGCCAAAGCGTGCGGAGAATCGATCACAGTCTTTACCGCAGAAGCCGCATCCGCATACTTACCTTGTTGCATATAAACGGAAGTCAAGACCATCGCTGCCGCATACTTCGTGATACGGTTACCATTGTTGTAGAAAGTAGCAGCCGGCAATGCATTAACGGCATCCCTCAGGTCGGATTCGATCTGAGCATATACTTGCTCTACGGAAGCACGCTCCAAATACATGTTCTCCATAGATTCGTAAGGTTCTACTGTCAATGGAACACCACCAAAGATCTTTACCAAGTTGAAATAGTTGAATGCTCTGAAGAACTTAGCCTCTCCAACCAGACGATTGGCCAAAGATTGATCCATCGAGATTTCCGGAATATGCTTGATCGCACCATTCGCTACGTTGATAGCCTTGTAGCAATCATCCCATATACCGTCAATAGTTACGGAAACAGTCATCGTATTCTGCTGACGAGTCAACTCGCGAGAATATTTACAAGTCAACTCCTGACCTTCATAACTGTTTGTAAAGTAACCAGTCAATTGTCCTGTGATAGAGGCAAACGGACCAACATAAGCACTACCCGCACCTGTGAGCTTATTTGAAGCTCCTGTACGATACAAATAGTTCACGTTAGCTTGAGCTTGAGCCTCTGTCTGGTAATAATCCGGGGCTGTCAACGATGACTGCGGTTTCTCTTCCAAGAAATCATTACATGAGCTGAACCCGGTTAAACAAGCACATGCAATCGCTACTGTCAATATTTTTTTCATTTTTTTACTCTACTGATTAAATGAATTAGAATGTTACATTAACACCGAACGTGAATGTTCTCGCTCTCGGATAAGAGAAGAATACCATGTTCTGACCGAACTTATTACTATCACCTTGTGATGTACCCTCTGGATCGTAACCAGTGAAATCGCTAGCTGTAATCAAGAATAAGTTATTCGCACTTGCGTACAAACGCAAAGCGGACAAACCGATCTTGCCAATCACGTTTGAGTCAAAAGTATAACCCAATTGCAACATGTTACAACGCAAGTAAGAACCATTAGCGATCCATTGAGAATCTACTGTCGTATCCTGACCTGCATGGCCTGCGTTACATAAGTAAACAGCCTGTTGCATCGTGTTCGGGTTCGATCCGTTATATGCGTCATATAAAATATTGCTCAAACCATTCGTGATACCGAAACGGTCGTAAGTAGAGTGGTAGAACTGTTGCATTGTCTCAACACCCCATACGAACTGCAAGTCCATCGTCAAATCGAAGTTTTTGTAAGAGAAGTTGTTGATCCAGCTTCCAGTCCAGTCCGGCATACCTTTGCCGATGATCTCTTTCTTATCCGTACGTTTCGCACGACCGATCTGGTTCTTCTCGCACAATCCGTTGTTGAAATCTTCCTCCGTATAAACACCCAAACGTCTGTAGCCATAGAAAGAACTCATGTTCTCACCTACACGCAAGATACTTTCAGAACCACCTACCCAGCTGTTCATCTCGATATCCTCGTTATTGTCACCCAACTGAAGGATCTTGTTCTTGTTGAAATTTAAGTTGATCGTAGAACTCCAGTTGAAGTCTTGAGTCTGAACCGGACGTGCGCTGATCATCAAGTCCATACCTTGGTTTCTTACAGAACCGATGTTCTTATATACCGTAGTGAAACCTGTCGTGTGAGGAATCGGGCAATCCAACAACAAGTCGGTTGTCTTCTTGTTATAGTAAGCTAGATCGAAAGACAAACGGTTCTGCCAAAATCCAATTTCGAAACCAACATCAAACTGACCGGTCTTCTCCCACTTCAAATCAGGGTTAGCCATAGAACTGATGTAAGAATACGGAGCACGTACATCGTTGATAAGAAGCGTACCGGAAGAAACACTTGCCAATGACTTATAAGTGTCAATCTCGGAGTTACCGGTCAAACCATAACTTGTGTGCAACTTCAAGTTGCTGATTGTGTTCTGATCTTGCATGAAATCCTCTTGTATGACATTCCATGCCAAACCAGCGGATGGGAAGAACGCATATTTGTTGTTCTCACCAAACTTAGAGGAACCATCGACACGCCCTGTTACGGTTGCGGAGTAACGATCTTTATATGTATAAGCGAAACGCAAGAAATAAGAGTTCATCGCCCAACGATCGTAAGATGATTCGGGAGCATCAGGTGTTGTGCCTGCTGACATATTATTGTCCTCAAAGAAATCATCTGAGAAACCTGTCGTACGAGCCTTATTCCATTTCTGTACACGCTCTTGCCAAGACAAACCAGCCATTGCGTTGATACGATGATCGCCAAATGCCTTATTGTAAGTCAAGTAAGTCTCCTCTTGCCAATAAAGCGTATTCCAGTTTTGGTACTCAGCCCAACCGTTCGGCATGGAGATGTTGTTCAAATCGATAGAAGAATAACCTCTATACGTTCTATTATGGTGATCAAGACCTAATTGAGTTTTCAAATCTAAACCTTCAGCCAAATGAAATGTCAAAGCGGCGTTACCAAACACCTGCGTGTTGTAGCGCATACGTTTTTGCATATCCAAGATCATGACAGGGTTAGACATACCCTCAAAGCCTAATACATCACCAATGGAAGAAGAGGTAGAAGTGGTATATTTACCATCCTTATCGCGAATCGGCATCCAAGGAACCATTTCGATCATGGTACGACGAGCCTCTTGGCCACCACCATCCTCAGGCGTATAGCGACCCCATGTATGGTTAACCAATACATTGACCGCCGTAGACAACCACTTCGTAGGATTAGCGTCGTATGCCAATTTCGCATTAATACGCTTATTATACGTATTGTTTACGATACCCTGCTGATCTGTATAGTTCAAAAAAGCGCCCATTGAAGAGTTCTTACCTGCCTGTTGTATATTCAACTGATGGTTGTGAGAAACTGCGGTACGAGTTGCCTCATCTTGCCAATTCGTATCATACAGAGGATTACCGCTTGCATCAAAGAAATTTGAATCATTAAACCAATCAGCACGGTTCAAAGACCAATTTTTACCTTGCCACTTATTCTCGTTTTCCAAACCAATCATGAATGCATCACACCATTCTTGGGCGTTCATCGTATCCATCTTACGAGCGATATGGCTTGCACTGACAGAACCTTGATAGCTAACCTGTACGCCTTCACCATCTTTCTTACCACGCTTTGTAGTTACCATGATAACACCATTGGCACCACGGGCACCGTAGATAGCGGCTGCGGAAGCGTCTTTCAATACCTCCATAGACTCGATGTCATTCGGGTTCACCAAATCGAAGTTCTCCATAACGACACCGTCTACTACATATAGAGGATTTGAAGAAGCGTTGATAGTAGCCATACCACGGATAACGACACGGTTTGAATAAGCACCCGGCTGGCTGGAGTTTGAGAAGATGTTAACACCAGATACTTTACCGCGCAAATTGTCTAGTGCACTAAAGTTTTGGTTCTTTGTCAAGTCATCACCTTTAGCCACACCAATGGAGCCAGTCACGTCTGATTTACGCATCGTACCATAACCTACGACCACAACCTCGTCCAAAGTTTGAGTATCTTCCTTCAAAGTAACGTTAATCGCTGATTGGCTTCCCACAGGGATCTCCTGAGACAGATAACCGATATAAGAAACGACCAACACATCGTTTGCGGACACACCCTCGATCGTGTAATTACCGTCAAAATCGGTGATCGTACCGTTTGTAGTGCCTTTCACCACCACGTTAGCGCCAATAACAGGCTCACCTGTACCGTCAACAACCACACCTGTTACTTTCTTGCCTTGCTGCACTGCCATTACTTCATCAACCGTGCCTGCGGGAGCGGGAGCGGCCATTGCGGCGTTTACAGAAAAAGCGGAAAGCAACAAACAGAACGCTGAGGCTTTAGCTATCCCTTGAAGGGATAATAGCTTAGATTCATTCTTTGTCATTTTGCTCTTGTTTTAAATTAAGTTTAGATTGATTACATTTATATGTAATATTATATTCTAGAATAGACATAGTTCGTACGGAACTAGCATGTGATATTTAATCTTTTTCGATAGTGATAAAAGTGCGATGAACAGAGTATGATCTGGCTCATTGGATTTCTTTTTTCTAATTCTTTTTGTTAGATTTGCACCTATATTCGTATAATGCCAGAAATTCATAAGAAAGAAAGGGATATTTCTAAATAAATGACACGAGGATCACTTTCTATTCATGTTAATTAAATGGATATTTGTAGTCTAACTATGAATATAAAACACAAAAACGGATAAATTATATTATTAATTAAATAGCTATATCATGAAGAAAAAAAGCGTTTGGGCTTTAGCTTTAGCGGCGATGCTGATGTGGGTGGGGAAACCTGCGGCAGCGGCTGTGAATGAGTCTTTTGACCCAGTAGAGTATGTAAACCCGCTAATGGGGACGCAATCTTCCTATGAGTTGTCTACAGGAAATACCTATCCGGCGATCGCTCGTCCGTGGGGTATGAATTTCTGGACTCCTCAGACTGGTAAGATGGGAGATGGATGGCAGTATGTATATACGGCTAACAAGATCCGTGGTTTTAAACAGACCCACCAGCCTAGTCCGTGGATCAATGATTACGGACAATTTGCGATCATGCCGGTGGTTGGTAAACCGGAGTTCGACCAAGATAAACGTGCGAGCTGGTTCTCTCACAAAGGGGAGATCGCCAAGGCTTATTATTATAAGGTATATTTGGCGGAGCATGATGTGGTGACGGAATTAACGCCGACAGATCGTGCGGCTATGTTCCGTTTCACTTTCCCGGAAAACGAGCATTCTTATATCGTGGTGGATGCCTTGGATAAGGGCTCTTATATCAAGGTAATTCCGGAGGAGAATAAGATCATCGGTTATTCAACGAAGAATAGCGGTGGGGTTCCCGATAATTTCAAGAATTACTTTGTGATCGAGTTTGATAAACCTTTCACATACGAGGCTACATTTGCTGACGCTTCCTTGAAAGAGGGAACGAAGGAACAAACGAGTGACCATGTAGGAGCCGTTATCGGTTTCAAGACGAAGAAAGGTGAGATCGTCCACGCTAAGGTGGCTTCCTCATTTATTAGCTTCGATCAGGCCGCTATCAATATGAAGGAATTAGGTAACGATAACTTTGATACTTTGGTTCAGAAAGGTAAGGATGTTTGGAATGAGCATCTGAGCAAGATCGAGGTTGAAGGTGGAGATTTGGATCAATACCGTACTTTCTATTCTTGCTTCTATCGTTCATTGTTGTTCCCTCGTAAGTTCTATGAGATCAACGCTCAAGGCGAGGTGGTTCATTACAGCCCGTATAATGGTGAGGTATTACCCGGTTATATGTTTACCGATACCGGATTCTGGGATACGTTCCGTAGTTTGTTCCCATTCTTGAACTTGATGTTCCCGTCTGTAAACAAGGAAATGCAAGAGGGTTTGATCAATACGTATAAGGAAAGCGGCTTCTTCCCGGAATGGGCAAGTCCGGGCCACCGTGGTTGCATGGTCGGTAATAACTCGGCATCTATCTTGGTAGACGCTTATATGAAAGGCGTGAAGGTTGACGATTTGGAGACTCTATATAAAGGTTTGATCCATGGTACGGAAAACGTTCATCCGACGGTTTCTTCTACAGGACGTCTGGGGCATGAATATTATAATAAGTTGGGATATGTTCCTTACGATGTGAAGATTAACGAGAATGCCGCTCGTACATTGGAATATGCTTACAATGACTGGTGTATCTGGCAGATCGCTAAACAACTAGGCCGTCCGAAAAAGGAATTGGATTTATATGCCCGTCGTGCGTTGAACTATAAGAACCTGTACGACAAGGAAACCAAGTTGATGCGTGGCAAGAATGAGAATGGCGAGTTCATGGCTCCGTTCTCTCCGCTGAAATGGGGTGACGCTTTCACGGAAGGTAATAGCTGGCACTATTCATGGTCTGTATTCCACGATCCTCAGGGATTGATCGACTTGATGGGCGGTAAGGATTCATTTGTGATGATGCTTGACTCCGTATTTGCTGTACCGCCTTTGTTCGATGATAGCTACTACGGTGGTGTGATCCACGAGATCCGCGAGATGACCGTGATGAATATGGGTAACTACGCTCACGGTAACCAGCCGATCCAGCATATGATTTATTTATACAACTATGCGGGTCAACCTTGGAAGGCTCAATATTGGTTGCGTCAAGTAATGAATAAGATGTATACTCCGGGTCCGGATGGTTATTGCGGTGATGAGGATAATGGCCAGACTTCCGCTTGGTATGTATTCTCAGCGTTAGGATTCTATCCGGTAGCTCCGGGTACGACCCAATATGTGTTGGGCGCTCCGCTGTTCAAGAAGGCTACGATCCATTTTGAGAATGGAAACAACTTGGTGATCAACGCCCCGAACAACAGCGATAAGAATATCTATATCGAATCTATGACGTTCAACGGCAAGAACTACACCAAGAATTATTTGGATCATAACGATTTGTTTAAGGGTGGCGTGATTGACTTCAAGATGGGTGACAAGCCGAATATGAATCGTGGTATTAATCCGGAGGATATGCCTTACTCATTCTCCGTAAACGAGGAAGGGATCAATAAACTTTCCCCTATTTCTGTAAAACCTAGTAAAAAGAAGAAATAAGCAATTAAGATGAATTTCATTCATAAACCATTAATGTCAGGCATAGCGATATGCCTGACATTTTTCGCATACTCCTGTGCTACACCGGAGAAGATGGAAAACAAGACAGACTTTACCGCATATGTAGATCCTTATATCGGATCGGGAGAACACGGACACGTATTTGTCGGGGCGAACGTTCCGTTTGGAGCTGTTCAAGTAGGTCCTCAGAATATTTTTAAGGGATGGGACTGGTGTTCCGGTTATCATTACTCCGATAGTATCATTATCGGATTTAGTCATACGCATTTGAGCGGAACCGGATGTTCTGATCTGGGGGATATCCTTCTGATGCCTTATACGGGCGAGGTACGTACCGCCCGTGGCGAGCAAGATAATATAGAGGGAGCCGTTTCTTCCTATTATAAACATGCCAACGAAGCCGTAGCTCCGGGATATTACTCTTTGCTGATGGATAATGGCGTAAAGGCGGAGTTGACAGCGACCGAGCGTGTAGCCTTACATCGTTATACGTATCCGTCGGGAAGCGAGCATCGCCTCTTGATCAACTTGAAGGAGGGTATCGGTGATAAAGCGTATGACACTTATTTGAAGAAGATTGATGAGTACACGATCGAGGGGTACCGCTTTTCCAAAGGTTGGAGCCCACGTCACAAAGTATTCTTTACGTTGAAATGTGATCAGCCGATCGAGTCTTTGGCTGTATTCAACGATGATGAGGCCGCAGGTAATGATGAGTTGACGGGCGAGTCCGTTAAGGGAGTGATTACCTTTAAGGGAGATGCCCCGACCGCCTTGGTAAAGGTCGCTATCTCTTCCGTAAGTTGTGAGAATGCCTTGGCTAACTTACGTACGGAGCTTTCTCATTGGGATTTCGACGAGGTTCGTAACGAGGCTATCGATAAATGGAATGACCAATTGTCTTGTATCTCCATCGATACGAAAGATGAGCGTGCCAAGAAGATTTTCTATACCGCCATGTACCATGCGTTTATCGCTCCGACGTTGTATTGCGACGCGAATGGCGATTTCCGTGGCCATGACGATAAGGTGTATACGAACAATACTTGGAAGAACTATTCCACTTTCTCTCTATGGGATACGTATCGTACCTTGCATCCGTTGTTCACGATTATCAAGCCTCAATATGTGTCGGATTTGGTGAACTCGATGTTAAGCATTTACGACCAGCAAGAGAAATTACCGATCTGGCCGTTGATTGGTGGTGAGACGGACCAAATGCCGGGATATAGCGCTGTGCCTATTATCGCAGATGCCTATCTGAAAGGTTTTACCGGCTTTGACGCCGACCGTGCGTATCGTTATATGGTTGCTTCATCTGTCTATGAGAAGCAAAACGGGGTGCCGTACGTGTTGGAAAAAGGCTATATCCCTTGTGATAAGGTACGTGAGGCTACTTCTATCGCGATGGAATATGCCGCTGATGATTGGGGTATCGCCTTGATGGCGAAAAAAATGGGCAAGACGGAGGATTACCAAAATTACTTGAAACGTGGTAAATATTATACGCAGTATTTCGATAAGGATATCAACTTTATCCGTCCGAAAATGAATGATGGCAGCTGGCGTACGCCGTACGATCCGATCCAGTCCATACATAGCGTAGGCGATTTCTGTGAGGGAAATGGCTGGCATTATACATTCTTCGTGCCCCAGCATCCGGAAGGCTTGATCGAGTTGATGGGTGGCGACGCTCCGTTTATCTCGAAACTGGATTCTTTGTTCTTGGTGGAAGGTGAGTTAGGAGAGAACGCCTCTCCGGATATCAGTGGGTTGATCGGCATGTACGCCCATGGAAATGAGCCGAGCCATCATGTCACTTACCTTTATCCATACGCCGGCGAGCAATGGAAGACAGCCGAGAAAGTTCGTTACATCCAAGATGTGTTCTATACCGACCAACCGGAGGGCATCATCGGAAACGAGGATTGTGGCCAGATGTCCGCTTGGCATATCATGTCTGCCTTGGGATTTTACCAAGTAAATCCTTCCAATGGCGTGTTCGTGTTCGGTAGCCCGTTATTCGATAAGGCTTCCGTTCATTTGCCGGAGGGTAAGACTTTCGAGGTCGTAGCCCAGAACAACAGCAAGGAGAATGTATATATCCAATCCGTGTTGTTAAATGGTAAACCTTATAACAATTCTTATATCTTGTATGATGATATCGTGAAGGGAGGGAATCTTACCTTTGTGATGGGAAGTACACCGAATAAGGAGTTCGGAGCTGCCCCGGAAAATCGTCCGAAGACGGCTGAGTAAATAGCTCCCTTACTAGTGAGCGGTTAGCTCTGTTACCCGTGAGACAACGTCTCACGGATTGCCGGGAAAGTACCCGGCTGAGAAGCAAAGAATAATTAACGAATTAATAATCGACAAAATGAAGACAAAGCTTAAAACTTCGATGGCCCTTTTGGCTTCCGCTTTCCTGTGGGTGTCATGCGCCGGTGGGGGAGGGACTTCTCCTTCGGCGATGGACCCGGTGGATTACGTGAATCCTTATATGGGAAACATCAGCCATTTATTGGTGCCTACTTTCCCGACCGTGCATTTGCCGAACAGTATGCTACGTGTATATCCGGAGCGTGCGGACTTCACGGGCGACCGTCTGGGCGGTTTGCCTATTATCGTGACAAACCATCGTGAGCGTTCCGCGTTCAATTTATGCCCTTATCAAGGTGACGAATCCGGCTTGCGACCCGTGATCGCTTATAGCTATGACCGGGAGAAGATCTTGCCGTACCGTTATCAGGTATATCTGGATAATGAGGAAATCGACGTGGACTTCGCCCCGTCCCATCAAAGTGCCGTATATTCGCTCACTTTCGAGAAAGAGGGACCGGCTTATCTGGTATTTAACAGCCGTAACGGACAGCTACAAGTAAATGGTAATTCCGTAAGCGGTTATCAATATATAGATAAGAAAACGAAAGTCTTTTTATATGCCGAGACGAACCAGAAGCCTGTGAAAGCGGGTGTATTGTCAAACGGCAGTGTCAACTATAACGAGACCTCCGTGGAAGGTACCAATGCCGCTATCGCCCTTTCCTTCGGGGAGGACGTGAAGAAACTTGGCGTTCGCTACGGTATCTCTTTTATCAGCGAGGAACAGGCGAAGAAGAATCTGGAGCGTGAGATCGCCGCTTACGACGTGGATGTGGTAGCGAAGATCGCCCGCAACGATTGGAACGACGCTTTAGGTAAAATACAAGTACAAGGCGGTACCAAGGATGAGAAGACCGTATTCTATACATCTTTATATCGTTGCTACGAACGCCCGATTTGTTTGAGCGAGGACGGACATTATTACAGCGCTTTCGACGGAAAGATCCATGAGGATGGCGGACGGCCTTTCTATACGGACGACTGGATTTGGGATACCTACCGTGCTACGCATCCCCTGCGTGTCTTGATCGATAATGAGCGTGAGAACGATATCATCAACTCTTATCTCCTGATGGCGGAGCAGATGGGTACCGACTGGATGCCTACCTTCCCGGAGGTGACGGGAGATACACGCCGTATGAACTCAAACCATGCCGTCGCTACCGTGATCGACGCTTACCGCAAGGGCTTGCGTGGGTTTGAGTTGGAAAAGGCTTATATCGCTTGTAAGAAAGGTATCGAGGAAAAGACCTTGATCCCGTGGTCTGCCGCTCCCGCCGGTTGGTTGGACGATTTCTACAAGGAACATGGCTATATTCCCGCGTTGAGACCGGGAGAGAAAGAGACGGTGCCTAACGTATCCATTTGGGAAAAACGTCAGCCGATCGCCGTGACTTTAGGAACTTCGTATGATGAATGGTGCTTGTCCCAGATCGCTCAAGAATTGGGAAAGAAAGACGAGGCGGATTATTATTTGCGTCGCTCTTACAATTACCGGAACGTATTTAATCCGGAGACAGGTTTCTTCCATCCGAAAGATAAGGATGGCAAGTTTATCTATCCATTGGATTACCGTTATGATGGTGGTCTGGGTGCCCGTGATTATTACGATGAGAATAACGGATATATTTATCGTTGGGACGTACAGCATAATATCGGTGACTTGATCTCTTTGATCGGAGGCAATGAGGCGTTTACCTCTGCTTTGGATTCCATGTTCAATACGCCGCTGGGTATGTCTAAATGGCAATTCTATTCCACGCTTCCGGATCATACGGGTAACGTAGGTATGTTCTCTATGGCGAATGAGCCGAGCTTGCATATCCCGTACTTGTATAATTATGCGGGTAAGCCTTGGATGACGCAGAAACGTATCCGTACCTTATTGAATCAATGGTTCCGCAATGATTTGATGGGTGTACCGGGTGATGAGGACGGTGGTGGTATGTCCGCTTTCGTTGTCTTCAGTCAGATGGGATTCTATCCGGTGACTCCGGGTTCTCCTACCTATAATATCGGTAGCCCGATGTTTACCGACGTGAAAGTGGATATGGGTAACGGCAATACGTTCGAGATCCGTGCGAATAACGCGTCCGATGAGAATAAATACGTACAATCCGCTAAGTTGAACGGCGTAACCTTGAACCAGCCTTGGTTCAATCATAGCGATATCGCCGCCGGTGGTTTGTTAGAGTTAGAGATGGGGCCGAAAGCGAATAAGGAATGGGGATTGGGAACGCCTCCTCCTTCTGCCGCTCCGATGCCTAAGTAAATAAAAAGCGTGTTGCGATTGTCGCAACACGCTTTTTTTATGCCAATACCTTAGCGATTAATTTCTTTAGTTCTTTTATATCAATGGGCTTCACTACATAATCCGTGAATTCACATTGTTTGGCGATCTCCTTTTCCCTTTCGAAAGCGAATGCCGTGAGCGCTATGATCGGAATGGTCTTGGATAAGGTGCGGATTCTGCGAGTCGCTTCGAATCCGTCCATAACCGGCATTTTTATGTCCATCAGGATTAGGTCCGGATGATATGTCTCGAACATATCGATAGCCTCTTGCCCGTTTAGCGCATGATAAAGTTGGTATTGCTTGCCAAACAAGGTTTCCAAAAGGAAATAATTCTCATAAACGTCCTCGGCGATTAAGATGGAATGATGCCTATCTGAACGGGGCGTTTCTTCGGATTGGACGGGGATATCCGGTGAAAGCTCAATATCAGTCCGTTTTGTGTCCAAAGGCAGAGTGAACCAAAAAGTGGAACCCACCCCTTCTTCAGAGTCTACGCCGATTTTACCTCCTAATGCCTCGATAATGGTTCGGCTGATGGTTAATCCCAATCCCGTACCTTGCTGGAAAGTATCTACCTTGATGAATCGCTCGAATATACGTCTTTGGTTTTCCGCGGAGATACCGATACCTGTATCTTTCACGCAGACTCGGATAAAATCCCCTTCTATCTCATAATAAATCGTGATACTTCCTTTTGTGGTAAATTTGATAGCGTTATTCACGAAATTAGATATCACTTGCATAACCCTCCGCTCATCGGTTTTAACGATTACGGATGGGGAGCCGAGATCAAAGATAAGAACCACGTCTGAAGGCATCTTTATAGAGTCTGCCAATGCGATTTCGCCACATATATCCTTGATGTCCACTTCCTCGAAATGATAATCCATGGTTCCCGCCTCGATTTTAGAGAAATCAAGGATATCATCGATCAGTTGCAGTAGCAAATCATTGTTTTTATGAATGATATCTAAATAAGATTGACGCTCTACCTCATCATCAATCTCGGCGATTATATTTGAGAACCCGACGATAGCGTTCAGCGGCGTGCGTATCTCATGACTCATATTCGCCAAGAATGCGGACTTCAATTTATCAGCTTCCTTTACCTTGATTAGCTCGATCTCCTTTTCCCGTTGCTGGGTTATGTTGGAGGTATAGCTTACGATCCTGTTAGGCGTTCCGTCATCGTTGAATTTATAGGAGCGTACATTGGAGTTGAACCAGAATGTTTTGCCATTGAGGATACGCCTGTAGGCCGCTACGAAGTTATTGATCTTCCCTTGCAGGAGAGGTTTGAACTGTTTATTATATACCCGGTCAAAATCATCCGGATGGATTGAGGATTTATAGTCTTCTTGATTCTTGAAGTTGTAATCATGAATCGCTTTTAGCCCCTCATTATTATTAATGTCTTCATTGAGGCCAAAATCTACGGTCAATTTATCATTCTCTACATCGTATTCCCAAAGAATGGAATCCCCGGTATCTACCGATACTTTTAGCCGGGCTAGGCTATTTTCGATTTGTTCCCGCTTGATGTGATTCTCGGTATCGTCGAATACAATATAAATATAGCCGAATATATTATCAAGAGAGTCTTTTAATGTGACTCCTTTTACCAACAGATGCTTTGTTTTAGAATCATGATGACTATCGTAATAGCCGTTTTGAGAAGCAACCTTGAAATCATAATTAAGAGGAAAGAATATATCTTTTCCGTTTTTGAGGCTTTGGTTTACATATTTCGGGATATTAGGATTCTCGAACATATTCAGTCCCACGGCCTGCTCACGGGTAACACCAAAAATATCGAGATCCGCTTGGTTGATATCTACCAACACTCCATTCTCATCATAAAGTTCGGCGCCCCAAGGCATCTTGTCGAAAATGATCTTAAACTTCGTCTCGCTTTTCATGACTTGCATAGCCGTATGTTCTACTAATCCTTGAACTTCCCCTCTTTCAATGGCTATGGAAAGGATATCAGCCAACATATGTAAGTTCTCTATATCTAAGGCACTCCAGTTCCGTTTCTTTTTTACAGAATCAAAGCCGATAAATCCGGATGGTTTGCCTTGCTTGAAAATAGGGATGACTAATAAGGATGAAACCTCTTGCAAAATCAGAAGATGCTGCTCACTCTTCGCCTCTTCCGGCATTTTAGAGACATCATGAATAACGATATCCATGCCCTTTTTGATACTGTCGTACCACCAAGGAATCTCGTCTTGCGGGAGTTGACGCAGTAAATCCTCTCGCATAGAGATAATGCCATCACAAGTAACTTCATTCGTAAAATCAACAGTATGAGTTTGTTCGTCAAATGTTCCGATATACACCCGATCCACATCGAAAAATTGTAAGATGCGGAATAGCGCTTGGTCAATAACCGAGTTTTTTTTGGCTCCAAGAAGAAGTGACAATACATCCGACATCGTTTTTCGCAAATCAATCATATTGGCCAAAATCAAGTCGGTCTTTTCATCTTCTACATCGGTCTTCTTGTCTATAGCCTCATTAAGAAATGTTGTATTGGAATGAATGTTATTCATGATAAATTGAGTGTACTAAATTTATTCGAAAACAAATGTAAGTATAAACTTTGATTATTTTTTGTTTTAGTGTTTATTATATTATTATCGTGGCTTTAAAAATAATTTTGTACGTTTGTAAATGGTTGAATTAAACTTGAAATCTATGGATAATAAAATCATATTGACGATAGGCCGCCAGTTCGGAAGCGGTGGCCGCGAGATCGGACAACGTTTGGCGAAGGAGTTGGGTATCGGTTACTATGATAAGGAACTGATTACCGTGGCGGCCCGTGAGAGTGGATTATGCGAGGATGTTTTCGAGAAGGCGGACGAACGTGCCTCCAGTGGTTTATCGTACGCTTTTACGATGGGGTATTCTTCTTTTATGGGAGGGATGTTTACGCCTTATAATGATATTTTGTCTAATGACGGTCTTTTTAAGATACAGAGTGACGCTATCCGTAAATTGGCGGAGACTGAGTCGTGTGTTTTGGTAGGGCGTTGCGCTGATTATATCCTCCGGGATGATCCGGCTTGTTTGAGCTTCTTTATCCATAGTTCAGTGGAGAGCCGGGTCCAAAAGACCGTGGAAAGGCATGGTGTGACGGTGGAAGAGGCGAAGAACATGATGGAGAAGACTGATAAATCCCGTGCGGCTTACTATAATTATTATACGAATAAGACATGGGGAATGGCCTCTTCTTATAATTTCTCGATCGATGTATCCGTATTAGGGATCGACGAGACCGTGGAATTTATGAAAAGCTTTATCGAGCGCAGATTGAATAAGCGTCCGCCTCATTTCGGATAAATCGTATTCTTGAGAAACCATTATTGAATAGAGATTAACCTATTAAAACTAAGAAAGTATGCGAAAACCTTTTATTACTGTTCGGCTGACCCATGGTATGTTGGGCGCCTTGTTAGTTTCCACCTGTGCTTGTTCGGGCACGAAGTGGACGGAGGTGGAGAAAGATTCTATCCGTATCGTTACCCAGCAAGAAGGAGCTGTATTAGGATATTCCGCCAATTCGGGGGTGAGACTTCTTACTGTTGACGGATATGCCTTCAAAGATCTGAATCGGAACGGGCGGCTTGATCCGTATGAGGATTGGCGTCTTACGCCCGAGGAACGTGCCGTTGATTTGGCCGGACAGTTATCTACAGAGGAAATCGCCGGATTGATGCTTTATAGCGCCCATCAATCTATCCCCGGTGCCTCGAAAGGGTTTGGAACTTCTACCTACAATGGCAAATCTTTTGATGAGAGTGGAGCCCAGCCATCCGATCTTTCCGATGCGCAGCGTAAATTCCTCACCGAGGATAATGTTCGTCATGTATTGGTTACGAGAGTGCAAAGCCCGAAAGTGGCGGCTCGCTGGAATAATAATGCGCAAGCTTTAGTAGAGGGTATCGGTCATGGTATCTTACGGTCGTTGATAATCCCGATGAGGCGGATTTCGCCATCGTCTTTATGACGAGCCCGAACAGTGGTACGGGGTATGATAAATCCGATTGTGAGAAAGGTGGAAACGGTTATATGCCTATCAGTTTACAGTATAATGATTATACCGCTACCTATGCCCGTAACCCAAGTTTGGCGGGGGGAGATCCGTTTGAGAATTTCACGAACCGTTCTTATAAAGGTAAGTCCGTGAAAACAGCTAATAAGCAGGATATGCTTTCTGTTTTGGAGACAAAGGCTAAAATGAAAGGTAAGCCTGTAATCGTATCTTTGGAGATGGATAAGCCTACGATTATGTCCGAGTTCGAGGGTTCGGCGGATGCCATTCTGGTGAACTTCGGTGTACAAAACCAAGCGGTCTTGGATATCATCAGTGGAAAAGCCGAGCCTTCCGCTTTGTTGCCTTTGCAGATGCCGGCAGATATGCGTATCGTGGAGGAGCAATTCGAAGATGTTCCCCGGGATATGAAATGCTATACGGATAGCGAGGGCCATCTGTATGATTTCGCTTTTTGTATGAATTGGAAAGGCGTTATCGATTATGAGCGAGTGACTAAATATAAATAGAGTAAATTACATTTTTGTGTTTTTGTGGCTACGGTATCTATATATAATGCCTAAATTTGCATGGTAATATTATTAAGTGCAGACCATGAAAATTATGACATTGCAGGGAACGGACAAATTGTTATATGAACTTGTCGCACCTTTGGTCATGAATCCAGCCATTTTGCGACAAAATAACAATTACCCTTTTAAAACATCTCGTAGCCACGTTTGGTATATAGCCTTTCATGAAACAGCTGTTGTTGGTTTTATGCCTGTAAAAAAAGGACATCTCTATTACTCTATAGACAATTATTTCGTGAGTGGTGATGATCCTTCGGTATTGAGTGAACTTCTTGAAGAAGTCATAAAGGATTTTTCATCTCAAGCTTCACTTATGGCTGTTGTGCATAAACGTCATGTAAAAGTGTTCTCACAAAAAAAGTTCCAGACATGTGTTGAGTGGAAAAATTATGATAAAATGCATTATTTACCGGAGGTAGAGTCATGATGCGAAGAATGGATGTGTACGAGGCGACAGAGAAAAGATTGAAGATCATTTTTGATTATTTCGATTACGTATACGTCTCTTTTTCCGGCGGAAAGGATAGTGGTGTACTGTTGAATTTGTGTGTAGATTATATTCGTAGATACGCTCCGGGACGAAAATTAGGTGTATTTCATATGGATTATGAGGTTCAATACAGCCAGACGACCGAATATGTGGAAAAGGTTTATGCCGCTAATTCCGATATCCTTGATATTTATCATTGTTGTGTTCCTTTTAAAGTCCAGACATGTACATCTATGTTTCAACAATATTGGAGACCTTGGAGCGAGGAGTACCGGGATATCTGGGTTCGAGAGATGCCCCATTCATGTCTCCGGGCGAAAGACTTTGACTTTTTCAAGGAGGACATGTGGGATTATGATTTTCAGAATATGTTCCCTTTTTGGTTGTATCAACGGAAAATGGGCCGGCGTATATGTTGCCTTGTTGGTATCCGTACCCAAGAGAGTTTTAATAGGTGGCGGGCCATACATAGTGATAAGAATTACAGAAAACTAGCTAATTATAAATGGACTCGCAGAATGAATTATTCTATATATAACGCATATCCTATTTATGATTGGAAAACTCAGGATATCTGGATAGCGAACGGAAAGTTCGGTTGGACATATAATCATTTGTATGATTTGTATTATCAAGCAGGGGTGCCTTTGTCCCGGCAACGTGTGGCGAGCCCATTCATATCCCAAGCGATATCCACACTGTTCATTTACAAAGTTGTCGATCCCGACATGTGGGGGAGGATGGTTGGACGTGTAAACGGTGTTGGCTTTGCCGGTATATATGGGAATACCTCCGCTATGGGATGGAGGGCTATCAAGTGCCCAGCCGGGTTCTCTTGGGAGAAATATATGTATTTTCTCCTAAATACTTTACCCGAAGAAACTCGTGAGAACTATTTGAATAAGTTAAGAGTCAGCCGTAAATTCTGGAGAGAAAAAGGAGGATGCCTCAGTGAGGAGACTATCGCTAAGTTACGGGCGGCTAATATTCCTATCATTGTGGAAGAATGTACCGCTTACCATACGGATAAGAAACCGGTACGGATGGAGTATATCGATGATATCAATATACCTGAGTTTAAAGAAATCCCTACTTACAAACGTATGTGTGTTTGTATTTTGAAAAACGATCATACATGTAAGTATATGGGTTTTTCCCAGACAAAACGAGAAAGGGATATGAGAAAAGAAGTAATGGACAAATATAATTTTTATAAGCATGGGAAACTTTGTTAGTCCGGCATATGGTGTTAGGGCTGTCCCTATAGAAAAAATTGTAGCCAACAGCTATAACCCTAATATCATGGCACCACCGGAAATGCGATTATTGGAACTTTCCATTTGGGAGGATGGCTATACGATGCCTTGCGTCTGTTATTATCTTGAAGAGGATGATTTATATGAGATAGTAGATGGTTATCATCGTTATCTGGTTATGAAGCAATCTCAAAGGATTTATGATCGTGAGAAAGGAATGTTGCCTGTAACGGTGATTGAGAAAGATATTTCAAACCGAATGGCTTCAACCATTCGCCATAACAGGGCTCGAGGGATGCACAACTTGGAACTTATGACGGAGATTGTTACGGAGTTGGTCAAATCTGGGATGTCTGATAAGTGGATCATGCGTAATATTGGAATGGATAAAAATGAGTTACTTCGGTTCAAGCAGATTTCGGGATTAGCTGAATTATTCCGGGATAAAGAATTCGGTTGGTCTGATGACTGGTCGGAAGAAGATTAAGCTTCTTACATTTTGTTTGGCTGAGCGTTTTTTGCCTTTTATGGCTCTGTTGAGTACATATATACTAATTTTTTGTACATTTGCCCCCGACTTTTCACATAGGGGTGCCCGAGTCATACGGGCTGAGATTATACCCATCGAACCTGATCCGGGTAATGCCGGCGAAGGGAAAATAAGGTAGAACTAGGAAATAAAGGGGGCGTTACCTCTATGTGCTCCCTGATGTTTAAACTTTAATTAGTTATTAAGATGGAACAGATTGTTTCAAGTGGAATCATTGACTCTTACTTCGAGAAGTTGAAGAGCAACTTGTCTGTGGATGTAGCGATCGTGGGAGGGGGACCTTCCGGTATCGTGGCCGCTTATTTCTTGGCGAAAGCCGGTAAGAAGGTGGCGTTGTTTGATCGTAAGCTGGCTCCCGGTGGAGGTATGTGGGGCGGCGCTATGATGTTCAACGATATCGTGGTTCAGGAAGAGGCTATGCCGATTATCAAGGAATTGGGCGTAAGTTATAAAGAGGGTGCTAACGGCACGTATATCATGGATTCGGTACATACCACTTCCGCTTTGATTTATCAGGCGACGAAGGCGGGCGCTACGATCTTTAACTGCTATTCGGTAGAGGACGTGGTGTTTCATAACGATGCCGTAGCTGGTGTGGTAGTGAACTGGGCTCCGGTAATCCGTGAGGGGATGCACGTGGATCCGTTGACGATCATGGCAAAGGCTGTCTTGGAAGGTACGGGGCATGATTGCGAGATCGCCCGTGTGGTAGCCCGTAAGAATGATATCCAATTGAATACACCGACCGGAGGCGTGATCGGCGAGCGTTCCTTGAATGTGGAGCTGGGTGAGCAGACGACGGTGGAGAACACGAAGGAGATCTACCCGGGATTATTCGTTTCCGGTATGGCCGCTAACGGCGTAAGCGGTAGCTTCCGTATGGGACCGATCTTTGGCGGCATGCTGATGAGCGGCAAGAAGGCGGCTGAGTTGATCTGCGAAAAGCTTGGGAATTGAAAATTGAGAATTGAGAATTGAGAATTATTGATTGTTGTATCTTTAATTTTCAATTCTCAATTCCCAACGGTTTTTCCTTGTCTCAAGAATAAGAATCCCGTTATGATCAACGCCGTGGATAATCCCGTATAGAATACAGAAATGAAAGAATTCGGCAGTAAATGGAGCGCACGGATCGTGATCCCGAAAGCGATCATGAAGATCATGATAATCCAACCTTTCACGTCGAAGAAAGAGAACGGGCAATGTTTCCCGTTTTTCCGGGAGATCCGTTCGGAATGTTTATAGAAAAGCCGTTTAAAGACCAAATTGAAGAAAAGTAAGAAAACGATGGTCGCTTCCCCGATCTTGAATAACCAATAATGGGTATCGTTTAACCATGTGACGATACCGATGCGTAAGATATTGATACCGGCGAAAATCCATACGCAACCGGCGGTATATAATAATACCTTTTTATTTACTCCAAACTTCATCTATCTTTTTATTTACCGCAAACTTACAACATTCATGTAAAAAACGGAAAAATATCCTTATCTTTGTGCCATGCGTGAGAAAATGAAACAGAGGGTTGTACAATACGTGGTGCTGATGGCCGGCATCTTGGCATTGCTTTCTGTGGTTATCCCTCACCATCATCACCGGGACGGGATGCCTTGTTATCAATCCTTGACCGCGGAGCAAGCGCATGGCGATAAAAGCACTGATACGCATGATTGCGGTTGCGACGGGCATAACTTGGCCTATTTCAGTACGCATATTTCTCATTTTATGGATGGAGATGTGGATATACATCTGATGCCGTTACTCGTCTTATTTGATTACATTTATCCACCTGAACCGGCGTTTTGCGGACAGCTCCTTGATCACGAGAACGCCCCTTACATTGAGTCGCTGCACGACACTTGGATAGTGAGTGCCTCGGGACTTCGTGCCCCTCCTATGTCTTGATACCTCGTTTGTGAGAGCGGGTGAGGACAGACTTGCCCCTATCTATTTATTATTAACGATATCAAGATTTTTTACACAATGAAGAAAATATATTTGGTAGGTGCGATGTGCGCTTACCTGTTTGCCGGTTGTGCGGGAAATGCGTCGCAAGCCGGACACGATGAGCATAATCATGAATTAGAGGCTCACGATCATGATCATGAGGGACATGAACACGAAGGCCATGACCATGAGCATGAGCATGAGGCCGGTGGTACCCATCCCGGCGAGATTGTCTTTAAGAAGGCTTTAGCCGAGGCCGTTGGTTTGCAGACCGTAACGGTTAATCCCGCTCCTTTCACGGATGTGATTAAGACGAGCGGACGAGTAATGGCGGCGCAGGGGGAGGAGTCCGTGATCGTCGCTACCGTCCCCGGCGTGATCTCGTTTGGTAGCTTGCCATTCGTGGATGGTACGGCGGTACGCAAGGGACAGGCCGTGTTGAGTATCGCTTCCAACGCCCTCTCGGATGGAGACGTGGCGGCAAGGGCTAAATTCGCTTATGAGACGGCGAAAAAGGAATACGAGCGTATGCAAGCCTTGGTAGGCGATAAGATCGTATCCGCCAAGGATTTCGAGCAGGCCCGCTTGAATTACGAGAACGCCAAGGTCGCTTATGAGGCGATAGCGGGAAAACAGACGGCGAAAGGCGTGTCTGTAGTCTCTCCCTTGAACGGTTACTTGAAGAACATCCAAGTGAAAGAGGGTGATTATGTATCCGTAGGTCAGCCTTTGGCTACGATCTCGCAAAACAATCGTTTGGTATTGCGTGCGGACGTGTCTGAGAGGTATTACAACGATCTTCCCATGATCCAAACCGCTAATTTCATGACTCCGTATGATAACGCTCTCTATAAATTGTCTGATTTGCGTGGACGGTTGTTATCGTATGGAAAGGCTTCCGATATGAACTCTTTCTATGTACCGGTGACTTTCGAGTTCGATAATAAAGGAGCGGTTATCCCCGGTTCTTTCGTGGAGATCTTTTTGTTGACAAAGCCGATGGAGAATGTCTTGAGCGTACCTGTCTCCGCCCTTATCGAGGAGCAGGGCGTTTATTCGGTATTTATCCGTCTGGATGAGGAAGGCTATAAGAAGCAATGGGTGACGCTGGGAGCGAATAACGGCTCGGAGGTACAGATCCTTTCCGGATTGAAACCGGGCGATGAGGTCGTGACCCGTGGCGCTTACCAGATCAAGTTGTCTTCCGCTTCTAACGCGATACCGGCTCATAGCCATAGCCATTAATAGGAGGGACGTTGCATGTTAAATAAGATAATTTATTATTCATTGCACAACCGGTTGGTAATCTTGGTTTGTGCGCTATTGCTGATGATCTGGGGTACGTACACGGCGTTTAATACGGACGTGGATGTGTTCCCGGACTTGAACGCCCCGACGGTCGTGATCATGACCGAGGCGAACGGTATGGCTCCCGAGGAGGTGGAACGCTTGGTGACATTCCCTGTGGAGACTGCCGTGAACGGTGCGATGGACGTGCGGCGTGTACGTTCCTCGTCTACCACCGGATTCTCCGTGGTTTGGGTAGAGTTTGATTGGGGTACGGATATTTACCGGGCTCGTCAGATCGTGTCCGAAAAACTGGCTGTCTTGGGTGAGAGCCTTCCCGAGAACGTAGGTAAACCGACCTTAGGCCCGCAGTCATCCATCTTGGGTGAGATGATGATTCTCGGTTTGACCGCCGATTCCACGTCTTTGTTGGACTTACGTACGATCGCCGACTGGACGATCCGTCCCCGTTTGTTGTCTACGGGCGGTGTGGCGCAGGTTGCCGTGATCGGTGGCGATATTAAGGAGTACCAGATCTTGTTGGACCCGGCTCGTATGAAGCACTACGGTGTAGGGTTGAACGAGGTGTTGGATGTTTGTCGGAATATGAACCGGAACGCCAATGGTGGTGTATTGTATGAGTTCTCGAACGAATACATCATCCGAGGTGTCTTATCGACTTCGAAGGCGGAGGAGATCGCTCAGGGCGTGGTGAAGACCGTGAATGAGTATCCGGTTACGCTGGGTGATATCGCTACGGTCAAGATCGGCGGTAAAAGCCCGAAGCTGGGAACCGCTTCCGAGCGAACGAAGCCGGCCGTATTGATTACCGTGACCAAACAGCCGGATACGAGTACGGAGAAGTTGACGGAGAAGCTGGACGAGATTGTTGTCGATTTGCGGAAGAACTTGCCGGCGGATGTACATGTCTCTACGGATATATTCCGCCAGAGTCATTTTATCGATAACTCTATTAATAATGTAAAGAAGAGCTTGTTTGAGGGTAGTTTCTTCGTGGTGATCGTCTTGTTCCTGTTCTTGATGAATATACGTACGACGGTGATCTCGTTGGTAGCCTTGCCGTTATCTTTGCTGGTCTCTATCATCGTATTGCACTACATGGGATTGACGATTAACACGATGAGCTTGGGAGGTATGGCGATCGCTATCGGTTCCTTGGTGGATGACGCTATCGTGGACGTGGAGAACGTGTATAAACGAATCCGGGAAAACCGGCTCTTACCTCCGGATCAGCAACGCTCTACCTTGGAGGTGGTTTACGACGCTTCCCGTGAGGTACGTATGCCGATCTTGAACTCTACCTTGATTATCGTGGTGAGCTTCGTGCCCTTGTTCTTCTTGAGTGGTATGGAAGGCCGTATGTTGGTTCCGCTGGGTATCGCTTTTATCGTGGCGTTGTTTGCTTCTACGGTGGTGGCGCTTACCTTGACCCCGGTGCTTTGTAGCTATTTACTGAACCGTAAAGCGACGGGAATGAAGGAACTGCGTGAGGCTTGGATAGCCCGGAAGTTGAAAGTGGTGTATAAACGGGCTTTGGAGTTAGCGTTGGCTTACCAGAAATGGGTGCTAGGTACCACGATCGCTTTGTTTGTGGTCGCCTTGGTGATCTTCTTTCACTTGGGACGTAGTTTCTTGCCCCCGTTCAATGAGGGTTCTTTTACGATCAACGTAAGTTCGCTTCCGGGAATTTCCTTGGACGAGTCGGACCAGATCGGACGCCGTGCGGAAGCGTTGCTGTTGCAAGTACCCGAGATAAAGACTGTGGCTCGGAAGACCGGTCGTGCGGAATTGGATGAGCATGCCTTGGGCGTGAATGTTTCCGAGATCGAGGCTCCTTTCGAATTGCAAGACCGTAGTCGGGATGAGGTGATGAATGATGTCCGCAAGAAGTTATCTACGATCAGCGGCGCTAATATAGAGATCGGGCAACCTATTTCCCATCGTATCGACGCTATGCTTTCCGGTACGGAGGCGAATATCGCTATCAAGCTGTTTGGTACGGACTTGAACCTGATGTTTACGGTCGGAAACCAGATCAAGGCCGCTATCCAAACGATCCCGGGTCTGGTGGACTTGAAGGTAGAGCAGCAGATCGAGCGTCCGCAGTTGACAATCACCCCGAAACGTGAGTTGCTGGCTAAATATGGCATTCCCCTGCCGGAGTTCGAGGAATATATCAATGTGATGTTGGGAGGAGAGGCCGTAAGTCAGGTGTACGACGATGGCAAGAGCTTCGACCTGACCGTGAAGACCTCCGACGCTAGCCGTGCCACGATGGATGATATTAGCAATCTGATGATCGATGCCGCCGGACAGAAAGTGCCGCTAAGCTACGTGGCCGATATCCGTTCGGTGACCGGTCCGAATACGATCAATCGTGAGAATGTGCAACGTAAGATCGTGATTAGTGCCAATGTATCGGAACGTGACTTGCGAAGTGTGGTTAATGAGATACAGGATCGGGTAGAGGCTAATATCCGTTTGCCGGAGGGATACCATATCGAATATGGTGGCCAGTTCGAGAGCGAGGCGGCGGCCAGCCGTACCTTATTGCTGACGTCATTGATGTCGTTATTGGTGATCTTCATGTTACTGTACAATGAGTTCAAGGACGTGAAGGAGAGCGGCGTGATCTTGTTGAACCTGCCGTTGGCGTTGATCGGTGGCGTGATTATCCTATGGCTTACTTCCGGCGAGATCAGTATCCCGGCGATTATCGGTTTCATTTCCTTGTTTGGTATCGCTACCCGAAACGGTATGCTGCTGATCAGCCACTATACGCATTTGCGTGGAGAGGGAATGGGATTGCGTGAGTCCGTGATACAAGGTTCCCTAGACCGTTTGAACCCGATCTTGATGACGGCGTTGAGTTCCGCCTTGGCGTTGATCCCGTTGGCGTTGAATGGCGATCTTCCCGGGAATGAGATCCAAAGCCCGATGGCGACGGTGATCTTGGGTGGTTTATTAACCTCTACGTTCTTAAACGGATTCATCATCCCGATTGTTTATCTGATAATGAACAAGAATAAAGAATAAGTTTTATGAAATCATATATTATAGTCGCCGCCTTGTCTGTATTGACAGGCGGCCTTTCCGCCCAGACTTCTATAGAGGACGTGCTCCGGAGCGTGGAGGCGAACAATAAGGATTTACAGGCGAACAGCCAGTTGGTCCAGTCGCAGAAGCTGGAGGCGAAGTTGGATAATAATTTGCCAGACCCTTCGGTCTCTTATTCGCATTTCTGGGGGAATAAAGAAGGGATGGGATTCACGGGCGAGTTCGTGGCTTCCCAAAGCTTTGATTTCCCGTCCGTATATGTCCGGAAGCATAAGCTGACGAAGGCGAAATCCGCGGGTTTGGATCGTCAAGGGATGGCTTTTCGTCAGCAAATCTTGTTGCAGGTGAAAGAGGTTTGCCTAGATTTGGTGCTGTTGAACCAGCAGAAGAACCTATTGGATACCCGTCTTAGGAACGCCGAGCAACTTTCCGCTTTTTATGCGACTCGTTTGGAGAAAGGAAATGCGAATATCCTTGAGACAAACAAGATCGATCTGGAATTATTGAACGCTCGGACAGAGGCCCGGATGAACGAGACTTCCCGTATTGCCAAGCTGCAGGAGCTGGCTACCCTGAACGGCGGTATCGCTATCGAGTTTACGGATACGGTTTACGCCTTGCCGGATAAGGATGTGCTTTCCTTTGATGAGCTGCGGACGGAGGCGATGCAATCCGATCCGCAATTACAGACCTTGCGTAGCGACCAGACGACAGCTCTTCGGCAGGTGAGCGTGAATAAGGCGAAAGGTCTGCCCGGCTTTGAGTTAGGGTATCGTATGAATCCCGCCTCGGGTGGAGAGCGTTTCAATGGTTTCTTGGTAGGAATTACCATCCCGTTGTTCTCGAACCGTAATAACGTGAAACAGGCGAAGGCTCAGGTCCGTTATACGGAGATGCAGTTGGAGAGCGCTTCTTTCACGGTAGAGAATGGGTTGAGGCAGCTATATGACCAGTCTGTCTCCTTAAAGAAATCTATCGATGAATATAAGGATGTGCTGAAAAGGCAGAATAGCTTGGTCTTGTTGAACAAGGCTATACAGGCTGGGCAAATCTCTATGATCGAGTATTTCGTGGATGTGACGACCTATTACCAAAGCGTGCAAAACTACCTGCAATTGCAAAACCAATACCAAAAGGTCATGGCGCAATTGTATAAGTATCGATTATGATAAGGAACACAACTGTGTTTTCTCTTGAACACAGTTGTGTTTATCCACAGATACAGTTGTGTTTTCTCACGAACACAACTGTGTTTTTACGTTCTCTAAGGATCGCTTAAAGTCACGGATCAATTCTTTCATCACCTCTTCCACGGATAATTCCTCCCAGAATAAAGACGCTACCTGTCCGATCTCTAACTCGCCTTCCTTTAGGTCGCCCTCAAAGATTCCTTTCTTGGCACGTCCTTTGCCTAATAACTCACGTAATTCTTCCACGGACGCTCCCCGGGCTTCCGCTTCTTCCACTGCCGTAGCGAAATCTCCTTTTACCAGACGGGTAGGAGACAGTTTCTTTAATAATAACTTCGTATCGCCTTCCTTAAGATTCAAGCATAGTTTCTTGAAATTCTCGTGTGCCGAGCTTTCTTTGGTTAGGGCGAAACGAGTGCCTATCTGTACGCCGTCGGCCCCTAGTGCGAGTGCCGCTAGCATCGCTTGACCGTTTCCTATACCTCCTGCCGCCAAAAGGGGGAGAGAGGTCGCTTTCCGGACAGCGGGGATCAGGCACATCGTAGTTGTTTCCTCCCGTCCGTTGTGCCCGCCGGCCTCGAAGCCTTCGGCAACGATGGCATCCACTCCGGCCTCCTCGCATTTCGTGGCGAATTTAGAGCTGCTTACCACGTGAACGACCGTCATGCCATGATCCTTCAAATACTTTGTCCATGTTTTCGGGTTGCCGGCGGAGGTAAATACGATCTTCACTTTTTCCTCCACCAATATCCGCATCAAGGTATCGATTTCCGGATACATCAGCGGGACATTCACGCCAAAAGGCTTGTCGGTCGCCGCCTCGCATTTACGGATATGTTCCCGGAGCACTTCCGGGTGCATGGAGCCTGCCCCGATCAATCCTAATCCACCGGCGTTACTAACCGCTGAAGCTAGCCGCCAACCACTACACCAAACCATTCCCGCCTGTATGATGGGATACTGAATACCAAAAAGACTACAAATTCGATTCATATTATTTCTTGCGTTAATCTCGCTAAAATTAGTGAACTATTTTTATTGGAACAACAATTTCTTTGTCGAGGTTGTTGAATAGGCATATAACTTTAAAATATAAGAGATATGCCAGAGAATATAATGAAAACGTTATGGGATGAGAGCGATGATCTTCACGATGAGACCATGTCTACCAATTCGGTATTGTCGGATGATTACACGTCTAATGACATTCAAGATTTACAAGAAACGATCGAAAATGAAAATATCGAGGACGGTATAGAGAGCGATTCGATTGAACATTGAATGAAAGCATATTGGGTCCCCGAAGGGAAGATCTCCCTTTGGGGATCTTTTTTGTGTGAATTGTGAAAATCTTTTTCCGGATTCTAAATAATAACAATTTGAAATAGAATTGTAACGCAAAACTTCGTTATCTTTGTCCATTGTAATTCTAATATAACAATGGCATGAATAAAACGCTTATGGCCGCAGGTTTAGCGGTTATTTTGGGAGCTTGTTCCTCCTCAAAGAAAAGCGATGTAGCGGAAGGCGCTACACCCAATCCGTTTTTTGCGGAGTATACGACACCGTTCGGGGTGCCTCCGTTTGACCAAATAGAGGTGGCTCATTACAAGCCGGCTCTTTTGAAAGGCATGGAAGAGCAGTCGAAGGAGATCGAGGCGATCGTGGCAAATCCGGATGCGCCGACATTCGAGAATACGATCGTGGCCTTAGACCAAAGTGGCGAGTTGCTTACTAAAGTAATGTATGCTTTCGGTGGCCAATCCAGTGTGAATACCACGGACGAGATCCAAGAGCTCGAACGTGAGCTTTATCCCCTTTTATCCAAACATTCGGATGATATCAGCTTAAATCCCAAGCTTTTCGCCCGGGTGAAATCCGTATATGAGAATCAGGCGAGCTTCCATCTGGATAAGGAACAGAAGAAGCTGTTGGAGGAAACCTATAAAAGCTTTGTCCGGGGAGGAGCCAATCTGCCGGAGGATAAGCAGGCGAAGTTGCGTGAGCTGAACGAGAAGATATCCATGCTCCAACTTACTTTCGGACAGAATACCCTGAAAGAGACCAACGATTTCCAATTAGTGATCGATAATAAAGAGGACTTATCCGGTCTGCCGGAAGACGTGATCGTCAAGGCGGCGCAAACGGCCCAAGAGAATGGTCTGGATGGTAAGTGGGTGTTTACCCTCCATAATCCGAGCGTGATGCCTTTCCTTCAATACGCCGATAAGCGTGATTTGCGTGAGAAGATCTTCAAGGCGTATACGAATCGTGGCAACAATAATAATGAGAATGATAATAAGGAGGTCGTTAAGCAGCTGGTTGCCGCTCGTCTGGAGAAAGCCCGATTGATGGGATATGAGGATTATGCCGCTTTCGTATTGGAAGAGAATATGGCGAAGAACGAGAAGAACGTGTATGACTTGCTCGATAAAATCTGGCCGTCTGCTTTGGCGAAAGCGAAAGAGGAATTGGCCGATATCAACGCCGAGATCAAGAAGGAAGGTGGTAATTACGAGGCCGAGGGCTGGGACTGGCGTTATTATTTCGAGAAAGCCAAGAAAGCGAAATATAACTTGGACGAGAACGAGATGCGTCCTTATTTTGAGTTGGGACATGTACGTGAGGGCATCTTCTATGTAGCCAATAAATTATACGGTATCACGTTTACCGAGATCAAGGACATCCCGAAACCGGACCCCGACGCTCTCGCTTTCGAGTGCAAGGATAAAGATGGTACGCATCTGGGCGTGCTGTATATGGATTTCTTTACCCGCCCGGGCAAAGGAGGTGGCGCATGGTGCGGCGGTTACCGTTCACAAACGTATAAAGATGGGAAACGGGTAGCCCCGGTGGTTACTACCGTATTTAATTTCAGTAAACCGGCGGAGGGACAACCGGCGCTTTTGACAGCCGACGAGACTGAGACCGTATTCCATGAGTTCGGTCATGCCTTGCACGGTTTATTCTGCGACGTTCATTATTATGGCGTGTCCGACGTGCCTCGTGACTTTGTGGAGCTACCTTCGCAAGTCGATGAGCATTGGGCCGTTGAGCCGGAGGTATTGAAAGTGTACGCTAAACATTACCAGACCGGCGAGGTAATACCGCAAGCCCTTGTAGACAAGATGATTAAGAGTGGCAAGTATGGACAAGGCTTCGCTACGACGGAGTATCTGGCCGCCTCTTATCTGGATATGGATTATCATGTATTGAAAGAGATCCCTGCCGATTTGGATATCGAGAAATTTGAGGCGAAGGTCTTGGGCGATCGTGGTCTGATCCGTCAGATTCCGTCTCGCTACCGCTCCACTTATTTCGGACATACGATGGAAGGTGGATATACCGCCGGTTATTATAGCTATATCTGGGCGGAAGTGTTGGATTGCGACGCTTTCCAAGCTTATAAGGAGACGGGTGATATCTTCAACCCGGAGGTTGCCTCTAAATTCCGTAAATACGTACTGACCCCGGGCGGCATCGATGATGCTATGGATATGTACGTGAATTTCCGTGGTAAACAACCAAGTATCGATCCGTTGTTGGAGAACAGAGGGCTAAAATGAGAAGAATAATTAGAATAATTCATAACTCATAAATCAAAAAATCAGTAAAGATGAAACAATTAATTATGGCAGCAGGATTAGCCGTTATGCTTACTGCCTGCGGTACTTCCGAAAAGAAGACCGTGGAGGGTGAGAACCCGTTCTTTGCGGAATATACCACCCCGTTTGGAGTTCCACCTTTTGATCAAATCAAGTTCGAGCACTACAAACCGGCCCTATTGCAAGGCATGGAAGAGGGACGCAAGGAGATCGAGGCGATCGTGAATAACCCGGAGGAGCCGACGTTCGAGAATACGATTGTCGCTTTGGATGAGCAGGGTGCGTTGCTTCGGAAGGTCCAGATTGTTTTCGGTGGACAGAATAGCGTGAATACGAATGATGAGATGCAGGCGTTAAGCCGTGAGATGTCGCCGCTATTGTCAAAATATAGTGATGATATCAACTTGAATCCGAAATTATTCGCTCGTGTGAAGGCGGTATATGATAAGAAGGATGAGTTGGGTCTCGATAAGGAGCAAATGAAGTTATTGGAGGAGACTTATAAGGACTTCGTCAGGGGTGGCGCTAATCTTTCCGCTGAGGATCAGGCTAAATTGCGTGAGTTGAATAGCAAGATCTCCATGCTACAGCTTACTTTCGGACAGAATATGCTGAAAGAGACGAACGCTTTTAAATTGGTGATCGACAAGCAGGAAGATCTTTCCGGTCTGCCCGAGACCTTGATCGCTAACGCCGCTCAAGCGGCTAAGGATGCCGGGATGGAAGGCAAATGGGTATTTACCTTGCAGAACCCGAGCGTGATGCCGTTCTTGCAATATTCCGATAAACGTGAGTTGCGTGAGAAGATGTTCAACGCTTATATCAACCGTGGTAATAATAATAATGAGAACGATAACAAGGAAGTGGTTCGTGATTTGGTTGCCGCTCGTTTGGCGAAAGCGAAGTTGATGGGCTATGATGATTACGCTTCTTTCGTGTTGGAGGATCGTATGGCGAAAAGCTCGGATAAGGTTTATCAATTGTTAGATGAGGTTTGGAAGCCTGCTTTGGCGAAAGCGAAAGAGGAATTGGCCGATATAAACGCCGAGATCAAGAAAGAAGGCGGCAATTTCGAGGCCGAGGGCTGGGATTGGCGTTATTATTTCGAGAAGGCCAAGAAGGCTAAATTCAATTTGGATGAGAATGAGGTTCGTCCTTACTTGAAGTTGGATAATGTTCGTGAGGGTGCTTTCTATGTAGCTAATAAGTTATATGGTATCACGTTCACCCCGATCCGTAATATCCCGTTGCCTTATCCGGAAGCGCAGGCTTTTGAGTGCAAAGATAAGGATGGCTCTCATTTGGGCGTTATTTATTTCGATTTCTTCCCTCGTGCCAGCAAGCGTGGTGGCGCATGGTGTGGTTCTTATCGTCCGCAGGCTTATAAGGATGGCAAGCGTGTGGCTCCGGTCGTAACGATCGTTTGTAACTTTAGCCAGCCCGCTCCGGGACAACCTGCGTTGTTGAGCGCTGATGAGGCGAATACATTGTTCCATGAGTTCGGTCATGGTTTGCACGGCTTGTTCCGTGACGTGCATTACTCCGGTGTTTCCGGTGTTCCTCGTGATTTCGTGGAGTTGCCTTCACAGGTTATGGAGCATTGGGTATTCGAGCCGGAAGTATTGAAGGTGTACGCTAAGCATTATCAGACCGGCGAGGTGATCCCGGCCGAGTTGATCGAGAAGTTGGATAAGAGCGGTAAGTACGGACAAGGTTTCGCTACGACGGAGTATCTGGCGGCTTCTTATCTGGATATGGATTTCCATGCGATCAGTGGTGACGCTGCGGATAAGAAGGTGATCAAGTTCGTTGACCAGACGAATAATGTTCCGGCCAACTTGAACGTGATGGATTTCGAGCAACAGACGTTAGGCCGTCGTGGTTTGCTGAAACAAATCCCTTCCCGTTACCGTACGACTTACTTCAACCATACGATGGGTGGCGGCTACACCGCCGGCTATTATAGCTACATCTGGGCTGAGGTATTGGATTGCGACGCTTTCGAGGCATTCAAGGAAACCGGCGACATCTTTAATCAAGAATGTGCCGATAAATTCCGTAAATATGTCTTGACCCCGGGCGGTATCGACGACGCTATGGATATGTACAAGAATTTCCGTGGCAAGGAACCGGGTACGGATCCGTTGCTGAAGAATAGAGGACTGAAATAATCTAGAAATGGAGATTTTATAAAGGCGGACCGGTTGGTTCGCCTTTTTTTGTATATGCTCAACCTCCCGGATCTGTATTACATTTGCTAAGTTTTATCACGAAAAAATAGCGATAGTATGGAGAAAAAGGATTTAGTAGAAGGGATGAGGTTGTATATCTATAAATTGCGTGTGGATGGGCGTTATTCCACGGCGAAGAGCTATCAGGATGCATTGAACTCATTCATGCGGTTTTGTGGGTTGGAGGTAATTCCCTATATCTATGTCAATAAGGAGAACCTTCGGCGTTATCAGGCCTTTTTGTTGAATAAAGGATGTACATGGAACACGGTGTCGACCTATATGCGTCGGATCCGTTGTGTGTACAACATGGCGGTGGAGGAAGGGTTGGCCCCCTATATCCCTTATTTATTTAAGGGAGTTTTCACGGGTATAGAGAGCAAACGCAAAAAGGCGTTACCACAGGATTTATTACGTTCTCTGATGACGGCCTCATTAGATGATCCGGAACTGAGAAAAACACGGCAGGCATTGTGCCTGATGTTCCAGTTTTGCGGTATGGCATTCGTGGATTTCGCTCATCTGAAAAAGGAGAATGTCCGGGGTGGGGTTTTGGAATATAAACGCCAGAAAACGGGTACTCCGATGCTTATAGAGGTACAATCTACCGCATGGGAGTCGCTGAGGGAACTGTCAAGTGATGTAGGTAAGGACTCACCCTATTTGTTTCCTTTCTTGAAAGGGATAAAAGTGGGAAAAGAAGCCTACAAGGAGTACACTTCCGCTTTGGCCCATTTTAACCGGAATTTGAAGAGGTTGGCGAGAGCCTGCGGTGTGTCTATCCCGATCACCTCATATTCGATCCGTCATTCTTTTGCGATGATTTTGAAGGAACAGGATGTCCCGATTGAGATGATCAGCGAACTATTGGGCCATAAATCGATCAAGACTACGCAAATCTATTTGAAAAGTTTCTCGTTGGAAAAGATGTCTGCGGTGAATAAAATTTGTTTTGAGAGTGTGTACAATCATGTACCGAAAGTAGGGTAAAGGGAGTAGGCTACTTGGGGAGTAGCGTATTCTTTCACGGCGCAAATGTAGTAAAAAATAACTAAAAACAAGCAAACAAATGCGCTTGTTTACTCATTGTAGGCGTTTGATCCTCTCTATTTTTTGATTTTCCTGTTTTATCCTAGACGTATAGACATGGTGATGCGGGTGAAATGACCTCTTGTTCCCGGTATCATTCCACCATGCCTTATAACCTGTGTGTATTCCTGTAGAGACGGGGCACGCCCCGTCTCTACAACCGGGTGATAACCGTTCTCGCACCTTTTAGGCTACTCCCCAAGTAGCCTAAGATTTCGAGAGATGGTAATTTTCAGTAATGCCATATTTGGAAATATAAAGCACTGTTTATCAAGATAATATAAAAGATTCTTGGTAGGGCTCTGAATTGCCGTGGGGTCTGTTTTCGGGCCACGGGATAACCACTGGAAAAGATAATCATAGAGATGGATATATTGACAGGCAAGTGCTCGGATAGGTTCATGGCGCATGTTCTGAAGCGACGTGACCAAGAGGCCGTCCGCTGGTACGTGCTCACGCTCCCTACCGCCGGTGGCGGGCGTGACAGGATCAGTCCCTCGAAGGGGCTGGACGCTGAGCTTTCCCGCCGTGAGCGTCGTGGGGAGGCCTTGTTCGAGTATTTCTCCCCCTCGTATGTCGAGGCGAGGAAGGTGGGCGGCAAGATGGTCAACACGAAACGGCCCCTGTTGTACAACTACGTGTTCGTCCACGCCTCGGAGGACGAGATCTTCCGCCTGAAGCGTACGCTTCCCCTGTATAATTTCCTCCCCCGGGTTTCCTCCGGCGGGCGGTCTTATTTCCCGTACCTCTCGGATCGTGAGATGGATACCTTGCGTTGGGTCGCGGCTTCTTACTCCAACGAGCTTCCGGTGTACGTGCCAGATAGCGGCCGCTTGTTGAAAGGCGACCGTGTGCGTATCACCTCCGGCCCTTTTACCGACATGGAGGCGGAGGTGGTGGTGCAGCCGGGCGGTGGGCATAAGGACGTGATGGTGCGTATCCTCGACTGTCTGTGGGTCCCCTTGTTCGAGGTGAGAGCGGGGGAGTACGAGTTGATCGAGCTGAACACGGGGGGCAAGCACGTGTATACCCATTTGGACAACGACCGTCTGTCGGAGGGCTTGCACGATGCCTTGGGCCGTTACCACGCCTCTGGCGTGGTAGTGGATGAGGATGCCCGTCTGGCCCGTGAGGTCCTGCGTGGCTACGCCTCTCTCCGTGGTGAGACCGACGTGATCCGTTGCAAGCTTTACTCTTTGCTCCTTCCAGCCTATCTGCTTTTGGGCGAGTCGGATGAGTTCGATCGTTTGCACGCCACGATGCGCAGCATGCTCCCGGTGATAAAAGCGGGGCAATCCCGTGCCTTGTTGCTGGTCACGCTGTACGGCTGTACGGACAGCAGCCTCTACCAACGCATGGCGCACGAGGGGGTTGACCCGTGGCTGGACGAGCCTTCTCCCAAGAAAAGTAAGTCTGTGTTGATACGTCGTCTACGTGATTACGACGGTTGGCTGAAACATAATGAATAATGAATAATGAATAATTCAAAATTCATACATCATACATCATAATTCAAGACATGTCTTCCCTTCCTTCGGGCATCCGTTTGATGAACCTGTTGCGTGACCATTTGACAGAGATCATGGATCGTGAGCGTGCGAACCTGAACTCAATACACCTGTATTGTACGGGATCTTACTGGGTGTCGTTCGAGCGTTCTGCCTATCAGTTGCGTCGTGTGTTTCCGGATAGCGAGACTACGCCGCTGCGCCTGTTCGCTTATCCGTTCCCGATCGTGATGGTGTCCGTTACGGATCGCTCACTCCGTTTGTACGCCCGTAAACATATCTTGAGGAGGGACGAGACGGATTACAAGCTATTGACCGTCCCCGGGCTTCCCATGGCGGATTACCATGTATGGCACGCTGGCGAGGTGGAAGGCTTGCCCCAGCTGACATGAACTCCAAATATGAAGCGCTGGAAAAGTAATAAACTCAATTATGGTATAATGATTTTGATTGATGGTTGGCAATTAGCATGAAATTTCGTATATTTACTCTAGAGGAAAAATAATTGTCATAAATTAATGAAAGCGGACGTGCTAAATTCGATAAAAGAGACCTTACGTAAGGTGATCTTGATTTCCATCTGAAAGGCACTCATAAGGAAATGCCGTCCGATGAGATGGGCAATGGGGCGATAGACCCCCATGAGCAATCTTAGGTGACTTGCGCCACTAACCTAAGATATTTTACCAACGCACCTAAGATACATGGTGGATGAACCTAGGATATTTTTTTAGTCAAAACAAATGCTTTGGGTCTGTTACGGATCTGAAGTGACTACTTATATACAATAATCATTATGTCAGAGGAAATCAAAATTGCTGTAGCTGGAACCGGTTATGTCGGGTTGAGTATTGCTACGCTGTTGGCACAGCATCATCCGGTCACTGCGGTTGACGTTATACCGGAGAAGGTGGAGACGCTAAACCGGAAGCAATCTCCTATTCAGGATGAGTATATCGAAAAATACCTAAAGGAGAAGGAGTTGAACTTGACGGCTACGCTTGATGGAGCGTCCGCTTATCGTGATGCCGATTTCATCGTTATTGCGGCTCCTACCAATTATGATCCGGTGAAGAACTATTTTGATACGCACCATATTGAGGATGTGATCGATCTGGTATTGAGTGTTAATCCAAGGGCGGTGATGGTGATCAAGTCGACCATTCCGGTCGGATATTGCCGGAGTCTTTATCTGAGATACGCCCAAAAGGGTATTGAGCGACTCAATCTGCTGTTTTCTCCGGAGTTTTTGCGTGAGAGCAAGGCGCTTTATGACAATCTTTATCCCAGCCGTATAATCGTTGGTTATCCCAAATTGCTAAGCGATGAGCAATTCAATGCGGAGAATGAGGCGATCGAGAGGATTGCGGATATTCCGGGTTTGGAGAAGGCTGCCCACACGTTCGCCGCCCTGCTTCAAGAAGGTGCCATTAAACAGGATATTCCGGCGCTATTCATGGGAATGAAGGAGGCCGAGGCCGTGAAGTTGTTTGCTAATACCTATCTGGCTTTGCGTGTAAGTTATTTTAACGAGTTGGATACCTATGCGGAGGTGAAAGGTTTGGATTCGAGTGCCATCATCCAGGGCGTGGGGCTGGATCCTCGTATTGGCACGCATTATAACAATCCCAGCTTTGGTTACGGAGGCTACTGTCTGCCGAAGGACACCAAGCAGTTGCTCGCCAATTATCAGGATGTCCCTCAAAATATGATGACCGCGATCGTGGAGAGCAATCATACCCGGAAGGATTTTATTGCGGACCAGGTGTTGCGCAAGGCCGGGTATTACGATTATAGCGAGAGGAACAGTTTCCGGTGCTCCGAGGAGCGAGAATGCGTCGTGGGTGTATACCGTTTGACGATGAAATCGAACAGTGACAATTTTCGCCAGTCCTCTATTCAAGGCGTGATGAAACGTATCAAGGCGAAAGGGGCCAAGGTGATCGTCTATGAGCCTGCATTGGAAGACGGGAGTTCTTTCTTCGGCAGTGCCGTGGTGAATGATCTCGCCCGTTTCAAGGAGATGAGCCACGCCATCATAGCCAATCGTTATGATGATTGTCTGGACGATGTGTCGGGAAAGGTCTATACGAGGGATATCTTCGGTAGGGATTGAATCTTTAGATGATGGCTTTACAAGAGAGGCTGGGAAGGAATAAGACCATACTGGCTAATTTTTCCTATCTGAGTTTGCTGCAGGTATTCGCTATTCTATTTCCATTGCTTACCTATCCTTACTTGCTTCGGGTTATAGGCTTGGAATTGTATGGCGTGATCATATTCGCTCAATCTATAATAAACTATGTATCGCTGGTGATCAACTTCGGGTTCAATATGTCCGGAGCGAGGAACGTGGCGATTTACAAGCAGGATAGGGCAAGATTATCCCGGATCGTCACATCCATTTATTGGTGTAAGTTCATTTTATGGCTTGTTTGCCTAGTCCTGTATTTATCGGTCATCAGTATGGTTCCGTTCTTTGAGGATCATTATTGGGTGTATGTCCTCTCTTTCCTTTTGACATTCAACGAGCTTCTGTTACCTATCTGGTTCTTTCAGGGGATTGAGAAAATGAAATATATCACATTCGTGAACCTATCTGCCCGCCTGTTGTTCGTGGTTGCTATATTCTTGTTTGTCCATCGGCAAGAGGATTATTTGCTGATCCCCTTGTTAAACGGGATCGGGGCTATACTGGCGGGTTGTCTCTCTTTATATATCGTGTTGGGAAAAGAGAGAGTAAGGTTATCCTTGATGCCGGTAAGGGAATTGCGATCGGCCTATAAGGAGAGCTTGCCCTTGTTTGTTTCGATCCTGTCCACGCAGATTTATGTGAACGTTAATAAATTGGTGATCGGCTCTTTCCTGGGGATGTCTGAGGTTTCTATTTATGATATGGCGGATAAGGTGCTTCATTTGATGAAACTCCCAGCCTCCATGATAGCGCAAGCTGTTTTCCCGAAGATCTCCCGTGAACGGAATATTCGTTTCATCAATCATGTGATGTTCTTGTCGGTAGGGATCGCTTTGTTTTTCTACATTAGTATGTTCATCGGCAGTGACTGGCTGGTGTATCTTCTCGCCGGAGAACATATAGAGGAGGCTTCTGTCATTATGCGATTGTTGGGAATCTCTGCGATCTTGACATCTATCAATGGTTTCCTTGGAGGAAATCGTCTGGTCCCGCTAGGCTATTCGTCCGTGTATATGAGAGTGATGGTTGGAAATTGTCTGTTTTTCTTGACGGCTATGGGCTTGTTGTGGCTGACAGGAAGCATAACCATGTATACGGTTACGGTAATGGCCGTAGGGGTGGAAGTGTTTTGCTTTGTTTCGTTGGTTTATAGGAACTGGCGGTTAGGGTTATTAGGTTTAACAAGATAGATCGGTAGATTGTTGTTTAAGGGATAGGTCTATTGATTTATTACGTTAACAGGAAGCATATCGCTAAGGTTAGTCGATTTATTTACATTCATCCCTATTTGCAATAATCATCTTTTAGATAATCATCCTTCTCGTAAGGAATCCTCGGTTACAAAAGAATTTTCGGATGGTGTTTATGGGATGATGTGCAAAAAATGAGTTGTAGTCATGAGTTTAGATTTATTGAAATATCAAACAGATAGTCTCTATTTAATCGTTTGGATTTTATATAATATATGGATATTTATTACATTCGGTCTTTCTGTTTTACGCATAAGTTTGAAAAGAAAAGATGTTGTTTGTATTGTATGCTATATTATTTTTGTAGTATTGTCTACGTATTCGCTTTTTGCTTCAGACTTCTTGAATTATAAAATAGAATTTATTACTTATAAAGCATCTCCAAATACATTTGATACAGTAAGTACATTTTCTCAGTTTTTTGTCTTTCTGTTTTCTGTTTGTGATAGTTATTATTGCTTTCGATTGTCTGTGTTTGTAATTGGATATTTCTTTGTGTTTAAAATAGCTTCTTTATGTAAGAATAAATATTTATTGTTCTTGTTTTTTGCAAATATATTCCTTTTCTTCATGAATGCAAATGTTCTGAGAGCTTTTTTAGCTTATTCTTTATTCTTTTATGGGTTCATTTCATCGATGGAAAAGAAAAAATATTTTAATTTTATATTTGTTTTATTGTCAATATGGATTCATCCAACTTTAGCTATGAATTTCTTACCAATGCTGCTAGCTTTTATACCATTTACGAAAATTAGAACGTCTGTTTGTATATTTGTATTGGGTGTTTGTCTTTCTTTGTTGTCTAATCAGATTTTTTTTATCATTATAGATTATATGAATAATGATAATATTCCTCTGTATGCATTGGAAAGATATATAGATGAAGAATATCCGTGGGGAGATATTACGTATTTTGTGTCTATGGTTAAGAAAATGATAATGCTTGTTATATCACTAATGATAATTGTATATGCTTTGAGAAAAAGAAATACATGCGATAATGTGAATTTTTTTCTTGTTAAATATTTGTATTTCGTTGTGATTATGACTATGTGTTTATCTGCAATAGATATTTCCCATTATGTTTATGAACGCTTTTGGCAGCAAAATTATTTGATAATAACTTATTTGCTGGTGAATTTGTGTGCTCAAAATAAAAAGAAGATAATAAAAGAAACTCTAGTATTTTTGTTTTTCTGTTATTGGCTTTTGGAGAATTTCTATATATTGAAAAATTATATGATCTTTACTTTGTAGGATGTTATGTGATTAGCTGTATTTAAAAGGTCTCTGATATGAATATACTTTTTGTCGCTTGCTCCTCTCATTTATATGGGGCTAATCAATCACTATTGAATATGCTTTCAATATGTGATAAGTATAATTGCTTTGTTATTTTACCAAATGATGGGCCGTTGGTCGATAAGATAAAATCAATGGGGATTTCGTGTAAAATAATTAGATATAGATATAATTGTGCCTCTCACTATAATTTTTTGGGATATTGGATGCATTTCTTTTATTTTAGTATTCTAAATGTTTGCGCTGTTTATGAGGTTGTTCGTTTTATATTAGCTCATAAGGTGGAGATTGTTCATACGAATAATGCCAGAGTATCTGTTGGTTTTTATGCTGCTAGATATTTAAGAGTTAAACATGTATGGCATATAAGAGAGTTCTTGGATTTGGATTTTAATATGAGGCCCTTTAAGCCGTTTAAGAAATTATGTAAAGATTTTAATGAGTCAGATTCTATTATCTGTGTGTCGGAGGCCGTAAAAGAGCATTTTCATATTCAAGGAGCGAAAGCTAGAGTTATTTATAATGCGGTAGACTCTGTTCGTAATCTTCATAATATAAGAGAAAAGAAGGAATCTTATTTTCTGTATTGTGGGGGCTTGAGTGAGAAAAAAGGTATTTTCGATGCTATATATTCTTTTTCAAAGATGTTGAAAGGTAGAGGTCTGCAATTGTATATTGCGGGTACGGGACCAACTCATATTGTTAAGATGATTCAAGCTGTCATACAGAAGGAAAATCTTCAAGAGAAAGTAGTGCTATTGGGGTATCGGTCTGATTCCAAAGAGTTGATGAGAAAGGCTATTGCGCTATTGATGTGTTCAAAGCATGAGGCATTTGGACGGGTAACTGCTGAGGCAATGTTAAATGACTGTTTGGTTATAGGTAGGAATTCTGGTGGTACTCCGGAATTGATAGAACATGGAAAAACTGGATTCTTGTTTAATACCAATGATGAGTTAACCGTATTGATGGAAAAGGTCTTGAGTATGGATACAACTGATATTCGGGATAGGGCGAAAGAGAAGGCCATAAACTCTTTTACAGAAGAGGTATATGCGGAGCAATTGAAACTGGTTTATGATTCCTTGAGATGGTAAAGACGTATTCTTTCGACATTTTTGATACCTGCCTTGTCCGGAAGTGTGGATCTTCTGATAATATCTTTCGTATATGGGCAGATCGTGCATTGGGAGAGGTTGATAGGTCTTATCTGAAAGATTTGATCAATTCCCGTTTGAATGCGGAGAAAACCGCAAGGAGAAATTCCGGCAAGGAGGATGTCTCCTTGGATGATATATACCGTAATCTTAGCTTGGAATCTTTTCCGAATTTGTCGATACCAGCTCTTAAGCGGTTGGAACTGGACGTGGAGCGTGAGAATTTATCTCCGGTACGGCAAGTCTTGGATTTGATACGTGACTACCGGAAAAGAGGAAAGCGGATATTGTTCATATCGGATATGTATTTGCCTTCCGATTTCCTGAGGTTCCAATTGCGGAGGTTTGGCTTCTGGGAAGAGGGGGACCGGATATATGTATCCGGGGAGATCGGCTTGACAAAGTATTCCGGGAATTTATTCCGGTATATTCAAAGGGAAGAGAAGATATCGAGATGCTCATGGAAGCATGTAGGGGATAATACATATAGCGATTATTACGTGCCTAAGTCTATGCTTATTCGGTCAAGGAGGATTTATCTTCCTTATACCCCTTCAGAGAATCTGTGGCAGAATGATACGCGGTCTCCCTATAGGAAATTCCTGCCTTCTTATTTGTCGGGGTTGGCTCGGGCCTATCGATTATCCCTTCCCGGTTCGGATCGTCTGGATTTTTTCGTGGACGTATTGCTGGTTCCTTACTTCTTGTTTGTGTATAATGTCTTGTGTGCCGCCAGGGATAGAGGCGTGGACAATCTGTTTTTTCTGGCTAGGGATAGCTTCGTCTGGTATCGGATGGCGTTGAGGCTGCGCCATTTGTTTCCGGGAATGAGTTTTCATTATCTATATATATCAAGAAAAGTGGTCTTTATCTCTTGTTTCTATGATTTATCTGACTATGAATTTGGATTAGTTTTTTCTGATATAACAGGGTATACTCCTCGTCAGTTGTTTTCCTCGTTACGGTTGGAGGAGTGCGAGTTTATGGATAAATTTAGTGCTGACGAGTTGGATGAGCCTTTAGATAGGGGAAAGCAATCGTTATTTTATGATAGAATAAGGCGGTCTTCTTTATCTATGACTTTGTTGAAAAAATCAAAGGAGGCTAGATGTTTGCTACTCTCGTATTTGCGACAGGAAGGATTCTTGGATAGTCCCAAAATAGGAATAGTGGATATTGGTTGGAATGGTAATACAAACCGCATATTAAATTATATATTGCATCGTGAACAAAATCCATTTTCTTATTTATCATTTTTCTTTGGAATGAGAAATACCCGTCATTCAATCTCAAGCATAGGAGATTATGAAGCTGGATATTATTTTGAGGATTATATCAAGAATATAGAATATTCTTATAATTTATTTGCATTGGTATATGTGTTGGAAAATTATTTTTCTGCCTCTAATGATTCCACATTGCTAAAGTATCGTAAGGAGAATGGGATAATATATCCGGAATTTTCACCAGATGTTATATCCGATTCCGTTAAAGGGAAAAATCAATATATTTTAAGCTTGATGGAAGGATTCTTGGATTTTGTAATGAACTCTGATGTGTTGAAACACGATCTATCTTCTCTTTTTGAGGATATAGGCGTGACTACTTTACTTCGCTTTGCTTCATGCCCATCTAAACAAGAGCTAAATATTCTGAGAGAACTCACTTTTAATGATATTTATGTTGGAGATAGGAAGGTTGTTATAAAGATGTATCCATGGACTATCTGCGACTATGTGCTCAAGAAACTGAAGAACAGGAAAAACGATAAGTATATATTCACATGGTTTGACGCCTCGATTATTTGTACCTATGGATTCTTGTCCGGGCCTATATTGAAGTTAAAGAAAAATATATTATCAGATTCATTGATTCATTTATTAATCAAAAAAGTAATGACATTATGGAAATAAAAGAATTCATTCAAAATTTCGCCGATCAGTTCGATGATACTGATGCAAGCGTGTTTACTCCGGAAACAAAGTTCAAGGAGTTGGAAGAGTGGTCCTCGTTGACGGCCTTGTCCGTGATCGCCATGATAGATGAGGAGTATGACGTGAAGATCAAGGGTGACGATGTGCGTAATTCGCAAACGGTCAATGATCTTTACGAAATCGTAAAATCCCGTCTCTGATGGCTTTTCTGGAATTCAAGAATGTACGGATCTCCGGTATCTCAGCCGGAGTTCCGAAACATGTGGAGTACAATAAGGATTATCCCTATTTTGAGGAAGGTGAGGCGGAGAAATACATCGCCTCTACCTCCGTTAGGGAAAGGCGTATCGCTGATCCCGGGGTTTGCTCCTCTGATCTTTGCTATTCGGCTGCGGAACGTCTTATAGAAGATCTAGGTTGGGATAAATCGGAGATCGAGTGCTTGCTCTTTGTCTCCCAGACGGCGGATTACATCCTGCCGGCCACGTCCTGTATCCTGCAGGAGCGTTTGGGACTGCCCGAGAGCTGCTATGCCATGGATATATCCTTGGGTTGTTCGGGTTGGGTTTATGGTTTGAGCGTGATCACCTCCCTGCTGTCCTCCGGGCAGATAAAGAAGGGCTTGCTCCTTTCCGGGGAAATCTGCCATTTGCAATCCTCACCGTTGGATAAGAGCGCCTATCCCTTATTTGGTGATGCCGGAACTGCCACGGCTTTAGAATATCAAGAAGGATATGAGCCTGTCCGTTTTCATTTTTCTACGGATGGAAGCGGGTATGAGGCTATCATTATCCGTGATGGTGGCTATAGGCATCCTTTTGATAACCAATCATTGGATGTGTATACGACTCCGGAGGGCTTACGAAGGACTCGCTTGAACACGGAGATGGATGGCATGAGCGTTTTCTCGTTCGGGATAACGAAAGCTCCTCAAAGTTTTAACCTGTTGATGGAGCGCTTCTCGTTGGATCGAGAGTCCTTGGATTATTTCGTGATGCATCAAGCTAATTATTTCATGAATAATAAGATTCGGAAGAAATTGAAGTTACCGGAGGAGAAGGTACCGTATTCCATGCCTCTTTTTGGCAATACGAGTAGCGCCTCCATACCTTTGACGTTGGTGACAGCTTGTTCGTTGAGAGGACGGAGAAGCAAGATTGCTATTTGTGGTTTTGGGGTTGGTCTGTCCTGGGGAACCGGTTATTTTGAGTTGGATGAAAATGTAGTGATAAGTGATTTGGTAGAAATATAAGTAATTATGAGTTATAATCCATATTCATTAGAAGGGAAGACGATCTTGGTGACGGGAGCGTCCTCCGGTATAGGAAAGGCCACGGCTGTTGAGTGCTCGAAATTAGGTGCTGGGGTCGTGATTACGGGACGGGATGAGAAACGGTTGAGTGATACGTTCTCCTTATTGCAGGGGGATAGTCATATTCAATTGGTGGCTGATTTAGGAAAGGAAGAGGATCTCTCGCTCTTGGTAAATAGGTTACCCGCTTTGGATGGCATAGCTCATATTGCGGGTATTGTAAAGACAATACCGGTGACATTCCTAAAAAAACAGGATATGCAGCATCTTTTCGACGTGAATTTCTTTGCCCCGACTTTATTGACAACCGGCCTGCTAAAACAAAAAAAGATAAGGAAGCCTTCTTCGATAGTCTTTATCTCCTCCATAGAGGGACCTCTGACGGTACACCCGGGGAACTCGGTGTACTCCGCCTCTAAAAGTGCGGTGCAAGGTATGATGAGGGGGCTGTCCGTGGAATTAGCCTCCAAAAAGATCAGGGTTAACGCCGTATTGCCAGGAATGACCGATACTCCCATTATTTATGGCTCGGAGTTTACGGAGGAGCAATTGCTCAGTACGAAGAGTCAGTATCCCTTGAAACGTGCGGCCTCTCCGGAAGAGATAGCGTGGGCCATCATTTATTTCTTGTCGGATGCAAGCGGTTTCACCACGGGCGCCAGCCTTGTTGTCGATGGAGGATTTACGGTCTTGTAGTCTATGGCGATACTGAAATATACAGATGTTGGGATTCATTCGGTCTCAGCTTGTGTTCCCCAAAAGGTTGTGCGAAATTCAGAACTGGATTATCTGATATCCAAGGAGGATCTGGATAAGACCATCCATTCCATCGGTATTCGTGAGAGGAGGATAGCGGAGCGGGATGTCTGTTCCTCCGATCTGTGCTGTAAAGCTGCGGAACGGTTGTTCTCGGATCATGGTATCGAGCGGGATTCTATCGGAGCTCTTATCTTCATCTCCCAGACTCCAGATTACCGCCAACCGTCCACGGCGCCTTCTTTGCAGGATCGTTTGGGCTTGCCGAAAACAGTGATGGCGTTTGATATCAATATGGCTTGCTCCGGATATGTATATGGGCTATCCATCGCTTATTCCCTAGCCTCGCAAGACGGGATAGGGCGTGTCCTTTTGCTGGTGGGAGAGACCATGTCCAAGACCGTATCGGATCATGACAAGGTGACGACACCGTTGTTCGGCGACGCCGGTACCGCCACGCTGATAGAGAAAGGCGAGGGATATGGCTCCTCCTGTTTCGTGCTTCATTCTGATGGGGGTGGTTCGGATATGCTCCGTGTACCGTACGGGGGATACCGGAATCCTAGTAGCACGGAGGGATTTGAGCGTAAAGTGGATGAGGAGGGAAATATCCTGAGCGGTGAGCAGTTGCACATGCGTGGAATGGATGTCTTCAATTTTGGTTTGCGGGTTGTTCCCTCGGGTATAAAGGAGATATTGAAAGTATTAGGTATGGGGATCGAAGATGTGGATATAATCCATTTCCACCAGGCCAACCGTTTCATGACGGATTTCTTCGCCAAGAAATTGAGGTTCCCGTTGGATAGGGTGCCGTATAGCTTGGGGTATTTTGGCAATACCAGTGCCGCCTCCATTCCCTTGAACATGGTCCATACCATGTATGACGGCAGTTTCCCGAGACGGCGGCATGTGCTTATGGCCGGTTTTGGGGCGGGCTTGGCCTGGGGAACGGCTTATCTTTCCTTGGAAAATCTAAGAATCTCAAAGCTGATAGAATATTAAGATGAGATATTATATATTTCGGAACAACACGCTTGAGCCTTTGTTCGGGAATCTGGATGCTCGTTACTCCGGCTATGGGGATATTTCCTCGCTGGAAGAGGGGGCGGATCGCTATATCTGGTTCTACCAAGTCCCTTTCGGGTTTGATAGGTGCCGTGTGGCGGAGGAGGTGTTATCCTATATCGATAAGTTAAGGTGGGTAATAGAAAAGATACCGGCACATAAGAGCGTGCTGGTCTTCTCCTTGGTTGATCTTTGTCCGTTTCAATGGGTCGGTTCAGAATGGGAGGTACAGGAGAGCATAGAGACCTATAACAAGTATCTACGCTCGCTCGCCTCGGAGAGGTGTAATGTCCGGTATATGGATCTGCCGGATTTCACTCGCCGTTATTCTTCCAGCCAATTATTTGACTGGCGTTTCTATTTTATTTCCCAAATGGGCATTAACCCTAAGCTGGCTTCCGACTTCTCTTGCTGGTTTGAGGATCGTTTGAGGGAGATAAGCCTCTGCCGGAAGAAGTGTCTGGTATTGGATCTGGACAATACGCTTTGGGGGGGGGTCCTCGGGGAGGACGGTATAGATGGAATAAAGATAGGAGGTGATTATCCGGGCAAGGCGTTCCTGTATTTTCAGGAAGGCTTGTTGGAACTGGCCAAGAGAGGTGTCATACTGACGATCTGTAGCAAGAACAACGAGCGGGACGTGTTGGATTTGTGGGAGAAGAATCCTTTCGTGTTGTTACGGAAGGAACATTTCTCGGCTTGGCGTATTAATTGGCGGAACAAGGCGGATAACATAAGGGAGCTTTCGGAGGAGCTGAACATAGGTCTGGACAGTCTCGTCTTCGTGGATGATAACCCGACGGAGCGTGAGTTGGTCCGCCAAATGCTTCCGATGGTGGAGGTTCCCGAGTTTCCAAAACAGCCTTATATGCTACCCGATTTCTTGATCTCCTTGTCGGATCGTTATTTCCGTGTCTATTCGGTGACGGAGGAGGATCGGCGGAAGACCGAGCAGTACAAGGCGAATGCGAGCCGTACACAGGAGCGAAAGAAATTTGTGGATTTCGATCAGTATCTACAGAGTCTGGAGATCGAGATGAGGATCGAACCGATAAGCTCGTTCAATGTATCCCGTATCGCCCAGATGACCCATAAGACGAACCAGTTCAATCTGACGACCCGAAGGTATTCGGAGTCGGATCTCATGGGATTTTCCTCCGAGGGCTGGTTGATCTATTGTCTTTCCGTCAAGGATCGTTTCGGGGATAATGGGATAACCGGAGCGGTATTGTTGAGACCTATCGATGGGGGGTATGAGATCGATAGTTTCTTGCTCAGTTGCCGGATTCTGGGGAAAGGGATAGAGGAGGTTTTCTTGTCCGGTATTCTTAATATACTGAGGAATAGAGGTGTTAAGCTCGTAAAAGCGTCTTATATTCCGACAGCTAAGAATATGCAAGTTTCAGGCTTCTATGAGCGAACCGATTTTGTCTTGGATAGCCAGGATAAGGACGGAAGCAAGTTCTACCATTTGAACATGGGTGCGGAGATAAAAATCCCATCCTATTATAAAATAACATATTGATAGTATGGAAGAAAAGATATTGTTCGTATTAAAGAACGTGCTAGGATTGGAGAGTGCGACAAAAGCGTTATCCCAACAGAACTGTGATAAATGGGATTCCTTGCGCCATTTGAATTTGATCGTGGAGTTGGAATCCGAGTTTGGTGTCGAGTTCGATCCGGAGGAGATCTCCGGGATGAAGTGTTTCGAGGATATAGAAAGGGTATTAACGCAAAAACTGTGATATGGATTCGGTCGTGAAAAAAACCGGAGAGTTATCCGATGCGGAGATAGAGTCCATAAATACACTCTTTTTCGAGGTATTTGGCTTGCAAAGAGATATCCTTACGGTTCGTGAGGAGTGTTTTAATGCTCCATTGGGATATTCCGTACATAGTTTGATGTATGACAAGGGCCTCTTAGTCGCTTATTATGTATATATGCCTTTTTATTATAAGAAGAAGGGTGAGAAATTCATTGCGGCTCTAGGTTTTGATTCAATGGTAAAGAAGGAATACCGGGATTTCTTTACTTTTTATGAGACGGAAAGGGCTTGTTGGCCTTGTCTCCGAGGCATAGGGTGCAAATTGTTGTTTGGTTTCCCGAATGACGAGTCTTATCCGGTGATGATAAAAGGGTTTAAGGTAAAGGATATAGGCCGTTTGACCACTTATATCCTTCCGATCAAGATTGGTCCGATCATTCCGAGGATGAGATGGCTTGATCCTTTCTTTAGACTTTTTTCTTGGTCTTTGATCAAGATGTCCCATTTATCTAAAGGGAAAAAGATTCGTTCCTTTGTTTTTGAGAAGGATCGTGAGTCTTTCGATAAAGTCCGTTATAGATGGAATAAGGGGCAATATGAAATACGGGATATAAAAGGCTGTAAGTATGTTTATCGAATAGAGGATCATAAAGATCGCCATCAAAATTTTAATCCAGTTAAGACCGCTTTTCTTTTAGATGTATATCCTATGAACCGCTCAAATTTTGAGTTTGCGGTACGATCCATATACCAAGAGCGATCAAAGGATATTGATTTGATCATGTATGTGGGGGATTTAGATTTTGTTCCGGTTTCATTGATTAAGATACCTCATAGATTTGAACCTAAACATTTTCATTTTACTTGTAATTTGATTGACAAATCATATTTTGATGATACTCTATATGATATAAAGAATTGGGACGTGAATTTGTCAAGTTATGATTTAGTTTGATAAAGGATGAATATCTTGACTTTCGACATCGAAGACTGGTATAATTGTGATTTTATATCAGAGGATTTTGACTGGGATAGACACGAGGTTCGCATATATCAAGGGGTGGATCGCATTTTGGAGGAGTTGGATAAACGAAACTTGAAAGGGACGTTTTTCTGTTTAGGTTGGATAGCCGAAAGGCATCCTGGTGTGATTCGTTCTATCCAAAAGCAAGGGCATCATATTGGTTGTCATTCGTATCAGCATGAGTTATCTTTTCGCTTCAATGAAAAAGACTTCAAAAGGGATACTGCTATGGCTAAATCGTTGATAGAAGATCTAATAGGGGAAGAAGTGAACGCCTTTCGTGCTCCGGGGTTCTCGATTACTAAAAATAATACGTGGGCACTTCGTTGTTTGGGAGAGTTGGGGTTCGAGTATGATTGTTCTATGTTCCCTGCCCCCCATGATTATGGTGGAATGCCTAGTTATGGAATGGATGTTCCGAAACGGATAGACTTGGGTTTCGGTGGGTTTATCAAGGAGTTCCCTATTAATATACAAGCAATATGTGGAAAATATATCGTTTTCTCGGGAGGAGGATTTTTCCGTTTATTTCCTTATTGGCTGATTGATCATTGGGCTAAGGATTGTACCTATATGATGACTTATTTCCATCCTCGTGATTTTGACACGGGGCAACCGATTATCCGATCCTTGCCTGTTATGAGACGATTTAAAAGTTATGTGGGTATTAAGGGTGCTTTTGGTAAATTCCAACGCTTGTTGAGCCATTATGACTTTATGAGTGTAAAACAGGCTGACTCTATCATAGAATGGGATAAGACTCCGTTGGTCAAGTTGGAAGACTTGAAATGACATGCCGTAAATAAATTCACGATGAATATATTAATAACAGGGATCCACGGTTTTGTGGGTTCCAATCTGGTTGTTGCCTTGAAGGTGCGTCATGGCCTCTATGGTTTGGATATTGTTACCTCGGAAAAGGACGGTGTGATAAAGACTTTTTCTTGGGATGACTTAGATAAGGAGATGCCGGAATTTGACGCGGTGATCCATTTGGCGGGGAAAGCGCATGATACTAAAAATAGGAATGCCGCAGATACTTATTTTAAGATTAATACGGGATTGACCCAACGAATTTTTGATTGGTTTTTGGCTCGGCCTTCTATCAAGAAATTTATCTTTTTTTCTACGGTAAAAAGTGCGGCTGATTCTGTACAAGGAGATATACTAACCGAAGAATGTGTACCTGTTCCCATAGGACCGTACGGTGAAAGTAAAATCAAGGCTGAGAACTATATCATCGAGAGGTTTGCGCCTGAAGCGTTAGGCAATTTGTATCATGCGTTTGGAGATAGTTCTATCTATCCCGGCAAACAGGTATATATCATGCGTCCTTGTATGATTCATGGCCCGGGAAATAAGGGGAATTTGAATCTGTTATATAATGTAGTGAGTAAAGGGATTCCTTGGCCGCTTGGGGCATTTGAGAATCGTCGTTCATTCACTAGCGTACAGAACCTCTGTACAGTGATAGAAGGTTTCTTGACTCAAAAGGTAGAGAGCGGCATCTATCATATGGCTGATGACGATCCGTTGTCTACCAATGAATTAATCGAGGTGATTTGTGAGGCGTTGGGTAAGAAGACGAGAATTTTGTATATCCCTAAAGGGGTAATGAACGTGATGGCAGAGATGGGTGGATGGCTACATCTTCCACTCAATCCGTTTCGTATGCAGAAGCTGACAGAGAATTATGTGGTAAGTAATGCTAAAATAAAAAAGGCTTTGGGGTTACAAAAGATGCCGGTATCCGCAAAAGAGGGATTGGCTTGTACTATTCTTAGCTTTAAGAAGTGATAAGATATGAACGGCTTGCTTTATGTACTGATTTTCGCTTTGCTATTTTTTGCGGAGCTTTTTTATTTCCATATAGCGGATAAGTTTAATATCATTGATAAACCCAACGAGCGCAGTTCCCATGCCTCTATTGTCTTGAGAGGTGGTGGCATTATCTTTTTACTGGGTTTATGGACATGGGCTTTCTTTTTTGGATTTTCTACGCCGTGGTTTCTTATGGCCGTTACCTTAATTGGGGGCGTAAGTTTTATAGATGATGTACGTAGCTTGCCTGATTCTGTGCGTTTGGTGGGCCAATTCATTGCCATGGTGATGATGTTTTATCAATTGGATATATTGCGCCTGAATATGTGGTGGGTGTTGTTGTTGGCGCTTATCGTTTGTGTGGGAGCCTCGAATATCATTAATTTCATGGATGGTATAAATGGCATTACGGCTGGTTATTCTCTATCAGTATTGCTTCCATTGATGTTGGTAAACGAGAAGTCCAGTTTTGTTGATCCGTCTTTGATCTACGTTTCGGCACTTAGTGTTTTGGTGTTCTGTCTTTTTAACTTTCGTCCCAAGGGAAAGGCTAAGTGCTTCGCCGGAGATGTAGGTTCTATAAGTATAGCCTATATTTTGCTGTTTATGATAGGCAGTCTGATTATTAAGACAACGGACGTGACTTACTTGGTCTTTTTATTGGTTTATGGTGTGGATGGTTGTTTGACGATAATACATCGCGTTCTACTGCATGAGAATCTAGGTCAAGCGCATCGTAAACATGCTTATCAGTTGATGGCGAATGAACTTAAGATTGGTCACGTTAAAGTGTCGTTGGTATATATGTGTTTACAGTTGGCGGTTTCTTTGGCATTTATCTATGTGATACCTGATACCGTAACGGCACATTGGTTGTATTTGTTGGCGGTAGTAGTGGTGGTGGCGTTGTTGTATGTGGTATTTATGAAAAAATACTATTGTTTGCATGAAGAATATTTAGCTTCGATTATAAAAGAGAATTAAGTTATGGTTTTTATGTGGATTTTACTTGCTTACATGAGTGATACCCCCCTGATCCTTATGTGCTAAGGATATGGCCTATATCGTAAATTGTTTAAAGAAAAATATATTGAGATTATTATGAGTCTTTTTTCTCGACTATCTACCTGGTACTTTTCCAAGAAATCCTTACCCTATTGGG
>OHRY01000069.1_pt1 | contig 119323 bp, 109 predicted proteins | sample 1578631 | NCBI WGS metagenome assembly OHRY01 (sample SAMEA3879570, study PRJEB24766) | human gut metagenome | biome: human-associated habitat; feature: feces | place: USA | collected 1985/1987
CGTGTCTCAGTCCCAATGTGGCCGGTCACCCTCTCAGGTCGGCTACTGATCGTCGCCTTGGTAAGCCGTTACCTTACCAACTAGCTAATCAGACGCGGGTCCATCTCACACCACCGGAGTTTTTCACACTGCTTCATGCGAAGCTGTGCGCTTATGCGGTATTAGCAGCCGTTTCCAGCTGTTGTCCCCCAGTGTGAGGCAGGTTACCCACGCGTTACTCACCCGTCCGCCACTCAGTCAATTTGGATTCCATCCGAAAACTTCTTCCAAATCGCTTCGTTCGACTTGCATGTGTTAGGCACGCCGCCAGCGTTCATCCTGAGCCAGGATCAAACTCTCATGTTATAGTCTTTGACTTAACGAGGTTGTTCCGAGTTTAGTCGAAACATACAGCTTTTTACTTAGCGAGGTTTCCCACGAGCTTAGTCAAAAGCTGTTTCCTCTGTTTGAACCAGGTCCAAAACTTAGCTTGGCTAATTTTTAAACCGTTTTACTGTTCTTTAGGTTTTGTTCTGAATGTTCTCTCGAACCTCAAGGCTTAACCAAAAGCCTGTTGTTCTTAGAATTTTCAGGGTTTTACATACTGTTCAGTTTTCAAGGTTCTGATACTCTCAGTCGCTTTCGCTTCCTTTGAGCATCCAGCGCAGAAGGAGGGATTTGAACCCTCGCGCCGCTACTAACGACCTACTCCCTTTCCAGGGGAGCCCCTTCAGCCACTTGGGTACTTCTGCTGATTACACTTTCTATATGAAATTTGTCTATCAAGAGCGGAGAGAGTGGGATTCGAACCCACGCGCCCTTGCGGACAAACGGTTTTCAAGACCGCCTCGTTATGACCACTTCGATATCTCTCCAAACGTGCTCAGCTATTATATCACGCTGTTTTTCGTTTGTCAAGAACTTTTTCATCTTTTTTGAAGTTTTTTCTTTTTCAAAAACTTCATCTCCATGAAACTTTCTCGACGCAGCCCCTCACTTTTCTCAGTGTTTTCAAGGCTTTCTGCTGTCGTCTCAGCGGCAACGAAAGGTATTCTATCATCATTGCCGCCATAAGTCAACACTTTTTTTCGATTTTTTTATATTTTTTCTTTTAAATGCCAAACAGCCTTATTTTACAGGGTTTTTTCTCCGTTTCTATCCTGATTTCTCTTCAAAATAGCCTCTGCCACTGCCATATCTTCCGGAGTTGTCACCTTGATATTTTCATAGGATCCCTCTGTCAGCCAGATCGACTCTCCTGTCATACGCTCTACCACCATCGCATCATCTGTGATGCCCTGCTGCAGCGCTTCACTTTCCATCATGGCCTTATAGGCTCTGCAGATCAGTTCCCTTCTGAAGGCCTGAGGTGTCTGGACGGTCCACACCAGGGAGCGATCCGGCGTAGTCGCAGCAAATCCCCCCTCGTCTGCTATTTTCACAGTGTCCTTTGAGGGCATTCCGGCAACGCAGGCGCCGTACTTTTCTGCGTCTGCTATGGTTCTCTCGATGATCCCCCGATCCACAAACGGACGGGCGCCGTCATGGATCAGAACCAGGGAGGCTTCATCAGACAGACAGTTCAGTCCTCTGAATACAGAGTGGTAGCGCTCTGCCCCGCCCGCCGTCACTTCCTTTACCTTCTGAAAGCCGTATTTCTCCACGATTTCCCTTCTGCAAAAATCGATCTGTCTCTCCCCTGTCACAAGAACAACCTCGTCTACAGGGCTCTCCTCAAACGCTCTCAGGCTGTAGTAGAGCACAGGATAGCCTCCCAGATCCAGAAACTGCTTCTGTACCTTTGTTCCCATCCGCTTCCCGCTTCCGGCCGCAAGCACAATGGCCGAGATCAGGCCTCTTCTGCCTTCCCGCTCCTTCTTCCCTGAGCTTATCTCCTTTTCCTTCATAGCCTTCCTCTGCTCTCCTCCCTTCCGTTCTCTGCCCCTGTCAGAAAACCGTCTTTTACCGTTCTCCCAGCTTTAAATTCGGCACCGCATTCAGATCCCAGCCTGAGCGGGCGCCGCCTATATACTCATAGTAGGCCGCCACTCCGATCATTGCCGCATTGTCTGTGCAGAAAATCGGCGATGGGTGATAGAAGCGAATTCCTTCTTTTTCACAGGCCGCCCGCATCCCCTCTCTCAGCGCAGAGTTGGAGGCCACTCCGCCCGCGATCGCCAGCTTCTCATATCCATACTCTTTTGCAGCCATGACAGCCCTAGAAACCAGCACTTCCACCACTGCATTCTGGAAGGATGCCGCCAGGTCGGGAACGCAGATCGTCTCCCCCTTCATCTGAGCGTGATTAATATAATTTAATACAGCCGATTTCAGGCCGCTGAAGCTGAAGTCATAAGGATTGTCCCCGACCTTCGCCCGCGGAAACTCGATAGCATGAGGATTTCCCTCCCTGGCTGCCTTGTCCACCTTAGGTCCTCCCGGATAGCCCAGTCCCACGGCTCTCGCCACCTTGTCAAAGGCCTCTCCCGCTGCATCGTCCCTGGTATGACCGATAATTTCAAATTTTCCGTAATCCTTTACCACTACCAGATGGGTATGGCCCCCTGACACGATCAGGCAGATAAACGGCGGCTCCAGATCGGGATTCTCAATAAAATTGGCCGATACATGGCCCTCGATGTGATGTACGCCCACCAATGGCTTTTTGGCAGCGTAGGCTAATGCCTTTGCCTCCGCCACGCCCACCAGAAGGGCGCCCACCAGTCCCGGACCATAGGTGACGGCCACAGCCGTAATATCTTCCAGCGTCACCTTCGCCTCTGTAAGCGCGCTCTCAATTACCTGGTTAATTTTCTCAATATGCTTTCTCGACGCGATCTCAGGCACAACGCCTCCATACAGCGTGTGAAGGTCAATCTGAGAAGAAATCACATTGGAAAGCACCTCTCTTCCATTCCTGACAACCGAGGCCGCCGTCTCATCACAGGAGCTCTCGATTGCGAGGATCAGAACATCCTCGTCTGTCGTATGCTTTTTCATTCTTATCTATTCTCCTTTTCCCTTTAAGCCCTTAAGGAGCTTCCTTCCTCTCTGTTTTCCGTCCTGCCGGCGTCTACTCCTCATCGTCAAAGCCAAGCTCCACGCTCCATCCATCCCTGGCAGTCTTTGCCCGCGGGAATATAGCCCTGGCCTTGTCCGCATAGTCGTCAGGGCGCGTCAGAGACGGGCTGTAATGTGTCAGCCACATTTCCCTAGGCTGGGCCTCCCTGGCCAGTCCTGCCGCCTCCTGGAAGGTCATGTGCTTATACTCCCTGGCCTTGGCCTCCTTGCCGTCCTCCCCGTACATTCCCTCACAGATAAACAGATCGGCATCCTTCGCATACTCGGCAATCACCGGCACGGGCCTTGTATCTGTGCAGTAGGTCACCTTGATCCCCCGTCTCTTCGGCCCCAGAACCATCTCAGGCGTGAGAATCCGCCCTTCGTCCTCTATGGTCTCCCCCTTCTGAAGACGGCTCCAGAATTTCTGCGGAATCTCCTGGGCTCTGGCCCGCTCCACGTCAAATTTTCCCTTTCTCGGTATGGAAACCGCATAGCCATAGCAGATGACATTGTGCTGGACGCGGTAGGCGTCGATCACGTAGGGCCCGATAGAAAACTGCTCTCTCGGCTCTGACAGCTCGATAAAGCGAAGCTCAAATGGCAGCTCCGGCGCAATCATGCGGAGAGCTCCCACCACCCGCTCCAGGCCCTTTGGGCCGATTACAGTCACCGGCTCCGTCCTCTCGGCATTTCCCATGGTGAGCAAAAGCCCCGGCAGACCGCTGATGTGATCTGCATGGTAATGGGTAAAACAGATGATATCAATGGGTTTGGGACTCCATCCCTTCTCCTTAAGCGCCACCTGCGTCCCTTCCCCGCAGTCGATCAGCAGATTGCTGCCGTCACACCGCGTCATCATGGAGGTGAGCCACCGGTATGGAAGCGGCATCATCCCCCCTGTTCCCAACAGACAAACATCTAACATATTCTATATTTCCTCTCTGCAAACTTTTTGTTCAGTATGATTTTACAGGCCCCTGTGCCGGAACCTGTAAAATCATACCACAAATGCTTTCCCTTTCGCAAGTTTATCCGGAAGGCCCTGCAGTTTACTGAAATTCCTTCCTCAGAATCTCCTTCGGCATCTCTATCTCGCCTGCAATCGTATGCTCTGTGAGCTCAGAGAGGAGCTTAATCTTTTTATTTAACAGAGGTCTCATACAGTTTGGCACATGCTCCTGGTGGGCCCTGTGTATGGCAACACATTCCTTGCAGTTTCCATGATAGCGGCAGGCCTTTTTGCAGGGGCAGTGATCCTTGTCCTTATACTCCTCCCTGAAGGCTGACGCAAACTCCTCCTGCAGCCTTAACCCCTCGGCCCGGTTTCCCTTGTGAAACTCCTCCATCGCAGCAATTTCCTTTGGATTGTTCTCAATCGTCACTGGCTGTCCCTCCTGTTTTTTCCGTGTGTATGTCTCACAGACCTGCCTTCCTGCGCCCCGACAAATGCCTGGCGGGGGCCGGTCTGTTCGCCTGTCCAGCGCTTAAGACTGGCTCTGCCTATCTATCATAACACGCCTGCGGCCGTTTTTCCATTTCCATTTCCATTTCTTTTACCCATACAGAAAACGCAGAAAGGCTGCGTCAAACCTTCGCCTCCTGAGCCTTCGCTCTTCTGACAGCCGGATACGGCAGTCTGCCGGAGGTTCTGTTGCCACAGCCTTTTTAGATTATTTTCAATTTTCAAATTTTGGAGGCTCCATTTGCGCCAAACGCCTGAAATTCTACAGCAGTTCTGTCTGTTCCTCCACCTCAACGGGGATCCTGAACTGGTTCACCAACTCGTCGTAGCACTCTTCACACAGATCAAAGCTGTGCCGCTCACCGTCCTTTTCCGAAAAATAGTCCCACGCAATTTCAAACCGCGCTCCGCCCTCCCGCATGATTCCATCCTTCACCATTAATCGTTTTCCGCACCAGTTGCAGTGCACCGATTCCAGCTCCCTGTCCTTTTTGTACTTTCTCATTTTCCCTCTCACCTTTCTTCTGTGCAAATATCAGCCCCTTCCCCTGAGATAAAAAAGAATCCTGCGGGGCAGGATTCTCCGCCTGCGGCGGGTCGCAAAAGCGACATTTTCCTTTCCGCCGCCGCGCGGCTGCCCTAAGCAGCCTTTTTTCTCTGCGCGGCGTGTGTATCCCACCCGGCAGAGCTTTTTCTATCACAGGGAGTTCAGAGGAATTTCCTGTGATGCAAACTAAAGGGGCATCCGCACCGGATACCCCTACATTATAGTCTTTTCTATTCGCGTTTTTAAGTGGTAATTATTTCAAGAGAGGCGAAGTCCCATGATGACGGCGTCCTCAACCGGTTCTGTGTAATAGCTTTTTCTGACAGCCTCCTCCACAAAACCGTAGGATTTATAAAGGTTTCTGGCCGCCTGATTGGAATTTCTTACCTCCAGCGTAATCACAGAGGCTCCCTGCTCTCTGGCAGAACGAACCAGCGTATCCATCAGGATCCTTGCGTATCCCCTTCCCCGAAGGTCAGGATGTACAGCGATGCGCATCAATTCTGCCTCTCCTGCAATGATCCTGAGGTTGCAGTATCCGGCAATTTTCTTCCTTCCTTCACCCTTCTGCAGCTCACTTCCTCGTTCCTCTTCCAGCACCCAGACCAGATCCAGACGGCTGTCCAGACACTCTGACAGCAGTGTTTCTGACCAGGGCACAGAAAAACTAAGCCGTTCCAGGCTGGCAGTTTCCGGAAGGTCCCGCTCTGTCATAGGCCTGACTAAAAGCTTTGTCTGTCCTCCAGTCTCCATCAGCACAGCGCTCCTTCCCCTGTCTCTGCTTCCTTATCCGCGCCCTTCTTCTCTGCGGTTTTCTTCTCTGAATCTTTCTTCTCTGCAGCTTTTTCTCCCTGTTCCGGCACATTCCGGGGATCCGGGCGCTCTACTACCTGGATTCCGGCAGCCAACTTCTCCATCTCACCCTGACGCTCAGCCACCTCCCGCTCCCGCTCAGCCTGGGATTTTCTCAGATAATCCGGTCTGTGCTCCATAGCGGTCTCCGTTTTTCCCTCTGCAAAATAGACGGCACCCAGGGCAGCTACAGATGCAGCTCTCTGCCTGTTTACGTGAGCCGGAGCAAAGGCGCAGGGGACCTTGATGCTCTCTTCAATCAAGGCTCTGTAGGGCGGCACTCCGTCCCCGAGGAAGATTACCTTCTCCCCTCTCTCATTCAATTCATCCACCAGCTCTCTCACATCGGAGGGCCACTGGTTTTTTACCACCTCAAAGCGGTCCCTGAAATGGTAGAGTCCTGTATATACCTGATTTCTGCGGGCATCCATGACAGGGCAGATAAGGGCATCTGTCCCATAGAGGCCATAGGCCATGGCATCCACGGTCGGTACGTGAATCAACGGCTTTTTCATGGCAAGTCCCAGTCCTTTGGCTGTAGCGGAACCGATCCGAAGCCCTGTAAAGGAGCCGGGGCCCCCTGAAACGGCGATGGCGTCTATGGAGTCCAGTTCAATCTCCAGCATCCGGATCACCTCGTCAATCATGGGAAGAAGTGTCTGGGAATGCGTTTTCTTTAAGTTTACCGTATACTCTGCCGTCAGTATGTCATCTGTCACAATGGCTACGGACGCCACCAGGGATGAGCTCTCAATTCCTAATATTCTCATTTTCTCTCCTCCACGCTGATTCTGCGGTAGTCAAACCCCTGATTCAGGTCTTTCTCTATCCTGATTTCCGTGGCATGCTCCGGAAGAATCTCCTCGATCAGTGTCGACCATTCAATCAGGCAGACTCCCTCTCCATAGAAGCAGTCCTCATAGCCAATCTCGTCCATCTCACTGATATCTCCAATCCGGTAGACATCAAAATGGTAGAGGGGAAGCCTTCCCTCATCGTACTGCTGCACAATGGTAAAGGTTGGGCTGTTTACGGTTCCCTGTATTCCCAGTCCCCTGGCAAAGCCCTGGGTAAATACGGTTTTCCCCACTCCCAGGTCACCGTTCAGACAGTACACTTCCCCTGCCTTTGCCTTTTCCCCCATGCGCCTTCCAGCCTCAAAGGTCTCCTCCGGGCTGTATGTTTCAATGATTTTCATAATCAGATTCCTTTCAATTTTTCAGCCGAAACATAGGTCTTTAAGAGTTTTTCAAACTGCTCCTTCTTCGTCCCGGTGAGAACCCGGTCAGGAATCAGGTAAGCTTTATTTCCGCGAAGGCCGACAACATAGAGCCCCGTAAGCCTTGTGACCTTCTCCACCTGGCGCCAGCCTATATTCGCTTTGTCCCTGCCCTGCTGAGCTTTTATTCCATTGTAGTCAAGGTGCAGGAACATTTCTTTCGACTGCTCCGGATCCTTTACCTGAGCAGCCGCCCGGCGGTGAAGGGCAAAGGGCTGCATTAAAATCAGCAGAACCACTCCCACAGAGAGAATTACTCTGCCTGCAGGCGGCTGCTGATTCCAGGATACGGCTACAACCAGAATCATCAGAAGCACGCAGATAAGGCTCGCCGCCCCTCTGGCCCCTCTGTAAAATGTGTGCTTTAAAAAGGTGTAAATTTCCTGTTCTGTCAGTTTTATCCTGAGTTCCACTTCTGCTTCCTCCTCATCTCGTCTGTTCGACAGATTCTGTACCTAATCTTACTATCTCAAATGCCAGTATGTCAACCGGAAGGAACAGGTTTGTCCGCAGGCATCCCCTCTGCTTTAAGCAGGAAGGAACCGTCACAGCGCAGGTTTCGACTCCTGATTCTATCATCCGTCTGAGTGAATTTCAATGTGCCTCTCTCCAAAGGACGCCGCAATTATCGCCTCCATTCACGCCATTTCAGCACAAATCCCAAAAAAACACAAAAAATCGACAGAAAGATTCACAGCCTCAGCCTTCCGGACTGCAAAAATAATCTGCAATACTCTGCCCTTCCACTGATATGCTGCATCTCCTCTTTTGATGACTTTTTGTGTATATAATGTAAGGAATCTGAGAGCTGACTGGCTGAATCACAGAGAAGAGGGTGTCCCAAAAGTCACGAAGTGACTGAAAGGACACCCTCTTCTCTGTGGTTTCAACTTCGGCGGCACACCGTAATTTATCCACCTGTTTTCCTGTATCAGAATATTACCTGAAAATTATACCTCCTCATTGAGCTTTGCCAGCTTTGCCGCCTGGTCTGCCGCAATCAGGCTGTCGATCAGCTCATCCAGCTCTCCGTCCATGACAGAGTCAATCTTATAGAGCGTCAGCTTGATCCTGTGCTCTGTCACACGGCCCTGGGGGAAATTGTAGGTGCGGATCTTTTCAGAGCGGTCGCCTGTTCCAATCTGGCTTCTTCTCGCCTCTGATTCCTCACTCTGCCGTCTTTCCAGCTCCAGATCATACAGCTTGGAGCGCAGAAGGCGGAAAGCCTTTTCCTTATTCTGAAGCTGTGACTTCTCTGTCTGGCTGTAAATCACAATTCCCGTGGGCATATGAGTCAGACGCACGGCAGAGTCTGTGGTGTTGACACACTGTCCTCCGTTTCCTGACGCACGCATAACATCGATGCGGCAGTCGTTCATATCAATCTCAATGTCAAACTCCTCAGCCTCCGGCATAACAGCCACTGTCGCCGTGGATGTATGGATTCTTCCTCCGGACTCGGTTTCCGGCACACGCTGAACGCGGTGAACACCGCTCTCATATTTGAGCTTGGAGTATGCGCCCTGGCCTGTCACCATAAACACAACCTCCTTAAAGCCTCCGATTCCATTCTCATTTAAGCTGACAATCTCTGTCTTCCAGCGCTTGCGCTCTGCATAGCGCACATACATGCGGTACAGCTCGGATGCAAAAAGAGCTGCCTCGTCTCCGCCGGCTCCGGCGCGAATCTCCACCATAACATTCTTCTCATCATTGGGATCCTTCGGAAGCAGAAGGATCTTCAGCTCCTGTTCCAGCTCCTCGATGCGCTTCTTTGCGTCTGCCAGCTCCTCCTTGGCCAGCTCACGCATCTCCTCGTCAGACTCCTCCTCCAGAAGAGCCACGCTGTCCTCCACATCCTGGTGAGCCTGCTTATAATTTTTATACGCCTCCACGATAGGAGCCAGATCCGCCTGCTCCTTCATGAGCTTTCTGAATTTCTTCTGATCCTCTACCACATATGGATTATTGAGCTCTTCCATCAGCTCCTCATATCGGATCAGCAAATCGTCCAAACGATCAAACATGACAACCTCCTTTCTGCCGTCCCGGCCCCTGATGCCTGTCCGGCAGGCTGTATATTCCCTCTTTATGCATTATTTCTTACTTTATCGCATCTGCAGTTTTATCACAGTTTTATCCTGCTTACGCTCCCTTATTCCGGCTCTGCTTCCCGCAGCCGTCTCAGTGCTGCGTCCAGACAGCCTTCACCACCCGGTCAAGGCCCGGAGCGTCCTTTACCACCTGGATTTTTGTGTAGCCCTGCTGCGCCAGAAGCTCCGTCACGGCAGAGGCCTGCTCACAGCCTATCTCAAAATAGACCCGTCCGCCCTCCTTCAGATGCTTCCTGCACTCTTCGGCCAGGATCCGGTAAAAATGAAGCCCGTCGGCACTTCCGTCAAGGGCCAGCCTCGGCTCATGTTCCCTGACCTCCGGCTCTAACTTTTCCACCTCGCCGGATGGAATGTAGGGCGGGTTCGAGACTATGACGTCATAGCGCTCTGCGGCAAATTCAGAAAACAGATCGCTGCGCACAAGGCGAAACTGCCTTGTCTCTGCATTTTCCCTGTTTTTTCCGGCCCAGACGGTCAGCTCTGTACGCAAGGGCAGACCGGGGAAATTTTTCGACTCTGCCCTGACCACATCCTTCTGGATCAGAAACAGCCGCTTCGCATTTCCGGCCGCTACCCGAAGCGCATCCTCCGACACATCTGCCGCAGTGACGCTTCTGTACCTTCCCAGCACCGCAAGGCTCAGACCGATGCATCCGGATCCCGTGCACATGTCAAGAATATCGGCATTCCTGTCAGGACAGTCCCTGAGCACCTCCTCCACCAGCGTCTCCGTATCCTGCCTTGGTATGAGCACATGCTCATTCACCCGAAAGGAAAGTCCCATAAACTCCTGGCTTCCCAAAATGTGCTGAAGGGGAATTCTGCTGGCCCGCTTTTCAATACGCTCTGCAAACAGAGGCCATCCCTTCTCAAATATTTCTCTGTGCATGGGCCTGTTCCTGTCCATGAGAAAATGGACCCTGTCAATGGGAAAGCTCTCTGAGAACAGATACCAGGCGTCCAGCTGCGCCTCCTCTATCCCCGCCTGCGAGAGCACTCTCACGCCTTCGTCGAGCACCTCCTGCCAGGTGGGGTTCTGCAGGCTGTCCTGCCCCTTCACCGGCTCTTTCTTCTCTTCCTTACTCATGCGTCCCTCCTGAGAAGCCCGTTTCCAGCCTCCCCTTCCTTCGGGTCACCGAAAGAGACAGTCTCTGTCTGAAGAACCAAATCCTGATCCTCCTCAGCGGTTTCAAAGGCGCTTAAATCTGTGTCAGGAAAGTTCTCACGCAGATAAGCCTTCCAGTCGAAAACAGCCTCCGTGGCGGCGATAGCCACCTGGATCATGGAGTCGTCCGGCTCCTTTGTGGTAAGACCCTGCATCCACATGCCCGGCCTGCTCACCAGATCCATGATCTTTGAATTGCTGCGCCCTGCAAGCTGAAGGATTTCATAGGAAACACCTGCAATGACCGGAACCAGGATAATTCTGCTCAAAAATCTCAGCCAGATCGCATCTACCCGAATGACCATGAAAAACAGAATGCTGATGACCATGACAATCAGAATAAAGCTGGTTCCGCACCGCTTATGCTCTTTGGAGCTTTTTCGCACATTTTCCACCGTCAGCGGAAGACCGTGCTCCACACAGTTGATACATTTGTGCTCGGCGCCGTGGTACATAAAGGTGCGCCTGATGTCCTCCATGCGCGATACAAGCTTGATATAGGCGATAAAAATACCGATCCTGATTATGCCCTCCAGAATTGCCATCACATTCTCCGATGTGATAAAGCGGGAAAACAGTCCCGCGAGAAACAGGGGGAGAAGCATGAAAATTCCAATTGCAAGGACAAAGGACAGCACCATGACAAAAGCCATAAGCGCACTCTCTAACTTCTCTCCCAGCACCCGGTCGAGAAATTTTTCGATCCTTCCAGGTTCTGATTCCTCATCGTCCTCAAAAAAACTGGCCGAATACGTCAGCGTCTTCATGCCGACAATCATAGAATCCGCAAAGCGGAACACTCCCCTGACAAACGGAATGGAAAAGAGCTTCACCTTCTGGGTAATGCTGACGTAACGGTCTTTCTTTACCTCTATCTCCTGATCGGGCTTCCTGACCGCCACCGCGTAATCATTGCGGTTCATCATCATGATTCCCTCGATCACGGCCTGGCCTCCGATTCCTGAATATTTCATTTGCACTCTCCTATATATTCACACTTAATTCCTGCGTCAATCTCTTTGTCTATAAGTCCGCTCACCCAAAATTTTATATACCAAAAAGGTTGGGTTTCATGTTGCCATTAAAACCCAACCCTTACTTAGCCAAACTGATTAGTTTGCATTGATACCGTACTTGCGGTTGAACTTATCGATACGTCCGCGAGCGGATGCAGCCTTCTGCTGTCCTGTGTAGAAAGAATGGCACTTGGAGCAAACCTCCACGTGGATGTCCTTCTTAGTAGAACCTGTTACGAACTCGTTGCCGCAGTTGCAAACAACCTTTGCCTGATAATAAGCTGGATGGATTCCTTCCTTCATGATTTTCACCTCTCAATTTTTCTTCTGCGGTTTCCGACCGCACGTACAAATGTGTACCAAATTTCAATCGCCTGTTTTGCGAATCTCTGTCTTGCTGCGCAGTAAATCTACTATACACAGCTTAGGTAGTATAGCACAAAATATGGGGGAATGCAAGGGGTTTTTACTGACGTTAAGGAATGCACCAGCAGAAATGAACTGCAGAAAGCGGCTGGAGAATATTAAAGGTTTCCGAGTATGGCCTATGAAGCCAAAGTGGCTTTTTGTCTGTCTGACTGAAAGCGACCTTCTGTATGGGGCAGACCGCCCTGCCCATACAGAAGATCGCTTTTGCTGACTTCCGTTTTAATTATTATCACACCTGCACAGCCAGAGGCTTCCCTCTGAGCCTTTATTTTTTTCGCCCAGCCTGGTTTACCGGATACCTCACAGCCTCCCCCTTAACAAAGCGGACGGCCTCCTCGGCAACCTTTCTCTTCAACTCCTTTGCAGCCTCCTCCGAATACCAAGCCATATGGGGAGTGACAATCAGGTTCTCATGGCGAAGCAGAGGGTTTCCCGCCTCCATCGGTTCTTTTTCCAGACAGTCCAGCCCTGCTCCCGCTATCCTTTCCTCGCTCAGCGCCTGATCCAAAGCCCTCTCGTTGATAATCCCGCCCCGTGACACATTGATAATCACCGCCTCTTTTTTCATCCGGCGAAACTGCGCTTCTGCAAACAGATTCCTGTTCCCATCTGCCGGGCAGTGGACAGAGATGGCATCCGACTCTTCGAGCAGAGTTCCGAAATCGGTCATCTGGATATAATCCATTCCCGGGATCTCCTTATAAACGGGATCGTAACCCAATATGCGAAATCCAAATGCGTGGACACGGGAGGCAAAGCACCTGCCGATTCTGCCAAGACCCACAATTCCAACTGTCTGCTCGCTGAAGCGGTGAATGGGGATCGCTTTCGTGTAATCCCATTTTTCTTCCCTGGTGTACCGGTTCATCACCGTCAGTTTTCGCTTCAGGGCCAAAAGCATGGCGGCAGCCTGATCTGCCACTTCATTCATCCCGTAATCGGGAACATTGCACACCTGTATCCCATGTCTTGCGGCCGCCTCCAGGTCAACTGTATCCACCCCTACGCCATAGCGCACGATTAGTTTCAGGGATGGAATATTTTCCATTACCTTCTCTGTAATGTGGGCGTATTGTACCAGAAAAATCTCTCCGTCCGGGCAGCTTCTGATAACCTCATCCTCCGTCACTGCCTTACAGTGTTCAAAAGACAGCCCCGCCTCCTCAAAAATTTTCTTTTCGATATTCATGTCTGCATGATCACAGTCTGTCACATAAATTTTCAAGCTCTGTTCCTCCCATCTTTTTTCTCAGGCACAATACTGCTTTCCTTCAAGGTGACATCCCTCCTGGCCGTCAGCGTACCAGATACCCCCCGTCCACAGGAATCACAGCTCCGTTCAGATAGTCAGAAGCCCTGGACGCCAGGAAAATCACCGGCCCCTTCATATCCTCTCCTGTTCCCCACCGGCCTGCAGGAATCCTCCCGGTAATCTCTGCATTTCTCGGATTTTCCGGGTCTAACAGCGCCTCATTCATGTCGGTTGCCATATATCCGGGAGCCAGAGAGTTTACGGTGATTCCTTTGCCTGCCCACTCATTGCAGAGCGCCTTGGTCAGCTGTGCAACCCCTCCCTTTGACGCTGCATAGGCAGGAACGGTAAAGCCTCCGAAAAAAGAAAGCATAGAGGACACGGTAATAATTTTCCCTCCTTCCCCCTGCTCCATGAACTGTCTGGCCGCCATCTGGCACAGCATGAAGACGGCGGTCAGGTTTACGTCCAGCACACGGCTCCAGTCTTCCAGAGGAAATTCTTCTGATCTGTGGCGGCTCTGTATGCCATGGGCTGTCACAAGAATATCCAGCCGTCCTCCCAGCAATTCTACCGCCTTTTTAAAACAGGGTTCCATCTCCTCCCGGTCTCCCAGATCTGCCCTCACTGCCTGACAGGAAAGTCCCCTCTCCCGAAACTCCTGTGCTGTGCGGAAAACACGATCTGAGACTCCAATGATTACCGTTTCGCAGCCTGCCTCCATCAGCCCCTCTGCCATCCCGTATCCAAGGCCTCTGCTGCCCCCTGTCACAATCGCTTTTTTCCCCTTTATATCAAATAAGTTCATGCCTTACCGCCTCCTGCAGTCTACCGCGACCTTGACTGTCCCGCAGTCCGGATCGCCGATCATATCAAACACCTTGTCACTTTCTTCCAGGGGGACAATATGAGTTACCACCCGCTGAAGCTGTGGTTCCAGCTCCTTGGTCAGCTCTGCCGCCTGGCGAAATTCTTCTCTGGTGTATACTCTGGTCCCCACCAGTGTCTGTTCCTTAAAATTTATGCTCTGCAGGTTGACCTCGTGGGGCTTTTTATGAATGGATACCACACAGATTTTCCCTCTCACCCGGGTAATCTCTGACATCTCCATAGCAGCGGAGGCAGCACCGCTGCACTCGAAGAGTACATCACAGCCTTCTCCTCCTGTGGCTTCCTTCACCAGCTTCTCCAGATTTTCTTTTTCCGGGTTGACGGGTATCATTCCCAGCTCCTCTGCCAGATGAAGGCGCTTCTCAGCCAGATCAGAGATGAAAATTTTCGATGCACCTGCCCATTTTAAGACAATTCCACAGAGGATTCCTATGGGCCCTGCTCCGATCACCACTGCCGTGTCCATCATCTGGAAGCCTGACATGTGAAGCCCGTGAACCAGCACAGCCAGGGGTTCGATCAGTACAGCTGCCCGGTCGCTGACGCCCTCCGGAACTTTAACCAGAACTGACTCATCTACATAAGCAGTATTGCACATTCCGCCGTCCGTATCAATCCCAATTAAGCCAAGGGTATTGCACACATGCTCATTTCCGCTCCTGCATGCCAGACAGTGGCCGCAGGATAACAGAGGATAGGGCACAACCCGGTCCCCCTTCTTTATATGTTTTCCGTCCTCCGCAGCGATACCCAGGAACTCATGCCCGAAAATCAGAGGGGCCTTGGCCCTGGGATGTGTTCCCAGCCAGATCCCCACATCTGATCCGCAGACGCCGCAGTACTGTATCTCAAGCCTTATGGTCCCTTCCTTTTTCTGAGGCTCCGGCACCTCCCGAACCTCTGCTTTTTTTGCACCCGCATAGACTAATGCCTTCATCCCGTGATCCCCTTTCTGTCACTTGTTATTTTTCTCAGACATCGTTTTTAAGCATCTGTTTTTGTCAAAACCGCTTCTGTGTAGATGTTCTTCCGCCCTGAAACAGTTCCAGCCTCGTTCTGTCAGGGAGTCCCTCGTTGTCCCCGATATTCATCACCTGAAGGGCGCCTATGGCATTTCCTCTCCGCACCATCTCCGGCATGGAAAGCCCTTCCAGCCTTCCGCTGATCACGCCCGCCGCAAACCCGTCTCCGGCTCCTACCGTATCGATCACCTTTTCCACCCTGTAGCCAGGTATCTGGAAGGATTCGTTTCCGTCTCTCACATATGCTCCTCTGCTTCCGTTTTTTATGATAACCGTTTTTACACCTGTATTCTGATAAAAATCGGCAGCCTCATCCATATCGTCAGTCCGGCAAAGGATCCGGCATTCTGCCCGCCCCGGCAGAACCATGTCCGCCAGAGAGGACAGCTCGTTGATCACCTGACGCATTTCCTCTTCACTGGTCCAGAGGCATGGCCTGAGGTTCGGGTCAAAGCTGGTGTAAATCCCCCGGGCCCTGGCCCTGGCCATCAGGCAGAAGGATGCTTCTCTGGCAGATTCCGATAAAGCCGGAGGAATTCCAGTCACATGTACATGGTCTATCCCGGACAGATCAATCCGCTCCACCTGTGCAGCCGTAATGTGGGAGGCAGCGGAGCCCTTCCTGTAGTAAAAGGTATCCGGATCCTGCCCGTTTTCCGCTCTCCCCTTCAGCTGGATCCCCGTCCGGTACTCGCTGTCAAAGGTAAGCCATTCTGTTCCAATTCCGTTTTCTCTGAGCCGTTTTTCTATATAGTGCCCAAACGGGTCATCACCTAGCCTTGTCAGGTAGGTGACCTCATGTCCCAGGCGCACCAGCCCGATGGAGACATTGACCTCCGCTCCGGACATTGCCCTGGAAAAATGTCCCGCCTCTGCCAGGGGGCCCGCAGTGTCAGAAATCAGCAGAGCCATTGGCTCGCCGAACAATAATACTTTTCCCATACCATTCTCCCTGCTATGCCTTTCTCACAAGATGAACCGCAAATCCGCCGATCTCTCTCTCGAAATAGATAGCCTGAAGTTCTCCTCCTTCCCTGTATACGGCGCTCTCCTCCCGGAATCGCACGCCTTTTCTCTCCAGATAACTTTTCGCCCTCTCCGGAAAGCCCGCCGCAATCGCAATATGTCCTTTCGCGCCGAGATAGGGCTCCTTCATAATTTCTACACTGGTTCCCGCGAATATGGAGGAGGGATTTTCCGCCGGCTCAAAGCCAAACCACTCCTGCAGCACCTGGGCGATCCCGGCCGCCTCTTCTCTTCCCTCACAGTTAATTCCTACATGGGCAATGTGAAAACCAAACAGCTTTTCTGCTGCATTCCGGCACCGCTCCCCGATGGCAGCGAAATTCTCCTCCTTTATCAGTTTTTCCGGAGCCATAAAGCTGCCGCCGCACGCCAGCACAGACGGGAGCTTCAGATAATCGGAAAAAGTCTCTGCCGTAATTCCTCCCGTTGGGATAAACTTCATGCCTGAAAACACAGATGATAAAGTTTTCAGATAGGAAATTCCTCCGCAGCATTCTGCCGGAAAAATTTTCACGGTCGAATACCCCATCTCCCTGGCCTCCTGCACTTCTCCCGGAGTCTGGCAGCCGGGTATGTAGGGGAGATCTCTGAAGGCCCTGGCAAGAGTCCGGTTCCATCCCGGGCTTATCAGAAATTCCGCCCCTGCCTCCATGGCTTCCCGGGCCTGTTTTTCTGTCTCTACCGTCCCGGCCCCCACCAATACCCCGGGAACCTTTTTTTTAATCTCTCTTATTGCCTCCGTACATGCGCCGGTGCGGAAGGTAATTTCCACAGCGGGAAAGCCTGCCCTCACAAGGCATTCTGCCAGAGGCGCCGCCTGCTCCCGCGCCTCAATTTTTACAACGGGAAGGATGCCAATCTGTCCAATCTGTTCCAGTACCTTTTCAAACTCCATAACCGTTTCCTCTGTCTTCCTCTATTCTACAACTGAGATGTCTTCAATCTTGTCTTTTCTGAAATGATATACAATCAGACCCAGCAGTGTCAGTCCAAGGCCGACGACAGCCAGCATGGTCTGGGTTACCAGCGTCATCAGCACCACGAATGCGCCTCCTGCAAAAGCCAGCACCGGGATGACCGGATAACCGGGAACCCTGTACGTTCTCACAATGTCGGGCCGATCCTTTCTGTACTTGAGCACCCCCAAAAAGGTCAGAGAGTAGAAAATCCAGATCGTAAACATGCACATATCGGTCAGTGTATTATAGGAACCAGACAGAGCCATAACCACGCTGATCACCGCAATTAAGATGCCGCTGTAAACAGGTGTTCTGAAGGTGGGATGGAGCTTCTTCAGATAACTGCTGCCCGGCAGCTTATTCTGAAGTCCCATGGTATAAGGGATCCTGATAGCCATCATAATATTGCTGTTCAGGGTTCCAAACACAGAGATCAGGATGCCGATGGTAATCAGCTTTGTTCCGATGGAATTTCCGAGAATCACACCGGCTACATCTGCTGCCGGTGTCGCTGTCAGAGCCAGCTCAGGCGCCGGGATGATAAATACATATGCGGTGTTGATCACCGCATAGATCACAACGACGGCAGACAGCCCAAACACGATGGCCTTCGGAAGATCCTTTGCAGGATTTTTCATCTCTCCGGCCACATTTCCCACATGCATCCATCCATCATAGGAGTACATACAGGACAGAACAGCTGCTCCGAAAATGGATACCGCATTTCCCTCTGAGGGCAGAAGCGGCACTACATTCTGAGGATTTGCCCCTTCATAAGTGAATGCCAGAATTATTATGAAAATCAGCGGTATCATTTTTGCCACAGTAAATATCGTCCCAATCCAGCCGCCGACCTTGGCTCCCAGACAGTTCATGACCACCAGAAACAGGATTGCTGCAGCCGACACGATTCCCAGATGACTTTCCGGAAGCCCCATTAAGTTGACTAGCTGCACTGCAAACACAGCTCCCAGAGCTCCGATATTCGCCGGCCAGAAGACGATGGCCTCCACCCATCCAACCAGGTATCCCAGCTGCTTACCAAAAATCTCTTCGATCCACGAGACCATTCCCCCCGTTTTTGGAATGGCCCCCGCCAGCTCTGCCACCGTAAGCCCGCCCAGAAGGCTGATAATACCGGCAGCCACCCAGGCTGCCAGTCCGATTCCAGGAGTTCCTTTTGTGATGGTGAAAACTCCCTGTGCCTTAAAAAATACGCCGGATCCAATTACCATATTGATAATAATCAGAACGACCATGGGAAAGCTCAGTACCTTCTTCAGACCGCTTTTTCCACTTGTTTTTTCCATTGCTTAACCCCTTTTCTGATTTGACAGCCTATAAGGCTGCAACAAATGCGCGAATCCTCTTTAACCCCTCTTTGATAGTATCCATGCTGGTCGCATAGGAGATACGGATGTATCCCTCTCCCATGGCCCCAAAGGCAGAACCCGGTGAGGTGAGAACATTCTGTTCCTCCAAAAGTCTGATGCAGAATTCCTCTGATGTAAGCCCCGTCTCCTTAATATTGACAAACAGGTAGAATGCACCCTTTGGCTTTACCACAGAAATTTTGTCAATACTGTTCAGTCCGTCTACAAACACATCCCGGCGTCTTCTGTATTCATCACGCATGGCCTTTACGCATTCATCGCTTCTTTTCTTATCCCTCAGTGCTTCCGCCGCCGCGTCCTGTATGAAGGCAGAAATACAGGAAACCACATTTTCCTGGAGCTTGGGCATCTGGGAAATGACTTCTTTTGGGCCGCATATATAGCCGATCCTCCAGCCGGTCATGGCATGGGATTTAGAAAATGAATCGATGTAGAGCGTTCTCTCCCTCATGCCCTCCAGAGAAGCAATATTTTCATAAGAATCGTCATCATAGATGAGCTGCTTGTAAACGGCATCCAGAATTACATACAGATCATATTTAACCGCTATATCTGCGACTGCCTGAAGATCCTCTCCCTTGGTCACCCCGCCTGTAGGGTTGGTGGGAGAGTTCAGCAGAATCGCCTTTGTCTTCGGCGTCACCGCCTTCTCCAGTTCCTTTCTGCGGAACACAAAGCCGTCCTCCTCGTAGACCGGAACCGGCACCGGAACGGCACCCGTCATGGCAATCTGCCCCAGGTAGTTGGGATAACAGGGATCTGCCACGATCACCTCATCACCCTGGTTAAACAGGGTAACCATCGTCAGGTAGAGTCCCTCCATAGCTCCCGTGCACATACAGATCTCAGAAACCGGATCATAGGTTATCCCATCAAATTCCTGAAGATAAGCTGCAATCACCTTTCTCGTTTCCAGCAGCCCCGCATTATCTGTGTAGTGTGTATTTCCTGCCAACAGTGAATTCTTTCCAGCCTCTACAATATAGTCCGGCGTTGCAAAATCCGGTTCTCCCAGACAGAAGCTCACCACTCCCTGTTTGTCCTTTGCCAAATCAAACATCCTTCTGATTCCCGACTGGGGCAGTTTTGTCAGTCCTGATAATTTCTTCATGCATTCTCCCTCCGTACATTCCTATTTTTTACTGTTCCCCTTACCGTAATGTATTACTCTCAGTAATCGGTTTAGGTAATTGATTTCGTTAACCGATTACCTAAATTCAGAATACCACCCAATTAAGGATAAGTCAAATGTTTTATTTCTTTTCTATATAGTGCACAATTCTATTTTCACATTTTTGTGAGCTTTTAACCCCAGCCCATATCTGTGATAAACTTTAGAAAAAACAGAGCGCATACAGAGAGGCAGCCGCGCAGGGCAGAGATGAAAGATTCCTGCAGCTGTGCAGGCTGTAACTCCTTCAGATACCAGAGGCCGGCGTGATATTTTCACCTTTTCCGTTCTCAAATCATCTGAAATATGATATTATTAAAAAATCAAATAGAGGATATTTAACTGGAATATTCGAAATAAAGAAAAAACTGCTCGGAGGAAGTTTCTCAATGAAGCAATTAACAATAAAAGATATTGCCGCCCAGGCGAACGTGAGCACGACCACCATCTCACGCTTTCTGAACGGCAAGTACGATTCCATGTCCCTGGAGACAAAGACCCGGATCGAACAGATTATAAAGGAGAGCGGCTATAGGCCGAATAATATTGCCAGAAGCCTGAAATCGAAGTATTCCCGGCTGATCGGTGTGATAATTTCTGACATATCAAACCCCTTTTTTTCTACGCTTTTAGACACAATCAACCAGAGGGCTCTGAAAGCAGGCTATTCGCTTCTGATATCTATTTCTAATAACTCTGCCTCGTCGGAACTGAAGCTTTTAAGAAAGCATCTCGACAACAGTGTGGACGGTCTTCTCATCAACACTGTAGGAGGCAATAACGAAGTCATCAGCCAGATCAGCCAGTCCCTGCCTGTTGTTCTGCTGGATCGAGATATAGAAGGCCTGGGACTTCCTGTTGTCACTTCCAATAACCGGCAGCTGATGGAAGATATTCTTCTGCACTTGAAGGAAGAGCAGTTTGACCAGGTTGTATTGCTGACCGAAGCTCTGGATACCAGCTCTATCCGGAAACTCCGCGCTGATGCTTTTCAGGAAATATGTGCCCGTCTTGACTTTGAAGGGAAGGTTTTTGAGATAGAGCCGAAGAATAGAAAGCAGATCGAAAAGCTGACCGCTGCCCTTGTCTCTAAGGACAGGATCACTGCCTTTATTGCAGCCAATACCCTTGTCCTGCAGGCGCTTCTGGAGCAGATTTCAAAAAAAGGCTGGCAAATTGGAAGCGATCTCGGCATCGTGAGCTTTGACGATTTTCCCTGGAGCTCCTTCATAGGAATCTCCTCCGTCCAGCAGGATTCTGTCAAAATCGGAAGTGAGGCCTTCAAAATCCTGCTAAATGCCATCAACACAGACAACGCCTCTGGAAAAAAGGGCAGTGAATGCGAAAAAATTGTTCCGGGCCGTTTTCACATCAGGCAGTCCAGCATTAACAAAAAAAGGCTGGAGCCGTGAAAGTCTGTTTTGCCAGAAACTGTCTGATAGAGAAACCTCTGCGTGGGATGCCAGGCCAATGCCTGGCATCCCACGCTCTGATTATCTTTCTTTCCCGCCGCCTGCCTTTATAGCCTTACCTTTTTCACCATATCCACAAATTCTCTGTTATTTTTCGTTCTGGCGAACAGATCGAGAATCCGCTCCACCGATTCCTCCGGCTTCAGGGTATTCGTCGCCTTGTGAATAATATCCACAGCCTCTGATTCCAATGGATTCAAGAGCAGATCATCTCTTCTCGTGCCCGACTTGAGAATATCGATAGCCGGGAAGATTCTCTTTTCAGAGAGCTTTCTGTCGAGCACAAGCTCCATGTTTCCGGTTCCCTTGAACTCCTCATAGATTACATCATCCATCCTGCTTCCCGTATCGATCAGGGCTGTGGCCAGAATGGTGAGGCTTCCGCCTTCTCTCATGTTTCTGGCTGCTCCGAAGAAACGCTTGGGCATGTGAAGCGCCGCCGGATCAAGACCTCCGGAAAGAGTGCGGCCGCTGGCCGGAACCACCAGGTTGTAGGCCCGGGCCAGACGGGTCATGCTGTCTAAGAGAATCATCACGTCGCGGCCGTGCTCCACCAGGCGCTTCGCCCGCTCGATTACCATCTCAGACACTCTCTTGTGGCGCTCGGGCAGCTCGTCGAAGGTGGAGTAGATCACTTCCACATTTGGCCCTGTGATGGCCTCCCTGATATCCGTCACCTCCTCCGGACGCTCATCGATTAAGAGGATAATCAGGTGCATATCCGGATGGTTCGTGGTAACTGCCTTGGCCACCTGCTTTAAGAGCGTCGTCTTTCCGGCCTTGGGCGGAGATACAATCATGCCTCGCTGTCCCTTTCCAATGGGGGAGAGCAGATCCAGCACCCGCATGGCGGTGGAATTTCTTGTTCCAGGCATCTCCATGTGAAGTCTCTCATCGGGGAAAATCGGCGTCAGATTCTCGAAGTTGGGTCTTCGCTCTATCACGCTGAGGGGATAGCCATTGACTGACTTAATATACAAGAGAGCTGCAAATTTCTCAGTAGCTGTCTTGATTCTTCTGCTTCCCAGGACAATATCACCTGTCTTTAAATTAAACCGGCGTATCTGGGAGGGAGCCACGTATACGTCATTTTCTCCCGGAAGGAAATTTTCACAGCGGATAAAGCCAAATCCGTCCTGCATTACCTCCAGGATTCCGTTTGCCTCAATGCCGCTGTCCAGATCCTGAAGCTCTGTCTTGACCTCCTCTACCCCCGGATCTCTGTAATCCTGGCTTCTCTGCTCCTGTCCTCTTGCATCATATCTCATATCGGTCTGCTGCTCGTACCTGCCGGATACCTGGGCGCCGGAAATCCCCGTCATGTCCTGCTCAGTCACGGAATTCTGAAACTGTGACGGGCTCTGAGGCGCTCTGGAATCCATGCTGCCGGACCAGGCTGAGCCGGCGTTATTTGTATTTGCAGCACCCATTCCGTTTGAAAAGCGCATCTCTGCTCTGTCGTGGTTTCTGTCCTGATTCCTGTCGGGATTTCTTTCCTGATATTTCTCCTGATTTCTATCCTGATTTCTTTCCTGATTTCTGGCCTGGTAGCTGCGCCCGTAGGAGACATTCTGATTTCTGTAGCCGGAGCTTCCATTTCCTCTGTATCCCTGGCCGCCCCTGGAATCGGAGCGATAGTCATTTCTCACATAGGTTCTCTGAGGATGCCTTTCCTCCTGGCGGGAAGAGGATTCACTCTCTTTTACGCTCCTCTCTCCCTTTTCAGACTGGCTGTCATAGGCGGGTGATTTCTCCTGTGCCGGCTCCGGTTCACGGGGCTCAGAGGGCTCTGCAGTCTTTTCGGGCGATTTTTCGCCTGCCGCTTCACACAGACGCTCAATCAGCTCCGCTTTTTTCAGAGCCGTCACACCCTTGATTCCCTGAGCTTTCGCCAGTTCTCTGAGCTGGACTAAAGGCAAGGTCTGAAGTTTTTCTCTCATATTCAATTCTCCTTACTGTGATACTCTATGATCCTTTAAATGCTCGTAAGTCCGGGCGGCGGCAGTGTCGTTTCACACCTGCACAGCAGGGATGGTTCAGGAGGGAACGGTTGCTTTGTCTGCCTTTGTGCTGTCAGGTTTTCACTGCTCTGGCCGCCGCTGTCCTGTGATTTTCTTTTTATTTCTTCATATCTGGGGATTGTAAAGAATTCAGATGCGTTCCCAACCTTGTATCTGGACTCATTATATACTATTCCTTCCGGAATTGCAAAGATTTTATATTTTTTTCATTGGCACTTTACCGGATTGTGGTATGATAGAGCTGTAGGGGGAAGACAGATGAAAATAAGCCAAATCAGAAAGGACTGGTGACACAGAATGGAATATCTGACAATGACCATTGGAAAACAGAAAAATATTGCCCTTATCGCCCATGATCAGAAGAAGCATGAGCTGATTGACTGGTGTGAGGCCCATAAGGAAATTTTAAAGCATCACTTCCTGTGCGGAACGGGAACCACAGCCCGCATGATCACAGAAGCTACAGGACTCCCTGTAAAGGGCTACAACAGCGGCCCTCTGGGGGGAGATCAGCAGATTGGCGCCAAGGTAGTGGAGGGACGGGTTGACTTCATCATCTTTTTCTCCGATCCTCTGACCGCCCAGCCCCACGACCCGGATGTGAAGGCGCTGCTCCGCATTGCCCAGGTGTACGACATCCCCATTGCAAACAACAAGGCCACAGCCGATTTCCTGATCACCTCCAGCTATATGGATTCTGAGTATGAGCACCGGGTGGTAAACTTCCAGGAAAATATTGCAAACAGGGCCAGGACACTGTAAGGCACGCCAAAAAGGGAAGCCCTTCTCTTCCGTTTCGGAAGATAGGCTTCCCTTTTTTCTGCACCGCTCTCTGTCTATATTCCCTGCTGCTGCCTGTAAAGACAGCCTTCATCTCAGGACCGTCCGCCTTGGCCTCTCAGCCCGCTTCCTCAGCCCAGCCTGCCCTTAAAATCCTCGTAGCCGAATTTTTTTATCAGGGTCTCTCTCTTGTCCAGCCCGCGCCAGACAATAGAGGGCAGGGCCATACCGTTGAAGGTATTGGTCTTTACCATGGTATAGAGGGCCATGTCCTCAAATACCACCTGGCTTCCGGCCTCAAGGGGGGTGTCAAAGGAGTAATCCCCTATCACGTCCCCTGCCAGGCAGGTGGGGCCTGCCAGGCGGAAGGTGAATGCCTTCTCCCCCGGAAGTCCGGAGTCTGAAACCGGCGGGCGGTAGGGCATTTCCAGCACGTCCGGCATGTGGCAGGCGGCTGAGGTGTCGAGAATCGCTATGTCGATGCCGTTCTTCACCGTCTCCAGAACTGTGGACACGAGAAAGCCGGCATTCAGCACAACCGCTTCTCCCGGTTCCAGATAAACCGTGAGACCATAGGTATCCCTGAAATGGGAGATAATCCTCTCCAGGCGCTCCACGTCATAGTCATCTCTTGTAATGTGATGTCCGCCTCCCAGATTCAGCCACTTCATGTTCCCCAGGTATTTTCCGAATTTCTCCTCAAAGGCCGCCGCCGTCTGCTCGAGGGCGTCGGAGTTCTGCTCGCAGAGTGTGTGGAAATGGAGGCCGTCCAACAGGGGGAGCAGGCTCTCATCGAAGTTCTCCGCTGTGGTCCCGAGCCTGGAGCCGGGCGCGCAGGGGTCATAGATAGCGTGTCCCTCCTGGGTGGAACACTCAGGATTTACCCGAAGGCCCACGGATTTTCCCGCAGCCCTCGCCCGCTCCCCATACTTTCTCAGCTGGGAGGGGGAGTTAAAGACCAGGTGATCTGCATAGCTTAACAGCTCCTCAAACTCGTCCTCCCGGTAGGCCGGTGAAAATACATGGGTTTCCCCTCCGAACTCCTCCCTGCCCAGTCTCGCCTCATAGAGACCGCTGGCGGTACTGCCCGCCAGGTATTCCCTTATGAGGGGATAGGCAAAAAAGGTGGAGAACGCCTTCTGGGCCAGAAGAATACGGCAGCCCGTATCCTCCTGCACCTTTTTCAAAATCTCCAGGTTTTTTCTGAGCCTTTCCTCGTCTATGAGAAAATACGGGGTGGAAACGGGAGCCTTCCCGCTTTTTCCCGGGAAGGCTTCTCCCCTCTCTGCACCTGCTTTTGTTTCCAGCTCTGTGTTCATCAAGGGCCTGACCTCCTAGTCTACGAGAACCGGATCGTGGGATTCCTTCCAGGGAAGTCCCCACTTGTTCAGGGCTTCCATGAATGGATCCGGATCAAACTGCTCCATGTTCCATACGCCTGGCTTCTGCCACTTTCCTGTCATCACCATCATGGCGCCGATCATCGCCGGAACTCCTGTGGTGTAGGCAACCGCCTGGGAGCCTACCTCCTTATAGCACTCCTGGTGATCGCAGATATTGTAGAGATAATAATTTTTCTCTTTGCCGTCCTTCTTTCCGCGGAAAATGCAGCCGATATTTGTCTTTCCCTTGGTTCTCGGGCCCAGAGAGGACGGGTCAGGAAGGACTGCCTTTAAGAACTGAAGAGGAATAATCTCCTTCCCCTCATACATAATCGGCTCGATGGAGGTCATTCCCACATTCTCCAGACATTTCAAGTGTGTCAGGTAGCTCTGTCCGAAGGTCATGAAAAAGCGGATGCGCTTGATTCCCGGAATGTTCAGGGCAAGGCTCTCGATCTCCTCATGGTGAAGCAGGTACATATCCTTCTCTCCCACACCGTCGAAATTGTAGACGCGCTTGATCTCCATGGGCTCTGTCTCTACCCAGTGGCCGTCCTCCCAGTAGGAGCCTTTGGCGGAAACCTCGCGGATATTGATCTCCGGGTTAAAATTCGTTGCAAACGGATAGCCATGGTCGCCGCCGTTGCAGTCCAGTATGTCAATGTAGTTGATCTCGTCAAACTCATGCTTTAACGCGTAGGCGGAAAATACGCTGGTCACGCCCGGATCAAAGCCGCTTCCCAGAAGGGCTGTAATGCCGGCCTTCTCGAAGCGCTCCCTGTAGGCCCACTGCCAGCTGTACTCGAACTTGGCCGTATCTTCCGGCTCATAGTTGGCTGTGTCCACATAGTGGGTCCTGGTGGCAAGGCAGGCCTCCATGATAGTCAGATCCTGGTACGGAAGAGCCAGGTTTAACACCACATCCGGCTTCACCTCATTGATCAGCGCAACCAGAGCGTCCACATCGTTTGCGTCCACCTGAGCTGTGGTGATCTTTGTGGAGGTAGTGCCCTCCAGCTTCTCCTTCAGCGCATCGCACTTCGACTTTGTCCTGCTGGCAATGCAGATCTCCTCAAAAACTTCGCTGTTCTGACAGCACTTGTGAATGGCAACGGATGCTACTCCTCCGCAGCCGATGATTAATGCTTTTCCCATGACTTTATCCTCCTTAAAATTAAATTTACTTGTCTTTCTGCATAGCCAGCACCATTTCTCTGACAATCTTGCAGGCGGCAGCCGTGGAGCTTCCGCTCTGGTCGTAGTGAGGGCTCAGCTCGTTGACATCGCAGCCGACGATGTTGGCCCTGCTGCACACCAATGTCACAGCCCTTCTCAGCTCGTCAAAGCTCACTCCGCCCGGCTCCGGCGTACCTGTCCCCGGAAATACGGACGGGTCCATCACATCCAGATCAACGGTAAAGTAGACCGGCTTTCCTTCCAGACGGCTGAGTGTCTCTGAGAGCCCGTCAAAGTTAAAGGGGTTCAGGGATGTGTGCTCCTTCGCCCACTCAAACTCCCTGCGCTCTCCGGATCGGATTCCAAACTGGAAGATTTTTCCGTCTCCTGTAAGCTCCCAGCACCGCCTGATGACGCAGGCGTGGGACAGGGGCTCTCCCAGATAATCCTCCCTGAGATCGGTGTGGGCGTCAAAGTGAATGATATGTACATCCGGATATTTTCTGTGTACAGCTCTGAAGCTGCCGAGGGTGACGAGATGCTCTCCTCCCAGCATGAAGGGCCGTTTTCCTGCATTGAGAATCGTGGACGCGCACTCCTCTATATCTGCAAGAGCCCGTCTGGGATCTCCAAAGCCCAGTTCCAGATCTCCCGCGTCCATCACACGGCTGTCCTCCAGATCCCGATCCTGATAGGGGCTGTAGGTTTCAAGCCCATAGGACTCCCGGCGGATGGCGTCACTGCCAAACCTGGTTCCGGGGCGAAAGGAGGTGGTGGAGTCAAAGGGTGCTCCGAATACCACCGTGTCCGCCTGGTCAAATTCCCAGTCGAATCCCATATAGACCGATACGTTGGCAGACAGCTCCAAAGGCTTCTTTTCCGACGCCTGTCCAGATACGCTTTCTGACATTTTCGTTTCCTCTCTTTACTGTATATTTTCCTGTATATCTGCCTGTTTTGAAAAGACTATTCCACCTCTTCCAGCAGACGCTCTACATAGGCCGGAAGGTAGAAGGCTCCTCTGTGCAGGGTCGTCGTATAGTAGCGGCAGGACAGGCCTCTTAAATTCCAGGCAGCCTCCTTTAAATCCTTTAAGGGATGGTACTTTCTGGAAGCAAAGCCGAACAGCCAGTGGCCGGAGGGGTAAGTGGGAATGTGCGCCTGGTACACGCGGCTGATGGGGAATGACTCCACAATCCGCTTGTGGGCGCGCTGGCAGGCAACGGCGTCCTCCGGGTAGAAGGGGCTCTCGTGCTGGTTGACCATAATCCCGTCCTCGTGAAGGGCCTTAAAGCAGCTCCCGTAAAACTCCCTCGTAAACAGTCCCTCTCCCGGGCCAAAGGGATCCGTGGAGTCCACAATAATCAGATCGTATTTGTCCTCGCAGGAGCGCACAAACCTTACTCCGTCCTCATAGTGGATGCTCACCCTCGGATCGTCCAGGCGGCAGGCTGTCTTGGGAAGATATTTTCTGCACACCTCCACCACCAGCTCGTCGATCTCCACCAGATCGATGTGCTCAATCTCCGGGTATCTGGTCAGCTCCCTGATCACGCCGCCGTCCCCGGCTCCGATGACAAGGACCTGCTTTACGGCAGGATGAACGGCCATGGGCACATGGGTGATCATCTCGTGGTAGATAAATTCATCCTTTTCCGTCAGCATCATATATCCGTCCAGCGTCAGAAACCGGCCAAACTCCGGTGAATCAAACACATCAATCCGCTGAAACTCGCTTTTTCCGCTGTAAAGCTGGCGGTCAACCCTGATTGACAGCTTTACGTTTGAGGTCTGCTCCTCAGAAAACCAGTATTCCATCTTTTCTCCTTTCCCTGAAGCCTGTCATCAGCTCCTGCTCCCTTTTATTACGTTAAGCCTCAGGATATCTGCGTCCTCCGGCCCTGTCATGGTACAGCCCTTTTCTTTTGCAAAGGCAATGTAGGCGAGAATCTCGTCTGTGATCCTTTCACCAGGCGCCAGAATCGGGATGCCCGGCGGATAGCACATGACAAACTCGCTGCAGATGTACCCGGCCGTCTCCTCGATGGGGAGGGACTCCTTGTCTGCATAAAAGGCCTCCTGAGGCGACACTGCCACCTGGGGATCGATGTATTCCGGAACCGTCATCCCCGTCCCTTCCTTTCCGAAGCGCCTTCGTATCTCTGAAAGGGCGCTCACCAGGCGCTCCAGATCTCTTTGTCTGTCACCGATGGACAGGTAGGCCAGGAAATTGCCCAGATCGCCGAACTCAATCTGAATATCATACTCATCCCGAAGCAGGTCGTAGACCTCGATTCCTGCAAGCCCCACATCCAAAGTGTGAACCGAGAGCTTTGTCACATCAAAGTCATAGATACTGTCTCCGTTTATCAGTTCCTTTGAAAAGGCGTAGTAGCCTCCGATGGCGTTGATCTCGCCTCTGGCGTAATCTGCCATGCGCACCACCTCTGCGAAGGCCTCCTTTCCCCTGAGAGCCAGATTCCGTCTGGAAATGTCCAGACTTGACAGGAGCAGGTAGGATCCGCTGGTGGTCTGGGTCAGGTTGATGATCTGGCGCACATGTCCCACATTCATGGCCGGGCCGGTGAGAAGCAGAGAGCTCTGGGTCAGGCTCCCTCCCGACTTGTGCATGGAAACAGCCGCCATATCCGCTCCTGCTGCCATGGCTGAGACAGGCAGGTTTTCTCCAAAGTAAAAATGTGTGCCGTGGGCCTCATCCGCCAGACAGAGCATTCCATTTTCGTGGGCCAGCCTCACAATCTCCCGGAGATTAGAGCAGATCCCGTAGTAGGTGGGATTGTTCACCAGCACAGCTTTTGCCTCCGGATTCTCCCTGATAGCCCGTTCTACCTGTTCCACCTTCATTCCCAGGGGAATCCCCAGGCGCATATCGCACTCCGGGTTTACATAAACCGGAACCGCCCCGCAGAGGATCAGCGCCCCCACCACGCTCCGGTGAACATTTCTGGGCAGGATAATCTTATCGCCCCTCTTTACCACAGAGAGGATCATGCTCTGCACGGCTGATGTGGTTCCCCCCACCATCAGAAAGGCGTGGGCGGCGCCGAAGGCTTCGGCTGCCAGGCGCTCTGCCTCGGCGATCACGGAAACCGGGTGGCAGAGATTATCCAGGGGCTTCATGGAGTTCACATCAATTCCCACACATTTTTCTCCCAGAAGCCCTGCCAGCTCCGGGTTTCCTCTTCCCCTCTTATGTCCCGGCACGTCAAACGGGACCACTCTCATACTCTTAAAACGCTCGAGTGCCTCGAAAATCGGGGCATTTTCCTGAGTGAATGTCTCCACGGGCGTTTCCTCCTCTCCTGCGGCGCGGCCCCGCATCAGTAAATATTTCTGCCGCTGAATATCTCTATCATCTCCCGCCGGAGGCTGTTCATAATTTCCAGCCTGACTTTCGGCGGCAGCTCGTAAATATCGGTCTTAAACAGATAATTCTGAAGATCTACCTCTTTTACCATCATCTTTGTGTGGAACAGGTTGGCCTCATATACATTGATATCCACCGCGTCATAGCGCAGCAGGATTTCCGGGTCAATGTAGTCCTGAATGGACGTAACCCTGTGATCCATAAACAGCTTTCTGCCGTCCATATCTCTTGTAAACCCTCTGACACGGTAATCCATGGTAATAATATCTGAGTCAAAGGAACAGATCAGATAGTCCAGAGTGGAAAGAGGGGTAATTTCCCCGCAGGTGGCCACATCGATATCCACCCGGAAGGTGGCAAGGCAGGTTTCCGGATGGTACTCCGGATAGGTATGTACCGTCACATGGCTTTTGTCCAGATGGGCCAGCTGAGTCTCCCCTGCCGGAATCATGCTGCCCTCGGCAATCAGAATCGTCACAGACGCCCCCTGGGGATCGTAGTCCTGCTTGGCAATATTTAAAACCCTCGCCCCGATCATATCCGTCAGGCTTGTGAGGATTCCCGTCAGACGCTCAGAATTGTACTGCTCGTCAATATAGGCAATATAATCTCTCTGCTCCCTGGCTGTCTTTGCGTAGCAGACATCATAAATATTAAAGCTCAGGGACTTGGTCAGGTTGTTAAACCCGTACAGCTTCAGTTTCTCCCCCATATCTTTACTCCTCTTTCTGTAATCGCCTGGCCCTTGGCCGTTTTCTTTCACCGGACTGATTCTCATTTTGCAGGGCACTTTGCTCTGCAGACCGTCTGCTTTCTTTTATAATTTATAATAAAAAAACCGCAGGGACTGTACGCCTGTTCGCACACAATCCTTGCGGTATGTTCCATGTTTTTATATGCTGCCCTCTCCCTCTTCTGCTCTCAGTGATGTTCTCTCCAGATACACACAGCTTTCAGCAGGAATGCCCCAGTATCTTCCCAGAGCGCTTTCCGAAATAATGCACTTTCCGAAACCGGGAAGCTCACGCACCTTCAGCCTCAAAATCCGGCCTGGCCCTTCCGCTGAAGGAACCCGCAGAGCAGAAATCGCTCCTTCCTCCCGCGCCTTTCTCTGACAGGCACAGCGCTTCTGCCGGCATCTTCGGCTTTCTGTATGTATGTTACTCAATCCTGACAGCGCCTCAAAGGGCTGGAGCGTGTATCACGGAAGTCTCTTCCGGGGCCACGCATATTCTCATGGAATGACAAATTTCAGAGTCTATATAGCAAATATCTCACTTTTACTACTCTTATTGACCGTTTCACAAGTGGTTGCACGCAGACTGCGTATCGGTTGTAAAGTAACCAACTTATAAAATTTGAGCTTTGGCTCAATCAATAAGGCAACAAAATGTTACCAGTTCGGCACTTGCCCCGGCTGTCCGTATGGCCTTAACCCTTTCAGGTGGGCAAAAATATTTGCATGGAAACTCTGCTTTCACTTTGATCCCATGACGGGTTTACTATATCTGATTTTTTCTTTTTTGTCAATGGATTTTATTGTTTTTCCGTCTGGTTCTGCCCTCCGTCCGGCTGCTCCTTTCTGGCATCACAGGCCGCCTTCAAAAGGAGTTCCTTTTCATTGAGAGCAGGCTCTGAGAGGACAAGCTCAAACAGGTATCTGAGCCTCTCCCCCATCTCCTTACCGGGCTTCATCCCTGCGGCGATCAGATCATTTCCCGTCACCGCCAGATCCTTTAACCGGATGCAGTCCCCCCGCTCCCTCACCCTGCGGCATCGGGACTCGGTTTTCAGGACGTCCTCCATCTGCTCTGGAAAAACGGTTTTTCTCATGAAAAGCAGGCTGTCGAACAGGCTGTCCTCCATCTGGCTCATCATTCTTCTGAGGGCCGGCCCGTCTTCCGGAAGCGTTTCCTCCATAAAGCGTACCAGGGTTTTAACCCTTCGGATGGTGTCATTGTCCAGTTTCAGCTCCCTGAGAATGGTGCAGGCGCCCTTTTCTCCCAAATGCCCTAAAAAGACTGCATACCTGAGAGATTTTTCCTGGGGCAGAAGGGCGCTTCTCTTCAGGCGCTCCTCCAGATTGATGCCTGACTCCCTGGCTTTTGAAAAGATCCCAGGAAACCCTGCCGTCATGTAGGGACACATCCCCGTGTCCTCCATGACCAGCACCCCCTGGGGCCGTCCGGAGAGAAGCGTTTTGGTGAGCTCCACCTGTATCCGCTCCTTGCTCACATGAGCCAGATTGGGGGCGATCCCCGAGAGAGCCCTGTAGGTTTCCTCCTCAATACTAAAGTCCAGCTGGGAGGCAAAGCGGACTGCCCTCATGATCCGAAGAGCATCCTCACCAAACCGCTCCGCCGCATTTCCCACGCACCGGATCGTGCGGTTTTTCAGATCCTCCATGCCTCCGAAGATATCCACCAGGCCTGTTTCGGGGCTGTAGGCCATGGCGTTTATGGTAAAGTCCCGGCGGCGCAGGTCCTCCCTCAGATCAGAGGTAAACTCCACCTCCCTGGGGTGGCGTCCGTCCTCATACTCGCCGTCGATCCGGTAGGTGGTGATCTCATATCCCACGTGATCCCGGATCACCGTGACAGTCCCGTGCTGAAGCCCTGTGTCCACTGTTTTTCCGAATACCGCCTTAACCTCCACAGGTTTTGCCGAGGTGGTAATATCCCAGTCTCCCGGAATACGGTTCAGGATAGTATCCCGCACACAGCCGCCCACCGCAAATGCCTCGTATCCGCTGTCTCTCAGCTTTTTCAGGATCCACTCTACCTGAGGGGGAATTTTTATTGTAAACTCTGCCTTTTTCGTAATATCCATCTGTTTTGCTCTGCTCCTTTGCCCTTATCCGTTCCCTCACTGCTGCTCTGTGGCAGGGCTGTCACATGGCAAGGCGCAGTGCAGGGGCCTTTAGTATGCCTTGCCCCAGTAAACCATCTTCACTGCCGGCTTTCCGCAGCAGACGCAGGTGTCAGCCACCTTCTCCTGCTTAAACGGCATACATCTGGACGTAACGCCCACAGTTTCCTTCAGCTTGTCCTCGCACTCCTGGCAGCCGCACCACATGGCCCTGATAAATCCCGGCTTATTGTCTGCCAGCTCCTTCATCTCCTCCATATTGGTGGCTGTGTAGGTGTGGGCGTCCCGGTGGGCTCTTGCCCGCTCAAACATATCGTGCTGGATGGTATCAAGCAGCTCTGTCACCTTCTCCTTGATCTCATCTAAGGAGACTGTGATCTTTTCATGGGTGTCACGGCGCACCAGCACAGCCTGATTCTGTTCCAGATCCTTCGGTCCGATCTCCACACGCACCGGAATGCCGCGCATCTCAGATTCGCTGAACTTCCAGCCCGGACTCTTGTCAGAGTCATCTACCTTCACGCTGAAGCCGGAGAGAATGTCCTTTAACTCGTATGCCTTGTCGAGAACTCCCTCTGCCTGCTGGCGGATCGGCACAATCACTACCTGTGTGGGAGCGATCCTCGGAGGAAGTACAAGACCGCTGTCATCTCCGTGCACCATGATGATGGCTCCGATCAGACGGGTTGTCATTCCCCAGGAGGTCTGGTGAACGTATTTTAATTTATTGTCCTTGTCGGAGAACTGGATACCGAAAGCCTTTGCAAATCCATCACCGAAGTTGTGGCTGGTGCCGGACTGGAGGGCCTTTCCGTCATGCATCAGGGCCTCGATCGTATAGGTAGCCTCTGCTCCCGCAAATTTCTCTTTATCCGTTTTTCTTCCGCGGATGACAGGCATCGCCAGAACCTCCTCGCAGAAATCAGCGTAGAGGTTTAACATCAGCTCTGTCCTCTCCTCTGCCTCCTCTGCTGTGGCGTGGGCTGTATGTCCCTCCTGCCATAAGAACTCTCTGGAGCGCAGGAACGGTCTTGTAGTCTTCTCCCAGCGCACAACTGAGCACCACTGGTTGTAAAGCTTTGGCAGATCCCTGTAGGACTGAATATCTCTTGCGTAGAAATCGCAGAACAGGGTCTCGGAGGTCGGGCGCACGCACATTCTCTCCTGGAGGGGCTCAAGCCCACCGTGAGTTACCCAGGCAACCTCCGGCGCAAATCCCTCTACGTGATCCTTCTCCTTCTGAAGCAGGCTTTCCGGGATAAACATGGGCATGTATACATTCTGTACCCCTGTTTCCTTAAAGCGTCTGTCCAACTCCTTCTGAATATTCTCCCAGATGGCGTATCCGTCCGGCTTAATGACCATGCATCCCTTCACGCTGGAATAATCCACCAGCTCTGCCTTTTTTACCACATCTGTGTACCACTGGGCGAAGTCCACATCCATGGAAGTGATGGCTTCCACCAATTTCTTTTCTTTAGCCATGGTTATCTCCTCTCTCATACTCTTTTTTCTCTCTTTTTCTTTTCTGCCGCATCTCTATTCCGGCGATTCTCTGTTCCGGCGCTCAGCGGGTCTTTCCCGCCGCAGCCCCTATCTCTGCAGGCAGATTGCTTTTGGGCGAAGTACCTTTCTTTCACAGGCTCGGAAGAATTTCCTATAAAACAGAGTCCTGCTTTGCAGGATTCCCGTCTGAAACAAGAGAGAATCCTGCTTCGCAGGATTCTTCGCCTGCGGCAGGCCGCAAAAGCGGCATTTTCCTTTCTGCCGCAGTGCGATCCCCGCGGAGCGTTTTTATATAACAGGGAACGAAGTTTCCTGTTATATAAAAAAAGCCGCCGATCCCTCTTAGCAAGGGACCGATCAGCTCCACTATCGGCGGTACCACCCTGATTAACCTTGTTTCCTCTGCTCTGATTCTCAGTCAGAAGATTTCAGCTCTCTCAATGCTCCGTTAACGCCGGATTACGTTGCACTTTCGCAGGATTTTCTCAATTTCTGTTCTTATCTCTGCCTCATGCACAGCTCCGAGGAAGGTTCAACTCTGAGTGACACGGGAATGTCCCACCTGTCATCCCCTCTCTGGAAGTGTATCAGAATCTACTGGGCCTCTTCTCAGCCATGTTTCCATTTGTCCACAGGCTGATTTTACGCTGTGAAAATCGGTTTGTCAAGCTGTTTGTGCCTCATTCCCATCCCACTTCTGTCCGGTTCTTTCGGGGAATGCAGACTCAGGTGCTTGTCTTTCCTGCTGGAATCCGCTAGACTTGAATATTATATACTTATAACTATTTACATGCCTGTTTATACGCCGTCTGTTCATCTGCCGGCAGCCTGCCGCTGCTTTCCGGCTCCGAAACCAGGGGGGAATGCTTCGGCGGAAAGGAGAATCTTTGTCTGACTTACTAAACCGTCCGGGCAGGGAGAAGAGCCGCCCTGTCATCGCTGTCATCGGCTCCGGCGGAAAAACCACCGCCCTGAAACGCCTGGCCAGAGAGGGCTCTGACCGGGGGCTTTCCATATTTTACACAACCACCACCCATATTTATCCATTAAATCCCCCCGAGAGCAGGGAGATTCTGGCAAATCCGGACTGGGCGTCCCTGAAACAGTCTCTAAAAAAGCCGGGGATTGTGTGCGCGGGGAAAAGTGCCGGGGCCGGGAAACTGACATCCCTAGATGAAAAGCTCCTGCAGGCGGCCTGCCGGACAGCAGATCTTACGGTCTGCGAGGCGGACGGCTCCAGACATCTTCCCCTAAAGCTCCACCGGAAAGGCGAGCCTGTCCTTCCGCCGGAAACCAGCCTGTGCCTCATCGTGGCAGGTCTCTCTGCCCTGGGAAGACCTGTGTGTGACTGCATCCACCGCTATGAACTGCATCCGGGCTGGAAGGAAAACCCCCGTCAGATCGCAGGAGCCTCTGAGCTTGTCTTCTGCATCGAAGATGCGATCCGGGCTGCAGGGCGCGCCCTTCCTGCCCTTCAGGAGAAGAGTCCGGAAAGCTCCCCGGCTTCCCAGACCTTTCCAGTCAAGATCCTCTTAAACCAGGCTGATCTGCTCTGCTCCCGGAAGGGCTCTGGCGGGCCAGATGTATCCCCCCTTCTCCGGGAGGCCAGAAAAGCCGCCCGGCTGCTGTCAGACCAGGGGCTGGACTGCCGCATGGGAAGTCTGAACTCCCACTCCTTTCCTCTGTGGGAGTGGATATTTGACGAAATTTCCTGACAGGGGAAGAGACACCTGTTTTCGGCTGTTTTTCAGTTGTTTTTTGCTGCTTTCGGCTGTTTTTCAACTGCTGAACTGGACAGCACTACAGAAGCCTGATTCCTTTTCTGGCCGAAGCCTCCAGAAGGGCTTCCACTGTCCCTCCCGCCACAGCCCTGGCTTTGTCTGAAACTGTATCACAGAAGGCGGCCTGCTCCGGTCTCGGATCAATGTCTGCAATTTTTAGTCCCTTTTTCACCTCATAGCCTTCCCGGATTAAACCCCGGAGAACTCCGTCCAGGGAGGCATAAACCGGCGTATCCCCTGCCCAGGCGATGATCTGCCCTTTCTTCACCGCCGCTCCGATATCCACGGCCGTTTTTCCGTTTTCCTTCACAAACCGCATGGGGCCGGAGGCGGGGGAATGGATCACCCGCTCCGAGGAAAATCCCCCTATCTCTCCCGGGATTCCCGTATTGGGAATGGCGGCTCCCTGCCAGATCACACGTCCCAGGAAGTGTCCCCTCATGGTTTCCACCACCGCGTCCACATCCTCCCCGGCAGTAAAGCCCGGCCCCACCCCCACGGTGATGGGGGCCATCTCCCTGGCGGTTCCCAGATTCCGCTTGGCCAGAATGGCGTCTATGACGGCCGCCGGGTGCAGCAGACGGATGCAGGCTGCCTCCTCGTCTACAAACAGGGGGATCACGCCCTCCTCTTCGGCAAGCTCTGCCTGCCGGAGGGTTTCAACCCTGCGGCAGCGGGCTCCCTCCACACAGGATGTCCCCTCCCAGACGGCCTCACAGAGGGCAGCGCGGCGGCGGATGGCCGAGGGCTTCCTGCACTCTGTCACCGCCACCCGAAACCCGCAGCTCCAGAGCCTGAGGATAATGCCTGTCGCCAGATCCCCGGCTCCCCGCACCAGGATCCACGGACGCTTAAAGCCGCCAGACGCCGTGCCCTGAAGACTTTCCTGGTTTTCGCCGCTCTCATGGCTTTCTCTGCCTTCATTGTTTTCGCCGTTTCCACGGACTCCCTCTCTTTTCTGGCTTTCGCCGTTTCCAGGCTTTCCCAGTCCTCTGCAGTTTCTGCCGCCGCTCTCTCCTCTGGGCTCCTCTGGAAAATCTTCGGAAAAATACCCGGGGAAATATTTCTTTGCCAGATCTCCAAGCTCTCTTCCGGCCTCCTTCTCGAAGGCCCGGTAGTTTTCCAGAAGTCTTTTTCCCTCTTCCGTCAGCTCTGCTCCGCCGCCGCACCTTCCTCCGATACGGCTGTTTAAAAGCGCAAATCCCAGCTGCGCCTCACATCCGTGCAGTACCGTCCATGCCTTGCTGTAGCTCATATTCATCAGGGCTGCGCTTTTTCTCAGAGAGCCATGAGTCTCAACTCCCTCGAGAAGGGCAGCGATCCCCGGCCCAAAGGCCTTTTCCTTTTTTTCGCAGTTTACGATGCGCAGATTTGACTGTATTTTAAAACGCCTCTCCATTTTCTGTTTCTCCTGTTCCCCGTTTCTCCTGCTTCCTGCTCTGCCCTGTTTTTTGCCAAGGCACATCCGGATCTTTCCGGCGCCGAAGTTATGCTTCCACCATTCTATCATCCCCTTCCTGAAATGGGGAGTCTCTTTTTCCAGTTTCTTTATTTTACAGGCATTTTCGTTAATCGTTCACAAAAATAACGGACGGTTGACCCCTGTTTTTTTACGTCTCCCTGTCTGCCTTTTTCTTGCAGCCAAAACAGGCGGTATGGTATACTTGAGCTATCGTTATTCGCAAACAAAACGAACGTATAAACAGGAACATAAGGAACATAATTTAAGCGCAGCTGCCTGCGCTCTGCTGACTGCTGTCTGCTGCCTGCCGGCGCACATCACGGCGGCAGGAGGGGCAGCCCTGTCAGACCGGCGGTTTTGACAGATCCTGTCAGGACTTTCTGGTTTTGACAGCTTTTTTATGTCTTTCCAAAGGGAAGGACAGATTATTTTTCAGGAGGTTATCGTATGAAGCTGATGCGCACAGAGGATGCAGTGGGACAGGTGCTCTGCCACGATATTACGCAGATTATAAAGGGTGTTACCAAGGATGCCGTCTTCAGGAAAGGCCATATTATCAGGCCTGAGGATATCCCGGTACTTTTAAGCGTGGGGAAGGAGCATGTCTACATCTGGGAAAACGACGACACCATGCTCCACGAAAATGACGCAGCGGAAATTCTGCGCCAGCTCTGCCAGGGCCCCGGCATGCACGCCACCGCCCCAAAGGAGGGGAAAATTGAGCTGATCGCCGACAGGGACGGACTGTTCATGGCAGACACTGAGCGGCTTCGGAGCATTAATCAACTGGGGGACATGATGATCGCCACCATAGCGGGCGGTTTTCCCGTCAGGGCAGGCGATCGGCTGTGCGGCACCAGAGTCATCCCTCTGGTCATCAAAAAGGACAGGATGGAGGAGGCCAGGGCTGCGGCCGGCACAGAGCCTCTCCTCTCTGTCCTGCCCTTCCGTGTTAAGAGCTTCGGCGTCGTCACCACCGGAAGCGAGGTTTACCGGGGTCTGATAGAGGATACCTTTACCCCTGTGATTGAGGAAAAGCTGGCCGAATACGGCTGCGTCATGGCTGCCCACGAAATCTGCGACGACAGGGACGAGGAGATTACAAAAGCGATCCGCCGCATGGCCGATGAAGGGATCGAGATGATTTTCTGCACCGGGGGAATGAGCGTGGATCCCGACGACCGCACTCCCCTGGCTATCCGCAACTCCGGAGCCAGAATTGTCAGCTACGGAGCTCCGGTTCTTCCGGGAGCCATGTTCTTAATGTCCTACCTGCCTGACGGAAGGCCGGTATGCGGACTGCCCGGCTGCGTCATGTACGCAGGGCGGACGATTTTTGACCTGGTGCTCCCGAGGCTTCTGGCAGATGTGCCTGTGACCTCTGACTGGCTCTCCGGTCTGGGGCATGGGGGACTGTGTCTGAACTGCCCGGAATGCCATTTTCCAAACTGCGGGTTCGGAAAGGGAATATAGGATGTTATAGGAGGTTTTTAAATGGATTTTACACATATTGACAGAAACGGCAATGCCGTGATGGTGGATGTAAGCGAAAAGGCAGCCACCGAGAGGACGGCTGTGGCCAGGGGCCGGATACGCATGAGCCGCCAGTGCTTCGAAGCCGTAAAGAACAGGACGGCAAAAAAGGGGGACGTGCTGGGAGTGGCGCAGATTGCCGGGATCATGGCCTCCAAGCATACGGCCGATCTGATCCCTCTGTGCCACCGGCTGAACCTTACCAAAAGCACCGTAGATTTTTCCCTGTCCGAAGATTCAGAAGAGAAATGTTACGTGGAAGCCGTGTGCACCGTCCGCTGCACCGACCGGACCGGGGTGGAGATGGAGGCCCTGACCGGGGTTTGTGCAGCCCTCCTGACTGTCTATGATATGTGCAAGGCCATTGACCGGGGAATGGTGATCGAGCAGGTGCACCTTGTTGAGAAACACGGCGGAAAAAGCGGAGATTTCTCTTTTCAGGAGGGCGGCCATGACTGATCCCTTCGGCAGAACCATCGATTATCTGCGCATCTCTGTCACGGACCGGTGCAGCCTTCGCTGCCGCTACTGTATGCCGAAGGAGGGTGTCCCTCTGACGGCTCACGAGAATATCCTTACCTATGAGGAACTGCTCCTCGTCGCCGAGGCTTCTGTGGGGCTTGGCATCGACCGGTTTAAAATCACCGGCGGCGAGCCGCTGCTCAGAAAAGACTGTCCGGATTTTATCAGGCGGCTGAAAGCACTTCCCGGCGTCCGGCAGGTGACACTCACCACAAACGGCCTGCTGCTCCCTGAACATCTGGAAGAGCTTCTTTCGGCCGGGCTGGACGGAGTGAACGTAAGCCTTGACACCCTCGATGAAAAGCAGTTTCAGGAGATCACAAGGAGTTCCCGAAGCCCTGTGCAGGTACTGGACGCTGTGAAGCTCTGCTCCGGAAAGCTCAGGACGAAGATCAATGCGGTAATGCTTCCGGAAACCGAGTCTCAGCTTCTTCCCCTGGCAGCTCTCGCCCGGGAGCTTCCCGTAGACGTGCGCTTTATCGAACAGATGCCCATTGGCCCCGGTGCCCGGACAGAGGCGGGAGGGCCCCCCTCTCCCTCCTCTACCCTTATGCGTCTGAAGGAACAGTGGCCTCTGCTCTCGCCCCTCCCCGAGGGAGAAAGGAGAGGAAACGGTCCTGCCAGATATTACACAGCCCCGGGCTTTCAGGGCGCGGTGGGCTTTATCGAGGCAGTCAGCCACTCCTTCTGTTCTTCCTGCAACAGGATTCGCCTCACCAGCACGGGGACATTAAAGCCCTGTCTCTGCTACGAGGACGGCATCCGTCTGGCCCCTGTTCTCAGAGGCCAGCACAGAGACAGAGACGAGCTGCTGTGTGAGCTTCGCAGTGCCATTGAGACTGCTGTCCGCTCAAAGCCCTCCGCCCACTGCTTTGACCGGGCAGAGTCCGTCAGCGAACGAAAATCCATGAGCCAGATCGGAGGCTAGAAAAGATAGGAGGAAAGGAAATGGGAAAGGTAATTGCTGTCTGCACCAGCCAGATCCGCGGCGTGCAGAAGGAAAACCGCACCGAAGGGTGGTTTGAGAAGGACTGGGGGATCCGGGATGACGCCCACGCAGGGCACTGGCACAGGCAGGTGAGCCTGCTGAGCGCCGACAAGATCGCGGATTTCAACGCCAGGGGAGCCGGGGTGGCGCCTGGCGCCTTCGGAGAAAATCTGGTGGTGGAGGGAATTGATTTCAGGAGTCTTCCTGTGGGAACCTGGCTTCGCTGCCGGGATGTCCTGCTGGAAATCACCCAGATAGGGAAGGAATGTCACAGCCACTGTGCCATTTACCACAGGGTGGGCGACTGCATTATGCCCAGGGAGGGCGTGTTCGCCAGAGTGCTGCACTCCGGAACCATCGCTGTGGGGGACGTGATGGAAATCGCAGAGAGGGATGTGCCTCTTCCCTTTCAGGCTGCCGTTATCACCCTCTCTGACCGCTCATCCAGGGGAGAGAGGCCGGATCTGAGCGGCCCTGCCATTAAAGACCGCCTCATTGCAGACGGCTTTGAGGTGGTGGAAACCCTGCTTCTGCCTGACGACAGAGAGAAGCTCAGACAGGAGCTCATACGGCTCTGCGATCAGCGGCGCCCGGATCTGATCCTCACTACAGGGGGAACCGGCTTCGCCCCGCGGGACATTACCCCGGAGGCCACCCTGGATGCGGCCGAAAAAACAGTGCCGGGAATTGCGGAAGCCATACGGGCCGCCAGCATGGCCGTGACAAGGCGGGCCATGCTCAGCCGGGCAGTTTCCGTTATCCGCAAAAAAACCCTGATTGTCAACCTGCCCGGCAGCCCTAAGGCCTGTATGGAGAGCATGGATGCCTTTATGGATCAGCTCCCCCACGGCCTCTCCCTCCTGCGGGGAACACCCATGGACTGCGCCGCAGAGCATCAGAAGGGAGAAAATGAGCAAAACAGGCCGGAAACCCAGGCAGGAGAAGTCCGGCACACAGAAGCTGCAGATACAGAAGCTTCAGAATCAGGAACTGCAGATGCAAAGGAGGAATAAAAAGATGTATTTAAAATCTAAAACAAGTGAGAATCTTCGTTCTGGCAGGACGAAGCGGGGAGCAGCCCTCCTCCTTGCAGGCATGTTCGCCCTGTCTGCCGCCGGGTGCAGCAGCCCACAAAGCTCTTCACAAAAAAGCTCTCAGGAAAGCTCTCAAAAAAGCCCTGAGACAAAAACAGACACGCAAGACAGCGAAGCCCCCCAGACAGCCTCCTCTGAAGCTGCAAAGGAAACGGACAGGCAGACCGAGCTCATTGTCTTTGCCGCTGCAAGCCTGACTGAAACCCTGGAAGAGATCGCCGGGAATTACCGGGAAATTGCGCCGGACGTCTCCCTGACCTTCAACTTTGACTCTTCCGGCACGCTGAAAACACAGATCGAGGAGGGGGCAGACTGTGATCTCTTCCTCTCCGCCGGACAAAAGCAGATGGATCAGCTGGATCTTATGGCTGACAGCGGGGAAAATCCGGACGGTCTCGACTTTATCCTCCACGAAAGCCGCATTGACCTGCTGGAAAACAAGGTAGTTCTCGTTGTCCCTGAGGGAAGCGAAACCGATATTGACAGCTTTGACACTCTGGCCAGTCGCCTGAGGGACGGCGATATTCTCCTGGCTATGGGAAACAGCGACGTTCCCGTAGGGCAGTACACCCAAAATATCCTTCAGTGGTACGGCCTTGACGAGGAAGCATTAGCCCAGAAAGGCTGCATCACCTATGGCAGCAATGTCAAGGAGGTTGTCACGCAGGTCAGCGAGGGCAGCGTGGACGCCGGCGTGATCTACTGCACCGACGCCTTCAGCGCGGGACTTTCTCCTGTGGATGAAGCTACTGCCGACATGTGCGGCCAGGTCATCTATCCGGCGGCTGTCACAAAATCCTCCCTCCACCAGGAGGAGGCCATGGAATTCTTAAACTACCTTACCGGCGAGGAGGCCATGGCTGTGTTTGAACGTGTAGGCTTCTCCCCCGCAGAATAGGAGAACTTCCATGGACTGGTATCCGTTTTGGAACTCACTGCGCATTGCAGCCGTCAGCAGTGTGTTCGTCTTTTTTCTGGGAATCGCGGCTGCTTACTGGGCTGCCCGCCTTCCCCGGGTTTTAAAGGGCGTCCTGGACGTGGTCCTCACCCTTCCCCTGGTGCTTCCTCCCACGGTGGTGGGGTACTTTCTGCTCCTCCTGTTTGGAAACAGGCGTCCTTTAGGAATGGCACTGGAGTCTATCGGCGTCCGGTTTGTCATGAACTGGTACGGAGGAATACTGGCCGCCTTCGTGGTGGCCTTCCCCCTCATGTACCGCACGGCCCGGGGAGCTTTTGAATCCTTTGACGAAACCCTCGCCCAGGCCGGCCAGACCCTGGGACTGTCCAATTTCTATATCTTCTGGCGCATCCGGATGCCTGCCTGCAGGCAGGGAATTCTGGCAGGCATTGTGCTGGCCTTTGCGAGAGCCCTGGGAGAATACGGGGCCACCAGTATGCTCATCGGCTACACTCCCGGCAGGACGGCCACCATTTCCACCACCGTCTATCAGCTCTGGCGCACAGGGAAGGACGGGGAGGCCTTTTTGTGGGTGGCCGTCAATCTGGCCATCTCGGCGGCTGTGCTGCTGGCTGTCAGCCTGATTGAGCGCAGGCAGAAGGAAGGAGGGGTAAAGAGGAAATGAGCCTGATTGTGGACATTAAAAAAAGACTGGGAGACTTTCTTTTAGAGGTCTCCTTCGAGACGGAGGATAGGGTCACAGGGCTTCTGGGCCCGTCCGGCTGCGGCAAAAGCATGACCTTGAAGTGCATTGCCGGAGTGGAAAAGCCAGACAGCGGACGGATTATCCTGGACGGAGAAACCCTGTTTGATTCCAGTCGGGGCATCTGTCTCTCGCCCCAGAAGAGGAGAGTAGGATACCTCTTTCAGAACTACGCCCTCTTTCCCAACATGACGGCAGCCCAGAATATCCTCTGCGGCATGAGGGCAGGCGCTTCAGAAGCAGAACATTCCGGCGCAGACGCGGAAAGCGGGAAGAGGCAAACCTCTTTTTCTCCCGGCAGGCTGCTGAACAGCCATATTCAGAGAAAAAAAGAAGAGCAGGAGCGGCTTCATAAGCTGTCGCAGCTGTTTCATCTCGAGCCGTGTCTCCACCTGCATCCCCGGTCTCTGTCAGGGGGGCAGGCCCAGAGAACGGCTCTCGCCAGAATCCTGGCCGGCAGGCCAAGGCTTCTTCTGCTGGACGAGCCTTTTTCCGCTCTGGACAGCTATCTGAAGGATCAGCTTCAGCCGGAATTCAAACACCTCCTCAGCTCCCTGGACTGCCGGACTGTCATGGTCACACACAGCCGGGATGAGGCCTACCATCTCTGTTCCCGGCTCTGTGTCATGGACAGCGGCCGGATTTTGAGAAACGGTTCCGTGAAGGAGGTATTTGCAGAACCGGAGTATGAGGCGGCGGCGCGCCTGACCGGGTGCAAAAATATCGTTCCTGCCGTGAAGGAGGGCCCCTTTCTGGTCCGCATTCCATCCTGGAATATCACGCTCCAGACGGAGCGCCCTGTTCCGGACAATCTCTCTTTCGTCGGCCTGAGAGCCCACTCCTTCAGCCCTGACATCTCAAAAAACCAGTTTCCCATCCGCCTCTGCGATGTGGTGGAGGAGCCCTTTGAGTGGATGGTTCTGTTTTTCTATGAAACACAAAAGAGAGACAGCGCCCCCGTCTGGTGGCGTGTGCCAAAAGAAAAAATATCCGGCGACTTTCCATCCAGGCTTGGAATTTCTCCGGCCCAGGTCCTGCTTTTAAAGAGCAGCTGACAAAAAGCGGCTGGCAAAAAAACAGCTGACAAGAGGCAGCTGACAAAAGGCAGCCGGCAGAAATCAGCAAGGAGGTTTACAGAGATGACTAGAGAATTGATTCAGGCTGCGGGGAAAGAAATCGAAGCCGGCAGACCGGCCTTCCTCGTTTCCATCGCCTCAGCCACAGGCTCCACACCCAGGGCGGCAGGGGCCATGATGCTGGTGGGAAGGGGCGGGCTCATAGGAGGCACCATCGGCGGAGGTCTGCTGGAGCACCGATGTATAGAGGAGGCACAGGCCGCTCTCTCCGGAAACGGCTGCCCTGCAGAAAAAGCCCCGGGGAGTTCCATGACAGGATTTCTTCGCTCCTTTATCCTGGACAACCGCACAGCCGGAGGGCTGGGGATGGTCTGCGGGGGAAACACGGAGGTTCTCTTCACCCCTCTCCTGACATCCGCCAGGGAAGCCCTAGAGCGGGCGTCATCGCTTCTGGAGCGCGGAGAACCCTGCGCCCTGCTGCTTCCCCTAGACGGCTCTCCCCTTCTTTCTCTCAGGGAAGGCAGACAGCCTGCAGCCTCCTTACGGAAACCGCAGATATGCTCTGAAAATGGCCGTTCCTTCCTGTCTGTTCCTCTGGCATCTGAAAACCGGGTCTTTCTTCTCGGCGGCGGCCACGTGGCCGCTGAACTTGCGCTTCTTTTAGAGCAGCTGGAGTTTCCCTTCCTGACAGCTGATGACCGCCCTGAATTTTCAGGCAGCGGACGCTTTCCGGCGGCAGCGGCAGCTCTTACGGTTCCCTTTTCCCCTGAGGCTTTAAAAAAAGCCTTCTGCGGTCCTCTGGCTCCCAGAAGGGAGGACGCCTTCTGTATTATGACGAGGGGACACGAGGGGGATGCACAGGCCCTTCGCTTTGCTCTCGGCTCCCCCGCCTCCTATATCGGAGTCATGGGAAGCAGGAAAAAGCGGGAAACTGTATTTTCCCGCCTGGAGGCAGAAGGTTTTTCAGAAGTCAGAAAGAGAGTGACCACCCCTATCGGCCTTGACATAGGCGCCCAGACACCTGCAGAGATCGCAGTTTCTGTGGCCGCCCAGCTAATCGCCTGGAGGGCAGGCAGGCTGTAGCTTTTCCGCCCCGACCCTCCTGCCTCCTTTCAGGCCCCTCCTGTACTCCCTGGGGGCCTGTCCGTAAAAGCGCCTGAACATCATGGAAAAATTGCTGGGACTGTCAAATCCGCAGTCAGCGGCCACCTGCGCAATGCTTTTCTCCGGCTCTGCCAGAAGCATGGCCGCCCCCTGCATAATCCGGTACTTTAACAGATACTGCATCGGCGGCGTCCTGATGCTTCTCTGGAAACAGCGGAGGCATTCCCTCTCTCCTATTCCTGCCGAAGCTGCTATCTCTGACAGCGTCAGCCCGGAGGCATAATGGCTGTGAATAAATCCCAGCATTTTCCTGATTCTGACGCTGTCGTGGCCCGGCTCATACTCGTGCTGTTCCCATCCTATGCCCAGCTCCTGGTACAGAAGGAGACATATCCGTGAAAGCTCCTCTCTGACTGTAAACTCAAATCCTGTTTCTGCTTTTTCCAGCCCCTGAAACGCCCGCCAGAAATGCTCTGCCAGCTCCCTGTTTTTCCCGCTTTCCTGACGCCCCTCTCCCCCGGCTTCTCCCATGCAGGCCAGAAATCTCTCCTCCTCTGTCAGAGGAGTAATATATTTTTTGGCGAAAACAGACTCCCAGGTTCCCGCTGCCAAAAGAGGGTGAAACACAATGGAGCGCAGCTCCCCTTCCCCCTCCCCCTCTGCGCTGTGGGGCACGTTGGAGTTAATCACAATACAGCCGCCGGCCTTCAGATGAAACTCTTTTCCTGGCACCAGGACCTTAATTTCCCCGCTCTTCAGGCCGATGATCTCCATCTCCTCATGCCAGTGCCAGGGGACAGGGCTTTGGGCTGATACCGGAAAGGCATATCCCGCGCAGGGAAATTCCGCCGTTCCGTGGGAGGAAAGCTCTCTCTTTCCCTTTTCTCTTCCCTTCCCGGGACCTGCCTCAGAGCTCTTTACTGCGCCGCAGCTTTTTCTTATCCTGCCCGTCATTCTCCTCACCCCGTAAAATCAGTCGTTTTTCTTATAAATTATGTCTGAATTAAAATTGATTTATCTCCTGTATGGCGTTATTCTTTTAAAGTGGCGTCAGGGACAGAGCAGGCTTTCACAGGCCATTTTTCTCACCTGCGTCTATTCTTCGAACATACAGGAGGTTTTCTATGTTTCATCTTCTTTTGGCTGTTATCTATCTTTCTTTTATCAGCCTCGGCCTGCCGGATTCCCTTCTTGGCTCCGCCTGGCCGTCCATGTATCCGGAATTTGGCGTTCCGGTATCCAGCGCCAGCATTATTTTTATGATTATCTCTGCCGGAACCATCGTTTCCAGCCTTTTAAGCGATCGCCTGACCCGCTGTCTGGGCACCGGGAAAGTCACATCATTCAGCGTCGGGCTGACCGCTCTGGCTCTGTTTGGCTTTTCCCTGAGCCACTCCTTCTGGCTGCTCTGCCTGTTCGCTGTGCCCTACGGCCTGGGAGCAGGAAGCGTAGACGCGGCTTTAAACAATTACGTTGCCCTTCACTACAAAAGCCGGCACATGAGCTGGCTCCACTGCATGTGGGGAGTGGGCGCGTCTCTCGGCCCCTGTATTATGGGCCTGGCTCTCTCGGACGGCCATCCCTGGAATACGGGATATCTCTGTATCTCCCTGCTCCAGGCTGCCCTCACGGCTGTCCTTCTCGTCAGCCTTCCTCTGTGGGGCAAAAAGCAGACTGCAGCGGATAACGATGCCTCTCAGGGGCAGCCGCTCTCTTTCCGGGAGGTGATCCGCATTCCGGGAGCCAGGGAAATTATGGTTACCTTTTTCTGTTACTGTGCCCTGGAGCAGACTGCAGGGCTGTGGGGAAGCAGCTTTCTCGTCCTTCACCGTGGCGTCTCCCCGGAGGATGCCGCCCGCTTTGCCAGCCTCTTTTTCCTGGGCATCACTGCCGGCAGAGCTGCCGGCGGTTTTCTCACCATGCTTCTCAGTGACACGAACCTGGTGCGCCTGGGACAGGGCATCATTCTGGTGGGAATTCTGGCCCTTTTCCTTCCCGCAGGCGGCTTCTTCTCCATGGCAGGCCTTCTGCTTATCGGCCTTGGCTGCGCCCCTGTCTATCCGAGTATCATTCACTCAACGCCGGAACGGTTCGGGGCAGAAAACTCCCAGGCAGTCATCGGCATACAGATGGCCAGCGCCTATGTAGGAAACTGCCTGATGCCGCCGCTGTTCGGCCTCATTGCGGAGCACCTGGATATCGGGCTGTTTATCCCCTATCTTCTCCTCATCCTGGCCGCCATGTTCCTCATGCATGAAAAAACAGTCCGCAAATGCCGTATGGCCTGCATGGAGCGCATCTGTGTCAGCCAGTAATCCGAAACTCCCTCTCATCCTCCTGAAGCGGCACCTCCGCCTGGGTCATACTGTCGATGGCCACAAAGGTACCGGCACGCAGCCTGGAGATCATCGTCTTTATGGTCTCCTCCTCTCCCTGCACCTCCATCTCCACGCGGCCGTCCCAGAGATTCTGCACCCAGCCCGTAAGTCCCAGACCTCTGGCTGCATACAGGGCACGGTAGCGAAACCCTACCCCCTGGACGCAGCCTGCAAAAAAGATATGTTTTCTCACCTTCATCCGTCTTTCCTTCCTTTCTCCAGGCCCGGCTCAAAGCCCGCATCCTTAAGCGTGTCCACACAGGACTTCAGGATGCGGGCAGTCATTCCCCAGATTACAAAGTCCCCGTACTGGTAAAACATGACCTCATAGCTTCCCTCTCTCCACCTGTAATGTTCTCCGTCCGGGATCAGCTCAAAGGGAAAATCCTTCCCCGGGACTGTGACAATACGGGCCGTATGGCAGTCCGGCTCATGCTCAAAAAACCACCGGAGTGGAATGAGCCTCACCGACTCCACCTCCTCCTCTGAGAAGGTTCCCCGGTAGCCGTGGAGCTCTGCAAGATAGGGGTAGATCGTCATCCCTGCCGGATTGACCAGATAGTCGCAGTCCATCCAGATCTCTGCCTGCCCCTCCTCTATGAGCAGCTCCTCGGAGATTTCCCGGAGGGCGGCCCGGCGGGGATTCTCCCCCGCCTCCATTCTGCCTCCGGGAAAGCATACTTCCCCGGGCTGTGTTTTCAGACTTCTGGCCCTCACCTCGAACAGAACCTGAAGCTCGCTGTCTGCCCGCACAAGAGGAATGATGACTGCCGAGATCTTCTGCTTCTCATATCCGATTGGACGGGCGATCCGCTCTCTCAGACGGTCAGAAGGGAGGTTCCCCCACTGCCGTGAGCCGGCCCTGTCTGCCCTATCTTCCATCTTCTTTCCTCCCGGTCTGGTTCAGGAAGCGCTCGACTGCCTGATTAAATTCCAGGCTGTTTTCTGAGGCGATAAAGTGGGTGCCCTCTACCAGACACAGACGGCTGGCCGGTATCAGGCTGTGAATCTTCTTTGTGTGTCCTGTCTTAATCATATCGCGGGTTCCCGCAATCACAAGAGTCGGCACATTCAGCTGCTTCAGATAAGCCCCTGAAATATGGGGCTCCTTTATCATCAGCTCCAGAAGCTCCTTCTTCCTCCTTGCCCTCTCTAACAGGTATTTCTGATCCGCGGTAAGCTTCCCCCGCTTTTCCCTGCATGTTCCCCTCTTTACCCTCCACATGGTCTTCAGATAAGAGACGGCGATAGATTTTCTGATTCCCATCTTCATGCCCGACGGATTTAAGTTGGCGCCGTTCAGTATCAGCTTTTTCACGTATCCGGGGTACAGGATCGTAAAGATCAGGGCGATATTTCCTCCGTCACTGAATCCCAGCAGAATAATATCCCTTAACTGCATCCTGTCCAGAAATTTCTTCAAATCCCCGGCAAACTGCTTCAGCGTAAACGGCGCCGTTCCCCTCTCAGATTTGCCGTGCCCTCTGGTGTCAACAGCAATCACCCGGTAGTTTTTGGAAAAGTATTCTACCTGATTTTTGAAATAGGAGCTGTCCTCCCCGTTTCCATGCAGGAGAACCATGGGCTCTCCGTTTCCTGTCTCCTCATAGTAAAGCTTCATTTTTCATCATCCTTCTTTCTTTTCCTTTAGATCTGTTTTGCATACATATATTCCAGTCATTTTTCTGTCCCCGCATATTCCTCCACCAGATCCTCAATGATCAGAAGTCCGATGGGGCCCAGCAGGACTCCCAGAATTCCAAAAAGTTTCAGTCCCACATAGATGGCAGCCAGCGTTTCCAGGGGGGAAAGCCCCATGCCGTCTCCCATCAGCCGCGCTTCCAGAAACTCCCTCACAAGGCAGCAGACGAGGAACAGTCCTGCCAGAACAATCCCTTCATACCACTGCTTCTGAACAAGCAGAATCAGGCTCCACGGAACCAGCACCGCCCCGGTCCCGAACAGAGGGAGGGCATCCAGGATGCCGATTCCAAGCCCCAGCAGAATACAGTAGGGATTTCTGATCATCACAAGCCCCAGAATACAGAGGCAGGAGGTGATGAACATAATAATAAGCTGCGTCCTCAGCCATGTATTTCCCGTCATCACCAGCCGCCGGCTGAACAGGGCAAACTCCCTGCTGAACATGGACTGGCGGCGCCTTCTCCTCAGCTCATCCATTTCCTGGAGGGAGAGGACAGAAGCAATGAAAAACACAGCCACCGCAACCATCACCTCCACACAGAAGGTAAAGGCTGCCACAGAATTCACCACCAGAGTGGACATCGTCATCTTTTTTAAGGCCGAAGCCGCCTGGAGGAGCATTTCCCTGGCCGCCTGCACAAGCACTCCGTCCCTCAGACGGCAGAATGCCTCCACCTGGCGGCACATCGAGGTCAGCCAGTGATCAAAGCTGTCAATCCATGCAGGAATCTGATTGGCGATCTGGTTGGCCTCCTCAAACAGGCGGCGGCCTCCGTAAAAGAGGGCGGCACCCAGGAGCGCCGTAAGGATCACAAGCTCGATACCTCCGATCATCCCGATGGGAACGCTAAACCTTCTCCCGAAGAGGCGAAACTGCAGTCGTCTCTCGAGCCAGGCGGCCGTAGGGCGCAGAATCAATGCGGTCAGATAGGCAGCCGCAAAGGGCAGAAACAGCGGAAGAAAATATTTAAAGCTCACATACACGCCGGCTGTCACGGCAATGACCACGAGAGCCTTTCTCTGTTTTCTCGATAATTCGGGCATCAGCTCACCTGCTTTCAGATTCTGTATCTGCAGATCAGCATCAGCCCGTTTTCTATAAAAATACGTGTCCTGTTAAAGACGTGCCCTCTTAAAATAAGTGCCTTCTTATCAGTCCTGTCCTGAAACTGAAACGAGCCGACGCCAATCTTCTCTTTGATGTTATTATGGCTGATAACCGTGTGATTATATTGTGGTATTCTTCCTGCTGTTCCACCTTTTTCCGCTCTGGCTCACTGCCTTTTTTTGTAAAAACGCCCCCCAGTACATATTCTCGTCGGGACTGTCTATAATAGTTCCTGTACAAAAGAAGTACAAATCATAAACGGACGATCCATGGTAAGTTCTCCTGAAGTACTAAAGAATACCTTACAAAAGATGCGGGTCTGCTTCCTTTGCCCTGCAAAGGAGCAGGCCTGTTTCTGTTTCATCGAACTTCATCTACCATCCCTTTTCACGAAATCCCGTCTCATCTGCCTTCACAGGATGCTCACAGATATCCATATGATCAATGCGGATCATGGATGCACTCATAAGGCTCTGGATCAGCCTCTCAATATCAGACTCCCTTCCCTGTACCTCCATCTCCACACGGCCGTCGGAAAGATTCTGCACCCATCCCGTCAGATGATAGTCTATGGCCGCCTGGACAGCCCGGTATCGGAAGCCGACTCCCTGGACGCGGCCCGAAAAATAAATATGCCTTCTGACCTTCTCATGCCCCTCTCTGTTTTCTGTCTTCTTTCTTCCAAACAATGAACACATAGCCGCTCCCCTTTCTGACCTGTCTGCACGCTCCCTCCCAAACACAGAGCCTTATCCTCTCTCCTTCACAAAATTCCGAAATGCCCCCGACGCCGGCTTTATGGAAAATGTCATCTTCTTCCCGGAAGACGGATGGGTGAAAGAGAGGCTCACCGCTGCGAGGGCAAGAGGCCCCCTGGAAGCGGGCGTCCGGAAGCTCTCACTTCCTTTCTCTTCTCTCTCCTCCACAGGGAGGGTGCCTCCAAACTGGGGATTGTACCTGGCATCTCCCCATATGGGCAGGCCGTGGCCTGCAAGCTGGACACGGATCTGATGATGGCGCCCTGTTTTCAGCTGTATTTCCAGAAGCGTCAGGTTTTTCTCCTCTGCCCTGCTAAGGACCCTATACGACAATTCCGCCCTCTTTCCCTCTTTTTTTGACTTATCCACGATCACAGAATAATTCTCTTCCCGGTTCATATACAGGTTGTCCACAAAGTTACCCACATTATCCACAGGTTTTCCACAAACTACTGCATGATAAATTTTTGTCACTCTATGGACCTGAAGCTCCCTGCTCAGAAAGGCTGCGGCGGATCTGGTCTTTGCGTAGACCATCACCCCGGACACAGGCTTGTCCAGTCTGTGGATAACTCCCACATAGGGCGCCGCTGCCGGTGTGGACAGAGATGTGGACGGTTTTGTGGATAACTCCCTTCTCTGCTCCCTCTCCCTCTTTTTCTGACTTCTTACCAGATAATTCCGAATCTCACTGACCATATCCGGTTCAAATTTCCGGCTGGCCTGGGATTCCAGCCCTGCTGGCTTTTCTGCCACAAGAATTTCACTGTCCTCATAAATGATTTTTACCATATGTTCTGTCACTCTCACCTTTTGCTCTTTTGTCTTTCTCTCTTACCCTTAATAAGGTCTGCCCTTCAGCCAGGCATCCATCATGGCGCGGACAGAGCGCCCCATCTCCTCCCTGAAGTCTCCCTGCCATTTCAGCTCTGTAAACTTCTTGGCCCATGTGTCAAAATCTTTCCCGCTTTTCTTCTGCCTTTCCTCCAGCATGGTCCTGAATTTCTCAGGACTCTTTTCCCGGTAGCGGTTCTCACACACCATGTCCTCCCACTGGAAATGGGAAAACTTCTCCCTTGCAAGCTGCTTTTCGGTGGGATAGCCAAACACCAGAAGCCCGGTGGGGACCACGTAATCCGGCAGCCCGAAAAGCTCCCTGGTCTCCTCATAATGCTCTATCACGTGTCCGATATAGCAGGATCCGATCCCCAGCGCCCACGCCGCTGTCACTGCATTCTGCATGGCAATGTAGGAATCTTCCCAGGCTAACATCATGTCTCCCAGCCCCGGTGTGCGGGAATCAGGCGCATAGATATGAAAAAAATCATTCCACTTCTTAAAATCAGCGGCAAACAGAAGCACCATGGGCGCCTCCCCGATAAAGGCCTGGCCGTGGCACAGGCTGGCCGTGCGGTTTTTAAGTTCCTGATCCGTAATCTCTATGATCGTGTAAAGGGACATGTTGGCGGGGGACGGCGCTTCCAGGGCCGCCCGCAGGATGGCGGCCCGATCCGGTTCGGAAACAGGCCGTTTTTCAAACAGGCGGACGGATTTTCTGGAATAAATGTTTTCAAGGGCTGTATTGTCTTTGGATCTCTGATCCATATGCTCTCTCCTTTCCTGTCTCTGGCAGTCTGTGCCTTAAACACCGCGAACGATTGTGCAGACAGCCAGACATTCCCGTCTGCAGCGGCATCTCAAAACAGTTATCCTTATTTTACTATATCTGAAATTTTTTTGAAAGTAGGCTTGCATATTAACAGAAAAAAGCGTATAGTATATGAAAACAATATATATAGTTTTAAAAACTACTTGTTGAATTTTGTATTACTTTGTCGGACTGTGTCCGGCAAATTTCAGGTCAGGAGGTATGCTTATGAATATACATGTAAAAGATCCGGGAAGCGCTCTCACCCATTTTATCGCCATGCTGGGCACCGCAGCTGCGGCGGCTCCCCTTCTCATGAAGGCCGCAGCCGAACCTGGCCAAAACGGCCTTCAGGTGGCGGCTCTGGCGGTTTTTATTGTGAGCATGATCCTGCTCTACGGGGCCAGCACCATTTACCACACTCTCGATATCTCCGAGAAGGTCAACCGCCGGCTCAGAAAGCTGGATCATATGATGATCTTTATCCTGATTGCCGGAACCTATACACCGGTCTGCCTGATTGTGCTGGGCAACCGGGCAGGATTCCTTCTGCTGGCCCTGGTCTGGGGAATCGCGGCAGTGGGAATTCTCATTAACGCCCTCTGGATCAGCTGCCCGAAATGGTTTTCCTCTCTGATCTATATTTCCATGGGCTGGGTCTGCATTACCGCAATCCGTGAGATTTTAAATGCCCTGCCTCCCGCCGCCTTCGGCTGGCTTCTGGCAGGCGGCATTATCTATACCATCGGCGGAATCATCTACGCGCTGAAACTGCCGATTTTTAACTCCCGCCACAAAAATTTCGGCTCTCACGAAATTTTCCATCTCTTTGTCATGGGCGGGAGCCTCTGCCATTATGTGATGATGTACGCGTTCGTCGCTTAACACAAACAGACGACCGGGATTTTGGTAAAATCTGTGACTGTTTAAATTCTGTGACAGGAAAGACAGGGAAGGCGGAAAGGCCATTTTGTGGCTTTTCCGCCTTCCCTGCAATAAGGTGATGGGATAAGGTGAAAGAAAATTACAGAATCCTTCTGAGCCTTAGAAAGTCTCAGGCACCTTCCTGTCAGTTATCTGCTCCCGTTTTCAGATGCACATCCATGCTGCCGGAGCGGAATCCTTCCAGGTCGAGCGTTACATAGGTAAATCCCAGTTCTTTAAGCCTTTTTACAATCTGCTCCCGCTTCCTGACCGTTTCCAAAAGCTGTTCTTCGTCCACCTCTATTCTGGCTGTATCTGCGTGAATTCTCAGGCGGATATTTCCTTTTTTTCCTCCCTGATCCAGGAGAGATCTCAGATATTCCTCTCCCTCCTCAATCCGCTTTAAAAGCTCATAGCTCACCTCTGCGCCGTAGGGAAGCCTGGTGGCCATACAGGGGGTGGAAGGGCGGGAGGCTGCGGAGATCCCAAGCCGGGCCGCAAGCTCCTTCACCTCCTGCTTGGTCATCCCGCACAGAGCAAGGGGACTTACAATTCCAAGCTCCCTAAGAGCCCGGATGCCGGGCCGGTACACGTGAAGATCGTCCTCATTAGTTCCGTCCAGAATCGTGCTGCAGCCCTTTTCTTCGGCAAATTTTTTTAAGTCAGAAAACAGGCGGCGCTTGCACAGATAGCAGCGATCCACCGGATTGCGGCGAAGCTCCTCCTGCTCCAGCTCGTCCACTGTCAGCACCACATGGGACGCGTTCAGCTCTCTGGCCACTCTCCTGGCATTTTCCATATCGCAGGCAGGGTGAAGCATGGTGTCGAAGGTAACTGCCCAGACTGTAGTGTGATATTTTGCCGCGCTGTCGCAGGCCAGCTTCAGCAGAAGGCTGCTGTCCACCCCGCCGGAAAAAGCGAGGCAGACATCCTCTCTTCCATATCGATCCATGAGCTCTGAAAGCTCCCTCTCTTTCTTCTGATCCAACTGTTTTTCCTCCTTCCTCGTAACCCCTTTCCGGCAAAAGTCTGTCTGCAGCCCATGTACCTGACTCCTTCGTCCGTCTTTACAGATTTTGAGCCTTTGGCTGCATCAGTTTCTGCTTCATTTCACTCTGATTAATTCAGGAGACAGGACCGTTCAGCCTCACACTTGATGAGGTGATATACCTCGGAAAATCCTCTTCCCGTCTCACGGCAGATGGCGCGGACACTCTCATATTCCGGGTAAAAGCGCTCGCCGCCCCCATATTCGCACACCTTTACCTTCGCCTCACCGAACGGAAGGGAAACCGTCATCTCCCTGCGTTTCAGTACCGTCCTCTCCACCGGATAGCGGCGGATCCCTATGGTGGTGGTATGGGCAAAGATCAGAGCCTCCATCTCCGACAGAAGATTTTCTCTGCACAGCACATGAAGGGTGCAGGCCGGACGGCATTTTTTCATATAGGCGGGAGTGAACCACGCGTCAGAAGCCCCCTCCTCCATCAGGCACTCCATCAGAAAGCCCAGAGCTTCTCCGCTGCAGTCGTCCACATTTGTTTCCAGTACCCAGAGTCTCTCCTCCCCGGTCTCGCCGCCGGCGGTTACTCTGACATCCCTGCCCTCGCTCTCTTCCTCCCCGGCCGGAATGAGAATCATTGCCCTCAGAATATTGGCATTTTTGAAATCCTTCGTCCCTGCGCCTACTCCGATTTTTTCGATGGTGTAATGCTCTGGAAGCTCTCTCTCCGTCCTCAGGGCGCCTGCGATGGCCGCTCCCGTAGGCGTTACCATCTCGCCCTCGTTGTCAGTCAGCCGAAGCTCCAGCCCGCAGGCAGCGGCGATCCCCGCTGTAGCCGGTACTGGTACCGGCATGACTCCATGCTGGCATCTGACATAGCCCCGTCCTTCTGACAGCGCCGATACGGCCACCCTCCGGATCCCCAGATCATGGATACAGAAGGCGGTGCTGACAATATCCACAATAGAGTCTACTGCCCCCACCTCGTGGAAGTGAACCTGATCAATGGGAAGGCCATGAGCCTTCGACTCTGCCTCAGCCACCAGGCGGAACATCTCTCTCGCCATGCGGCGCACATCCTCGTCCTCCAGCCTGTCAAGGATACGGTTGATATCGTGAATATTGCGGTGGACATGGGAGTGATCATGTGCGTGGCTGTGATCATGATCGTGGCCGTGGTCATGATCGTGGCTATGATCATGATCGTGGCTGTGGTCGTGTTCGTGTTCGTGACCTTCCCCGTCACTGTCCAGATGAACGTCGAAATCGTAGGCATCGATACCACATTTCTGCGTCCTTCCGAAATGCAGATGATAGCCCTCTACTCCCAGCTTTTCAAGGGTCTGCTCCAGCTTCTCCCTGGAGGCCCCCAAATCTAACAGCGCGCCGACGGTCATATCTCCGCTGATTCCTGAATAACACTCCAGATATAAAATCTTCTCTCTCTCCATCTTACTGCCCCTGCCTTTCTGTATTTCTGATCCATATTTTTTCAGTCCCGCATTGCTGCTGACTGACCGTTTTCTCCATTTAGCATTTATTTTATCTGACTGTCTCCTTTCCCTGCGGCCAGACGGTTGATCTGGGCTGCCAGGTATCCGGCCCCGTAACCGTTGTCTATGTTTACCACGGAAATCCCATTGGCGCAGGAATTCAGCATGGTGAGAAGGGCTGAAAGGCCGTGGAAGCTGGCTCCGTAGCCCACAGAGGTAGGAACTGCCACCACCGGGTTTTCTACCAGACCTGCGATCACAGTGCCCAGGGCTCCCTCCATCCCTGCAACTGCCACAATACAGTTGGCCTTCTCAATTCTCTCCCTCTGTGCCAGAAGACGGTGGATTCCGGCCACCCCTACATCGTAGATCCGCTCCACATGACAGCCGAAAAATTCAGCTGTTCTGGCTGCCTCCTCCGCCACGGGAATATCGGCCGTTCCTCCTGTGCAGACAGCGACACACCCCTCCTGACGCGCCGGACAGTCCGGCCTCCTGGCTGTTAAAATCCGGGATATGGGATCATAGACAATGTCGGGAACCGCCTCCTTTACCAGAAGGTACTGGGCCTGCGTCGCCCTGGTTCCCAGGACCTCTCCATTTTCCCTGTACAGTACCTGAAAGATATTGGCCAGATATTCATCCGGCTTGCCCTGGCAGAACACAGTTTCCGGGAAACCGGAGCGCAGCTTTCTGTGAAGATCCAGCTTTGCATATCCCAAATCCTCGTAGGGCAGATTTTTAAGCATTTCCTCCGCCGACTCCACAGACATCCTGCCGCTCTGAACCTGTCTGAGCATTTCTTTTACATCCATATTGATCCCTCCATTCTGTTGTCTGTCAAAGGCACGGCCCGCCCTCGTTCCAGGCGCATAATCCTCGTGCATACCTCCCTCAGAAGTCCCTCTGAATGGCTGACCGCAATCAGTCCAATCCCTCTCCGGCGCGTTTCCTCCAATAAAGACAGCCATATCTCTTTCTGGGTGGCCAGATCTAACATGGTGCTTATCTCATCGGCCAGGATGAACCTGGTTCCCTCCCCCAGGGCCCTGGCGATACAGAACCGCTGCAGCTCTCCGCCTGACAGCTCCCTGGGATAGCGGGACAGCCATTCCCTGCGGATTCCCAGGCGCTCAGTCATCTCCCCTAACTGGACTCCTCCTTCTTTTAAGACATGCCCCATCCTCCGCACGGGGTCTACCGACTGCTCCGGATGCTGGAAAATCATCTGCACGGGACATTTTCCCCGCAGAGAGAGAAGGGGCTTTTCGTCCAGATAAACGGCTCCTGACTGGGGCCTCTCATAGCCCGCCAGAATTCTGCAGAGTGTTGTCTTTCCAAAACCGCTCCCTGCCATCAGTCCCACCCGCTCGGTACTTCCTGCCCGAAAGGAAATATTCTGAAAGATCTGCCTTCCTCCGTTTCCATAAGAGAAAGAAAGTTCTTTGGCTGTCAGCTCCATGTTTCTCCCCTCTTTCCTTCTGTTTTTATTTCAAAGACGTTCTCCTGCAAGGATGCTCCACGGAGTTCCGACTCCCGGTACAGAGGAGAGGAGTCTTTTTGTATACGCATTCTGGGGCACTCCTTTCAGTTTTCTCGTCCCGCTTTCCGGCTCTGCCTCCATCTGCAGCTCCTCTATCACGCTCCCCTCGCTGAAAATCAGAACGCGGTCAGCCGTTTCCATGGCAAGCTCGAGATCGTGGGTGATTAAAAGCACCCCCGTACCCTGATCTGCCATCTCACGGAAATGTCCCATTACCCGCCTGGCAGTCTGAAGATCCAGGCCCGGCGTCGGCTCATCTGCAATGACAAGCTCAGGCTCTTCCATCATGGCTGCCGCAATCAGCACACGCCTTGCCATTCCTCCGGAGAGTTCAAATGGATACAGCTCCTCTGTCTCCGGGGGAAGTCCATACCGCTCAAGCAGCCATCGGCACCGGTCCGCAGACGGTCTGTCCTTTCTTCCTCCCCGAATCTGAGCCCCCACCTTCATTAGTGGATCAAGGCCGCTCACGCCCTGGGGGATCAGGGCAATTTTCTTTCCTCTCAGATTCTTAAGTTTCTTCTCTGTCAGCAGTTCCCCCTGATATTCCATACTCCCGCTGCACACAGCATTGTAGGGAAGAATCCCCAGCACTGCGTGGGCTAAGAGGCTCTTTCCCGAGCCGCTTGCGCCTGCAAGGGCTGTAACCTCCCCCCTTCGCACCTGCAGGCTGAGATCCGTTATGGGGTGCAGCAGCTTTCTTCTGAGCCCTCTGTCATACTGGGTGAAGGTGACAGAGAGTCCTTTGACCAGGAGGAGGGGGATGTCATCCCTCCCCCTGCACGGATGCTCCGCCGTTTCAGCCCTTCTGCTCTCATCCATTCTCATTCCCGCCTCTTTCCTTTCCTGTATAAGCCTTTCACAGCCGTGTTTTTAGCTTCCTCTCCTAAAAAGGAGGCCTGGGACTTTGCCTGTGCCTTTTCTCTACTCATGGGCCCCTCCCGGCGAGAGCAGGCGGCTGACTGAGTGGCCGAGAGCCTCAAAGAGCAGCACCGTCGCCGTCAGAAGCAGGCCGGGAAATACCGCCAGCCACCACTTTCCCGTTATCAGGTATTTCATGCTTTCCGAGAGAATGATTCCCACTGCCGGCTCCTCCGGCGGAAGGCCGAACCCCAGAAAGGTGATGCTGGCCTCGTGAAGAATGGCGTGGGGAAACATGAGAATCAGGCCCGTCAGAAACTGCGGGAGCAGGTGGGGCAGCATGTGGGTGCAGGCGATTTTGAACCGGCTCATTCCCAGCTTTGAGGAGATTTTTACATACTGGCTCTCCTTCAGCTGAAGTACCTCCCCGCGGATCAGCCTGGCAAGGGAGGGCCAGTGAGTGAGGGAGATACCCGCTGCCACTCCCGCAAACCCTTTCTGGCAGGCGCAGGATATGAGAATTAAAAGCAGCATATGAGGAATCCCCATCACCAGATCGATGAGTCCCGACACCACCAGATCTGCTGTCCTTCCCATGGCAGCCAAAAGTCCCAGTGCCAGGGCGATCCCTGCACTGACTGTGGCAGTTAAGAGCCCCAGCCGTATGCTCATGGAGAGTCCGGCCAGCGTGCGCAGGAACATATCTCTTCCCAGCCAGTCTGTCCCAAACAGATATTCTGCATTTGGAGCCAGATTTTTTCTGGAAAAGTCCGACACTGACGCCCCTTCGAAGCACAGAAGCCCTGCCGCGGCTATCCCCGCCAGAAGAACTGCCGAGCAGATAAGAAGAGCTATGGTAAGGGCCCTTCTGTCTGCTAAAAAACGGCATTTTTTGCGCTCCGGCCATGGGAGAGCCTGTCCATGGGTGTTTTTCTGTGACGGCAGGAACGTCTGTCCATGGCTGTCTTTTCCTCCCTCCACAGCAGTCTGCGCTCCTGAGGGACGGCCCTCAGCAGAACCTGCCTCAGCCCTGCAGAACATGCTCTCATCCTGCCTGTGGTTATGTCTCATCTGCAGAGCCCGCGTCTCCTGCCCAGAGCTTATTTCCCGCCCGCCGTCCCCTCTCCCAGGGGTGCCTGCCTCCTCTGAGCCGACAGATAACGCCGCCTTTGCCATACCCTCTTCCGCTTTTTTCTTTGCTCTCCTTCTCTCCCTCTTTCTCTGCCGTGCCTCTCCCCTCATCCTGGGATCTACCACATGGTACAGAAGATCGGCAGCCAGATTGCCTCCAAAGACAAGCAGGGAGCTTATAAGGGTAATTCCCAGAAGAAGGGGGACATCACTGCCCAGCCCGGCAGCGATGGCTGCCTGCCCCAGTCCCGGGTAGGAAAATACCTGCTCCACCAGGACAGAGCCTCCGAAAATTTCACTGATTGATGCGAACTGAAGGGTGACAGCAGGCAGAAGGATATTGCGAAGCCCATGGCACCTTACGATATGAAACAGGCTCTCTCCCCTGGCCTTGGCATAGAGCACATACGGACTGTCCATAACCTCCTCCATCTTCGCCTTCGTGTGAAGAGCGATGGATGAAATTCCCGTAAGCCCCAGAGTCAGGGCAGGCAGAAAAGCATGGGAGAGCCGGTCGGCAAATGTCACCTGTGCGGACTCCATTCCGATAGGGACTCCCAGGCCGATGGGAAAAATCCGAAGCTGGACGGCAAACACCAGCAGAAGCAAAAGCCCGATCCAGAAGGCAGGCGTGCTGGCCGTCAGCATACAGTAGCCTGTGATCAGGCGGTCCGGCCATCTCCCGCGGAAGGTTCCCGCCAGGATGCCGAGAAGAAGGCCAAGTACACCTGCAAATACCCAGGCGGACGCCATCAGCCAGAGAGAGCTGAGAAACCGCTCTCCCACAATCTCAATCACAGGGCGGCGGTACAGAAGGGAGATTCCCATATCCCCTTTCAGAAGTCCTGAAAACCAGGAGGCAAAGCGCTTTGTCATCGGCACTCCCACCCCCCAGTATTCTCTGAGCTCCTCTACCTGCTCCGGGCTCATGGAGCCGAGAGCCGCCTGCCCCACATTGCTCTGAAGCGGGTCGATGGGGGACAGGGACAGCAGGAAAAAGGAAGCTGCGCTGACCAGAGCCAAAAGCACGGCTGCCCTTATCAGATTTTTTCCTGCCCATCCTGCCAGTCTGCCCATGGTTTCTGTCTCCTTTCCTGCATCTGATTTCGTTTAAAAATTCTTCCTGTTTCTCACTGCTGTCCCTCAAAGCTCCACTGGTCCACATTGTTGACAATTGACCAGCCATGGCCGTGGGGATGAATCTTCTGCTCGGCTACTGTCAGTCCGTCCCGCACCCAGTACAGATGATCTACGTTCACCAGCCACACCCACGGGACATCGCCCTGCTCTGTCACTCCTGTCTGTCCATCCCACTGAGCCTTTTTCCAGAGCTCATAGGACTCCTCCAGATCAGAACATGCCAGGGCCTCGTCCATATACCGGTCAACGGTTTCATTGGAATACGGGGAATACCGGGCAGTGCCTGTATCCGGGCTTGTGTGGTAAATATTGTAGAGCTCCATAGGCGTATGCGCTCCCCATCCCCAGAGCAGGGGCTGTGAATAGGCCTCTGTGTATGCAGTATCCCAGCCTACCCCTCTGGCAGAGGCGTCGATCCCCAGGGCCTTCAGCTGGTTTGCCGTGTCTGCGGCGAGAGCCTGTCTCACAGAATCGTCGGCCGGATAGATAAATTCCAGCTCTGCGCGGACCCCGTCCCTGGTGCGGATGCCGTCCGCCCCCGGGGTCCATCCTGCCTCGTCCAGCAGCGCCTTTGCCTGCTCGGGATCGTATGCCGTCTCTGCCTCTTCGTTATACCAGGGGAGCTTGTCGCAGACGCTGTAGGCAGGACTTCCATAGCCGTTCAGAACGTGATCGATCATCGCCTGCCTGTCAAGCCCCATGCTGATGGCCCGGCGGACTCTCACGTCGGCTGTGAAATCATTGCCCCTCTCGATACCATTCTCGTCTGTGTAACGGGGAACCGCCGGAAGATTAAAGCCTCTGTTGTCCACACTCTCGCAGGCCAGCAGATGGTAGCCGGTCACCTCCTGATCCGTGTAGGATGCAGCTGTGTAGACTACATCTGCCTGACCTGCCAGAGCGGCCGCAAAGGCGGCATCCTCCTCCATGAAGAGGACTGTGACCTTTTTCATCCTGGGCTCCTCCCCGTAATAATCGGGATTTGCCTCGAAAATCACCTGCTGCCCCCTGTCCCACTGCTTCATAATATACCGCCCGGAGCCAATGGGATTCACTCCGTAGTCCGGCCCGTATGCGTGCTCCGGCACAATTCCCGTCACGGCCATTGTGTAGGGCCAGATAGAATACGGGCGGCTCATGTGAAAGACAACTGTGTCCTCATCCTGGGCCTCAGCCCGCTCCAGCATGGTAAAGTCATTGACAGAGCTGGTGTTCTTTAAGGTATTGTAGGTAAAGGCCACATCCTCTGCCGTCAATGGCTCTCCGTCTGTAAAAAACGCATCACTTCTTATATCAACCGTCCAGGTAAGCCCGTCCTCGGAAGCCTCCATGCCGGTGGCCAGATCATACCCGATGGTCAGATCCGGGTTCGTTACAGTGAGAGTGCTCTGAATCAGAGGCTCGTGAACGTGCTCTCCGGCTCCCCAGCCGTAAGCCGGATCAAAGCCTTCTTCCGGCTCCGACTCCGCTGTCATAACAACCACGACGGAATCCTTCTCATCGGTTTCAGAAGCCTGGTTCTCTGCCTGCTGTCCGCATCCGGACAGTGCTGCCGCCAGCGATAATGCTCCTATAGCTGCTGCAATCTTTGTTTTCCTGTGTTCCATAGGCTTTTGCTGCCTCCTTTTATGCTGCCTGTATTCTGTAAATGAAAGAACAAAGAATCCTGCCTCGCAGGATTCTCCGCCTGCGGCGGGGCTGCAAAAGCAGCCGTATTCCTCTCCAACCCAGTGCGATCCCCGCGGAGCGTTTTTATATAGCAGGGAACAAAGTTTCCTGCTATATAAAAAAACCAGGAAGCTATTTTCCCTGATTCTCAGAGTAAAAATACCTTCCTGGTACTGCTTTGTCCTTTTGATATGAAATGACCGCCGTCTGCCGTAAGGCGATCTGTTGTCCCATACGGGATTTATCCAGCTGAGCTGGCCTGATTTTTCGTTCTGCCGGTCTGTTAAGCGGTTTGTCCGCTGTCCTTCTGCTTGTGCAGAAAATGATTGCAGGATAGAGCCAGACTGGCAGGATGCCATGTTGATTTCTTTTTTTCCTAAAATAGTATATAGGAAAGCCGGCGTTTCGTCAACAAATGAATTTGTATTTTCTGAGAGAACGCCTTCTGGAGAAAACAGTACAGCACAGCTGACAGCAGGATGGTCAGATATCCCCTCTTCTCTTGCATCCGCTCTTTTCCTGCTATATAATAAGACCAGCCTGACCATCTTTGACGGCTGGTCTTCGGAAAGACGTCTGGGATGTTATTTTCCGGATAAAATCCGTCATTTCGGCAGAGCTCTGCCAAATTACAGGAGGTATTCATGTCAGAAACTCATTTCAGTTCAGTGAAAAGAAAGATTCTTCGTGATGTGAGGCAGAACCCTCTCACGTTTCCCCCTTCCTTTCCGTTTACAGTATCTGTCCTCACCCTCAGCGATCTGCCCTCTGTGTATTCTCTCTGCCTTGGCAATCCGCTGTATTATAAGCACCTGAACTGCCCCCTCACGCCAGACCTGGTGCAGTCTGATTTCACCGCCCTTCCTCCGGGTAAAAACTGTGAGGACAAATATTTTCTGGGTTTTTGCAAAAATGGCTCTTTAGCCGCTGTCATGGATCTGGTCTTCGGCTATCCAGATGAAAAAACTGTTTACATCGGTTTTTTTATGGTAGACCGACAGCTTCAGGGAAAAGGTACCGGCAGCCTGATCATCAGCCATACAGCAGATATTCTGCAGCGTCAGAGCTATCGCTTCATGAAGCTTGCCTGGGTGGAGGGAAACCGGCAAAGTGAGCACTTCTGGCGCAAAAACGGATTTGAACCAAACGGCAGAAGCAGCCACCTTGAGGCCTGCACGGTGGCGGAGGCCGTGCGTCCGCTCCAGACGGAATAAAGCCGTCCTATTTTTGTTTTATTTATCTGTTTTTTTTATTTTTTATGCAACTTTTTTATTTTTTCTATCAACTTGAAATTTTGTTTCATTTCTGTTAAAATTTGTCTTCATTTCTTGCCTTTTCCATAGCAGACCGTGTATAGTGTATATACGTATGGCCTGTCCTTTCTGACCAGCATGCCGAAACGGCATCTGTGCAGCAAGAGCAGGCCAAAAAAAGAAAGGGAAAGGATGTATACAATGAATTTTGATCCAGCTACCTCAACCCTTACTCTGGATCTTCTGGCCACAACCGGTTTTGGCTGTGTTATGGTTTATCTGGGTAAGGGCATTGTACGCCGTGTAAAGGTATTCCAGGACTGGAGCCTTCCGGCTCCGGTTATCGGCGGCCTGATTGTGGCCGTCATCCTCAGCATTTTAAAGAGCAACGGCATTTTCTCCGTGCAGTGGACCTCCACGCTCGGAAATCACCTGATGAATATCTTCTTTACCTGTGTCGGCTTCGGCTTCAGCCGGAAGCTGTTAGACCGCGGCAAAAAATTCTGTGCCGGAATTGCGCTGTCTGTCCTGCTTCTGGTACTTCTTCAGGGTATTCTCGGTATCATAGTCGCCTCCTCTCTGGGCATGCACCCGCTGATGGGCATCCAGATCGGAACAGGGGCTCTGGCAGGCGGTGTGGGAACCACCTCTGCCTTCGGACCGGTCTATGAGAGCATGGGAGCCGTCGGCGCAACCGAGATCGGTGTGTCTGCTGCCACTCTGGGCATGATCGCCGGAAGCCTCACCGGAGGACCTCTGGCTGTGCTTCTGATTAAAAAGCACAAGCTCACCTCCAACCCGGCAGAGACAGAGTTTGAGGACGACGGTGAGAAAACGCTTCCTCTCGATGCAAAGAATCTTCTGTCCTCTGTCTGCATGATGACTATCATCGCAGCCTGCGGCATCCCGATCTATCTCCTTCTGAGCCAGATCCCTCTGATTGAGATGCCATACTTTATCGGCTGTCTGTTTGCAGGAGCCATAGCCAGAAATATCCTGGAAGGGATTCACGTGGAAATCCGCCCTCAGGAGGTGGAAGCCATCGAGCATATTTCCCTGGACATTTTCCTGGCTATCACGATTATGACCATGGATCTGACAAAGATTGCCGGCTCCGCTGTTCCAATGCTGATCACACTCTTTGCCGTGACAGTGGCCACTCTTTTATTTACCTATTTCATCGGCTTTCGCATGTATAAGAGCGACTACAATGCAGCCTGCATGTGCGCCGGTCTGATTGGAATGGGCATGGGCTCCGGCTCCAACGCAGTTGCCAACGAGCGCGCTGTTATGGAAAAGTACGGCTACTCCCACATTGCCTGGGTTCTCTACCCGGCCTTCTCCGTACTCTGCGTGGACATTTTCAACCCTCTGTTTATGTCCTTCGCACCTGGAATCATGGGATTTGCCGGATAAAACAGCCGTCGCTGTAAAGAAGCAGCCCGCCGTACAGACTCCTGCAGGATTGTCTGTGCGGCGGGCTGCTTTTTGCCCTTTTTTATTTCATCTCTTTTATAATTTCTTTTTATCTCTGCATCTTCGCATTCGTCTTATCAGCGGCTTTTCCCGTCTTTACATCACATCAGAGAAATGCGGCCTCAGCTTTCTGAAAATCCGAAGCCCCAGGAACATCAGCACAAGCGTCACTGCCCAGAAATAAAGCGTAAGCGTGGGCCTCTCAAAAAACCAGTTTCCCTGCAGCATACTGTCCCTGAACCCTGTGGAAATATAGTAAAACGGGTTCAGCTTAAAAATCGGCAGAAGCCACGGGTGGGCATCGGTAAACATGGATTCATGGTACATAATCGGCGTCAGCCACATGCCAAACTGCAGGCAGATTCCCACAATCTGAGCCATATCTTTAAAAAATACCTGGATAGAGCTCGTAATATAGGTAACTGCCAGGGCCAGCATGGACACTGCAAAGGAGTAGTACAGTACCTGAATCCAGGTAGCGATGGGGAAATAGCCTCCCACCAGGTAAAAGCCCACCATAATTGCCAGAAAGCAGGCGTGTACCATAAAGCAGGAAATCAGCTTGATAATCGGAAGCATTTCCACCTGAAACACTACCTTTTTCACCAGGTAGTGGTACTCCTGAAGGCAGTTTGTGCCGGAATTCAGGGCTTCGCTGAAGTAGAACCAGGGCACAATTCCCGGAACCATCCAGATGACATAGGAAGCCCCAGGCACAGGAGGCGGGCTCTTAAAGCCGTACTCGCCGAACAGGAAGGCGTAAATCAGAATGGTTACAAGGGGCTGGACAAACATCCAGACAACTCCAAAATAGGAGCCCACAAACCGCTTCTTGAAATCTGCCTTGGCCAGATCCCAGATCAGCTTTCTCTTCTCAATGATCCCTTTAAACAGGGAAGTATAGTAATTCATTCATTTCCTCCGGTCTTTGCTTTTTGTGGGGAATGGGATTTTTGTTCCGGCTTTAGAAGCGGAAGGTATCCTTAAAGCCGCCCCACTTCTGATCCTTCTCGGAAATAATCAGCTTCATTCCCTCCTCGATAGGCCACTCTACGCCGATTTCAGGGTCATTCCAGGCCAGACCGCCCTCGTCTCCGGGGTGGTAGAAATCCGTACATTTATAGGCGAACTCTGCCCCGTCAGACAGAACCAGGAAACCGTGGGCGAAGCCCTCCGGAATGTAAAACTGCTTCTTATTCTCTGCAGAGAGAACCACTCCGAACCATTTTCCATAGGTTTCAGAGTCTGCCCTCAGATCCACAGCCACGTCGAACACGGTTCCGCGGATAGCGCGCACCAGCTTGCCCTGGGGATACTGCTTCTGGTAGTGAAGTCCCCGAAGCACGCCCTTCACAGACATGGACTGATTGTCCTGGACAAATACCATGTCAAGGCCGGCCTCTTTGAAGTCGTTCTGATTGTAGGTTTCCACAAAGTATCCTCTCTCATCCTTAAACACGGTCGGCTCAATCACGTAAAGCCCTTTGATATCACATGGCGTTACTTTAATTTTTCCCATTTTCTGCACTCCTTTTCTATTGAAATTCTCTCTAACACTCTTTTTATGCCGTCCGGCAGGCAGACCTGTCTCCTGCCGACTTACCTACTATACCACCAGAACCGGCACCTGACAAGGCAAATGAATACCGGAAAGTCTCAGCCCTTTTTTCCGATCTCTTTTTCCCCACAGCTGTCTCTGCCTTCCCTGTCCGTCTGTTCCCTGCAGTCAACCTTTCCGGCCTGTCTGTCCCGCTGTTCCTTGTCCTCGATGGCTATTTTCTGAACCAGCTCTTTGAGCCTTGTCTCCATCTGAGACTGTTTGATGGACATGTGAAACAGCTTGACGATCAAAAGAAAGATCACAAACAGGAAGATAAAATTCGATGTGGAGTACGTCCCCGCAAGCTCCGACAGGACAGTCGGCACCACAGGGAATACGCTGAACAGGATCAGCATAAAGGAAAAACCGATCCAGAAGAGGGAATCCTCTATCTGCAGCTTTGACTGGCGTATTTTCCTCAAAATCAGAACCGTTGTGAGAATGGACACCACAATGAGAACGGCCCTAAGAAGCATGGTCATACCTCTTCCCCCTTCCTTTCACGTTTTCTGAAGCTCTGAATCAGCAGAATGGACGACAGAATTTTCGCCATATAGAATATGGATTTTACGGGTGTCAGATAGCTGACTCCCGAAAGCCGCTCATCCATGATAACCGGGATCTCCGCCACCTTCGCTCCCCCCTTGATCAGATAGGATACCGTATCCGGCTCAGGTCCGTAATTCAGGCCGCCTGCAAATTCTTTTATCATTCTGTGGTTGAACATACGCAGGCCGGAGGTAGGATCCTTGATTGTCACCCCTGTGGTCAGGCGAATCGCCCACTCAATCAGGCGGCTTCCTATCATCCGCATGGACAGAGGCTTTTTGGCTCCCACAAACCGGGAGCCGATGACAATGTCATACCCCTCCTCCATCTTTTCTATCATGGCCTCCAGATATTCCGGCCGGTGCTGGCCGTCCCCGTCCAGCTGCACCGCGTATCGGTACCCCTTTTTCGCCGCATATTTTAGCCCCGCCTGAAATCCCCCGGCAAGTCCCAGGTTTACCGGCAGATCCAGAAATTCATAGCCCCGCTCCCTGCATATCTCCCCCGTCCTGTCTTTGGAGCCGTCGTTGATTACAAGGTAATCGTACTGGGGAAAATCACGTATCAGGCGGTCCACCACACGCTCAATATTTTTTTCTTCATTGTAGGCTGGTATTACGATCAGTAAATCTGACATCATGTCCTCCATTGCTGCTCTTCCTGTATTTTGACTGCCGGCAGCGGCATCTTTTTCTTGTCCTCTTCATTCCGGCATTTTAAACCGTCTTCAGTTCCAGTAATTTTTATTCATGGTCAGCCAGAGCACCAGGCTTCTGGGCAGCCTTTTATACTGTTTCCCAAGCAGGTATCCGGCATACTTGAAGCCGCTGTGAACAGCCAGCTTCGGTAGGAGCATCCACTTTCCCTGTCTGACGAGAAAGGCCGCGGTGCGCCTGACCAGCCGGATTCCCTCTCCCTCTGACCGGATCCCGGAAAAGACCTCCGGATGGTCGGCCTGGGAGACTGCCAGATCGAAATTCCGGTGGAACTGCTCCACTGCCGTGTAGTTGTGAGAGTGAAACACTCTTGCGTCCGCCGCATAGGCAATCCGATAGCCGTTTTCGACAGCCTTTGCCGCATAGATCATGTCCTCATTGAAGATTGTCTTTTTAATAAAGCCTCCGAGACTCCTGTATATGGCTGTATCGTAGGCCGCGCAGACGTTGGAGCAGAAAAAAGTTTTGATGCCAAGCTCCTCCAGATCCGCTGCCGACTTGATCCGGCTCTCTGCCGGATAGTTGAAGGCTCTCGTATATTTTTCCATCAGGGAGCAGTCCTCAAAGGGCAGCTGCCTGGCGTAGGCTGCCGCAATGTCCGGCCCGCTCTCGAGAGCTTTTATGAGATTTCCCACCAGCTTCCTGTCTGCCGGAACTGCGTCGTGGGTCATCAGAATACACACATCCGCGTCAGACAGGCGGATGCCCTGGTCCCTCGTCCCGCCGTGATCAAACTCCTCCCTGGACAGGTGATGCACCTCCATCTCTGTTTCCTGAGTCCCTTTTTTCTCAAAGTTCTCCTCATATTCCGGCTTCCAGAACTGTTTCTCTGTATTCATGATGATGATCCGGCGGATGGGATAATCCTGCTCCCGTATCCGTTTCAGAAGCTCCTTAAAACTCTTACCCGGCCGGTAAACAGGAATGATTAAATCCACTGACTTTTTCCGGCCCTCTGCCGGTTCGCAGACCGGCTGCCCGCTGCCTGCCCTATCTGCTGCCCCTGCTCTTCCTTCTGCTTCTGTTCTTTCTCCCGCTTCTGCTCTTTCTTCTGCTTTTTTCAGTTCCATATCTGTCTCTGCTTTCCTCCAGGCAATATTTTCCATATCTTCGTTCTAATCCTGTTTTCCGTAAGCGTCATACGCCTTTCTGTAGAAATGCATCAGAAGCCTCACTGCCGGCTCCGGCCACATCTTCCTGAACATGGCCGTCTCGTCCTCTTTTCTCCGGTTGTCCTCGATGCACTGCTTCGTGGTTGCCCCCGGATGCACCCTGTAGTAGATGAGCGGCCGTTCTGAGCAGACAAACCTGCCTTTTCGCCCCGCCAGCTCATAGAGATTGTCCCAGTCCAGGGCAAACTCAAAGGAGGATTCAAAGAGGCGGTTTCCAAGCTCCTCCTTATTGTAGGCGCAGGACGGACAGCAGATGGAATTTCCAAACAAAAGGGCAGCCCGCTTCACGCCGGTCCTGTCTGCCAGGAAACGCAGGCGCAGAGGGAGCCTGAGAAACTTTTTCACCAGCCACACCCGATTCACCGTCTGAAGCCTTGCCCGAAGGCTTCCATCCGGCTTAGGCTCCATCATAACAGCGGCGTAGTCGCTGCAGAATACTGTCATATCCGGGTATTTTCTGTACATAGCCAGAAGGGTTTCCGTGTAATTTTTCCTGTACCTGTCGTCCTGGTGGGCGATTGTCACGAACTTTCCGCCTGCCTTCTCATAGGCGAACAGCCAGTCCTCCCGAATGCCGCTTTTCCCCTCCCGCACATACAGGGGAATGCCGTATTTTTCAGCCAGACGGCTGATATAGGGGCTGGGCGTTGAGGTACAGCAGATGACCTCTGAGCTGCAGCTCTGGCGTTTTACTGAGGCCATGCACTCCTCCAGATAGGGCGAATCCTTATAGGCGCAGATGGCAAAGGTATGAAACCCCAGCTGTTCCTTTTTTTCTTCCATGGCTTCCTTCCTCTCCTTCCATCACTCTTCCCCCATGCTACAGACAGTGGGGGATCAGAACATCCGCTGCGTACACGGCATACAGAATCACTCCCGCCAGGCCCAGAAGCGCCGGATAGTACACCTCATTTTTCAGGTGAACCGTCACGGCGGACGGGCTTGGCACCAGCCACAGCAGGAATAAAAACGGCAGATAATATCTTCCCTGCACGCCCTCTATATAGGTATTCCCCGGCGGCGTAAACGCAATATACATGGAAGTCCAGACAAGCACCGCGCAGGCGCCTGCCAGCACAAATATCCACAGTCTCTGCCATCCGGTCAGACGTTTTCCACAGGACGACCTGGTGTCCGTGAGGATAACTGCCGTACTCCCCGCATACAAAAGCCAGGGGAAGGAAATCGTCCCCAGATGCCCCAGCACGCCGAAGGCCCCCTCTCCCAGCACATAGGAGGGGAAATTCAGAAAAATATTTTCAAACAGAATCCTTGCGTAGGCGAAGGGCTGTCCCAGGACATAGGCCATCTGGCCTGCCTCGCTGGTGGCTCCGCCTCTCAGATCGCCGGTTTCGCTGGGCGAAATTAAAACAGGAAGCACAAAGGAGGCCATCAGGATGACAAACAGCGCCACAAAGCCGGCCCGCATCCACCGCATCTGTTTTCTGCTGCCGTATCTGGACGCCGGGATCAGAAGACCTGTCAGGATCAGCGGCGCGTAAACTGCCTTGATCCTGCAGCCCCAGAAGAAGGCAGCCAGAATGAGCACGTATTCCTTCACCGAGAGCCTTCCCTCCGGCTCCAGCACAGCCTTCAGGATGCAGGCGCAGGAGAGATAAAGGAAGGCTGTCACCGCAGGATCGTAGGAGTACACACCGGCCAGCATAAGCGGCGCCGGCATTAAGCCGATAAAAGCCATAATCCCCTTTCCCACGGGAGTTTTCCGGATGGCCAGGGCCATAACCAGGCAGTAGACAAAGAGATTGCCCAGGCGCCCCAGCTTAAATAAGAGGGAAAAGGGCAGATTCAGGATCTGGCAGGCCTTTAAGACAGCCGCCTGTCCCAGATAGCCGGTGAAGGTGGTCTTATTCAGATCCGCGCTCCAGAGCATGCTCCCGTTTCTGTAATCTCCTGTTTCATTCAGATAATGGTTTAACTCCCTCTGTTCCTCAAGCCCTCCCGGCTGGTTCAGAGGCCAGGTGTCAATCCCCGCTGAAAATTCCTGGAAAATCGTGGGCGACAGATGGACCGGACTCCTGTAGTTGGCAATCCAGAAGCTCTGCTCAAAGTGGATCTCCTCGTCGAACCCCACCTTGTCAGCGGGAAGAGACAGGGAGAACAGGGTTCCCCCCACAAGGGCCACAATAAGAAAGCCCATCTCTATATGGCGCCCAATCTGTCTTCTGGCCATGATAAGAAACAGAGCCGTTCCGCAGGCAGCCCAGAAGAAACACAGCCTGTAGGGATTTACAGCAGGCTTCGTCACTGCAGAAAATCCTGTGACAGCCAGGGGCATGGAGGAAAAGTCGATGTAGGAGAGTCCCGGCTCGAAGAGCCCCTCCCGGCTCACGGTCAAATCCACCGACTCTGTCTCCCTCCTGATATTCAGCCAGGTGGTCTTATTTGTCTTCGGGTTCCTGTCCTGGATTTTAATGGAATCCCTCTCTCTCACTTCCCCGTACTCATTTTCCACATGGGCCTCAGCCGTCAGATTCAGGAGGCCTTCATACTCATAGCTGCAGGCCAGCTTTCCGATAAATTCCCCCACCGGTATGTGGATCCTCCCGACTTCTTCAGTCAGGACAAGAGCCTGGCTGCCGTTTTCAGCCGTTCTCAGCTCAAATCCCTCGTACTCTGTCTGCGAGAGGGGAATCTCAAAATTCCCCTCCCCTTTGTTCTGAATGAGAGGAAGGTTGCAGAAAAGCTCAAACAGAATGCCGAGAGCAAACACGACAGCCGCACAGGCAGCCGCCTTTATGAGCAGCCTTCTGTCTGCCTTCCAGCTCCCTGTCCCAGCTTTCTTTTTTTCCGGCCGTTTTTTTTCTGCCTGATTTTTTCCCAGCCGCTTTTTCTCCGGCTGCTGCTTATCCGGCTTTTGCCCTTCTGGCTTCTGGCTTCCTTTCTCCTGCTTATCTGGCTCCTGCCCCTCTAGCGGTTTCCTCCAAAACTGCATGGCTCTAACCTCTCAATTCCTCTGTGTTCCAGTATCCTCTCATAGTCCTCGATATAGTCCACCTCGGCCCAGAACTTTCCCTGGATGTCCTTTACATAGATCTCCCGCTCGTTTGCCATGCCGTAGAGGACATTTTCCCACCAGACCGAGTGTTCCTGGACTGCGATCATCTCATCCATCCTCTTAAGGAAAATGGGGATGAAGCGGCTGTCGAAGCGGCCGATCCCGATGTATTCTCCGGTTATGTCCCCGCCTGTCAGCTCTTTTCCGTATTTTTTCAGGACACCGTTTTCGTAGTAAAATTTATAGTCCGCCGTTTCCTTCCGGCTCTCATCCGCAAACATGACAGGGCTCAGCTTTTCCGATAGGATCTGGTCAAGGAGGCCATCCTCCATATAGACATCCCCGTTCATAATCATCAGATCCTCCCCGTCAGACGCGGCCTCCTCGAGAAAGGCCCTGGCAAACCAGGCAGAGGCAATGCTGTTTGTCACATCGTAGAAGGGATTGACAAAAAACTCCGCGCCGCTGCCTTCAAGCACCTCTCGTATCACCTGGGACTGATAGCCCAGCACGATGCCGATCCGGTCAATGCCGCAGCTTTTTAAAAGCTCTACCGTATACTGTATCAGGCACAGCCCGTTTCCAATGTCCACCGTACACTTCGGTTTCCCTGACAGGTAGCGGGAGATCCTGGTCCCCCGCCCTGCCGCAAGTATCAGAACTCTCACAGAAGCCCCCTGTTCTGCATATCTTTCAATGCCGCAATCAGTCTGTCGTTGTCCTCAAAGGTCAGATTTCCCATATGCCCCACACGGAAGATCCGGTCAGCCAGCTCACCGCCGTTGGGGCACACAAAGATCTCGTACTCATCCTTCAGAATCTCGAATATCCTGTGGGCCGAGACGGCAGTTCCGTCTGCAGCCCTTCCTGTGGGATGCAGAGGCGTTTCCCCGCTGGAGAGGGATTCTGAGACAATCTCAAAGGGCAGCTCTTTTATCTTCTCCCTGAAATCCTCTGCCTGAGCCCGTATCCGTTCCTGCTCTTTCGAGAGCCCCGCCCTGTCAATCTTTCGAAGCCTCAGATTCAGCTGCAGAAGGATGCTGACTGCCGGCGTGTAGGGTGTCTGTCCCCTCTCCCCGTCCTTCAGGTACTCTTTTAAGTCAAAATAGATGGATTTCACCTGATTGTTTCTGATGCGCTCTGCAGCCTTTCCATTCAGCACCAGGACAGAGAGCCCCGGAGGGAGAGCGAGCGCCTTCTGAGAGCCGGTGAGAACCAGATCGACTCCCCATTTTTCCATCTCAAAGTCGTCGGCCAGGAAGGAGCTGATGGCATCCACCACAAGAAACAGCCTGTTTCTTCTGCAGAACTCCCCGATCAGTTCCATGTCATAGTGAACGCCCGTGGAGGTTTCATGGACATTGACCAGAAAACCGGTAAAGCCCCTGTCCTCAAAGGGCAGGAGGTGCTCACGTTTCAGGGCCTTCCCCGCCTCAAGGCAGATCACCTCGTGAGGGATTCCCAGAACCTGGCAGATTTTTACAAACCTCGCCCCAAAGCTGCCTCCGTTTACGATGAGAACCCGGTCCTCCCCCGTAAACACATTTAAGACCGCAGCCTCCATGGCGGCCGTTCCGGAGCCTGTCAGAAAGACAGCCCTGGAATCCTCCCCTGCCTTCATAAACTTTTTCATCAGGGCCTCGTTTTCCTTCATAATACCGGAAAATTCCGGCGTCCTGAAATAGGGGATTTCCTCTGCGCCCAGAGCTCTTATGTCCTCCTCCATCTGAACCGGGCCCACTGCAAAATTAATCATTCTGGCCCCTCCTTTCCTTTTTCTTTTCTCCCAGGTAAAATACTGCCGAGGTGACGGCAAAGCAGCCCGCCAGTGTCACCATGAGAATCAGATAGGACATTGCCCCTCCCAGGATTCCCGCTGCGCGCACAAACGGGGTGGAAATGCTGACAGCCATTACCCCCACAACCGCATAGCCGATGAAAATAAAGGGCTGCTTCTGCATGATGATCAGGGAATAATAAAACAGGTTTACATAAGCATTTCCGGCGCCTCCCAGAATAATCAGGATCAGTGCCGTGCGGCAGTCCTTTAAGGCATAGCTGATTTTCGGGTACAGCATGCTGAGTACAGGGATTCCCAGAAACCATGCACAGCCGATGGCAAACACTGTAAGTCCCGCGATAATGGCCGCAAGCTGCCTGATCACTCCCATAAAGCTCCTGAAATCCCGCCCCTCCCAGGAGCCGGAGAGCTTTGTCAGATAGGGCCTGATGACAAAGCCTGCCACCAGATTGATAAAGCTGGTGGGCATGAAAATCGCTCCGAACACAGACATGTCACGGCTGGCCATATTGGCATCCACTGCGTACTTGGAGGCGGAAAATACATAGAAATCGATGATAACCGACAAAAACAGAAGGATATTGTCCCTGAAAAGCCACCAGGTCTTATGTTTTCTCACCTTCCAGTCCACGCCGGAAATATGGCCGATGACCGAAAAGTCAAACAGCAGCACGCCGGCCGCCTGGGCGGCCACCGCCACGACGCAGGAGAATACCAGATCCTTCGTCGTCACCAGGCTTCCCATGAAGCAGAAAACAGAGAGAAGGGTGCGGAAGGTATTTGATTTTCCTGTCAGGTACAGCCGCCCGTCCCTCTGAAACTCTGCCTCGTAGGCGTCTGCAAATCCGTCGATCACCTTGTAGCAGACCATCAGAAATACGGTCATTGCCTTCTCACGGGTGTAGGTTCCCCCGTGGGCGGCCACATAGAGAAGTCCGAAGAGCAGCGCAGCGCCGCAGGTAATGAAGCGAAGGCGCAGATATTCTCCGAAGGTATACTTCTGTCTCGTGTCAGTGATATGGAACGGACGGATTCCAAAGTAGGCCACCATAAACATATGCTGTCCGAAGGTGGTAAAGGCGAAGGTGAAATCTCCTCCCTGATCCTCCCCCACCACCTGAATGACCGCGATGGTGAGCACCATGGACGCAAAGGCGTACAGGAAGCTCCCCAGCATGTTCCAGATCATATTTCTCTGTTCAATATTCTCATCAGAGCCGATGAGAAGGGTTCTCAGCAGTTTCATCTGTTCTCCTCAGAAAATTCCAGCCGGTAGGGGTAATGGGTCTTTCTCTTTTCCACCGGCGGAAGCTCCATATAATCCCCGTACATGTTCCGGAGCATCTCGTCAATATTGGCAGGGAAGTTCAACATCCTGCCCTCAAATTCCAGCTTCTTTAAAGGGTAGCACTTCGTTCTGTCCACCACATTCCAGTAGGGGCTGGTATCCGGCAGAAAAGCCATCCTTCTGGTATCTTGCTTCCTGTAGCGGCGGCAGGCCTTCTCACAGCGCCAGCGAATGCCGTCCGGCGAGATCCGAAGGAGCTTCATCCCCTGGTACGCCAGCCTGCACACAGCCCAGATAAGCTCCGCCTTCACGCCCTTCTGGGCGAGGGTCGGCCGTGGAATGCTTCTCAGGATCAGGAGCTTGCTGTAAAACCAGGCCTCCCAGGACTGAATCTGGTAGAGGAGAGGATTGTCCGACACATTGTCAAGCACATAGAGATCCAGAAAGATCCCGAAGGGGCAGTCCACATCCTTCATCACCTTTTCCACAAAGACTGTCCCCCTCTTTACCAGGCGGGTTGTCATGAGAGGATAGTTTGGGTAATTTTTCCCGTTTAAAACCAGGTACTTGTCCCCCATGGTCCTCTCCACAATTTTTATCAGCCGCTCAAAATCCTTCCTCGGCATGGCAATGTCAATGTCATCGTCCCAGGGAATGAAGCCCCTGTGGCGGATGGCGCCGATCCCTGTGCCGGCAATGCCGAAATATTCCAGGTGGTATCTGTCGCAGATTGCCGTAAAATCGTCCAGGATGGAGAGAATCTCCCCCTGAAGCCGCTTTAAGGTTTCCGGCTCGTAAAATTCCGGGTGTCCCATTTCGTATTCCTCCTGATTTTTTGTTCCTGTCATTCAGGCGGCCGCTTTCTGCGGCGCTTTTCTCTTCTATTCCCCGAATTCTTCCTTTGCCCGGTCAAGGGCAGAGCGGATCACCTTGTCCATGTCGTAATATTTGTACTCTGCCAGACGGCCGCCGAAGATCACGTTCTCCTCCTTTTCGGCAAGCACTCTGTACCTTTCATAGAGGGCCTGGTTTTTCTCATCGTTGACCGGATAGTAGGGTTCCATTCCCGGTTTCCAGTCTGCCGGATATTCCCTGGTAATCACTGTCTTTTCCTGTGTCCCGAATTCAAAGTGCTTATGTTCAATGATCCTGGTAAACGGAGTTTCCCGATCTGTGTAGTTCACCACCGCCACGCCCTGAAAATTGTCTGTGTCCAGTGTCTCTGTCTCAAATTTCAGGCTTCTGTATTCCAGATTTCCGTACCGGAAGCCGAAATAGCCGTCAATGGTCCCCGTGTATACCACACGTTCTGCCGCATCCCTGTACTCGTCTCTGCACTGCAGGTAGTCCACCCCTGTGCGGATCTCGCAGCCCTCAAACAGCTTTTCAATCAGGGCATTGTAGCCCTCCACCGGGATCCCCTGGAAGGTATCGTTGAAATAATTGTTGTCGTAGGTATAGCGCACCGGCAGGCGGCGGATGATAAAGCCGGGAAGCTCTCTGCAGTCCCGGCCCCACTGTTTTTCCGTATAGCCCTTGACCAGCTTCTCGTAAATATCCGTTCCCACCAGGCTGATGGCCTGCTCCTCCAGGTTTTTCGGCTCTCCCGCGATCACAGCTCTCTGTTCCTCTATGATTGCCCTGGCCTGGGCCGGAGTGGAGATATTCCACATTTTGCTGAAGGTGTTCATATTAAAGGGCATGTTGTACATCTCACCCTTGTAGTTTGCCACCGGGCTGTTGGTATAGCGGTTGAATTCTGTAAACTGGTTGACAAACTCCCATACCTCCCGGTCTGAGGTGTGGAAAATATGGGCGCCGTATTTGTGAACCCGGATTCCCTCCATCTCTTCACAGTAAATATTTCCGCCGATATGATTCCTCTTTTCAAGCACCAGGCAGCTCTTGTTGTGCCGTCTTGCCATACAGGCGAACACTGCGCTGAAAAGTCCGCTTCCTACCAGCAGATAATCGTATTTCTTCCCTGTCATTGTCTGTGACTCCTTTTCTCAGTTCTGCCCGTATCTTTTGCCCCCATCCTCCGGGGCTTTGGCAGGGCCAGCCAACATCCATTCTATTACACGATTTCTTTATTTTACTATAGTTGAGGGGGAAAGTAAAGGCGGCAGTGATTCCTGTTTCACGGCCTTTTGGTTTCTCATCTTCGAAAATACAGGTTCCAGGCAGAAAAGACCAGGCCGCCCCAAAAAAGGCGGCCTGGTCTTTTCTGCCTGTTAAACATCTATCATCATCTATCATCTTGCGGGCAGTCCTATTTCATTAATAGAACAGCCTGTTCACCGCGCTGAAAATGCCGCGGATGGAGGATCGTGTAATGTTGGAGCTGATGCCGACGCCGTAGGTGGTCTCCCCTGTCTTTACATTCAGCAGGTGGATGTAGGAAGCTGCCTGTGCGCCGGAACCGGAGTGCAGTGCGTGCTCCGAGTAGTCGAGAACGCGGATCTCGATGCCCAGCGCGTCCTCCAGTCCTCTCTGGATCGCGTCGATAGGACCGTTTCCGACTCCCTCAAACTGCTTCTCCTGGCCGTGATCGGTATAGATCACATTTGCCACTGTAGCAAACTCGCCCTCGTCCAGCTCTCTGTCTGTGATCTGGCATCTTCTGAAATGGATCGGCTCCTTGCGGTCTATATAGTTTTTCTTGAACTCGTCGAAGATCTGCTCCGGGGCGACCTCTCCCTGCCTCTCCGCAATCTCCTGGATAATGTCCGCGAACTCCTTGTGCATTCCCTTAGGCAGCTTGAAGCCATAGAAGGTATCCATCACGAAGGCTACGCCGCCCTTGCCGGACTGACTGTTGATGCGGACAACCGGCTCGTACTCGCGGCCGATGTCGCTGGGATCGATGGGAAGGTAGGGAACCTCCCAGATACCGTCCGTCCGTTTGGAGAGCGCCTGCATTCCCTTGCTGATCGCATCCTGGTGAGAGCCGGAAAATGCTGTGAATACCAGCTTTCCTGCATATGGATGGCGGGGATCCACGGGCATCTTCGTGCAGCGCTCGCAGACTTCCACGATCTCCTTGATATTCTCAATCTCCAGTTCGGGATTAATTCCCTGGGAGAACATATTGTAGGCGATATTTAAAATATCCACATTTCCGGTGCGCTCGCCGTTTCCGAGAAGGGTTCCCTCCACCCGCTCGGCGCCGGCAAGCAGTGCAAGCTCCGTGGCTGCAATTCCCGTTCCCCTGTCGTTGTGCGGGTGAACGCTCAGGATAATGGTGTCGCGGTTCTTGAAATGCCTGTTCATCCACTCGATCTGATCCGCATACACGTTCGGTGTGGTCATCTCCACAGTAGCCGGGAGATTAATAATCATCTTGTGCTCCGGTGTGGGCTTCCACTCCTCCTGGACAGCTGTGCAGATGTCCAGAGCAAAATCAAGCTCCGTGCCCGTAAAGCTCTCCGGCGAGTACTCCAGGATAACCTCCCCGTCGTGATCAGCCATATACTTCTTTACCAGCTTTGTCCCCTCGACGGCGATCTCCTTAATCTCCTCCCTGTCCTTGTGGAATACCACCTCTCTCTGAAGAGTAGAAGTAGAATTGTAGATATGGACGATCGCCCTTTTTACACCGCGGATGGACTCAAAGGTCCTCCTGATCAGGTGCTCCCTGCACTGGGTGAGAACCTGAACTGTCACGTCATCCGGGATCAGCTTTCTCTCCACAAGCTGTCTTAAAAAGTCATACTCAATCTGGGATGCCGCCGGGAAGCCAATCTCAATCTCCTTAAAACCGAGGCGGATCAGAAGATTAAACATTTCGATCTTCTCCTCCACCACCATGGGCTCCACCAGCGCCTGGTTTCCGTCCCTCAGATCCACGCTGCACCAGACAGGCGCTTTCTCAATCTCCTTATCCGGCCACTGGCGCTCCGGGTAATCAACAACAGGAACTCTCTTATATTTTTTATAGTTCAGCATCTTCTTTTCCTCCAATTCTCAAGCTTTTTTCTGACGGTCCCTCTGCCTAACTCAAGCCCTGGAGTCGGTAAATCACGCCGTATTTCTTGACTATGAAAATCGTTACTCTCTCAGGTCTAACCCCATATACATCATTTCCTTTCACTGTCCGGCCTCTTTTGGCGGCGCGGTGTGCGCCGGGGCACACATCTCATTTTTCGTTCAGTTAAGTATAGATTATATCATGCTTCTCCACCGGGCTGCAAGGCTTAACCTGTCTCTCTGGAATACCAATTTCACATAGCTTTTATAATTTTAAGTTATGGAAAATCCAGGAAGTATGCCTGCCGGTGTTTCAGCTGCAGAGAAGCCGCAGGATTCACAGGCCCCTGCGGCTTCTCCTCTCTTAAATGCTTCATTTGTGCTTCATTTTTTTGCCTGGTCCATGTCCGGATATTGCTCACCCGTTTTCCCTACTTGCAGCTCTCGGAAAGCTCCTGGTGCTTCTCGAGAAGCTCGATCGTCAGAGGCTCCGGGAAGGTCTTTGGATATTTGGAGCTGTTCTCAGAGCTGGTTGTCTCACCTTCATAGACGGCGTTCGGATAGTATTTCTGAAGCTCTGAGCGTCCCTTTGTGATAATGCACTCTGCCATCTCCTGGGCTAACGGATTTGTCTTGTCTCCCTTGTCCACCACAGCCACTGACTCTGTCAGAGAGAAATTGCCCTCTGTGGGATCCACATAGTCGATGGGAAGGCCCTCTGCCTTATCTGCCACAGCCTGCTGGCGAAGTCCAAAGCCGACTGCCACCTCTCCTGCCCTGACCTTTTTAAGGGGAGCAGAGCCGGAGGTCTCGATGTGCGGGCCTGCATTCTCATAAATTCCTGTGAGAACCTCCTTGGCGCCATCCTCGCCATAAGCATCCACCAGACCCTGGATCAGCAGCCAGGCAGTGGAGGAGCTCTTGATGTCTGTCACAGAAATCAGATCCTTGTACTCCGGCTTTGTCAGATCCTTCAGGCTCTCCGGCATATCCAGATTCTTTTCTGCCATCAGCTCTGTATTTACAATAATCGTTCCCTCCTGAGAGGTGATCGGAGCACAGTAATCTCTCTTCTCATCTGCATTTAACAGCTCATAGTCAAAGTTCAGCTTCTGGAACATATTCTGCTGCTCCTGAGCGCTGTCAAGATAGAAGGTGCTGAGTGTGAGCAGATCCGCTTCAATATCTGTCCCCTCTGCCATAACCTTGCCGCCAAGCTCGGAGGTTCCGAAGGTCTGGAACAGATATTTTCCCTCATATCCATTGGCGTCCAGCGTCTTTTTCATGGCCTCCACGGCCTCATCGTCAGCGTTGGAGTAGATGACAACCTCCTCTTCCTTGCCGGAACCGGAACAGCCTGTAAGAGCTGTACAGGCGAGGGCTGCTGCTGCAAACATCAGTGCGAGTGTTTTCTTTTTCATGCTTCGTTTCTCCTCTTGTTATTAAATTTCGATTGTCTTTCAATCGAGCTGTTGATTTATAAATTTTTAAATTAAAAATTATTTAAGTTATTATAATAGTTTCGTTATTTTTCATTATTCCCTTTTTTCTTGTTCTGCTTCAGGCCCGGGCCTGCTGTCTGCCAATTTTTCCGCTGCGCATCAGAACTGCCAGAATCCCTTTTACCGCCAGGTTGGTTGCCAGAATCAGCAGTGACAGCACAAATACCTCGTTGAACTTGGTATAATACTGAAGTTCCTTCATCTTGGTCGTGATAACCATAGTGCGGGCTCCTGCAATGAAAATTACGGCGCTGACTGTCACCATGGCGTTTACAAAGTAATAGCCGAACACCTCAAGAAGGGTGGAAACCATGTTGGGTGTGATAATTCTTACAATCGTTTTGATCCAGCTGTCCCCCATCAGGGCTGCTGTGGCCTCCCAGGAGCTGTTGAGCTTTGAGAGGGAATTTTTCATCATCAGGTAGGGGGTGGAGAAAAAATGCACCACATTGCAGATGATGATTAAGAGGAAGGTATTCTGGAGAGGCGTTCCTGAGAAGATGAACATGAACGCAATACCGATGACCATTCCCGGAATCGTGTTTGTCACCAGAGCAATGCTGTCAATCACTGCCTTGAGCCTTCCCTTAAGCCCGCTTCTGGCTGTGGCCAGGGCTGCCCCGTAGGTGATAAGCAGTCCTGCAGCGGCTGTGCAGACTGCCACAAACAGAGAGTTCTGATAGACGCCGAACAGACTGCTGTCAGTCAGTGTATCTATGACATGCTCCATGGTAAAGCTTGTCTGATAAGGCCACTCTCTCACCAGAGGAACCACAAAGATCACGGCGAACACCGAGATCAGCATCAGCAGAATCATTGCAGAGCCCGCCATGAAAATTCCGTCCCTGACTCTGTTTTTCCTCAAATCTACTGCTGAAATCTTTGTGTAGCGGATGTTGTAGCGCTCCAGATAGTGGAGCAGCGCAATGCTGATGACAGACGGTATCAGCATCATCATGGCTACCACAGCGCCCCTGTTAAAATTGGGCACGCTTCCCAGCATTTCATTGTAGAGAACTGTTGCCACCACATCGTACTCACCGCCCACAGATGCCGGAATTCCGTAATCCGTAAAGCAGAGGAAAAAGCACTGTACCATGGAAGCTGCCAGGGTTCCCAAAAGCGGTCTCACCACGGTCTGAAGGAAATTTTTAAAGGGGCTGTCCCCCATGATCCTGGACACGACAGAGAATTTTTTGTCAATGTACCCCATGGTATTGAGAATGAGCAGGAAGGACACCGGAAGCGTATAAATCACGTATCCGAACAGAAGTCCTCCAAAGCCGTAAATCTCAAAAAACTGCCTTCCAAACAGCTTTGTCAGAAGTCCCTGCTTTCCGAAGGAATAGATGATAGCAAAGCCGTAGGTCAGCGTCGGGAGCAGCATGGGCAGAACGGCCGCCAGCCGGATCAGGCTCTTAAATTTTCCCGGCACTCTTGTATACTGAATTGTGTATGCAAGGAAGAAGGCCAGGGCTGTGGCGATCAGGGCGCTGGACACAGAAACCTTGACGCTGTTTGCCAGAGCCGCGGCAAAGCCTCTCTCCGTCAGCACCTGCGCGTAATTTCTGACGCTTACGCCGGCGTCCGCCATAAAGGATTCCATCAAAAGGCGGATGACGGGAACTGCGAGAAATACTGCAAAAATTGCCACCACTGCCGCGTAAATTCCTTTTATCTCGTATTCTTTTCTTCCTGTCATGACGCTACACCGCCTGTTCCCTGAGCTTTACGTCCGCTGAAAGGCTTACCGCCTCGCGGTTCTGTATATCAACCGTCTTGTTAAAGAGGCGGAAGATATTTTTCCTCTTGATCTCCAGCTGATTTAAAATAAATTCCTCTACGAAGCGGTTGCCCGGATGGAACACAATCTCCTCCGGCGTTCCATACTGCGAAATCTCTCCCTGATTAACAATCAGCACCTTGTCTGACAGGGTGAGGGCCTCCTCCGGGTCATGGGTGACAATAATCGTCGTTAAATGGTAATCCCTGGCGATCTGGCGGATTTTCTCTTTGATGGACTCCTTGATCACTCCGTCCAGGGCGCTGAGGGGCTCGTCGAGAAGCAGGATCTTCGGTTTCATGACCATGGTCCTGGCAAGAGCCACCCTCTGCTTCTGGCCGCCGGAAAGCTGCTCAATCTTCTTTGTGAGATGCTCTCTCAGGCCTAAGAGGTCAATCAGCTCCTCCACTTCCTGCCTGGTGGAGATTCCGGGTTTGTTTTTCAGGCCGTATGTAATATTTTTGTATACATTTAAGTTCGGAAACAGGGCGTAATCCTGGAATACAATGTTGAATCCCCTTTTTTCCATGGGCACCCCTGTCATCTCCTGTCCGTTGAATAAAATCTGTCCCTCATCCGGATCCGTAAGCCCCAGAATCAGGTTTAAAAGAGTTGTCTTGCCGCAGCCGGACGGCCCCAGAATAGAAACGATCTCCCCATCCTTGATTTCCAGGTTGATGTCATGAAGGATCGTGACTCCGTCATACGATTTTTTTATGTTTTTCAGTATTAGCATTGTGATTCCCCTTTTCCTCTTGATTGCGGTTGCCGTTGTTTATTTTTGTTCACGCCCCATGCGGCTGCGGAATCCCGCTTCCGTCCTGGCATCTTTCGTAAACTGTTCCAAACGTTTCTTTATTATAGCTTCGCGCCGGGGCAGCTTCTATCAAAGTTACGAAAAGTTTTGTAAAATATAAACAAAGAAAAGGGGGAATCTGTAAAGTTTTAAAGAACATGGAAAAAAGCAGAAAAGCTGCCGGGAAAGCTCTCCTTAAGCTTTCCCGGCAGCTCTGACGTCCGGCATCTGATTTTTATGCCGGCTGGCATATTTATTCTTCTGAAAGTTTATACTGGTCAATAATCTCTCTCATATGGTCTGCATCGTCCACCAGAATGACCTCGCCGTCTATCATCAGGCAGGGGATACCGACTCTGTGCGACGTTTCCCTGGCCTCCCGATGGGCCTCTGAGGTATCTCTCACCTTTAAAAAGGTCTTGAGCTTCCCCACGCTCTCGCAGACATCCACATAGAGATACTTGATATTGTTTTCGGAAAGAACCTCTTTCACCGGCGGGCAGCCGCTTCAGGAGGAGGTTCCGAATAAGATTACTTTTTTCATCTGCTTTCTCCTGTCTTTGATTTTCCTGAGGGCAAAACCCCTCTTTTACTCCACATGGAGCGCCGAAGCCGTAAGCTTCCCGTCCTGCAGATCAATCTGAATCACGTCCCCGGCCCTCACGCCGTCAGCGAGGATCAGCCTTGCCGCAAGAGTCTCCACATGCTTCTGCAGATACCTCTTAAGAGGCCTTGCGCCGTACACCGGATCGTAGCCGTTCTCCACGATAAACTGCCTTGCGCTGTCTGTCAGGGAGATGGAAAGCTCCCGGTCTGCAAGCCTCTTGTTCACATCCTCCACCAGAAGCTCGATGATGCCTCCGATGTTGTCCTTTGTCAGAGGCTTAAACATGATAATCTCATCCAGCCTGTTTAAGAACTCCGGCCTGAAGTGGGCCCGCAGATCGTTCATGGCCATATTGTCGGCGGCCTCTGTGATATTTCCGTTCTCGTCAATTCCCTCTAACAGGTACTGAGATCCGATATTGGATGTCATAATGAGGATCGTGTTCTTAAAGTCAACGGTCTTTCCCGTAGAATCCGTAATCCTGCCGTCATCCAGCACCTGTAAAAGTACATTGAATACATCCGGGTGGGCCTTCTCCACCTCGTCAAACAGCACTACCGAGTAGGGTTTCCTTCTGACTGCCTCTGTCAGCTGGCCGCCCTCGTCGTAGCCCACATATCCTGGCGGCGCTCCGATGAGCCTTGATACAGAGTGCTTCTCCATGTATTCACTCATATCGATACGCACCATATTGTTCTCATCGTCGAACAGGCTCTCCGCAAGAGCCTTTGCAAGCTCCGTCTTTCCGACTCCGGTAGGTCCCAAGAACAGGAAGGAGCCGATGGGCTTTGTGGGATCCTTGATTCCTGCCTTGGAGCGGATGATGGCCTCTGTCACCTTGGTGACAGCCTCGTCCTGACCGATTACCCTCTTGTGAAGGATGTCGTCCATATGAAGGGTCTTGCTCCTCTCGCTCTCTGTCAGCTTTGCCACAGGGATTCCCGTCCACTTGGAGATAATTCTCGCAATCTCCTCCTCTGTCACACTCTCATGGACGAGGCTCAGATCCGCATTCTTGACCTTTTCCTCCTCCTCGGCAAGCTGCTTTTTAAGCTCCGGCAGCTTTCCGTACTGAAGCTCCGCCGCCCTGTTTAAATCATATTTCTGCTGGGCAGCCTGGATCTCACTGTTCAGATGCTCAATCTCCTCCCTCAGCTTGGAGAGCCGGTCTACGGAAGCCTTTTCGTTCTCCCACTGAGCCTTCTGAGCTGCGAACTCGTCCCGAAGCTCTGCCAGCTCCTTCTGTAGATCCTCCAGGCGATCCTGGCTTAGCCGGTCTGTCTCCTTTTTCAGAGCCGCCTCCTCGATCTCCAGCTGCATGATACGCCTGGATTTTTCGTCCAGCTCTGTGGGCAGGGAGTCAAGCTCTGTCTTGATCATGGCGCAGGCCTCGTCAACCAGGTCAATAGCTTTATCCGGCAGGAACCGATCCGAGATATAACGGTCGGACAGCACAGCCGCAGATACCAGAGCCGAGTCTGTAATCTTAACCCCGTGGTAAACCTCGTAGCGATCCTTCAGCCCTCTCAGAATGGAGATCGTATCCTCCACGGTCGGCTCGTCCACATGAACCGGCTGGAACCGTCTCTCAAGAGCCGGATCCTTTTCGATGTACTTCCTGTACTCGTCGAGGGTGGTGGCTCCGATACAGTGGAGCTCTCCTCTTGCAAGCATAGGCTTTAACATATTTCCCGCATCCATGGAGCCCTCTGTCTTTCCGGCTCCCACGATGGTATGAAGCTCGTCGATGAACAGGATAATCTGTCCCTCGCTCTTTTTGACCTCCTCGAGGACAGCTTTCAGCCTCTCCTCAAACTCTCCTCTGTACTTGGCTCCGGCCACAAGGGCGCCCATATCCAGGGCAAACAGCTTCTTGTCCTTCAGTCCCTCCGGCACATCGCCGCGGACGATCCTCTGGGCCAGTCCTTCCACCACGGCCGTCTTTCCGACGCCGGGCTCACCGATCAGCACCGGATTGTTCTTCGTCTTTCTCGACAGGATGCGGATTACATTCCGGATCTCGCTGTCCCGGCCGATCACCGGGTCTAACTTCTGATCCCTTGCCCGCTCCACCAGATCATACCCGTATTTGTTCAGCGTATCGTAGGTGGCCTCCGGGTTGTCGCTTACCACCCTCTGGTTGCCCCTGACGGTGGAAAGTGCCTGGAGGAAGCCCTCTCTGGTAATATTGTAAAGCCTGAAGAGTTCCTTCATGGCTCTGTTTGGCTGCTTCAGCATGGAGAGGAACAGGTGCTCCACGGAAACGTACTCATCTCCCATGGCCTTGGCCTCATCCTCTGCATTTACCAGCACCTTGTTGGCATCCTGGCTGAAATACACCTGTCCGCCGGACACCTTCGGCAGCTTCTCAATGGCAAGCTGCACCTCGTTTAAAAACTGGTTCTCCTGGATCCCCATCTTGGTGATCAGCTTTAAAATCAGGCTGTCGTCAATGGTGAGCAGGCTGTAGAGAAGGTGCTCCTGATCAATCTGCTGGTTCCCATATTCATAGGCCAGCTTCTCTGTTCTCTGAACCGCTTCCAGCGATTTCTGCGTAAATTTATTAATGTTCATAAATCGTTGTCCTCCTTCCGAACAATGATTAAGTGAAGTCTTTTTTGTTCTAGTCGTAATATAACACGTATTATTAGCACTGTCAAGATGTGAGTGCTAATTTTTTTATTTTTTGTTCTCCGCTAATCTTTCATGTTCTGGAATCACATAATCATTGGGAATTTTAAAAACAGGGGCCTTTTCAGGGCCCTGTCAGACACCCGTATTCTTACGCTGGCTTTATGCTCACTGTTAAACCCTTACACCGGGCTTTTTATCATCTCTCTCAGCTCCTGCATTCTCAGATCCGTGCGGGCTATGGTATCCGCGCACTCTTTCAGTCCCTCAGAAATTTTCTGTTCTTCTTCAAGCCCCTTCTTGTAGCGGATCTGATGCTCCAGACTTGCCCAGAAATCCATGGCAACCGTCCGGATCTGGATTTCCACCCTCATATTTTCTTTTCCCTTTGAGAGGAAAATGGGTATTTCAACAATCAGATGAAGGCTTCTGTAGCCATTGTCCTTCGGCTTCTCTATATAGTCCTTTTTCTCGATAAGAAGTACGTCCTCCTGGCTCAGCAGCATATCCGCCACATCGTAAATGTCGCTGATAAAGGGACAGATAACCCTGATTCCTGCCACGTCGTTCAGATTCTTCTGAAATGGATTCCACCGCTACAGGCAGTCCTCTGGCCTTTAGCTTTTTGGCAATGCTGTAAGGCCTTTTTATCCGGGACTGAATGCCCTCGATGGGGTTTCTCTCCGCGAAAGACGACAGTTCGTCGTTTAATACCTCCAGCTTGGTCGTCACCTCCCTGACGGCCGCCCTGTATTTAATCATAAGACTTTCAAACTGATCCAGCAGTTCCAGCTTTTCCACGGATGTAGCCTCTTTGTCGTCTCCGCCGAAGAAATCCTTCAGGGCTTCTGCCCTGTCTGCCAGCTTTGCCTCATATGATATTTCCATATTTTTCTGTACCATCCTTTTTTGTTGCGTCAGTTCTTCTTAAAGAATTCATAACTGGCGGAGCTTATTCTCCCTCAATCTGCCTGAGAGCCTTCTTAAACTCAAAGCTGAACAGCACAGCCGTAAAGGTTACTGCCAGAAAATCTGCCACCGGCTCGGCCATGTAAACGGCGCGGCTCTGATCTGCCTGGAAAATCATCGGCATAATGTAGATCAGGGGAATCAGGAGTATAAACTTTCTCATGACAGCCACAATAATGGAATCCTTGGCCTTTCCCAGAGAGGTGAAGGTCATCTGGCAGGCTACCTGAATTCCAAACAGGAACAGACAGGTCATATAAATCCGAAGCGCTGTGCCTGTAAATTCCAGAAGCTCTGCGTCCGTTGTGAACATAGCCGCAAAGGCCCTCGGAAACAGCATTACGAGAATCCACAGCGCGGTGGAATAGACGAGACTGCTCTTTAAAAGGAGCTTAAAGGCATCCTTCACCCGTTTTCCATTGCCGGCTCCGTAGTTATAGCTGATAATAGGCTGTGCGCCCTGACCCAGCCCCTGAAGCGGCAGCATGGCAAACTGCATAACGCTCGTAAGAATGGTCATAGCTCCAACTGCAATATCTCCGCCGTATTTTAAGAGGGAGGAGTTAAAGCAGATGGAGATAATGCTCTCGCTGGACTGCATAATAAAACTGGACAGTCCCAGAGCCAGGCTGGGAAGGATGATTTTCTTCTCCAGGCGCATATACTTCCTTCTGATTTTGAGATGGGTCTTCTTTCCCATCAGGAAGGCCAGCACCCATATGCAGGACAGAGCCTGGGAGAGAACCGTCGCCAGAGCCGCACCCCGCACTCCCATTCCAAACGTAAAAATAAAGATCGGATCCAGGATAATATTGGTAACCGCGCCTATCAGCACTGAGAGCATACCCGTCCTTGCAAAGCCCTGGGCCGTGATAAAGGAGTTCATTCCCAGGGTCATCTGGACGAAAATCGTTCCAAGCGCATAGATGTTCATGTAGCTGACGCCATACTCCACCGTATTTTCACTGGCTCCGAATGCCAGCAGGAAATCCCGGTTCCAGAGAAGCAGCGCTGCCGTCAGAACTACGGAAATAATAATCTGTGTGCAGAAGCAGTTCCCAAGGGTCTTCTCTGCTGACACCTTGTCTCCCTTTCCCATAAAAATGGAAGTCCTGGGAGCTCCTCCAAATCCTACAAAGGCCGCAAAGGCCGACACGATCATAATCAGAGGCATGCACACGCCCACACCCGTAAGCGCCATGGCCCCCTCTCCCGGAATATGGCCGATGTAAATCCTGTCTACAATATTATAGAGCATATTAATAATCTGTGCAGCCACAGTGGGCAGCGCCAGCTTTAAAAGAAGCCTGCCAATAGGCTCTTTCCCAAGAAAATCTCTGTCGTCCTTCATTGCTGTTCCCTCCTCTTCTCCGCTTTGCTGATATTGCTGCCAATCTGCTCGTTGACTCTGTGGAAGGTTTCAATATCCTCCTCTGACAGTCCCCTGAAAATCTCTCTGTGAAATGCTTCCCTGATCTCGTCCAGCTCCCTGACGATATCCCCTGCCTTTTCTGTCAGAGACAGGTGGATTCGTCTTCTGTCCTTCCTGTCCTGGGTTCTGGAGATAAATCCTCTCTGGGCCAGGGATTCCACTGCCTGAGAGACATTGCTCTTCTGGAGCATCCTCAGCTCCACAATATCAGCCGCCGTATCCTTCCCCGGATTATTATTCAGAAAGCTGATTACCGTTGCCTCCATCAGATTCATCTGATACTTTCCGCAAATCTCCTTAAGCATACTCTCATGGAGCCTGATAATCCTCCTGATATTTATCAGAAATTCCGTGCTGTGACTCAATTCTGCGCCTCCCGTCTGTATAGTTATTAAAAATAACCGTTTCAACAGGAACTATTATACTGCTGATTTCCAATCTGTCAAGCACGGAATATCACCATCTGCAGATTCAGGCGGCACAGCCAAGTCTTACCGCAGCCTCTCTGTCAGGACAGCTCTACCTTTTTCGCGGCAATCTTTTCCGCAAAAGCCTCATCATGCTCCACCAGCACCATGGCAGCTTTGCTCTCAGAGAGCAGCTGTTCCAGCTGCATCCTCGTAAACACATCGATGAAATTCAAAGGTTCATCCCACACATAGAGATGGGCACTGGTACAAAGGCCCGCAGCCAGAAGCACCTTCTTTTTCTGCCCCTCGCTGTAGGTTTCCATAGGCTTTGAAAACAGCTCCCTGGAAAATCCCAGCTTTCGAAGGACCGCCAGAAACAGCGTTCTGTCAAGCCCCCTCTGCTCCTGAAAATCTGACAGAAGGCCCCAAAGGCCGGAGGCATCCTGGGGGACATAAGAGATCACAAGACCAGGCGCCGTTCTGACAGTTCCGGCCAGCAGACAGGGCTGAGCCGGCTGCTGCCTCTGCTTCGCCCCCTTCATCGGTTCCCCGTCATCTGCCGCGGGCTTCTCCCCGCCGGCTTCACCCCTTCTGACATCGTACCCGCAGGCCTGAAGAATCGCTTTTAAGACGGTTGACTTCCCGCTGCCGTTTTTTCCCGTCAGGATGACCCGCTCTCCCTGCCGGACAGAGAAATTCAGCTCTCTAAAGATAGCTTCTTTCGTACTCTGCGGATCATATCCCAGCTTCACGTGTTCAAAGGAGACAAGCTCCTCCCGGAAGTGGGAAAGGGGCATCAGCTTTAAGATCTCTGCCTCCTCCCTGTCCTCCAAAAGCCCCTCCTTCTCCTGAATGGCCTTCTCTCTTCTCTGCTCCATACTTTTTCTTCTCTGCTGCATTTTTCTGGATTTTTCTCCCAGATAGCTTCTGCTTCCGATAAATTTTCCATTTACGTAAGATCCGGTTCCGATTTTCAGATTTTCTGAATGATCGGCCCAGGAAGATGCCCTGGCCGCCGACTCTTTCAGTCTTCCGATTTCCTTTTTCAGCTTTTCATTTTTCTGCAGCTCGAAGGCCTCTCTTTTCTCCCTGTTTTCCCACCAGGAAGAAAAGTTTCCCTGAACCACCTCAATATTTTTCCGGTTCAGCGCCAGCACATGATCAATACAGCCGTCCAGAAAACGTCTGTCGTGGGACACCAGAATAAAGCCCTTTTTCCGGCTCAGATACTGGCTCACCTGCTTTCTCCCCTCCGAATCCAGATGGTTTGTGGGCTCGTCAATCAGCAGAAAGCGGTTTTCGCTGCTGAACAGGAGCGCCAGAAGCACCTTCGTCTGCTCTCCCTTGCTGAGAGTCCGAAAGGGCCTGAAAAGCACCTCCTCCTTCACGGAAAGAAGGTTCATCTCCCGGCACAGCTTCCAGAACTCATAGTCCGGCTTCACCTCCTCCACCACGTCTATGGTATTTTTTTCCATGTCCTTGACCGGATACGGAAAGTATTCAAAGGCTTCCGGGGACGCTATCGTTCCCCGATACTCATACTGGCCCATCAGAAGCTTCAGAAAGGTAGTCTTTCCCCTTCCGTTCCTTCCTATGAATCCCAGCTTCCAGTCTGTGTCTATGGTAAAGGATACATTCGCAAAAATATCCTCCCCGCTTCCGTCGTAATAAAATGTAAGGTTCTTTACCTGAATCTGTGACATATCCATTCCCTCCTTCTGTCTCCCGTGCAGGAGGCCGGTCCCGCTGCCGGACAGCTGTCAGCACAGTCTGGCCGGATTTTCCTTTCTGCCGCAGTGCGATCCCCGCGGAGCGTTTTCATATAACAGGGAACGAGGTTTCCTGTTACATGAAAAAATGGGATGCAGGAAAATCCTGCATCCCATTCACCAGTGATATAGAGGTCTGTGTCCGCCGTCAGGGTATATTCTCAGGCTGCCCGGCTTTGCATCTGCACGCTCAGGCCCTCAGCTTTCCCCCATCTCTCCGGCTCTAGCCCCGTCTGCAATCTCAAAACAGACACCGGAGGCGGCGGTTTCCAAGTTTATCTCAATGAAAAGAATCACGTATTCCTGCATCACACGAACAGCGGGCTGTCTGCCCTGCTCTCCATGCACCTCATTCAGTTGAATTATCTGCAGAAATACAGCTTCATCCTTTCATCTCCAATCTGTCCTTCATGAACGGTGCAGAGTCTTCTGTCTGCATCCGTACCGGATCACTATATCAGCATTGGAGGAAATTGTCAATAGGGGTTTTCTGCCGTTCACCCTATCCCGGCAGACAGAGCCTATGACACGATCTCTGCCCCAAAGGGCATCAGAGCCAGCTTTGCAATTTTAAAATGCTGGAGTCCGAAGGGTATGCCGATGATTGTGACACAGCAGAGAATCCCCATCACGGCCGACCCTGCCGCCATGGGGAGCCCCGTTGCAATAAGCCAGATGATGTTCAGCAGAAGGGAATCGGCCCCGCCGCCGTACTGCACTTCCTTTCCGAAGGGGAAAAAGCTGAGAGACGCAAACTTGAAGCACTGAAGTCCTACCGGAATCCCTATGATGGTAATGCACCAGAGGCAGCCGGACAGAACCCAGCCAAGGCCGCTGATAAGCCCGCCCATAAGGAACCAGAGGATGTTGCCTAAAAGACTCATTATCTGATGACAGCTCCTTTCTATATAAATAGCTATAAATAGCTCATCCTTTTGCTCTCCATCTATTATAACGAGTCTGTCAGGCAAAACACTTCAAAATTTAAAACCTTATGTCCTTAAATTTCTCGATATGCTGCTTGATGGCTGTCTCCACCGGCATCCTCTCTGCGCTGGATGCTCCGTAGAAGCCGTGCACCCCCTTCGTATGCTGCAGTACGTAGGCTGCATCCTCCGGGCTGGAAATAGGACCTCCATGGCAGAGTACGATCACATCGCTGCGCTCTGCCACAGCGGCATCGTGGATTTCCTGAACCACCTTTACTGCCGCATCCAGCTCCATGATGGTCTCTGCTCCGATAGAGCCTCCCACGGTGCAGCCGCAGTGGGCCACAACCACATCCGCCCCTGCCTTTGTCATTTTCACAGCCTCCTCCGGGTTAAACGCATACGGGGAGGAGAACAGGTCCATCTCATGGGCGATATGTACCATCTCTACTTCCAGGTTATAGCTCATTCCCGTCTCTTCAAAGGTCTGCCTCATCCTTCCCTCAAACAGACCGACGGTGGGGAAATTCTGAACGCCTGAATAGCCGATCTCCTTTACCTTCTTCAAAAACAGATTCATATCCTTAAAGGGATCTGTTCCGTTTACTCCCGCCAGAACCGGCGTATGCTTCACCACCGGCAGGATCTCTCCGGCCATGTCCATAACTATCTGGTTGGCATCTCCATAGGCCAGCAGACCGGCACTGGAGCCTCTGCCCGCCATCCTGTATCTTCCTGAGTTGTAGACAATAATCAGATCCGTTCCGCCGGCCTCCTCAAATTTAGCGCTGATGCCTGTGCCTGCTCCCGTTCCGATAATCGGGCGTCCCTCCTCAATATTTTTTCTAATCCTTCTTAAAATTTCTTTTCTCTCTACAGCCATTTTCTGCTTCCTTTCCCACTGGCTCAGCCAGTGTCTGTTTTTTCTATTCCATGATGCTTTTCAGCACCTCTACGCACCGTTTGGAAAATTCCGGATCATTGATATTGGCATCCACCCGATAAACGGGTATTTCTTTTTTTAGATTTCTCTCAATGGCCTGAAACAGGACTTCGTCTGTCTCCCAGTCACAGAATACCTCTCCCCTGCCGTCCAGGATGGACAGCCCCTTAAGGGGGAACAGGAAGGCTGTCGGGGCCTTCGAGGCATTCGCCTTCTGAGCCAGAATCTCCCCCAGCTTTTCATTCTCCTGCCTGTTTGTCCTCATCAGAGTCACCATGGGATTCCACTCATAGAACAGCCTTCCTGCCTTCCTGTATTTTTCCGGCACTGTCTGGCTGCTTCCGAAATTGACCATGTCAAGGCATCCCGGCACAATCACATGGGGGATCCCGGCTGCTGCCGGGCCGTCAAGGCGCTCCGGGCCTGCTGACAAAATCCCTCCGCAGAGCTCATCTGCCCATTCTGTGGTAGTAATATCCAGGCAGGCGTTGCAGTAGCCCTCCCGGATCAGCTCCTCCATGGTCCTTCCTCCGCCTCCGGTGGCGTGAAACACAAGGGGCGAATAATCCTTTTCCAGCAGCTTCACACACTGCTCCACACAGGGCGTTGAATTTCCGAACATGGACAGAAACACCACCGGCTTTTCTTCTCTTTCTTCCTGGCGATCCATCTGGGCCATCCCGCAGACAGCCCCCGCCGCTCTTGAAATAATCTGTCTTGAGAACCGGTTAATGCCGCACAGATCCACGATGGAAGGGTACAGCACAATATCCTTTGTCCCCACATATTCCCTGGTATCCCCGGACGCCAGAGTGGTAACGCATACCTTGGGAAATCCGATCGGAAGGGCCTGCATGGCTGAGGCGGCAATGGAAGTTCCGCCGCCTCCTCCCATACTGATCACACCGTTAATCTTGTTTTCTCTGTACAGCTGCCGGCAGATGCTTTTTGCTCCCTGGCACATAATTCTCATGGCATAGCCTCTGTCCTGCTTTTCCCTTAAATGGCAGATCCGCTCTCCGGCCGCCCCGGCCACCTCGTCGGATGTGACTGAAATCTCAAACTGGACCTCCGGCTCAAAAATCCCTGTATCCATCGTCAAGATTTTGACCTCTCTCCTCAAAAGCTCCCGGTAAAGATATTCAAATTCTTTTCCCTTTGAGTCAAAGGTTCCCATCATCAAAATACATTTCATCTGCAACGCCTTTCTGCCGCCTGTCAGAATCTTTTAGTAATTTCCTTCGTGGCTGGCTCTGTACTCTTCCAGATTCTCTGCTGTTACAAGCAGCGGCTCAACGTAGATTTCCTTTTCCTCCAGAGTCTCACCTGCAACCAGCTTCTGCATTGCCTCAAGGGCAGCATCACACTGTGCCTGGGCATTCATGTCAAAGGAACCGCTCTGCTCGCCTGCCGCGATTGCATCCAGCGTATTCTCCTCGCAGTCGTTTGAATAGATCGGGATCGTGCCTAACACACCGTTGTCTCTCATTACCTGGCGCACGCCGGTTGCCATTCCGTCATTCATACATACGATACCGTCAATCTCCTCGCCGGATGAGAACCAGGTTTCTGTCAGTGCCATTGCCTCCTCTGCATTCCAGTTGCCGGCGCCGTCGAACACTACATTGATCTCCGGGAACTCTTCAAGAGCCTTATCGTAGCCCTCGCGGATTGCCACAGTGGCTCCATGGCCCTCTGAACCATTGACAATCGCAAGATTAAATGCCTCTCCCAGTTCCTCCACCTCAAGTCGGATTGCCTCATAGCCTGTCTCTGCAAGGCTGCAGGCCACTACACAGTCCACATTTGAGTTATCCTTGACTCCCTCGTGCAGCGTGATGACAAACATACCTGCTTCCTTTGCCTCCTTGAAGCCCTGTGTCACGCCCTCTCCTGTACAGTCGCACACAATTCCCACATACTGTCCGCTTGCGATTCCCTGCTCGATCTGGGACAGCTGTGTGGCCTCGTCTGAATCTGCAGTCAGATGATCCACCTCAAATCCGTAGTCCTTGGCCGTGTCCACAAACACCTCTCCCATATAGGACATAAAGGAATTGTTGTTGTGAGTCTGAAGAAACAGCAGCTTTCCGAGATTTTCGCTTTCTGCCTGCTGGGCCGCCGTCTCCTCTGTGCCTGCGGCCGCTCCTGTGGTCTCTGTTTTTTCTGCTGCCGCTTCAGTGGCTCCTGAGGAGGAATCAGACGGACTGCATCCCGCCATTCCAAGTACAAGACCTCCCGCTAAAAGAATCGACATCATCCTCTTCATTTTTTTCATAATCTCTGCCTTCCTTTCTTCTTTTATATTTTTATATTTGTTTTTGCATTTTTGGTATTTTCCGATTTGCAGAATTTATCTCTGCGCTCTCTTATTTCTTCTTTCGGTTTACGTGAACATCAATATAGACTGCCGTAAAAATAATGGCTGCCTGCAAAATCTGCTGGAAGTATGTATTGATTCCCAGTATATCCATTCCGTTGCTGATAACTCCCACAATCAGGACGCCTATCATGGTCCCGTACATGGTTCCCACTCCCCCTGAGAGGGAGACTCCGCCTATGACGGCTGCCGATATTACCGTCATCTCATATCCGTCTGCCGAGTTGGCATTTCCGGATGAGATTCTGGACGCCATCAAAAAACCGCAGATGCCGGCGCAGAGCCCGCTGAGCACATAGACCGAAAACTCAATCAGCTTTGTATTAATACCTGAATACCTGGCTGCCTCCTTATTTCCTCCCAGTGCATAAACCTTCCTCCCATATGTAGTAAAATGGAGAAGAATGACTCCGATGATCATGGCTGCTATAAAGTAAAACACCATGTAGGGAATCCCGTAATTCACAACCTTTCCGCTCTCATCGAAGGTTCTCCCCAGAAAGCCGTTTGAAATGTTGACAAACTCCTGATTCAGGTTGAAAATTGCCTTTGCATTGGTGTATACATAGGCTGCGCCTCTCGCTGCAAGCATCATGCACATGGTCATGATAAACGGCGGGATCCGGCAAAATGCGATTCCAAAACCATTGACTGCACCGCATAAAATACCGATTGCAACGGATATCAGAATCGGGACGGCTATGGGAAGATCGATATTGTCTCCGGAACAGTAGCGGGCTGCAAAAACAGCCGAGAGAGCCACGATGGATCCCACCGAAAGATCGATTCCCCCTGTGATAAGGACAAAGGTCATCCCGATTGCCAGAATTCCATAAAGGGTAGCCTGCTTAATAATGAGCAGCAAATTGTTGGTAGTAAAAAAAGCATCCGACAGACAGGACCACAGGAGAATCAGTCCGAGCAGCACAAATACAATTCCCAGCCTGGATATAACCTCTTTATGTCTCTGAAATTTTGTTCGCTCCATTTTTTCCCCTTCTTTCTTAATGATTTACGATGGCTGCCATGATTTTTTCCTGAGTTGCCTCCTTCGCATCCATCTCTCCCACCAGTGTTCCCTCCCGCAGGATCAGAATCCGGTCGCAGATACCGAGAAGCTCCGTCATTTCCGAGGAAATAATCAGAACTGCTTTTCCTTCCTTCGCCAGCTGCTTAATCAGCTGATAAATCTCATATTTGGCACCCACGTCAATTCCCCTTGTGGGCTCATCCATCATGACGATTTCCGGCTCTGTCAGAAGCCATTTCCCCACAACGATTTTCTGCTGATTTCCTCCCGACAGATACATCGCCAGCTGTTCTATGCTGTTCATCTTGATTCTCATCTTCTGGGACATTTCTTCTGTCTTTTGTTTTTCTGCCCGCTTATTCGCAATCAGCCCCTTTCCTTTCCCTATCTGGTCCAGGATCGTGGTGCACATATTTGCCTTGATCGTGCCTCTCAGATTCAAACCGCATCTCGCCCGATCCTCCGGAATCAGAGCCATGCCGCAGTGTATCGCATCCCGGGTATTCCCTATTTTTATCTCTTTCCCCTTCAGATAGATTCTGCCGCTCTGATACTTTTCTACGCCGAATAAAGCTTCAGCCACCTCTGTTCTCCCGGAGCCGACCATACCTGCAATTCCCAGGATTTCTCCCTTTTTAATCTCAAAGCTGATATCCTCAAACACTCCGCGGCGTGTCAGATTTTCCACCCGGAACACGGTCTCCCCAATGGTCTTTTCCACAGTAGGGTAAATCTGATCCATGGTCCTGCCGACCATCTCGCTTATCATTACCTCGCGGTTTACCTCGCTTACAGGTCTGGAGCTTATCATTTTCCCATCCCGCAGAACACAGATCTGATCCGCGATCCGGAACAGCTCGTCCAGCTTATGGCTGATGTAAATCACAGCCACCTGTTTTTTCTTCAGGGTCTCAATCATCTGAAACAGAAGGGAGACCTCCGAATCCGTTAAGGAGGAGGTCGGCTCGTCCATAATGACTACCTTGGAATCGTAGGATACGGCCTTCGTTATCTCCAAAAGCTGCAGCTCCGACACGGTCAGTGTCTTTACTTTTCTGTCTGCATCCAGATTCACCCCCAGCTCCTTCAGCTTCTGCTCAGCCATGCGCCGCTGTTCCTTTTTCTTTAAAAACCCGAAGCGGCAGGGCTCTCTGCCCATATAAATATTCTCTGCCACTGTCAGCTCCGGAAACGGCGACATTTCCTGAAAAATCATTGAGATCCCGCTCGTGAGCGCCTGGTGGGGACTGGTAAACTGAACCTGTTTTCCCTCCAGCCTGATCTCCCCTGAATCAGCCGTATATTCTCCCATCAGAATTTTCATTAAGGTGGATTTTCCAGCCCCATTCTCCCCAACCAGGGCTGTCACCTTGCCTGCCTGGGCTTCAAAATCTACGGAATGGAGAACCTCGATCCCATTAAATGACTTTTTCAGTGCCCTTACCTCCAGCAGTGCTCCACTCATGTCCTCCCCTCCTCCATTTTCAGCGTCAGAATTCTCATCACAGAGTCAGTAAGGAAACGCAGATTTTCCGCATACCCTTCTTTTCCGTTCCCCTTGTCGGTAAAATCCTTTATGGATGAAAAAATAGCGCTCATCCCGTTTTCATATGCCAGCTCCGCCCTGTTTCCCACAGAGCCGCAGAGCGCTACACAGGGGACTCCGGCCCTCCGGGCCCGTTTTGAAATCCCTACGGGAACCTTGCCGGCCACACTCTGCCAGTCAATTCTCCCTTCTCCCGTAAATACCAGATCTGCTTTTTTTAACAGCTCATCAAAGTGAATGGTATCGAGAAATAATTCAATCCCCGACTTCAGCTCCGCTTTCAGAAAGACAAGCAGGGCTGCTCCAAGCCCTCCCGCCGCACCTGCACCCGGTATCTGTCGGACATCGATTCCAAATTCTTTTTGAAGAACTGAGGCCATATGCTCTACGCATCGGTCCAGCTCCTCCATCTGATCCTCTAAAACTCCCTTTTGTCTTCCAAAGGTATAGGTGGCGCCGTTTGGACCGCACAGCGGATTGTCCACGTCACAGGCAACGGTGATGCTGATATCCAGTTCCTTCTCCGGTCTTCGGATATGCTCGATCTTTCCCAGGTTATAGGCCATAGGTTCTACTTCCTCCCAGTTGCCGTCGTAAAAGCGGTATCCCAGCGCGGCAGCCATGCCAATTCCCATGTCATTCGTGGCGCTTCCCCCGATCCCTATGAGGATTTTTCGAATTCCCGAATCAGCAATCTTTCGTATCAGCTCGCCCACTCCGTAGGTTGTGGCATGCATGGGATCCAGATGATTTTCCATCAGCGGCAGTCCGGCACAGGAGGCCATCTCAACCACCGCTGTATAGCCATCCAGGATTCCATACTCGCTGAACACTTCCTTTCCGCTGGGACCTGTAACCTTTTCTCTCATCCGCTCTCCTCCGAACTGCTGAAGATAGGAGCTGACCAGTCCCTCTCCCCCGTCTGCCATGGGGATACAGGTAATCTCCGCCTGAGGAATATACTGGTAAACAACCTTTGAAATAATATTGCATATTTCCTGTGCTTCCAGGGTCCCTTTAAAGGAGTCAGGAGCTATAATAATATTTCTCATAGTCCAGATACCTCCGTTTTTGTGATATATGTACTATTTTCTTTGTTTTTTTATCTATTTTTTATATATAGTATACTAAATCACCCCATATTGCCATATTACGGATGATATACTTTATCGGTAAATATTTGTTATGGAGAACAACAGAAAAAGGAGGAGAAAACTGTGAAAATCACTGGCTCAAACTCTCAGGAAATCTCAGAACGGATCGGCGCAATCCTGAATAAACATGTAAATATTATGAATGAAAAGGGGATCATCGTAGCTTCTACCGATCCCTCCAGAATCGGGACGCTCCACGAAGGCGCAAAAAAACTCATAGAAAAGAATGAGGTGGAGATGGATATCTATCCGGACGACAATTTAAGCGGTGCAAAAAACGGAGTCAATGTGCCTATTCACATCGAAGGGCGCACCATCGGTGTGATAGGCGTGACCGGAAATCCCCAGGAACTGCAGGATATTGCCATGGTGATCGGGGAGATGGCCAACATTATGTTTATGAACACCCAGCAGAGCATGAAGGACGCAAGCCTCGCCCGGCGCAGAAGACTTTTCTGCGAGGAGCTTCTTCTGAACTCCAGGCTGGTCATCAATTCAGAAACCCTGAAAAGAGCCGAAGAGCTCTCCCTTCCGATTCAGCGTGTGCAGTCCATAGGGGTATTTCATATACCGGAATTTATCTCAGAAACAGAGCGCCTCGCCATTGATGATAAATTGACCTCCCTGCTGAGGACCTTCCTGGGAGATTCCGTCTACATCCACCATCACCATATCGGGCAAAATCTCGCCGTGTTCTTTCACTTCAGGGCCAAAAGCTCCGCTGTAGCCCATATTAACGCCATAATCAGAGAGCTTTCCATGCAGAAACAGATCCACATATTCTGCGGTTTAAGCTGCTGTGTAAAAGATCCCTCTCAGATCCACACTGCCTACCTGTATGCAGAAAAAGCCATGGAGATCGCTTCCCATGCCGGGATCAGCCAGTGTCTGATCTATGAAAACCTGGCCCTGGAAATTATCATCAGCCAGCTTTCTCCCGACAGTATTCACGCATTTTTAGATAATGTGTGGAAAGATGCGGAACCAGGCCAGAGGAATCAGGCCGCAGATTTCCTGGCCGTCTACTTTGACTCCAACGGCTCGCTGGACCAGATCGCCCAGAAACTATACATACACAAAAATACGGTACAGTATAAAATCAAAAAAATCATCGATCTGACCGGCTACGATCCACGGCTTCCAAAAGATGCGGCTGTTTTGTTTTTAGCGTACAAGCTTTTAAACTTATAGCCGGAAACCCTGAAGCTGATTTTCCAGTCCCAGGGAGAGACGGCGCGGCAGAAAGAGAGCCGTCTGCAGGATAATCCGCGCTGACGGCTTGACATGGAGCCGGCTCAAAGTGGTACACTTAGTTTATCATTCATTCAAAAAATCGTATGAGAGGAGACGGTTATTACTATGACAATCGCAGAAGTGAGCAAAAAATACGATATAAGCGCAGACACACTCCGGTACTATGAAAGAATCGGGCTGATCCCTCCCGTTCCCAGAAACAAGAGCGGGATCCGCGATTACGGCGAGGATTCCTGCCGATGGATTGAGCTGATGAAATGTATGAGAAAGGCCGGTGTGCAGATCGAGGCGTTAATCGAGTATGTAGCCCTGTTTCAGCAGGGAGATGACACCGCAGAGGCCAGGAAGGCAATCCTGGTGGAGCAGCGTGAACGGCTGATGGAGCGAATGGCCGACATGCAGGCGTCCCTTGAACGCCTGAACCAGAAAATCGAGCGGTATGAGCAGGTTATCATTCCGGCTGAGAAAGAGCTGAAACGCTTTTAAGAACAGGGAGGAAGCCGTTTACTGCTTCCTCCCTCTGCTCTCCTGCAGTAAGCCTATTCCAGGGCATTTTCCACCGAAAAGTCATCCGGCAGCGCTGTCACATAAGGCTGTCCTTCTGTTTCCCGGTCAAATTCCTCCTTCGCCTTTTCCAGAATCTTTGGATTTTCCATCAGCTTCAGTCCCGCTATGGCCAGGATCTTTGCAGCAAACAGCATTCCCTTCATTCCGATGGAGCTTCCCGCACAGGCGGCTGCCTGCCAGGTGTGGCCGTTTGTTCCCATAGCGTAGCAGCATACCTTGAAAAAGATCGCAGGCACGATGTGGCTCACATCCCCCACGTCTGTGCAGCCGTTTGTATCAAACTCCCGCATGGGCAGTATGCCTCTTAAAAGCTGCATATCCGTGCCGGTCATCCCTGCCTCCTTCAGCTTATTCTGGTAGGGAAGAGGCGTGGTTTCGTTTAACCGGCCTGCAAACGCGATCTCCTCCTCTGTCCATGGCTCCTGAGGCGCCTCCTCCATGGCTTCATAGGCTACCTCAGCCAGCACGCGGTTGTTTAACAGCGGACAGCATCCGCCTCTTCGCTCGTACTTTACCTCTGTCTCGGTTTCCAGCGCCGTGGCCTTCAGGATTTTTTCCAGCCTGCCGCAGACAAGCTCCATATCTTCCAGATTTTGGGCTTTGATGGAAAAATTAATTTTCGCATAGGCCGGTATCTGCCCAGGCAGGAATCCGCCGTCGGCCACGGCCCCATGGATGCTGCTTCCCGGGGGCAGCTGCTCGTGGATCATACTGGCGGCCAGCTTTGCCATCTCTGCCGCCAGCAGAGCACTCCTTCCGTTGTGGGGGGAGCTTCCCGAATGGGAACTCCTTCCGAAAAATTCTGCCCTCATTGAATGAACCCCTGCTTTTCCCCCTGTGAAAACATAGCTGAACCAGGACGGATGGTAGGCCATGGCCGCGTCGCACTCCCTGAATGCTCCGTTTTTTGCCATAAAGCCCTTTCCTGTCCCCACCTCCTCTGCAGGGCATCCATAAAAGATAACGGTTCCGGGCAGCTTCTTTTCTTCCATCTCCTTCTTCATGGCAACTGCCGCTGCCAGGTGGCCTGTTCCCAGCAGATTGTGGCCGCAGGCATGACCGTATTTCTGCCCCTCCACCGGTTCCTTCTCCGGCTTTGCCTTCTGGCTGAGCCCCGCCAGCGCATCGTATTCTCCCAGAAGCCCGATGACCGGGTGTCCGCTTCCCCATGATGCGCGGACAGCCGTCGGTATCCCGTATGCACCCAGAGTCACATCAAAGCCGAAGGATTTCAGAGTTTCGGCCGTCCACCTGGAGGCCTGATATTCCTGATAGGCGACCTCCGGATTCTCCCATATCTTTTTTGCAAGACCGATGAACACAGCCCGGTTTCTGTCTATCTCCTCCACAGCAGTTTTTCCGGTCTGTCCTTCCTTCATGGTTCCGCCATAGTTTCCATATCCGGTTGTCGCCGTTTTCTCTCTGCTCTTGCCCATTTCCATTCTGTATTTCCTCCTCTCCCCTGTCCAAAGCGAATAAGCACAAAGTCCGTTTACAGGAAGGGGACGGGCAGCTGCCCATCCCCAGACTTTCATCAAGATTCCTTTTTCATCTTCGCAGATTTTGCTACTCCTGCTCCATCCACACATTTACCTCGCTGTTGCAGAGGTTCCAGTAGGTTTTCTGGCACAGCCCATGCACCTTATCTGTGGTTCCCCAGAGCAGGTTGTTGTTGGAATAGTAGAGGGCAGGCGTCAGCTCCATGGTCTTTTTCACAATTTCCTTGTAAATTTCCTTTCTCGCTGTCTGATCGGTCACTTCCAGGGACTGGCGGATCAGCTCGTCCATCTCCGGATCGTTTAAGCGGCAGCCGGCCGGAAGAGTGCCGATGTAATCAGAACCGAGGCATTTGCCGGTGAAGTTGTGAGGATCTACTGTGGAATCGATTCCTACCGCATAGATCTCATGGTTGCCTGATGTGACAGTCTGGCTGTACACTGCCCATTCCGACATATTGATCTTGAGGTCTACATTTAAGTTCTGCTTCCAGTACTGCTGAAGGATGGTGGCAAGGCTTGTGTTGGTGGAAGAGTTTGACAATGTAATGGTAATCTCAAACCCATCCGGGTAACCGGCCTCTGTGAGAAGCTGTTTCGCATGTTCCGGATCGTATTTCTGCTTATACTCATCCATGGACGGGTCATAGCCCCAGGATGCCGGAGGCATCGGCTGTCCGGCATAGACGGCCTCCTCATACTGGTAGAGGCCGGCGCACAGATCCTCCAGATCCACGGCTTCCGCAAGGGCCTGTCTTACCTTTGGATCGGCTGTGATTCCCTTTTCCGTGTTGAATCCCACGAAGTTGATGCTGGTATTCGGGGCAACTAAAAGCCTTAAGTTGGGGTCCTCATTTACCAGCTTAACCGCCTCTCCTGAAATTTTGCAGGAAAAATCAATCTCCCCTGTCTTTAACCCGTTCACATGCTGGTTGATATCGGTAATCACCTTAAACACAGCACCGTCCAGGTATGGTTCCGGCCCCCAGTAATCCTCATTTCTGACAATCGTGGCCTCCTGATCCAGCTTAAACTCCTGCAGCTTGAAGGGGCCTGTTCCAATCAGGTGCTCTCCGAACTGATCTCCCCAGCCCTCTACCTCTTCCTTGGGCACAATCACATTGGTAGGTCCGGTCAGCACGTCGAGGAATACGGCGTTTGGCTCTGTCAGAACGCACTTGGCGGTGTGCTCGTCAATGACCTCCACATGGTCCAGCATAACAAGGGTTACATTCTTCGCCTCCTTGGCTCTCTCCAGAGAATACTTCACATCCTCGGCAGTCATCAGCCTTCCGTCCTGAAATTCACCCTTGTGGAAGTGTACGTCATCTCTCAGATGGAATGTATATTCCAGTCCGTCGTCGCTGATCTCCCAGCTTTCTGCCAGAGACGGCAGGTATTCTGTCTGATCGTTATTATAGATAATAAGGGTGTCGCACACCTGGGAAATAATCCTCGACTCGTAGACGCTGGTTCTGTTCTTGGGATCCAGGTTCTTCGGGGAGCCTTCCAGACCTATTTTCAGCATTCCGCCCTTCTGGGGTACCAGATCCTCCTCTGCCACCGTTTCCTTTTCCACCAATGCAAGGCTGGTTTCTTCTGTTTCCTCTGCCTCCTGGTTTCCTCCGCTTCCCCCGCAGGCTGTCAGCGAAAAGGCTGCCGCTGCCAGAAGCATCATCTTTGCTATCCTCTTTTTCATACATCTTCTCCTTCCTTTTTTTAAAAATCTTCTTAAGAGTCTGACTGCCCTGTGCAGAACTTCCTCTTTCTCCTCTTTCTTTCCCTGTCCCCTTCTGCCCCGTCCATTTAAAGGGCTTTCAGCATCACTTCTGGTAGAGCAGACAGGCCACGCTGTGTCCCGGTTTTGCTTCCATAAGCTCCGGCGTCTTTTCCCGGCAGACAGCCATACAGTTTGGACATCTGCCGGCCAGAGGGCATCCCTTCATGTCTCCGATGGGGCTTGGTATCTCTCCCTTCAGCTCGATCTCCTCCTTTTTCTCAAAGGGGCTTTCCGGCGGTATGGCGGAGAGCAAAGCCTTTGTATAAGGGTGGAGCGGATTTTTATAGATTTCATCTGCCTCACACAGCTCCACAATCCTTCCAAGATACATAATCGCCACCCTGTCAGAGATGTGCTTGATCACACCCAGATCGTGAGAGATAAAGATGTAGGTGAGATTATATTTTTTCTGTATATCCTCTAGCAGATTCAGCACCTGGGCCTGAACGGAAACATCCAGAGCCGACACAGGCTCGTCGCAGACAATGATCCTGGGATTTAGAGCCAGGGCCCTCGCCACATTGATTCTCTGGCGCTGCCCTCCGGAAAATTCATGGGGAAAGCGGTGCACATGCTGGGCGTCAAGCCCCACCTCCTGCATCAGCTCCAGGACTGTTTTCTCTCTCTTTGCCGCATCCATCTCCGTCCGGTGGATCACCATGGGCTCAGCGATAATCTTCCCCGCCTCCTGCCTGGGGTCCAGAGATGCAAAGGGGTCCTGAAACACCATCTGCAGATCCTTTCTGGCATGCTTAAGCTCCTTTCCCCGAAGTTTCAGGAGCGATTTTCCCTCATATTCAATCTCACCGCCTGTAGGCTCATGGAGCCGCACCAGACACTTGCCGAAGGTAGATTTTCCGCAGCCTGACTCGCCGATGATTCCAAGGGTTTCTCCCTCATAAATATCGATGGATACGTTGCTCAGCGCATGAAGTATTTTTTTCTCTCCGCCGAAGGAAGCGGAACGCAGTCTGAAATCCTTGGACAGATTTCTGACTTTCAGAATAACCTTCTTAGTTTCCCCCATTCCTCTCCCCCCTTTTCAGTGCAGTTTTTCCATTCTGCCTATGGCAGGCAACAAAGTGTCCCGGCTCTGTCTCTGTCAGCTCAGGTACCTTTTCCATACAGATCGGGGAAGCATATGGACACCGGTTGTAAAAATTGCAGCAGGTTCCCGTCAGCCGCAGATCCGGCGGCATCCCGTCTATGGCCACCAGCCGTTTATTTGTATCATCCGACAGCTTCGGCATGGAATCAAGAAGCCCCCATGTATAGGGATGAAGGGGATTTCTGTAGAGCTCCTTAGCGCTCGTATATTCCACCGTCTTTCCCGCATACATGACCATTACACTGTCGCACATCTCCCACACAATTCCCAGGTTGTGAGTGATCATCAGAATGGCCACTCCCTTCTCCTTCTGAAGTCCCCGAAGGAGCTTCAGCACCTGGGACTGGACGGTCACATCGAGAGCTGTCGTCGGCTCGTCCGCTATCATCATTTTCGGCTCGCAGCAGATAGCCATGGCGATGATCACCCTCTGGCACATTCCGCCGGAGAGCTCATAGGGGTAGGAATTGATCCGGCTTTCCGGATTGGGAATTCCCACCTTTCTCAGGGCCTCAATGCTGATCTTCAGGGCTTCCTCCCTGCTGATCTCGCTGTGATGGGTCCGGATCATCTCCACCATCTGGCTTCCTATCTTAAACACCGGATCCAATGATGTCATGGGGTTCTGGAAAATCATGCTGATGTCCCGTCCCCGGAACTTCAGCAGCTCTTTCCCTGAGAGCGCTCTCACATCCCTGCCCTCAAAATTGATTTCCCCGTCCACAATGTTTCCGATTTTCGGCGGAAGGAGCCTGATAATAGAGGAGGCCGTCACACTTTTTCCGCAGCCGGACTCGCCCACAATGCCGAGTATTTCTCCCTTGTCCAGGGTAAAGCTGACTCCGTCTACCGCCTTCACAGTTCCGCTGGCCAGGGAAAAATATGTTTTCAGATTTTTTACTGTCAATAAGCGTTCTCCCATACGTCCCTCCTGCCTATTTCTTCATCTTCGGATCCAGCACATCTCTCACACCGTCGCCGAACAGGTTAAATGCCAGCACAGTCAGCATGATAAACCCGCCGGAAAGCGTGGCAATATGCGGAGCTGTGTTCAGGCAGTCCTTGCCGGCCCGGAGGATATTTCCCCAGGAAGCCGTCGGCGGCAGAATTCCCAGTCCCAAAAAGCTCAGGGATGACTCTGCCAGGATCGCAGTCGCTATATTTAAGGTGGCGTAGACGATGATTGGAGAAATGGCGTTCGGCAGAATGTGGTGGACAAGGATACGGAATCCCGATGCGCCCAGCACCTTCTCTGCATTGCAGTATTCCTCATTTTTCAGAATCACCACCTGGCCCCGGACAATACGGGCAAATTTGGGAACATCCGCAATTCCGATTGCCATAATCACATTGAAAAGGCCGGAGCCAAAAATCGTCATCAGGAAGATGGCCAGAAGAATAAACGGGAATGCAAACATACCGTCCATAATTCTCATGATAATGCTGTCTGCCCATTTTCCATTGTATCCGGCGATCATGCCCAGAATGCTTCCCAGCACTCCGCCCATCAGTGTACCGCCCCAGGCCACTGCCATGGAGATCCTGGCGCCGTAGACAATACGGCTGAACAGATCCCTTCCCAGCTCGTCCGTGCCAAACAGGTGACCGTCTGTGCCCGGCGGCAGATATGCGTTTGCCAGGCTCAGGGCGTTGGGATCGTGGGTCGCGATCAGCGGGGAACAGACCGCAAACACTGTCATGATAAAAATAACGATAAAGCCGAAAACGGCGGTCTTGTTCCTCAAAAATTTGTGGAGCGCGTCATTGGAGCGCCGTTCCTTCCTGATCATCGCAGCATGGGATTCCTGGCTTAAGGCTCCCGCTTTCGTTACTTTGCTGTTCTCCATGCTCTACTGACCTCCTTTTGTGCTTTCTGCCGCAAACTTCGGGTTGATAATCATGTAAATAATGTCTGTGATCAGGTTGATGAACACAAAGGCAAAGGCCACGAGCACCACTGCACCCTGAATCAGAGAGTAGTCACGGTTGTCGATCGCCCCCACAATCAGGGAACCCATTCCAGGCCATGAAAAAATCGTTTCGGTCAGAATGGCGCCCGTAAACGCAGTCGCAAGCTGAAGGCCGAATACGGTCACAATGGGAGGAAGAGCATTTTTCAGAGCATGCTTCCAGAGGATCGCCTTCTCGCTCATGCCTCTCGCCCTGAGCGCCTTGATGGAATCATTGTTTATAACTTCCAGCATACTGGAACGGGTGATTCTGGTGAATGTAGCCGCCGGGGCTACCGTAAGGCAGATACAGGGCATAATCATGTGCAGCACCGTATCCCCAAAGCCTGACGTTCCCATGCCGAATGCGGGAAGAATTCCCAAGTTTACGCTGAACAGAAGCACCAGCATCAGAGCCAGCCAGAACCTGGGCATGGAAACTCCCACCAGCGCTATCACGGTTGCCAGGTAATCCCAGACAGAATACTGTTTCACTGCCGAGAGAATCCCCACGCTCAGCCCGATGACAACGGCAATGGCCATACTCGTCAGAGAAATCTGAAGTGTGTTGGGAAGCCTCTCAGCGATCAGCTCAAGAACAGGTCTTCCATAAGCGAAGGATGTACCGAAATCCCCGTGGAGAATATCCAGAATATACATCACATACTGCTCCGGTATACTTTTATCCATCCCCATCTCTGCCCGGAGCTTTTCAACCATCTCCGGCGTTGCCTGATCTCCCAGAACTGTAAGCACCGGATCTCCTGGTATCATCCTCGTAAAGATAAACGTAATCGTGAGAACGATCAGAAGAATCGGAATAATCTGGATCAGGCGCTTCAAAATCATTTTTGCCATAAAACACCACCCTTTTACATTTTTAGGCATTATCTGCAGTCTGCCTTCTACAATTTCTTGGTCAGTTTATAATACCACTGAATATCTGAAAAACACGGCGTTACATCCTCGTTTTTCGCTATTAATTCATCATTCCCCCTTCGTATACCCTCCATATAGTCCGTTTCTAAGTAAATATTCAAATTATTAGTATGATTATAAAAAAATATCAAACTATTGTCTAACAACTATTTTATTTTATCTTCACAATCTGTTAGCTGTTATTTTACAGAAATTTCCTGTTTTCACGGTTTACTCTTTTTTATTCTCCTATATTTATAACTATTCAGGATGTTTTTCGTAAGTATTGTCTTTTTACTTTATTTTTCGCAGAAATATCTGCTGTATTTTCAACACATAATTATTTGTCTGGTTATTATGTATCTTCAATTCTTTCTGACGCCCACAACCTTTAAGTTGTTGGATTTATCCGAAAATCTGTTGGACATTTTCACTATTTTATTTCTATACTTAACCACAAGAGTAATCTATTAAATAAAATCCGAAAAATACAGGGGGTAACAACTATATGACAAAAAAAGAACGCATCAAAGCCGCCGTATCCGGCCAAAAGCCTGACTGTCTTCCCTACTCGCTCTGGACACATATGCCCGGTATTGACCTGGATCCGGTTCTTCTGGCTGAAAAGACTTATGAATTTTATAAAACCTATGACGTGGATTTCATCAAGACCATGAATAACGGTATGTATGCTATTGAGGATTTCGGCTGTGAGGTGGACTATTCAGATATTGAGAGAGGCGGTGTGGCCAGAGTCACAAAGACTCCCGTCCATGAGCCTGAGGACTGGCTCACTCTGAAAAAGTGTTCCTGCCATGAGGGCAGTCTGCACAGAGAGCTTGCCTCCTTAGAGCTCCTCCTTCAAAAGGTAAAAGGAGAGGATGTGCCTGTGGTGTTTACAGTATTCAGCCCTGCCACCACAGCCGATAAGCTGTCCGGCAAGAAAATGCTCTCCCACATCAGAAGCGGCCACGGGGAGATGGTCAAAAAGGCTCTTGAAATTATTACGGAGACTACCATGGAGGTGGCGGCAGAAGCCATCCGTCTGGGGGCTGACGGGATTTTCTTTGCCTCTCAGATGAGCTCCTATGATACCATGACGGCAGAGGAGTATATGGAATACGGGCGTCCCTATGACCTGAGAGTTCTGGAAGCCGCCGGGGACGGATGGCTTAACACCCTCCACGCCCACGGCAATAATATTATGTTTGAGGTTCTGAAGGACTATCCCGTTTCCGTCTTTAACTGGCACGCCTGGGAAACCCTGCCGGATCTGGACGAGGCTTTCTGCCTGACTGGAAAATGCCTGATGGGCGGCCTTCAGAGAATGGACATAACCAACCGGAACAAGAATGCCATTCAGCACCAGATTTTCGAGAGCTTCAAGCAGTTAAAGGGGCTCCATCAGATTCTCACACCCGGCTGCGTCATCCGCTACCCGCTGGATGATGAGATGCTAGAGTATGTAAAGCGCACTAAGGATTTTGTAGAGTCGAAAATGCAGAATCACATTTAATGGCGTTCCCGGTTCAGTGCATTCCCGTTCCGCCGGGGAATACTCCTGCAGAGCATGAGGCGGATTTTCCTGTTTTCATGATAAAAAGAACTGCGGGGGCGCGGCTTCAAGACAAGTTCCTTCCCATAGATCAAAAAAGAGGCAGAGAAACGGTTTCTCTGTCCTCTTCTCACAGCAGGCCGCTGCCGATGACCTGCTTTGCTATGGCGATAAATTCTCTGGCAGCCTTTGTCTGGTATTTATTTTTCAGATAGTTGACGGTAATCCGCTTGTGAGCCGATGGATAATCAAGGACAAACATCTTTGCCTTCTCCTGCCGGATCCTCGCATACATGGGACTGCTCTCCCCCAGGAATACCTTGGGCACTATGATAATTCCAAGGCCTGAAATACACAGGGAGATCATGGTCATGATATTGGCCGTCTCCAGGACAATATCCGGGGAAAATCCGCTGTCACGGCAGCTCCTTTCAAATACTGCGCCGATCCAGTTCTGATGCTTCATCTTGATAAACGGACAGTTTTTAAACACATCGATGGGCAGAGATTCCCGCCTTTCTATCTGAAGCCTTTCCTCTTTTGTGAAAAACTGTTCCAGGATGCAGGCAGGCACCAGAATCATGGTATGCTCCTCCTGCAGCGTTTCCGTCTGGATATTGGCCGGATCGTCCAGCTCAAAGCCTATGGTCAGATCCACCTTTCCCTTGTACAGGGCTTCGGTGATCTCGAGGGAGGTCTTTTCCATCAGATGGAGCTGAACCTGAGGAAATTCCCGGTGGAACCTCGTGATAAGAGGAGGAAGCATAACAGAGCCTCTGGCGTTTGGAATGCCCACGGTCAGCTCAGCGCTCCTGAAATCCCGTATATCCTGAAGCTCCAGCTCTGTCTGCTTTTTTACGTCCATAATCAGCTGGGCATTTTTGAGAAGCCTCTGCCCTGCCACGGTAAGCGTCAGAGGCGTATTTCTGTCAAAAAGCTGAACTCCGAAGTACTCTTCCAGCTTTGCAATGTGGTTGCTCAGTGACTGCTGGGAAATGTACAGGCGCTTTGCCGCCTTTGTAAAATTCATCTCCTCGGCTGCCACGATAAAATATTTCAGATTCAGAAAATTCATATAACACACCTCCCCGCCATCTTTATCTAACGATTATACGGCTGGGAGAGGCAAAAAGCAAGGTATATTATGTTTACCATAGCCCTTGCCCCGACAAACGATAATTTCTGTTAAGAAAGGATATTGATATGAACCAGTCAATCTGTGATCACTATACTGCAATTTTAAATACAGAGCTTATTACGGCTCTGGGCTGTACAGAGCCTATCGCCATCGCCTATGCGGGCGCAACGGTTCGGAAAGTCCTGGGAACCATGCCGGATCGCTGCGTGACAGCATGCAGCGGAAATATTATTAAAAATGTGAAGGGCGTCACGGTTCCCAATTCCGGCGGAATGAAGGGCATCGATACTGCCGCTGTTCTTGGCATTGTGGGAGGAAATCCTGAAAAGGTTCTGGCTGTTCTGGAGGATGTGACGGCCGAACAGATTGAACAGACGAAACGCCTGACCGCCTCGGGTTTCTGCCGGTGCGAGCTGGTCGAGGGGGTGGAAAACCTGTACATTGTCATCACCGCCTGCAAAGGCAGTGACTGGGCCCAGGTAGAAATCCGAAATTTTCACAGCAATATTACAAAAATCACAAAAAACGGCCGCACCCTCTTTGCATCTCCAAAGCAGGACGGCACTTCCTCCCCGGGACAGTCCCTGTTTCCGGACAAATCGCTTCTGAACGTCAGAGATATCCTGGACTATGCCGCATCGGTGGAGCTTGAAGCCATCCGCCCTGTCCTCTCCCGCCAGATCGCCTGCAACACGGCAATCTCCGAGGAAGGGCTTAAAAATCCCTGGGGAGTCCAGGTGGGCAGGACTCTCCTGAACGCTTACGGCTCCGGCAGCATAGCTGTCCGCGCCAGGGCTTCGGCGGCTGCCGGCTCTGATGCCAGAATGAGCGGCTGTCCTCTTCCGGTTGTCATCAACTCCGGCAGCGGGAATCAGGGTATGACCGTTTCTCTTCCCGTGATTGCATATGCCAGGGAATATCATATCAGCGATGAGCAGCTTCTGCGGGCTCTGGCCGTCAGCAACCTGATTGCCCTCCACCAGAAAAAATACATCGGAAGCCTCTCCGCCTACTGCGGAGCCGTCAGCGCAGCCTGCGGGGCAGGGGCAGGGATTGCCTGGATGTTCGGCGCTGGATATGAAGAGATCTCCCGGCTTATCACAAACACCATCGCCACCATCGGCGGCATGGTCTGTGACGGGGCCAAGCCCTCCTGCGCGGCGAAGATCGCTTCTGCCGTAGACTGTGCCATCACTGCCATGGAGCTTGCCCGCCAGGGCCTTTCCTTTCAGCCGGGCGAGGGGCTGGTGATGGAAAATGTAGAAAAAACCATTGAGAGTGTCGGCCGGATGGGACGCGAGGGCATGCGGTCCACAGATGTGGAAATTTTAAATATTATGCTCGGCAAATAAGAATAGCCTTCCTCCATTCCGGGTAAACTTATGCTGTAAGGACAGCCTGGCGGCTTCCTGATCCGAGTTTGCGGCAGACAGTTTCTGTCCTCTCTGTTTCTTGTCTGCGCCGGATTTTTGATGCTGCCAGGCAGGCTTCCATACGGAAAGGAATGATAGGGTATGCAGAAAACTTTAGGCGGAGCAGCTCTCACCATCGCCATTATCGGCGCTGTCAACTGGGGGCTGATCGGCTTCTTCGGCTTCAATCTGGTTGCCTGGCTGTTCGGTACCTCGACCGTCTCCAAAATCATCTACGCGCTTGTAGGACTTTGCGGACTTTACCTGATCAGCTTTTACGGAAAACTAGGCAGCAGAGAATAGGCAAAAAACCTATAATGTACACTCTGGCAGGCAGGTGTTTTCACCTGCCTGTTCTCTCTGTCCGCTCCACAGCTGTTAAACACCAGCCAGGTAATTGTCTTTTCCATGCAACAATGATATAATGAGCACAAGCGAGCCTGCGAAAGCTTGCTCACGCGAGGCGAGCAGCGAATGGCGATCACAGGCTGTGCCGGCTTTCGGGCTAAGTTCCGCAGGATAACACCTATCAAAAATTAATTACCAGAAGGGAGAATATCATGGAAGATATGGAAATGAACCGTCTGCCTCTGATCGGCGACACTGCTCCCAGCTTTAAAGCTCTTACCACAAAGGGAACTGTCAATTTTCCTGAAGATTACAAGGGGAAATGGGTGCTGTTTTTCTCGCATCCCTCTGATTTTACCCCGGTATGCACCACAGAATTTATGACCCTTGCCTCCATGGCAGAAGAATTCAGGGCCCTGAACACAGAGCTTCTCGGGCTCTCTGTCGATTCCCTCTATTCCCATATCGCATGGGTGCGCCGGATCGAGGAGCTTTCCTGGAACGGAATTGACCACGTGCATGTGGATTTTCCGGTTATCGCAGACCTGAATATGAAGGTATCTCACAAATATGGAATGCTTCAGCCAAATGTGTCCAGCACCCAGGCTGTACGGGCCGTATTTATCATCGATCCCCAGTCTGTGATCCGGGCAATCATCTATTATCCGCTGAATCTGGGAAGGAACTTTGACGAGATCAAGAGGGCTGTCCAGGCTCTTCAGAAGGCGGATGCCGAGCATTGCTCCACGCCGGCAAACTGGCGTCCGGGAGATGACGTGCTGATCCCTTCTCCGACTACCTGCGATGAGGCCAAGGAGCGGATGGAACACACGCCGGAGGGCGAATACTCTCTTGACTGGTTCCTGAATTTCAGAAAAGAGAGCTGATTTTTTATCCGCTTTCGGAAAGGAAAAGCCGTTATATCTCGATTCTACATATGCAGAAAGGCTGCTGCAAAAGGAAGGTTTCACAAACTTCCGTTTTGCGGCAGCCTTTTTCACCAGGTCTCTCTTCTCAGCCTATCCCATCAGGAAATCCAAAATATTCATAGCGCCGTCCGTCTCAGCCCGGTACAGCTCTGTGTATCCGCAGCTGCGGCAGCTGATCGTAATAAATTTCTTATTCTGAACATCAAAAATCTTTGCGAAATTTCCGCCTGTGGCCTGAAACTGATCGCTCACATACTCACCGCCCCCGCACTTGGGACATCTGTACTGCATTTTCTCCATATTCACCCTCCCTTCCAATCCGCCTGCCTGACTGTTTCATCAGCGGATCAGCTCTGCTTGTTTCTGCTCTGTGCCGCTTTCAGGGCAGGAATAAAGCACGGTCACTAAGCCGCCTTCCTGAGGCTCGCCCTCTAACTCCATAAGCTCCGAGCCTCTTTTTACGGTAACCTCTGTCTTATCATCCGCTTCTACTGTAAGCTCCTCCCCGCTCACTGCGCTCACCGTTCCGGAAACAAGGAATGCCGCCAGTCCGTCATCGCCGTCCCTGCCATCGCGCACCAGGACTACCTCCGTCTCTGTGGTATCGTCTCCCTGAATCCTCCCTGTGTAGAACAGGGTGGCATCGAGCCCCAGTGTCAGGCCGTCTGTGAAGCTGGCCGCCGAATCCTCCTTGGAAAAAATAATTCCGTCCGGATACTCCTGATTCTGAATGACAATGGAATTCATGGCAGCGTCCAGAACGGTTCCCGTCATCACGGAAACCGTCTCTGTCCCCTGTGTTTTTCCTTCTTCCTCTTGGCTCAAAGTCCCGGAGGTCTCCGAAGTATCATCCTCTGCCTCCTCCACAGCGCTCTGGGAGGCGCTCGCCGGCTTTGTCTCCTCCTGTCTTCCGCAGCCGGCTGCAAAGGTCAGCACTCCCACTGTCAGAGCCGCTGTCATGAGCCATCTGTCTCTCTTTTTCATGGCTGTCCATCTCCTTTCCCGTCAGCGCCCGTCCAAGAAAGAATCCTGCTTCGCAGGATTCTCCGCCAGCGGCGGGCCGCAAAAGCGACATTTTTCTTTCTGCCGCGCGCCGGCACAGGCCTTAAAACCTTCCGAATGTGTCTACCAGGAAGGCCAGATACCCTGTCTCCCTCTCTCCGAAGGCTCCCGGCTTCATCCTCCACTTCCAGTTTCCTCCAACCGTTCCCGGCGTATTCATTCTGGCCTCATTTCCCAGCCCGAGGACATCCTGCATCTGGAAAACTGCCACACTGGCAACCGAGCCATAGGCTGCCCGGAACACCTTGTCAGGCACCTCCTCGTGGTGTGCTGCTCCCAGATAATCCGCAATATACTGCAGCTCCCACCACTGCCTTGCCTCCGGCTTAAAGTAGCCCACCAGTGTCTCATTGTCATGAGTTCCTCCGTAAACCACGGAGTTTGGTTCATAACAGTGGGGCAGATGCTCGTTAAACCGGTCGCCGCTGAAGGCAAACTCGATGATTTTCATTCCCGGGTATCCAGTCTCCCGCAGAAGCTCCTTGACCGCCGGGCAGAAGATTCCCAGATCTTCAGCAATGATCTTTGCGTCCCCGGCCGCCTCATTGATGGCATCCGTCAGCTTCTTTCCTGGTCCCTGCTTCCACTCTCCCGTCTTTCCGTCCTCTGCCCCGTAGGGAATCGAATAATACTGCACCACACCGATGAAATGATCGATCCGCACCACATCGTAGAGTCTGGCAGAAGCCCTCATCCTGTCCTTCCACCAGGCAAAGCCGGTTTCCTCGATTTTATCCCAGTCGTAGAGCGGGTTCCCCCAGAGCTGGCCGTCATCAGAAAAGGCATCCGGCGGAACGCCCGCCACTCTGAGGGGTGTCAGCGTATCCGGATCCAGCTGGAACAGCTCCGGATGGGTCCACACATCCGCGCTGTCCAGGGCCACATAGATCGGGATGTCTCCGATTATGCTGATGCCCAGCCCGTTGACATAATTCTTCAGCTGATCCCACTGCTCATAAAACTTAAACTGCAGAAACTTCCAGTAGCCAATCTCCTCCCTCAGAAGTTCCTCATACCTTTTTACAGCCTCCGGTTTTCTGAGCCGGATGGGCTCCTCCCATTTCATCCACTCCTTATTGCCGAAATGGCCTTTCAGAGCCATGTAGAGGGCATAATCGTCCAGCCAGTGGCTGTTTTTAGCACAGAATGCCCGGTACTCCTCTGTCTCCCCGTGACGGCTTCTCTCATAGGCTTTTTTCAGCAGCGGAAAGCGGTAATAATAGACCGCGTCATATTTGACCTCCTCCTCGCTGTCCAACCAGTAGCAGGCGTCAATCTCCTCCTTCGTCAGAAGCTCTTCCTCAAGAAGCGCGTCCAGATCAATGAAGTACGGATTTCCTGCAAAGGCAGAAAAAGACTGATACGGGCTGTCCCCATAGCTGGTGGGTCCCAGGGGCAGCACCTGCCAGTAGCTCTGTCTTGCCCGTTTCAGACTGTCTGCAAATTCATAGGCGCTCTTTCCAAAGGTGCCGATTCCATATGGAGCCGGAAGGCTGGAAATGGGCATAAGGATGCCCGCGCCCCGCTTCAGCATTGTTGTCATATGTAACTCTCCTGTAGTTATAATTCAGTTTTCATTTCAGCCGCGGCTTACTTTTGCCTATCGGCTCCCGCAGACTTACGATCCGGGTAAGAAACATATTTTTTTACCTCACCCCTCTCACGGAAGGAGTATGCTTCGTATCTCCTCATAGGAGGCCGCCTGCATGGTCACCGCCGCTCCGCGGTCGTTTGCAATGCGTCCCGGGTTGTACCAGCAGGTGTCAATTCCCGCATTTTCCCCGCCTCTCATATCGGAGGTGAGGGAATCACCGATCAAAAGTACCTCCTCAGGCCTGACCGGATGTCTGTCCTTCTCCCCTGCCAGGCTGCAGCCGCTGCCCTCCCCTGCTCCCAGGGAGGCCTCCTCGATTTTTCGAAAACAGTAATCGAAAAATTCCTTCTGAGGCTTCTGGCTGCCCGCCTCCTCGGAGACAAATACACCGGAGAAAAAGGGCGTCAGTCCGCTTTTTTTAAGTCTTTTATACTGGGTTTGCGCCACCCCGTTTGTGGCTGCGTAAAGCCGGTACTCCCGGCTCAGATCCTGGCACAGTTCCAGGGCCCCCGGTATCAGAATCGCGCTTTCTCCCAGGAAGGCGCGGTAGAGAGCCTCCGCCTCTGAACTGACCTCCCCTCTGCCGTGTCCGGAAAAGAAAATTTCAAACCTTCTTATCAGAACCGTACTCTTTTCCAGCTTTCCCTCCTCAAAGAGCTCCCAGCACTGGCGGTTAATCTGGTGGTACTCCCGCACAAATTCATCCTCCGGCTTCATTCCGAACCGGACAAGAACCTTTTTAAAGGCCTCTGACTCCGAGGCGTCGAAGTCCAGCAGAGTATTGTCAAGATCTAAGAACAGGGCCCGGTAGCGCTTTTTTCTCCTGTCTGCTTTTCCGAGCTTTCCGCTCCCCTGGCTTTCTTCTCCCATGTTTCTCTCTGTCAATCCCTGTATACCGCCTTTCCGCTGCAGATCGTCATCTTCACCTTTCCGAACAGTTCCCTTCCCGTAAACGGGGAGTTGGATGAGCGAGATACAAAAGGCCCTGCCTTAAACAGACGGGAGTCGTCAAAGATTACCAGATCTGCCGGTCCTCCCTCTGCCAGATACCCCGCATCCAGGCGGTACAGCCTTGCCGGGTTCAGGCACATTTTTTCAAAAAGCTGAACATAGTTCAGATGGCCTTTTTTCACCAGCTCTGTCACACAGAGAGGAAGGGAGGTCTCCAGGCCGATAATGCCGCTGGGAGCCTCCACAAGGGGCTTTTCCTTCTCCTCTCTGCTGTGGGGCGCGTGATCCGTGGCAATCATATCGATGGTTCCGGCCTTCAGCGCCTCGATCAGTGCGAGCCTGTCCTCCTCGGTTCTGAGAGGGGGATTCATCTTGGCCAGTGTCCCGTGCTCCAGCACTGCCGTCTCGTTCAGAGTCAGGTGGTGAGGCGTCACCTCCGCCCACACATCTGCCCCGAGGGTCTTCGCCATGGCCACTGCAGCCACTGCATTCCTGGAGCTGATATGCTGGACATTGACGCAGGCCCCCGTATACAGGGCAATCATGCAGTCCCTTGCCACCAGAGAGTCCTCCGCCACTCTGGGCGATCCGCCGATCCCCAGCTTTTCGGAGACCTCTCCCCTGTTGATTCCGTTATTGGTAATAAACGCCGGATCCTCCTCGTGAAAGCTCAGGGGCACATTCAGCTTTTTTGCCCTCTCCATGGCTTCCATCAGGAGCTTCACATCCATAATCGGGACTCCGTCGTCCGTAAACCCGGCTGCCCCCGCTTCCCTCAGGGCTTCCATATCCGTGAGCTCCTTCCCCTTCATTCCCCGGGTAATATTGGCAGCTGAGAGCACATGGATGCCCGTATGGCTGCCCTTTTCCAGCACATACCTGAGCGTCTCCTCATTGTCAATCACAGGCTTCGTGTTTGCCATCATGACGACGGTTGTGAAGCCCCCTGCCTTGGCGCTTGCAGCTCCCGTCTCAATGTCCTCCTTATAGGTGAGTCCCGGGTCCCTGAAATGCACATGCACGTCCACAAGTCCCGGAGCCACCACCAGGCCTGAGGCGTCAACGATCTCTTCCCCCTCCTCCGGCTCCGGACAGCTCTCGCCGTCTCTGTAAATTTTTTCTATTTTCCCGTCTTTTATAACAATATCTGCGATTCCGTCAAAACCGCTTCCCGGATCAATCATCCGGCCATGTTTAATTATCATCCCATATTCCTCTGCTGATTTTCGTTTTCTGCTTTTATTTTAATTTTTATTTTCTAATTTTTGTGTCGTGATTTAATCTCGTCTTTCTCTCTGCTGACCAGACGGTTCCTCTGCTATTTCATCTTCCTCGGCACAATTTCCAGCCAGTAGTTGTCCGGATCTGCGATAAAATAGATCCCCATGGAAGGATTCTCAAAACAGATACAGCCCATCTCCTCATGCTTTTTATGGGCCTCCTCCATATCATCCACCTCAAAAGCCAGATGAAATTCATTGTCTCCCAGGTTGTAGCTGTCCTTTTCCCAGTCTCTGAGCCAGGTCAGTTCAAGCTGGTGCGGGGTAACACCGTCCCCCAGATACACGAGAATGAAGCTGCCGTCGGCTGCCTCCTTCCTGCGCACCTCCTTAAGTCCCAGGGCCTCCTCATAAAATTTCAGGGATTTCTCCAGATTCATGACGTTGAAATTGTTGTGTGCAAATGTAAATTTCATATCTATAAACCACCTTTCTGCGAAAGGCACCGATGGGGTTATGAAACCCTT